>Ga0209802_1000554_pt1 | contig 28694 bp, 24 predicted proteins | sample GraSoiAngelo_129_FD_185886 | JGI IMG/M metagenome (GOLD analysis project Ga0209802, IMG submission 185886) | Grasslands soil microbial communities from the Angelo Coastal Reserve, California, USA - 14_0927_12_40cm (SPAdes) (version 2) | ecosystem: Environmental > Terrestrial > Soil > Grasslands ... | reverse complement strand
CACGAAGCTCACCGCCCACGGCAACGCCCCCACGGCCGCGACGTTGAGCACGGCCTGGTGCCCCTCGAGCAGCGCGGCCCCAGCGATCACCGGGACCGCCATTAGGAAGCTGAACTCCGCCGCCGCGGTGGGAGTGAGGCCGCTCCACAGGGCTGCCGCGACGGTCGCGCCCGACCGAGAAATGGCTGGGAGGATGGCGAACGCTTGGCCGAACCCGATACCGACGGCTGCTGCCACCGAGGGAAGGTTCCGGTCACCCCATGACCATCGGGTCGCCCAGAGCATCATGCCGGTGATGATGAACTGGACCCCGAGCCAGGTCAGCGAATGGAAGCGCTCCTCGATCTGGCGGTGAAACAGCACCCCGATCACGCCCGCGGGGATCGTGGCGACGACGAGCAGAGCCGCGTAGCGCAGGCTCGGGCCGTCGCCGCGCAGCAGGCCGCGGCCGATGCCCCAGAGCCGGGCGCCGTAGAGCACCAGCAGGGACCCGAGCGTGGCCACGTGCAGGGACACCTCCACGGTGACGTCTGTGAAGTGCACGCCCGTGAGCGCCTCCACCAGGACCAGGTGCCCGGAGCTCGAGACCGGCAGAAACTCCGTCAGCCCCTGCACCAGCCCCAACAGGACTCCCTGCCACAGGTTCACGTGACGCGGCCGGCCACGAGCGCGATCAGGCCCACCACCATGGCGCCCTTGAGCAGGGCGCTGACGCGCTCGATCCGTCCCACCACGAGTCGGGCCGCGGCCACGAGCACGGCGAGCTGTGCGACCAGGGCGACCGCGAAGTAGGCGCCCCCGTACTGCGCCCGGTACGGGAGCACGAGGCTCACCGGTACGAACGCGAGGGCGATCGCCGCAGCGACCCTCGCCGCCCCCGCGCGGCCGATCAGGATCGGCAGGGTGCGGCGGCGCACCGCCTGGTCGCCGGGCTCGTCCTCGATGTCCTTCACCAGCTCGCGCAGCACGTGGATCCACGCGGCGATGGCCCAGGGGACGAGCCCGTCGCGCGGCCGGTTCACCGCGGCCGCGCCGAAGAACAGCGGCAATCCGCCGACGAGCGCCACAGCCACGTTGCCGAGGCCGAGCCGTTTGAGGCCGGGCGAGTAGCCACCCAGGGCCCCCCATGCGGCGAGGAAGCACGGGAGCAGGGCGAGGGGCGGTGCGCCCGCGCGCAGCGCCCACAGCAGCAGCCCCATTGCCGCGAGCAGGGCCCAGCGCGCGTACCAGTCCGCGGTCTCGGGATGGATGCGGCCGCTCGGGATGGGGCGGTCGGGGTGGCTCACCGCGTCCGCCGCGAAGTCGGCGATGTCGTTGCGGATGAATCCGTAGGCGCCGAGCGCGGCGCCGCACAGGGCGGCGAGCGCGAGCGGCGCGGGCAGCGCGATGCGCGCCAGCGCGATCCAGCCGCCGGCGAGTACGCCGGCTGCGGCAAGCACGAGGTTCGGCAGCCGCACGAGGCGGGCGAGTTCAGTCACCGAGCACGCCCCGGTACAGCGTCTCGTAGTGCGGGACGATCCGCTCAGTCGAAAAGTCGCGCGCCCGCGCGGCGGCGCTCGCGCCGAGCCGGCCGTGCAGCGCGCCGTCCCGCAGGATCGCGAGCGCCCGCTCGGTCATTTCGTCGACCGCCCCCGCCGGTGCGAGGTAGCCCGTCTCCCCGTTCACGACGACCTCGGGGAGGCCCCCCACGGCGCTCGCGATCACGGGCACGCCGCACGCCATGGCCTCGAGGGCGGCCAAGCCGAACGATTCGGTCTCCGAGGGGAGCAAGAACAGGTCGCTCCCCCGCAGCAGGTCGGCCACCTGATCCACCTTGCCAAGGAACCGGACATCGTCGCCGAGGCGCAGGCGGTCCGTCTCCTGCTCCGCCGCGTCGCGGTCCGGCCCATCCCCGATGAGCACGAGCGTGGCGGGGAGGGCCTTCCGCACGCCGGCGAAGATGCGCACCACGTCGCGCACGCGCTTGACGGGGCGGAAGTTCGAGACGTGAGTCAGGATCTTGTGGTCTGGAGGGGCCAGGGCGCGTCGGCAGGAGCCATCCCGGGCCGGATAGTACTCCGCGGTCGACACAAAGTTCGGGATCATCTGGACGTCGCAGTCGACGCAGCCGAAGGCGCGGTAGGTCTCGTCGCGCAAGTACTGCGACACGGCGGTCACGCGATCGGATTGCTCGATCGAGAACTTCGTGATGGTGAAGTACGAGGGATCCTGTCCCACGAGCGTGATGTCGGTGCCGTGCAGCGTGGTGACGACCTTGAGGTCGCGCTCCGTCTTGAGCATCTGCTTGGCGAGCCAGGCGGTCGCGGCATGCGGGATGGCGTAGTGCACGTGCATCAGCTCGAGCTCCTCGCGCAGCGCGACCTCGTGCTGCTTGACGGCCAGCGCGAGCGCGTAGGGCGAGTGCTCGAACAGCGGGTAATCGGCGGTCACGACCTCGTGGAAGGTCACGCGCTCGGCGAAGCCGCCCCGCAGGCGGAACGGGCTGGCGTACGAGATGAAATGGACCTCGTGTCCGCGCCGCGCGAGCTCGAGCCCCAGCTCGGTGGCGACGGCTCCCGAGCCGCCGTAGGTCGGATAACAAGTAATCCCAATGCGCATGAGACCTCAGACGTCAGACATCAGACATCAGACGTCAGTCACAACCTGGCGCCAACGGGCTTGGATGGTCGCGGCAAGACTCTCAACCGGTTCTGTCGCATCGAGCGTCCACACCTCATCGGTCTGATGTCTGACGTCTGAGGTCTGACGTCGCAGTTGAGTCCGAAACCACGTCTCCTGCCGTTTTGCGTACCGCCGCGTCGCCGCGACGATGGCGTCCCGCAGCCGCGCTTCTGGCAGCCGCCCCTCGAGCGTCGCCACGACCTCACGATAGCCCACGCCGTCCAGTCCCGGCGCCCGCGCGGCAACACCGCGGGCGAGCAGCGCCCGCACCTCGGCGACCAGGCCCGCGGCGAGCATCTGGTCCACCCGCTCCCCGATGCGCCGGTGCAGCGCGTCGCGCGGCAGCGTCAGATGAATGTACCACGGCCGCATGATCCCGGTCTCGCGCGCCTCGCGCTGCCACCAGCTCAAAGCCCGACCGGTGAGCAGCGCCACCTCGATTGCGCGTGCCGCCCGCTGGCGCCCGCCGCCCGCGAACCGCCTGTCCAGCCGCGCCGCCCAATGGGCCAGCCGCGTGACGGGCAACCGCTCCCCCCAGGTCCGCAGTCGCTCGCGCCGCACCGGGTCGAGCGGCGGCTCGCGGAATAGCCCCTCTGCCAACGCGCGCACGTAGAACCCGGTTCCGCCGACGACGACCGGCTCGCGCCCGTCGGCCCGGACGCTCGCGAGCCAACCGGCGGCATCCCGAGCGAAGCGGCCCGCGCTGTAGCGCTCCCCCGGCTCGATCAGATCGAGGCCCAAGTGGGGCACGCGCACCTGCAGCTCGCGCGGCGGCTTCGCCGTGCCGATGTCGAGCCCGCGGTACACCTGCCGCGCATCGGCCGAGATGACGGTGATGAGCGTGCGGGCACCGAGCCCTACGGCGACGGCGGTCTTGCCGACGCCGGTGGGGCCGACGAGGACTGGGACGAGAGGGAGGTCAGGTGCGACCAAACCGTCTCGCTAACTCCTCTTTGGGCAGCTGCACGATGGTCGGCCGCCCGTGCACGTCGTGGGCCGGCAGGGTGGCGCCGAGGACACGCACCACGAGCTCCCGCATCTCATCCTGCTCGAGCCGCTGGCCGGCCTTGATCGCGGCGCGGCAGGCGAAGGTGGCGGCGAAGCGCTCCAGCCGGTTCGCCAGGCCGCCGAAGCGGCCGCCCGCGAGATCGGCCACGAGCTCCTGCAGGCAGCGCGTCGCGTCGAACCGTGGATGCGGGTTGGGCGCCGTGTGAACGACCACCGAGCGGCCCGAGAACGGCTCGATCTCATACCCGACGCGCCGCAGCAGCTCCCCGTGGGCGTCCACGGCCTCGAGCTCCGCCGCCGAGAAGTCGAGCGTCAGTGGCAGCAGCAGGCGCTGCGCGGGGGCGCCGTCGCCCGAGAGCTGGCGCATCACGGTCTCGTATAGCACGCGCTCGTGCGCCGAGTGCTGATCCACGATGGCGACGGCGGTGTCGGTCTGGAAGAGGATGTACGTGTCGAACACCTGAAGGAGCGGAGGGGTCAGGTGTCGGGTTTCGGGTGTCAGGGACTCCCCGGGGAAGAGTTCCGGGGCTGCGGCGCCGGGCATCAAGGCACCGAGACCGGCCCAGGGCCCCCCGACACCTGACACCTCACCTCCGACACCGAGCGGGGAGGCCGCGGCGAGGGGCCCGAGGGCCCCGCGCACCGCCTCCTCGACCACCCGTTCCACGAAGAACTTGTCGCGGAAGCGCACCTCGAGCTTCGTCGGATGGACGTTGATGTCCACCGCGTCTCCCGGGAGCTCGAGGAACAGGATGAGCGTCGGGCGGTCGCCGGGCGCGATGGTCGAGCGGTACCCCGACTCCCCCGCGCGCAGGATGAAAGGATCGCGGATGGGGCGTCCCCGCACCAACACGTAGCCTTTGCGTCCCGCGGGCTTCGCCTGCGCGGGCCGCTGCGCGAAGCCCCGCACCTCTAGTGGGCCCTCGCGGTGGCCGATGGGGAGCAGCGTGTCGGCGAGCTCCCGCCCCCACAGCTCGTGCACGCGGTCGATGGGTCGCGCCGCCGGCCCCACGTCGAGCAGCGCACGCTCGTCGCTTGCGAGCGCGAAGGCCACGTCGGGCCGCGCGAGCGCGAGCGCAGTCAGGGCCTCCACCACGGCGCGGGTCTCAGTCTGCTGCGCGCGCAGGAATTTCCGCCGGGCGGGCGTGTTGAAGAACAGCGCGCGCACCGTCACCGTGGTGCCGCGCTGGCGCACCGCGTCCTCCACGGCCATGCCCTTGCCGCCCACCAGCCGAACCCGGCTGCCGCTCCGGCCGTCGGGCGAGGTCTCGAGCTCGAAGCGCGACACGGACGCGATGGCGGGGAGCGCCTCGCCGCGGAAGCCGAATGTGCCGACCCCGATCAGGTCGGCCGCGCCGCGGATCTTGCTCGTCGCATGGCGCGCCAGCGCGAGCTCGGCGTCCTCGCGGCTCATCCCCTCGCCGTCGTCGCTCACCCGGATCAGCGTCTTGCCGCCGTTCTCGATGGCGACGCGTACGGTGCGCGCACCCGCGTCGAGCGCGTTCTCGACGAGCTCCTTCACCACGGACGCCGGGCGCTCCACCACCTCGCCGGCGGCGATCTGGTCGGCCACCTGCGCCGGGAGCACGGCGATCTTCGGCGTCACAGGGGCTCTTGCGGCAGCCGCACCGCCTCGCGCTCGAGCAGCCAGCCATGGATGCCGTCGGGCCGCCGCACCTCGAGCCAGCGCCCGTCGCGCCGCTCGACGAGCAGCGCGGCGCCCGCCTCAAGGGTGGCGACGGCGCTGGCGCCGCCGTACGGGGCCACCCGCACTGGCGTCGCCGGGTTCGTCACGACGGCGAGTGCCTGCTGGCGCCGCAGGGTCTCGCGCGCGGCCTGCGTTCCCGCCACGGCCATGCACACCGCCAGCCCGAGGAGCAACGCGCGTGGGCGGCGTTGCCGGGCCAGCACCGCCCACAAGCCGACCCAGCACGCCGCGGCCACGAGGCCCCATTCCCCGGGGGCGCCGATGCCGACCGTGAGCAGGCGCTCGCTGGTGGCGTCCGGTGCGGGCAGGAGCTCGCGGGCGCGCTGGATCATGCGGTCGCGCGGGGCGAGCCGCGCCGCGACGGCCCACGCCGCCGCCGCCTTGCCATCCGCGCCGGCCCGGTACAGCGTGGCGCCCACGTTGTACCAGTGCGCGGCGATGCGCGGGTCGGCCGCGGCCCGGGCGGCGAAGGAGTCCGCCGCCGCCCGCAGCGCGCCCGCGGCGTACAGCGCCTCCGCGCTCGGCCCCTGGGCGAGGCCGCCGCGTGGCGCGAGCAGCACCGCGAGGCACAGCGTCGAGAACAGCCGGACCCGCCGCCCGCCGTGCGGGTCCGCTTCCAGCACCCGCAGCACCTGCTCGAGCTCGGCGGCCAGCTCCGCCGCGTCGCCCAGGCCGTGCGGCCCGTAGCGCGCCGCCCGCAGCCGATCGCGCAGCCGCATGATATGGTCCGCGACGGCGCTCTCGATGCCCGCCGCGCGCAGCGCGCGAGCCAGTCCGTCTCCGTCTCGGGCGACCGGATCGGAAACGTGACTCGCGAGCACGACGTGGAATTCCCGCTCCAGCCGTCCCAGCCGCGTGACCTGCGGCGCGACCGAGGGCGCGGGCTCCACCTCGCCGCGCGGCCGCGACCGGCGGCGCCACGCCAGCGCGATGAGCGGCGGCGCGCACAGGAGCGCACCCCAACCCCAGGGGAAGAGATCGCGCGCCACCGCGCTCGCCCACGCCTCACCGCCGACGGGCGCGAGCGGCGGCAGGGCACGGGCGGCACGCGGCTCGGCACCCGGCGCAACGACGAGCGTCCGCGGTGCCGCGCCCGCCACGGCGTAGCCACCCCGCCCAAGGTCGTAGTACAGGTAGCGCAGCTCGGGCAGCACGAACGTGCCCGCGGAGTCCGGCACGACGAGGTAGCGGAACACCTTGCTCCCGGAAATCCTCCCGCCTTGCCAGTCGATCCGCGCGTCGGGCTCGGCCGGGTAGGGGCGGAAGCCCGGCGGCCAGCGCAGCGACGGCTCCGGCCACAGCGCCACGTTGCCGACGCCCGCGACCGTGGTCGTCACCTCGAGTGGCTCTCCGACGCGCGCGTCGGCCGGTTGCACGTCCACAGCGAGGACGAGCCCCCGTCCCGTCACCCGCCGGTCGTCGGCCGGGCGCCCCTCGGCCGGCAGGGGCAGCACGACGATCGTCACCGAGTCGCTCTGCAACGCGTAGCGCTCCTCCCGACTGAAGAAGGAAAAAGTCGTCGGCACGGCGAACTCCACCGACGCGGGCGGGATCACGACACGGCCCGCGGCGAGCGGGAAGACCACCTGATGGGCAACGTAGAGGTCCAGCCAGGAGCCGCGCACGAGCCGCGAGGCCGCGACGTCGCTCGAGCGCGCTGCCGGATACGCCCACACCCGTTGCGGGGTTTCGAGCGTGACCTGGGGCGGGCGGTGCAGCCGGTTCCGGAGCTCGCGGGGGAACCAGGCCGCCGCCACGACGTCGAGCTGCTGACCCGCAAGCACCGTGTCCGTCGGCACGACGAGCGTGAGCGCGACTCGGTCGGTGCGCTCGGGGGGCGGCGCCGCGTCGACCAGGGCGTGCGCCAGGGGTGTGAGCGCGGGCGGCCCCCCCGCAGCCCCACTGTCGACCGTCACCACGATCGGGTCGGTCGCGACGCGGACCCGGCCCTGCCGCGCGTGCACGGAGCCGATCACGAGCGTTCCGACTTTAGTCGCGCGCAGTTGCAGCTCCCGCACGGTCGTGCGGACCGGCGCGCCCGCGCCCCCGACGCTGACGTCGGTGAGCTCGTGGGTGCTCAGGACCAGGAAGCCGGTAAGGGGCGGCAGCTCCAGGCTGACCGGTTCCGCCGTGCGGGCGCGCGCCCGCACGGTGAGCCCGATCTCGTCGCCGAGCACGATCCGACCGCGGTCCACGCGCGCCGTGACGTCGAGCGGCGGGGTGCCCACCTGCAGCGCGAGCAGCACCACCAGGGACGCCGTCACCAGTCCTTCACGCCCGGTTCCTCGGCCCGCCGCACGCGGCCCGTGCGACTCCTGCGGGTGGTGAGCTCCTCCTGGCCGATCGAACGCAGGATCTGATCGGCCTGGGCCTGGGTCAAGCCACCACCACCGCCGCCCTGCTGCCCTTCCCCGGCGGACCCTCCCCCACCTCCTGCCTCGACTTCGCTCGGCGGTGCCCCACCACCGCCGCCGCCCGCCGGCGGCACATTCCTGCTCGCCCCGCCCCCACCGCGACGGCGCACCGCGAGCTCCAGGTTCCATTTCGCCGCCAGCTGACGCGGATGGAGCAGCAAGGCCTCCCGGTAAGCGCGCTCCGCGTCCCCGAGGTGCGCGTCCCGGTTGCTGCTGTCCGCCGCGGACTCGCGCAGGGCGACGAGGCCGAGATTGTAGAGCGCGCGGAACCGGATCCCCGGATCGAGCGAAGCGGCGGCGTGGCCCAGGTTCGCCCGCGCGCTCTCGAAATCGTTCGCCGCGAGCGCCGCCGTGCCGGCGTTGTACCACGCCGTGTCATCCCGCTGCCGCGCCGCGAGCTCGGCGCGGTACGCGGCGTGGGCCCCCACGACGTCGCCCCGGTCCCAGGCCCGCTCCGCCGCCGTACGGGGGCGGCGGGCCTCCTGCGCCGGGGCGGCGAGCGGCACTCCGACGAACAGGGCGAGTCCGATGAGCGACGCGGTCCGCCGGTTCATGGCCTGCCCGAACAGCAGCGCCACGCCGAGGACGAGCGGGATCCAGGAGCGCGGTCGCCCGCGCTGCGTGTGCGTCTCACTCGCCCGCGCCCGCTTGTAGGACGCGACCAGATCGCGCACCGCGCCCGCCTGGTCGGGGAGCTCGGCGCCGACGATCGTGCCCTGAGACGCGTCGGCGACCGCGCCCAGCACGTCGTCCCGCCGCCAGGTTTCGATCACGTTCCCGGCCTCGTCCTTCTGGTGACCCAGCAACGTGCCGTGCTCGTCGCGCAGCGGAATGCGCGCCGGCGCCCGTCCCCCCTCCGCCACCAGGATCAGGTGGATCCCGAGGGCGTTGAGGCGCTGCGCCTGGCGGATACTGCGGGCCACGGAGTCGTGCGCCTCCCCGTCGGTGAAAACGACCAGCACGCGGTCGGCGAGCTCCGAGCTCGCCCGCAGCAGCTCGCCGCCCTGCGCCAGAGGCTCCGCCAGGGCGGTCCCGCCCTCGGAGGCGACGTCCGGGTCGAGCGCGTCGAGATACAGCCCCAGGGCCGATCCGTCGACCGAGAGCGGCGACAGGATGTAGCTCGAGCCCGCGAACGCCACGAGTCCGAGGCGGTCGCCGTCGAGGTCCTGCACCAGGCGGCGCGCCTCCCGCAGCGCGCGCGCCAGCCGGCTGGGGCGCACGTCCTCGGCGAGCATCGAGCGCGAGATGTCCACCGCGAGCACCAGCGACAGACCGCGCGTCTCGGCCACGATCTTCTCCTCGCCCCAGCGCGGGCCCGCGAGGGCTGCGACGCCCAGGAACACCGCCAGCGAGAGCGCGGTCGGACCGAAACGGCCCGCGCCGAGCGCCGTCCGCGTCGCCTCCGCCGACCACTGGGCGGCGCGCCGCACCCGCACCCGCCGCGCCCACGCCGCCCCGAACCATGCGGCACCGGCCACGAGCGGCGCGAGGGCGAGCACGAACGGGGCGTCGAAGCTCATCAGGGCACCCGCACGGCGAACGTTCCCGAGAGCACGATCTCGAGCGCCAGCCCGATCAGCCCGAGCGCGAGCGGCCAGCGATAAGCTTCCTCGAAGCGGCGGTACACCACCTGCTCCACCGTCGATTTCTCGAGGCGGTTGATCTCCGCAAAGATGTGGCGCAGCGACTCGCTGTCCGTCGCGCGGAAGTAGCGACCGCCCGTGCCCCGCGCCACGTCCGTCAACAGCGCCTCGTCGATCTCGACCGGCATGCTCTGGTAGCGCAGGGCGCCCCCGGGCCCCTGCCCCGTCGGCACCGGCGCTTCGCCCTGCGTGCCGACGCCGATCGCGTAGATCCTGATCCCGAACGCCCCGGCCGCCTGGCCCGCGGTTCGCGGATCCACCGTGCCGCGGTTGTTCACGCCGTCGGTGAGCAGCACGATCACCTTGCTCTTCCCCGGCGCGCGCCGCAGCCGGTTCGCGGCGGTCGCGATCGCCGTGCCGATCGCGGTGCCATCTTCCAGCATCCCGATGCGGAGACCCTGCAGGGCCGCTTCCAGCACGGCGTAGTCCGTGGTGAGCGGCACCTGGGTGAGCGCCTGCGCCGCGAACGCGACCAGGCCGATGCGGTCGGACCGGCGCGCCCGCACGAAGTCGATCGCCGTCGCCTTGGCCACGTCGATGCGGTTGGCGGGCGCGAAGTCCTCGGCGAGCATGCTACTCGACAGGTCTACACACAGCACGATCGAGATGCCCTCGCTGCGCGCCTCGATCCTGGCGGAGCCGAGCCGCGGACCCGCCGCCGCCACGATCCAGGCACCGAGGCACACGTTGCGCAGCTGGAGCGGAAGCCGCGCGATCCAGAGCCGCTCAGCCGTGCCCGCCGCCGGCCGGACGTCGCTCATGCGCACGCCCCGCAGCCGCCCCAGACGCCGCGCGCGCAGCCACCACCAGGCCGGCAGGGCCAAGAGGAGCAGCAGCACGAGCGGCCGGGCGAAGCTCACGGGAGGAACTCCCGGGCCAGCGCGCGCGCCCGCACGGCCAACGCCGCCACGTCCGTGCCGTGCGCCGACGCGAACTCCACGCGGTCGAGCTGCTCTACTACGGCGCGCAGCTCGCGCAGCGGGGCGTCGGGGCGCGCCCGCTCCACGACCGCCAGGCACTCGGTCGTGCTGAGCGCGAGGTTCGCCCCGGGGACCGTGTGCGCGATGGCGACGCGCAGCTGAAGCACCGCCCGCGCCGCGACCGCCTTGGGCTCCCCGGCCGCGAGCCAGCGGGCGTCGGGCACCTCAGGTTCCACTGGAACGTGAGGCGGCAGCGCCGGCGGCCGTGGCCGACGTCGACGCCAGCGGACCCCGGCCGCGAGGAGGCCCGCAGACAAGACGGCGGCGAAGGCCGCCGCCAGCGGGGTGCGCCGCTCGGAGCGGATCGGGGCGATCGCCGCCTTCGGCTCCGGCTGCCGCACAGTGTCGGGGATGACGCTGCCGATCACGAAGGCGGCGGTGCCGCCGGGCAGCGAGTCGGCGCGTCCATCGGGGCCCAGGCGCCAGATGGGTGGCACGCTCACGGTGTGGGCCCCGGGCGCCCAGGCAGCGACCGGATAGCGCACGACCCAGCCGTCGGGGGAGGGACCGCGTCGCACCACGGGGTCGCCGAGCGGCTCCACCCGCTCGGCTGCTTCGAGCTTGCCTGCGCGCACGCGCCAGCCCGGCAACGCGACCACGGTACGCTCGAGCCACACCGTGTCGCCGACCGTGGCGCCATCGGGAGCGGCTACCCACCCCGCACCGCCCTGCCCCGTTGCCAGTCGCCAAGACGCCAAGAGGCTAAGAAATGCAATCGTCGTGTGACGGGGAATCATCGCTTGAGGCGCCGGGCGCGCTCGTGGAAGGCGCGGCGCAGCGGCCCGGCGTAGGGCACGTCGGTGCGCAGCGCGGCCCGGTCCACACCCGCCTGCACGAGCCGCCGGCTGCGCTCCTGCAGCTGCCGCACGGCCGCCGCGCGCACGCGGCCGCGCGCGGGGGTGTGGCTGGTATCGAGCAGCACGCGCTGCCCCGTCTCCGCGTCCTCGAAGTCCACCCAACCCACGTCCGGCAGCTCCAGCTCCCGCGGATCGTCCACCGTAATCGCCACGATCTCGTGCCGGGCGGCGAGCTGTGCCAGCGGCTCCTCCCAGCCGTCCGCGCGGAAGTCGGAGAGCACGACGACGATCGCCCGGTGGCGCAGCAGCTTCGCGGCGTAGCGCAGGGCCTCGGCGAGGTTGGTCCCCAGGCCCCGCGGGGTGAACGCGACGAGGTCGCGGATGACGCGCAACGCGTGCGGCCGTCCCTTCGCGGGTCGCACCACGAACTCCACCTTGTCGGCGAACATCAGCGCGCCCACGCGGTCGTTGTGGCGCGCCGCCGCGAGCGCGAGCACGGCCGCGACCTCGACCGCGAGGCCCGCCTTGGTGTGGGGACGCCCGAACTGGCACGAGCCGGATTGATCCACCAGCAGGAGCAGCGTGATCTCGCGCTCTTCGTGATAGGTCTTCACGAAGGGGTGGCCCATGCGCGCCGACACGTTCCAGTCGATCGCCCGGAAGTCGTCGCCCTCCTGGTAGGCGCGCACCTCGGCGAACTCGATGCCCTGTCCGCGGAAGACCGACCGGTAGTCGCCTGTGAAAAGGGAGTTGACCAGGGTCCGCGTCCGCAGCTCGATCCCCTTGACCTGCCGCAACACCTCGGGGGTCACGAGCCGCCGGCGCGCGCGCAGCGGGGACGCCTCGGCGCGCCGACGATCCTCGCCTTCGTACGTCACGGCACGCCCACGGCCTCCAGGATCTTCCCGATCACGCGGTCCGAGTCCATGTCCTCGGCCTCCGCCTCGAAGGTGAGCAGCACGCGGTGCCGCAGCACGTCGAACGCCATGGCCTTCACGTCCTCGGGTACCACGTAGGCGCGGCCCCGCAGGAACGCGTGCGCCCGCGCCGCCTGCGCCAGGTAGATCGACGCCCGCGGGCTCGCCCCAAACGCGATCAGCGGCTTCAGCTCCGGCAGGCCGAGACTCTGGGGCTCGCGCGTGCCCCGCACCACGTCCACGATGTAATCCACCACCTTCTGATCCATGAACAGCTCGGCGATGCCGCTGCGCGCCGCCAGGATGTCGTCCGCCTCCGCCACGCGCTGCACCTCGATCGGCCGGCCCGACGCCATCCGCGCGACAATCTCCTTCTCGGCGTCGCGCGTCGGATAGCCGACGCGCACCTTGAGCATGAAACGGTCGAGCTGCGCCTCGGGCAGGGGATACGTCCCCTCCTGCTCGATCGGGTTCTGGGTCGCGAGCACGAGGAACGGCTCCCCCAGGTAGAACGTCTCACCCCCGATGGTGACCTGCTTCTCCTGCATCGCCTCGAGCAACGCGGACTGCACCTTGGCGGGCGCGCGGTTGATCTCGTCGGCCAGCACCAGGTTCGCGAAGAGGGGACCCTTCCGCGGGTAGAACTCCTGCGACCGCTGATCGAACACCATGGTGCCGATCACGTCCGCGGGGAGCAGGTCTGGGGTGAACTGGATCCGGGAGAAGGCGATCCGCAGGCATTCGGCCACCGTGCGCACCGCCAGGGTCTTGGCCAGACCGGGGACGCCTTCGAGCAGGACGTGGCCGCCCGTGAGCAGGCCGATCAGCAGCCGCTCCACCATCACCTCCTGGCCCACCACGCGCTTCGCCACTTCCCCCGTGATGGCCTGGGAGAGGGCAGCGTCGCTCGTCTTCGCCGCCCGTGTGGTCATCGCAACGCCAACTCGGCCGCTTTCCGCACCGCCGGCTCCTTGTCTCGACTGTAGAGTTCCAACAGACCGCGCGCTTCAGGCAGGCCCAGGTGGGCGATAGCTTCGATCGCCGCCGCCCGCACCAGCGGGCTGCGCCGCTGTTGGGCAGCCCCCGGGTCGGCGAAGCGCGCCAGGATCTTGAGCGCCTCCCGCGCCCCGAGCCGCCCGATGGCGCGCAGGAGTTCTGCCTGTACCCCTTCGTCCTCCTCCTGCTCCAACCGTCTCACCAGGACCGTGGTCGAGGCGGCCTCGCCGCCCACCCCGATGGCCCGCGCCGCCGCCGCACGGACGAGCACGCTCTCGTCCTTCAGGGAGGGCATCGCCGGCCGCGAGATCTCCCGCCCCCCGGCTTCTGCCAGCCCCACCAACGCCGCCTCGCGCACGAACTCAGAACGATGCCGCAGCAGGGGCAACAGCAGCGCCACCGCCTGGTGGCCCCCGGTGAGCCCCATGAACTCGGCCGCCACCGCCGCGATCTCCGGGTTCCGGTCCGCCAGGCGGCCCTGCAGCGGCTCCATCGCCCGGTCGCCCGCCCGGCGCATGGCCGCCCGGTAGGGGGCCCGCAGGTCGACCGGCGTGGCGAGGAAGGCGTCGATCACGAGCGGAACCGACACGGCGGCGACCGCCCCCACGGCGGCGACCAACGACTCGCGCTCGTCCGGGGGCACGCGCGGCTCCCCCAGCCGCGCCACCATACGCTGCACCATCGCCGGGTCGGTGAGCGCCGAGGCCACCCGGTCGATCGCCTCGAGCAGCGCGGGCTCCTGGGTCATCGCGAGCAGCCGGTCGAGTCCCGCGATCGCTTCCGCCACGCTCACCACGTCGCGCTGCGCCACGAGCGTGGGGGCAAGCTCGATCAGCTTGTCCACGGCCGCCCGCTGCTGCTCCGGCGACACACCGGGCGACAGCGCCGCGACCGCGCGTTTCGTCTCCACGTCCGCCGGGAGCTCATCCAACTTCGGGGCCACCGGCGTTCGGCGCTCGGCGTTCGGTTCGACGGGCCCAGCCCCCACACTGCCCCGGTCCGGGGCGGACCGCTCGGACCTGCGCCCCCCCACGGTCAGCGTAAACGACCCGAGGCGCGGGTCGTCCGGGGGGAGCATGCCGAGTGCGACGCCGAACAGTGCCAGCACGTGGTCGCCGCTGAGCCCGGGGTCCACGCGCACGCCGCGAACGCCCCGTCCGTACAACAGGCCGGCGAGCTCGGCCACGTGCGCGTCGCCGGCCAGGAGGTGCCCACCCTCCCACTGCAGTCCCGTGGCGCCGACCTTCCACTCCTGCGCCCCGAGCTCGGCGAGCGCCGGCAACGCGGCCGTGACCTGACGCATCGACTCCACCACCGCCGGATGCGTCGGCGGATACAGCCGGGCGAGCCGGAAGGTGGTGGCGATGGCCCCGAGCGCGCGTTCGAGTCCGGCAGTATCCATGGCGCGGGCGTTACCGCTTGATCCGCTCCCCGCGGTCCTCGTAGTGGAACACCCAGGTAGCGAAGCGGGAGGGCGCGATCGCCTCGTCCGGGCCGATGCCTGTCCAGTCGTAATCGCTGCCCGAGTCCGTGGCGAGGAGGCGGCGCCGCTCCGCCTGCAGCATCATCTCCTTCGCCCGCTTGATCCAGATCCCGAACTGCTCGGGCCGCAGGTCCACCCAGCCGCGCGGCGCCGCGCTCAGCGGATCGGGCGGCTCGCCCGGCACGACCACCAGGCTGCCGCGGTACAGGCGCTCGCCGTCCGGCGCCAGGATGGGGATGCCCACGGACAATATATGACTCCGCAGCGCGCCATCCTGCTGCACCAGCGCGTGGGCCTCCGCCGCGAGCCCCTTGGCCTGCGCCTCCGCCAGCGCCCGTACTGTGGGGCGCAGCCGCGAGCACAGGAACGCCTCGAACAAAAGCTTGGTGAGGCGCGGCGGGCCGAGCATCTCGTAGGCCACCGCGCGCGTCTTGCTGTGCTCCTCGAGCGCCCGCAGCCGCTCGATGGCGTGGCTCCGCAGGATACCGGCGCGGTATGTGGGGCCCGCCGTCGCGGCGTCGAGCGCCGCGACGATGTCACGACCGGTGGGCCTCCCCTCGATCTCCATCACCGCGTAGTCGGCCACCTCCTCCGGCGTGATGAACTCCATCTGGCCGAGCGCGGTCACGGTCTCGAACTCGTCCCGCGCGAAGAGGCCATTCTCGCCCACATCGATGAAAACGCCCTCGAGCGGCCTGCCGAGCTCGCGCCAGGGGCGGGCGTCCGGGCCGAAGGCCCGCGCGAGGGAAACGGGCTCGGGACAGTCCACGAGCGGAATCGGCTTGCCCTTCCGGCGCACGGGCCCGAAGCGGATCTCGCGCCAGGCGATGGTCGCCGTGGGCTTGATCTCGATCGTAGCGGGGGCACCCGGCGTGCGTCCGAGCAGGAACAGCAGCAGCGAGTGCGCCCCTGCCACCGCGGACTTCATGAGCAGGGGGCGGCTCGGGCGCTGCTCCGAGTGCGTGTAGGGGATGTTGAACCCCATCCCCCCGGTGCCACTCGTGCCGATCTTCACGTAGACCTTGGTCTCGGCCCGCCGCAGGCCCTCGGCCAGGATCTGCATGTGCCGGATGAGCCGCGGCAATTCGATCGCGAGCGTGAGCTGCTCGACCGCGGCTCGGTCGGCCGTCTCCTGCGCCGCCCGCTCGAGCAGCTCGCGTGCCGCTTGCACCACGTCCTGATACGCGAACGCCGTGGCGGTATTGATGCTGTCCACCACGGCGTCGGGCCGGTACTTCATCAGGAGCTGGGCCAGGAAGCTGCGGCCCAGCGCGTCTTCCGTCAGCTCGCTCAGCAGGTCGTGCAGCAGCACGGCACGATGCTCGGCGCTCGCCACCACGGTGCCGCGCCCCAGTTTCGCGAGGGCGGCAGGGAGGAACACGTCGCCCCACTCCACGGCGATGGCCGCGCGGCCGCGGTGGGGCTCGAGCGACGCGGCCGCGGCCTGCACCTCCTCCTCGAACAGCGCCACGAGCACGACGCGCCGGGGGGATGCCGCCAGCACCCGCCGGGCCACCGCCTGCCCGACGAGCCCGCTGCCCCCGAGGATCATCACCGTGCGATCACGCAGTTCCATTGAGTCGCTCGATGGCCGCTACCTCGCGCGGCGTCAGGCGCCGGTGCGACCCCTCGCCGAGCCGGCCCAGCCGCACCGGACCGTACGCGACGCGGTGCAGCCACTCGACTTTCAGGCCCAGCGCCTCCGCCAGGCGGCGCACGATGCGCTGCCGGCCCTCGGCCAGCGTCAGCTCCAGTTCCACGCCGCGCGCGACCGCGCGCACGCGCCACCGGACGATGCGCACCGGCCGGCCGTCGATCACCACCGCGCCGCCGAGCGCCCGCTCGACCGCAGGCGCCGACAGGCCGTGCGCGCGCAGCCAATACGTGCGGGGCACGGCGAACCGCGGATGCATCAGCCGGTGCGCCGCCGCCCCGTCGGTCGTGAGCAGCAGCAGACCGGACGTCATCACGTCCAACCGTCCAACGTACGTGAGGCCGGGCACCTTCGGGAGGAGGTCGAAAACCGTGCGCCGGCCCTCCGGGTCGGCGCGGGTGACGACGAAGCCGATCGGCTTGTTGAGGGCGAGCCACGTCAGCGGCGCGATGCGGACCGCCCGCCCGTCCAGGGTGATGCGCTGGCGCACCGGATCGACGCTCGAGCCCAGCTCGGCCACGGCGCCGTCGACGCGCACGCGGCCGGCGCGGATCAGGTCCTCCGCCTTGCGCCGCGACGTGACGCCTGCGCGCGCCAGGGCGCGTTGCAGGCGCATTGCCGTCATTCGGGCTCGGCGGGCGCGGGAGGACGGAGCGCGACCGACAGCTCTTCGAGCCGCGGCAGCTCGTCCAGCTCCCGCAGTCCCAGGACCTCCAGGAATTGCGGCGTGGTGCCGTACAACAGCGGGCGGCCCAGTCCCTCGCCGCGCGTCACGACCTCCACGAGACCGCGCTCGACCAGCTTGTCGATCACGGCGCCCGAATCGACGCCCCGGATCTCGTCCACCTCGAGCCGGCCCACCGGCTGGCGGTAGGCGATGATGGCGAGCGTCTCGAGCGCCGCCGGGGAGAGGCGGCGCGGGCGCAACGTGAACTGCGCGCGGTCGATCGCTTCGGCGTACTCGCGCCGCGACAGGAACTGCCAGCCCTGCGCGATCTCGACCAGTTCCACGCCGTGGCCTCCCGTCGCGTACGTCTCCCGCACCTCGCTCAGCGCCGCCCGGACCGTGCCCTCACCCGCCTGCGGGTCGAGCGAGCACAGCTCGTCCACGGTGAGCGGGCGTGACGCGGCGAACAGGGCCGCCTCAAGCAGCTTCGCGAGCGGGCTCACGGCGGATCACGATGGGGCCGAACGCCCCGTCCTGGTGGACCTTGAGCGCGCCGCGCTTGGCGAGCTCGAGCAGCGCGATGAAGGCGGAGAGCACGTCCACGACCGTCGCGCGGGCTCCCACGACATCCCGCCACGCGAGCTGCTCGCGCCCGGCCAGCAGCGCCTCGATCTTCGCAGTCGCGCCTTCCACGTCGAGCGGGCGCGGCACCACGCGGTGCAGCATCGGCTCCGGGATCAGGGCGATCACGCGCTCGGCCGCGGCGAGCAGCTCGTTCAGCTCGATCACGAGCGGCGCGGGCGGTGCCGCCGCCGGCTCGGGGGCGAAGCCGCGCCCGAACTGTTCGGCACGGCGCGCCGCCGCTTGCTGCATCCAGTCGACCAGCTCCCGAATCTGCTGGTATTCGAGCAGCCGCCGCACCAGTTCCGCCCGCGGATCCTCCCACTCGTCGTCCCCCGCGCGACGCGGCAGCAACAGCTGCGCCTTGATGCGCAAGAGCCGCGCCGCCATCTCGAGATAATCCGCCGCCTGATTCAGCCCCAGCTCGTCGATCACGGCGAGGAACTGGTCGGCGATCTTCGCGATCGGGAGGTCGGTGATGTCGACCTCATCCTCGCGGATGAGGTGCAGCAGCAGGTCGAGCGGCCCGGAGAACTGGTCCAGCTCGACCACGAAGCCGGCCCGTTCGGGCGCCACGGGGGGGGGCACCGTGGTCACATCGCCCCCGGGATGGCGAATCCGCCCACGACCGCGATCCCGAGATCCAGCAGGCGGTGCGCCGGCCACAGAAACACGGCGATCACGCCGGGAGCGAGCCAGGAAACGACGAGGATGGGCAGGAACCCGAACAGGTACAGCTGCCGATACTTGAGCCCCGCGCCCGGGGGAAGCAGGTGGTAGAAAACGTGACTGCCGTCGAGCGGCGGGATGGGGATGAGGTTGAAGAAGGCGAGCACGAGATTGAGCCACATCCCGTAGAACGTCATCCGTTGCAGGATGCCGAGCGACACCGCGAGCCCGGGGAGCGCGTGCGCCAGCATCCCGACCAGCGCGAACAGGCCAACGCACGCGACGAACAGCGCCAGGTTGACCGCGATCCCCGCCAGCGACACGATCACGTCGCCGCGCACGAAGTTGCGGTAGTTGCGGGGGTTCACCGGCACCGGCTTCGCCCCGCCGAACGTGTAGGTGCCGTTGGAGGCGAACCACAGCATCAGCGGCAGCAGCACGGTCATGAAGGGATCGATGTGCTTGACGGGATTCAAGGTGAGCCGCCCGAGCATGTAGGCCGTGTTATCGCCCTGGCGGTAGGCGGCCTCGGCGTGCGCGTATTCGTGGGCCACCATCGAGAACAGCAACACAGGGGCCCACACGAGGATGTTGAACGAGATGGCGGGGCTCGGGGGTCGGGACCGGCCCCAAGATAACGCAGGCGCCGGGCCGCGGTCAACAGCGTAGCGCCTTGACCGGCCTCAACTTACCCTCTATCTTCCGCGCCCAACCAGGAGGCCGAGAGTGCCGCGCATCAAGTCCGCCAAGAAAGCCATGCGCCAAGCGCGTGCCCGCTTCACGCACAACCGGGCGCAGCGCTCCGCCCTGCGCACCGCGCTGAAGCACGTGCGGCAGGCCGCATCAGCCGCTGCCGCCACGCAGGCCTATGCCGTCGCGGTTCGGCTGCTCGACCGCGCCGCGCGCAAGGGGCTGATCCACCGCAACAACGCGGCGCGGCACAAGAGTCGGTTGGCGAAGTTCGTTAAGGCAAAGGCGTCGACCTAAGACGGACGTTTCTCCTCGACGCCTCTTTGGTTTTACATTGCCGCCAGTTCGGCGCCGCAATTCTCGCAGTACCACTCCGTGGGCAGATTCATCGTCCCGCAGTCCTTGCACTTCAGCGTCTTCGCCGCCTCCTCGTCCCCGTCCCCCTCGCCGGCTTGCGGCAAGATGGGCGCGGGAGCGGGGGTGGCGGCGCGCACGGAGCTCGGGGCGCGGGGCGTCTCGGTGGGCATAACCGGCTGAAACTGCGCGCCGCTCGCGCGCGTCGGCGATGGCCCCGCTCCCTTGTCGTCCTCGGTCACGGACTTGATGAAGGCCATCTCGTCTTGCGGGGTCTTGCGCTGGGGCGGGGCAGCGCCCTTGGGAGGGGGGGGCTGCTTGTCGCGGACCAGTGCGTCGAGCTCCTGCAGCTTCTCGATGTCCGCGTCGATCGCCTGCAGCTCTTCGCGCACCGCCACCAGCTCGGCCAGGATATCCTTGTGGACCTGGCTCCACTGCGCCTCGTCGTATTCGCCGACCGCGTGTCGCAGCTCGGTCTCGGTCAGCTTTTCGGCGACGCTCGCTTCCTTGCGCTGCAGCTCGGCGCGATGGTGCTGCTTCTGCTCGATCGCCTGGCGCGCGCTCGCGGCGTGCACCTTCAGCTCCTCGATGACCGCCTCGAGGCGCGCCTCGTAGTCGGCGCGCACCCGCCCTCGCACCTGGTCGGGGGTCGCACCCGCTGCCGCGCTGAGGCGGGCGAGCCAGGCTTCGTACTGGCGGCGCTCCTCGAGCAGGCGCTGGATCTGGGCGGTGCTCTTCGAGGATCCCTTAGGCATCTGCGTCCTGGAACATACGTGGTGGATGAGAAATGTAAGGCATACGGGTCTAAGTTCAATGCTGACGGCAAGTTGTGCCGCCGCGCGGTCACCCCTCGGCCGCGGCTCGGGCGTCGTGCACGATCTTCCCGGCCACGAGCGTCAGCGCCGCGCGTCCCGTGAGCGATCGCCCGGCGAACGGCGTGTTGCGGCTCTTCGAGTGGAAGCGGGCGGCGTCGACGGACCAGCCCGCGGTGACGTCGAGCGCCACGACGTCGGCGGGAGCGCCCGGCCGGAGCGTGCCGCCGGCCAGCCCGAACACCTGCGCCGGCACCGTGCTCATGCGGAGGATCAGCTGGGGCAGCGTCAGCGCCCCGCCCTGCACCAGCTCCGTGTACGCCACACCGAACGCGGTCTCGAGTCCCACGATCCCGAAGGGGGCGTCGTCGAACGCCGCTTCCTTCTCGTCGTAGGCGTGCGGGGCGTGGTCCGAGGCGACGCAATCGATCACGCCGTCCTGCAGGGCCTGGCGGAGCGCCGCGACGTCCGCCGCCTCGCGCAGCGGCGGGTTCATCTTCGCGTGCGTGTCGTACCGTTCGCACGCCGTCTCGGTGAGGCTGAGGTGGTGCGGCGTGACCTCCGCCGTCACGCGCAGGCCGCGCTCCTTGGCGCGGCGCATCAGCTCGACCGACCCCCGGGTGGACAGATGGCAGAGATGCACGCGCCCGCCGGTGAGCTCGGCGAGCAGGATGTCGCGCGCGACCATGATCTCCTCCGCCGCGGCGGGGATTCCCTTCAGGCCAAGCCTCGTCGCGACCAGGCCCTCGTGCATCACGCCCCCCGCAGAGAGCGATGGCTCCTCGCAGTGGTCGGCGACCGGGATGTCGAAGGTGCGGGCGTACTCGAGCGCGGTGCGCATCAGGTGGCTCGAGACGACGGGCTTGCCATCGTCCGAGACGGCGACCGCCCCCGCCCCCACCATCTCCCCGAACTCCGCGAGCTGTTGCCCGCGCTGGCCCACCGAGATCGCGCCGATCGGGTAGACGCGGGCGAAGCCGGCGCGCAGCGATTGCCGCACGATGAAGCCGACGGCGGCCTGGTTGTCGGTGACGGGGTCGGTGTTGGGCATGGCGCACACGGCCGTGAACCCGCCCGCCGCGGCCGCGCGCGCGCCCGTCGCGATGGTCTCTTCGTCCTCGTTGCCCGGCTCCCGCAGGTGCACGTGGACATCCACGAGTCCCGGCGCGACGACGGTGCCGCGCACGTCGCGCACCGTCGCTCCGGCGGGTGCGCCGAGCCCCGGGCCCACGGCGGCGATGCGGCCGTCCTGGATCAACACGTCCGCGGTCTCGTCCAGGTCGCGGCTCGGGTCCACCACCCGGCCGCCCTGGAGCAGCAGTGGTGCCGCCATCAGTCGGTGCCTCCCGCTGCCGGCCCCTTCGCCGCGTCCGCGAGCTCGGGTTTGCCTCCGGCGAGCAGATACAGCACGGCCATCCGCACGGCCACGCCGTTCGTCACCTGGTCCAGGATCACGCTGTGCGGCCCGTCGGCCACGCGGGAGTCGATCTCCACGCCGCGGTTCATCGGCCCGGGGTGCATGACCGTGAGCGCGCGTGGCGCCTTGGCGAGCCGTTCGACGGTCACGCCGAACACGCGGTAATACTCGCGCAGCGAGGGGATGAACCCCGCCTCCATCCGCTCGAGCTGCAGACGGAGCACGTTGAGGACGTCCGCCCACTCGATCGCCTCCTCGACCCGGCGCAGCACGGTGACGCCCAGCTCCTCGATGCCGCGCGGCATCAACGAGTGGGGGCCGCACACGGCGACCTGGGCGCCGAGCTTCGTGAGGCCCCAGATGTTGGAGCGCGCGACGCGCGAGTGCAGGATGTCGCCGACGAGGCACACCTTCACGCCCTCGATCCGCCCCAGCTTGTCGCGGATCGTGAGCAGGTCGAGGAGGGCCTGGGTGGGGTGCTCGTGCTTGCCGTCCCCGGCGTTCACGACGTTGGAGCGGATGCGGTCGCCCAGGAACTGCGCCGCGCCAGAGGAGGCGTGGCGGATCACCACCATGTCGATGCGCATCGCCTCGAGGTTCTTGGCCGTATCGACGAGCGTCTCCCCCTTCTGCACCGCGCTTCCCGTGGCGGCCACGTTCACGGTGTCCGCGGAGAGGCGCTTTTCGGCGAATTCGAAGGAGATGCGGGTGCGGGTGGAGGCTTCGAAGAAGAGATTGACGATCGTCTTGCCGCGCAGCGCGGGGACCTTCTTGATGGGGCGCTCCGACACTTCCTTGAACGGCTCCGCGGTGTCGAGGATGAGGCGGATCTGGTCGGGCGAGAGGCGCTCGAGGCCGATCAGATCCTTGCCCAGCGCGGCCGTCATTGCCTCGCCCCGCGCACCACGTCCACCTGGTCCCGCCCGTCCAGCTCCGCGACCTGCACCTCGACCACGTCCCCCGGCCCCGTCTTGACCACCTTGCCGACGACGTCCGCTTGGATCGGCAGTTCCCGGCCGCCGCGGTCCACCAGCACGCACAGCGAGATGCGCTTGGGCCGGCCGAAGTCGGCGAGCTCGTCGAGCGCCGCGCGCACGGTGCGGCCCGTGTAGAGGACGTCGTCCACGATGACGGCGTGCTTGCCCGTGAGGTCGCCCGGGAGTCGGGTCTCCCCGATCACGGGCTTCGGTCCCACGGTCTGGAGATCATCGCGATAGAGGGTGATGTCGAGGGCGCCGCGGGGCACGAGCACGCCCTCTTGCTGCTCGATCAGCTTGGCGATCCGCTCGGCCAGCTCGACGCCGCGCCGCTGGATGCCGATGAGCACGAGATCGTCGGTCCCGTGAGCCAGCTCGATCACGGCGACCGCCATACGCTGAAGCGCCCGCGACAAAGCGCGGGCGTCCAGGATGCTGGTCCGTTCGGGCCGGCTCATCTCGAGGCTGGAAGTTAACCTCGGGGACCCCAGGGTCAACGGCGTCCGCCGACGCCGGTTGACGCGCACGGCCGCACAGCGTCTTTTCGAGCCCCAGTTCTCCATTCGGGCTCGGAGGGCCTATGCGGCACTACCTGTGGAGTCTCGTAGCACTGACGCTGGCCGCTACCTCGCTCGACGCGCAGGGGCTCCGCGACAAGATCTCCGACCTCTTCATCTTTGGGGCGGGCCAGGACCCGCTCTTCCTCAGCGGCACGGCCTCCGACCAGGCGACCGCGCTGCACGCCGACCACTTCGTCCCCTCCGCCGTATCCGATAACGGCACGCTCATTTCGTTCATCGGCACGGCGATCAGCCAGAACGTCGCGAACATACCGGTGAGCGCGACGAGCGGCGGGTCCACGTTCCACTTCGAGGGCGGCGCGCCGGTCAGGACCTCGGTCTCGCCTGGGCCGGTGTTCGCCGAGCGCGCCCAGACACTGGGCCGCGGCCGCGTCTTCGTCGGCGCGAACGTGAGCCGCCAGCACTTCGAGTCGTTGCGGGGCGTGAGCCTGAACGATATCCAGATGACCTTCACGCACGAGAACGTCACGGGCCCGAACTGCGACGCGCTCGTCGGCGCGAGCTGCGACCCCTACGGCGTCCCCACCCACGAGAACGACGTGATCGCGCTGCGCCTGGCGCTCGACATCGACATGACCGTCACGTCGTTCTTCGTGAGCTTCGGGCTGCTCGATCGCGTGGACATCGGCGTGGTGCTCCCGATCGTGTCCAGCTCGCTCCGCGGCACTAGCGACGCGCAGATCATTCCGTTCGGCGGCCCGCCCGCCCAGCACTTCTTCGGCGGCACGCCCGACAACCCGGTGCTCACAACCTCCCGCTTCGTGGAAGGATCCGCGACCGGCATCGGGGATGTCGCCGCGCGCGTGAAAGTCAGCATCACGCAGTCGGAACGGACGACGTTCGCGCTGCTGGGCGACGTGCGCTTTCCGACCGGAAGCGAAGACGATCTCCTCGGCTCGGGCCACCTGGCGGCCCGCGGCCTCGGCATCCTGTCGGCCCGATTCGGGGCATTCTCGCCCCACGTCAACGTCGGGTTCCTGCTCCGGAGCGGCGACCTGCAGAACGACGCCGTGCTAGCGACCGTGGGGTTCGATCACGTAATGGCGCCGTGGGCGACGATGGCGGTCGACCTGGTCTCGGAGCTGCAGGTCGGTGAGAGCAAGCTCCGGCTGCCGGGCATCGTCACCTACGACCTGCCGTTCCGCCGCACTCTCGATCCCACGAACATCCCGAGACAACGCGACGATCAGACCAACGCGTCGTTCGGATTCAAGTTCGCGACGGGCTCGGGGGTCATGCTGGTCGCCAACACGCTGTGGCCGCTCAACCGTGGGGGCCTCCGACCCAACGTCGTGTGGACCGCGGGGCTCGAGTACAACTTCTGAAGCCGATCACCGGACGGTCGCGAGACGCCACCCCCCGGGCTCCGCGATGAGGATCGCGCGGAACGTCACCGGCAGCCGCTCGGTCCGACTCGTGCGGACATTCTCGTACTCGTAGACGCCGCTGACGATCGCTTCAGCCGTCGTGCCGACGACCTTCACCGCCGTGACCGTCAGGCTGGCCTTGAGCTTCCGCGCCGACTGGAACAGGTCCTTCCACCCCTGCTGCTGGGCCGTCGTGAGACCAGGATAGGCGCGTCGTACTTCGCTCAGGTCGCGCGATTCCACCGCCCGCGCGTAGTCGGCGATCACCTGCTCGATCTGCGGCCGCGGATCGGGGGGAAGAGGGGCTGGGGCCGGGGCTGGGGCTGGCGCCGCCGCCGCCGGCTCCGCGGGGCGCTGGCGCGGCGTATCGCGCACTGCACGCGACCGCGACAGGCGCTCGGCATCCGCCCACAGCGACGCCGCCGTGGTGAGCTGCATCATCGCGTCGGAGACGCGCCCCTGGAGAGCGAGCGACTCCGCTCCCTTGAACGCCGTGTCGCCGTTCGCCAACTCGGCAGGCGTGGCGCCCGCGTCGAGCGCGCGGCGCATGGCAGCGAGCGCCGTCGCGCGGAGCGACTGCAGCAAGCTGTCCTCTTGCCGAGCACGCGCCGACTCGCGCGCCGCGGGCGGGGGGGGCGGGGCGGGCGGCCGCTTCGCTCGCGCGACGGTCGGGGTTGACTCGGGTGGCGTACGCACGGCGGCCGTCTCCGCCGCAGCCCGAGGGGCGCGGGAAGACGCAGCGATGGTGTCCGGTCCCGCTGCGGGCGCCTTGGCGGCGGGCGTCCGGAACCCCCGCCAGGGCGCCACCCACCACAGCGCCGCCGCGATCCCTGCCACCCCCAGGGCCAACCACAGCCGCGGGCGGATGCGGGCGCCAGGGACCCCAGCCGCGGCGGCGTGCGACTGAGACCTCGCCAGCGCGATCGGGCTCGTCGGCGTCTTGATCTGGGCCAACAACCGCGCACCAGCACCGGCCCGCGCGAGCGTGACCATTTCGCTCCGGATGGGATCGTCCTGCCGCAGCGACGGCCGGCCGCACACGGCCACCACGTCGTCCATGCTGGGCCAGCGGCGGGCCGGGTCTTTCTCCAACATCCGCATGACGGCCGCGGCGAGGTTGGGCGGGCAGTCGGGGCGGAGCTCCGTGACGGGACGCGCCGGCTGGTTGAAATGCGCGTACATGACGGACATGATCGACTCGCCGCGGAACGGCAGCTTACCAGTCAGCATCTCGTACGCCACGACGCCAAGCGAGTACTGGTCCGAGGCCCCCGTGACTTCGTGGGTCCCGATCTGCTCGGGACTCATGTACGTGGGCGTCCCCACCGTGACGCCGGTCATGGTGAGACCCTCGGCCTGGAGGACCTTCGCGATCCCGAAATCCGTGACCACGGCCCACCCTTCCTCGTCCAGCATGATGTTGGCCGACTTGATGTCACGGTGAATGACGCCATGGCGATGAGCGTAGCCGAGCGCGTCGCCCACCTGCGCGACAATCGCCTGCACCATGGGGATGGGAAGCGGACCGACGTCGCGAATGACCGAATCGAGCGGCCGTCCCTGCACGTACTTCATGACGAAGTACAGGACGCGCTCGCCTTCCTTGACGGCATAGATGGGAATGATGTGCGGGTGGCTCAGCGCGGCGGCGGTGCGCGCCTCGCGCTTGAACCGCTCGGCCATTCCCTCCCCCATGAGGAGCAGGGCGGGCTCCAGCACCTTGATCGCCACCCTGCGGTCGAGGGCAAGGTCGTGGGCCAAGTACACGGTCGCCATCCCGCCGTGGCCAACCTCGGCGAGGACCTCGTAGGCGCCCAGAGTGGCCTGGCGCAGGGCATCGAGCAGCGCATGTCGCTCGGCGACCGGGGGCCCGCCGGGCCCGGTAGCAACGGTCGCCCCCGCGCCTCCCGGCGCGAGCGGGATGCTCGTGCCGCAGCGGGGGCAGAAGTACGCCCCCGGCGCCACGCTCGCCCCGCAGCGCGAGCAAAAGGAGCCGTGCGCGGCCGTCACTGGTGTGCCTTGCCTAGCATCTGGAGATCACGTGGGTGACATAATACTTCTCACCCGAACACCGGGGTCAATGGCGGTCCGCCGCCGAGCACGGCCTGGACGTTCGCCACCGCGATCCGGGCCATCTCCCGGCGGGTCTCGGGCGTCGCACTTCCGATATGCGGCATCAGCACGATCCGCGGGGCCGCGACGAGGCGCGGGTGGATGTGCGGCTCGTCGGCGTAGACGTCGAGGCCCGCCGCGCCGAGCCTCCCCTCCTCGAGGGCCAGGGCGAGCGCCTCCTCGCGGATCAGATCGCCCCGGGCCGTGTTGACGAGGATGGCGCTCGGCTTCATTTGCCGCAGCGTGTCGCTATTGATGATGCCTTTGGTCTCGGGCACCGCGGGGACGTGCAGCGAGAGCACGTCGCTCTCCTTGAGGAGTCGCGGGAGCTCGACCCGCGCGGCACCCGTCTCCCGCTCGAATTCGGGGCGCGGGTTGCGCGCCGCGTAGACGATCCGCATCCCGAACGGGACGGCCCGGCGCCCCACGGCCTGCCCGATCCGGCCCGCGCCGAACAGGCCGAGCGTCCGACCCCGCAGCTCGGTCCCGAGCAGCAGCTCCGGGTGCCAGCCGGCCCAGCGGCCGCTCCTCACGAGCTCCGTGCCCTCGACGACGCGCCGGGCGCAGGCGAGGATGAGGGCCCACGCGAGGTCGGCCGTCGCATCGATGAGGGCGTCCGGCGTGTTCGTGACCGTGATGCCGCGGAGCTCGGCGGCCACGACGTCCACGTTGTCGTGGCCCGCGGCGCAGTTGGCGACGATTTTGAGCTTGGGAAGACTCTTGAACTCCGTGCCGCCCACCCAGCGCGTGAGCAGCGGCACGATCGCGACGTAGTCGCCTGTCGGGGTCGGCTGGTCGGCGGCGATCCAGGTGACGTCGAGACCCTCGAGCTGGGCGGGCTCGAGGAGGCGCTGCAGCTCCGCGGCGATGAGGACGGGGTGGGGAGCGATCGGTCAAAAGTCGCCGCGCCCCCGGCTTGCGGCAAGGGCCATCCAGCGTGTACGGTGACGTCATGACGATAGCGACAATCAACCCGGCGACGGGCGAGCAGCTCGAGATCTTCCCCGAGACCTCGGGCGCGGAGCTCGACCGCATCCTGGCCCGCGCCATCGCCGCGTTCTACGACTGGAGCCGCTGCCCGGTGGCCGCGCGCACCGGCCCGCTCGGTGAGGCCGCCCGGTTGCTCCGGGAGCGCAAACACCGCTACGCGCGCACCATGGCGCTCGAGATGGGGAAGCCGCTGGCGCAGGGGGAAGCGGAAGCCGAGAAATGCGCCTGGGCCTGTGACTACTACGCCGAGCACGCCGAGCAATTCTTGGCCGCCGTGGCCCGGCCCACCGACGCCCGGACGAGCTACGTCCGGTTCGACGCGCTGGGGCCGGTGCTCGCGATCATGCCGTGGAACTTCCCCTTCTGGCAGGTCTTCCGCTTCGCGGCGCCGGCGCTCGTGGCGGGGAACGCCGGCATTCTGAAGCATGCGCCCAATGTGTCGCGCTGCGCGCTCGAGATCGAGCAGCTGTTCCGCGAGGCGGGGTTCCCGGACGGGCTGTTCCGGGCCGTGCTGCTCCCGAACGAAGCGGTCGCCCCGGTCATCGCCGATCCCCGGATCCGCGCTGTCACGCTCACGGGCTCGGACCGCGCTGGGAGCCAGGTTGCCCAGCAGGCCGGCCGGCACCTCAAGAAGACGGTGCTGGAGCTCGGCGGGAGCGATCCCTTCATCGTGCTCGCCGACGCGAACCTCGACGAGGCCGCCCGCACGGCGGCCGAGGCGCGGCTCTTGAACAGCGGCCAGAGCTGCATCGCCGCGAAGCGGTTCATCGTGGTGGAGCGCGTCTTCGACCGGTTTCTCGAGCGGTTCGTGGCCGCGGTGGCGGCGCGCCGGCTGGGCGACCCGCTCGCGGCGGGCACGGATGTGGGCCCGCAGGCGCGCGCCGATCTGCGCGCGAACCTGCAGCGGCAGGTCGAGGAGTCGCTGCGGCGCGGAGCGAAGCTGGTGCTGGGCGGCAGGGTCCCCGAGGGACCGGGGTTCTTCTATCCGCCGTCCGTCCTCACGGCGGTGGAGAACGGGATGCCCGCGTTCGACGAGGAGGTGTTCGGCCCGGTGGCCGCGGTCATCCGCGTGCGGGACGACGCCGACGCTGTGCGCGTGGCGAACGCGTCACCCTACGGCCTGGGGGCCGCCGTCTGGACCGAGGACCGCGAGCGCGGCGAGCGGTTGGCGGCCGA
>Ga0209802_1000553_pt1 | contig 28704 bp, 29 predicted proteins | sample GraSoiAngelo_129_FD_185886 | JGI IMG/M metagenome (GOLD analysis project Ga0209802, IMG submission 185886) | Grasslands soil microbial communities from the Angelo Coastal Reserve, California, USA - 14_0927_12_40cm (SPAdes) (version 2) | ecosystem: Environmental > Terrestrial > Soil > Grasslands ... | reverse complement strand
CGTGGCAGCTTCGAACGCCACTGCCAACACTGGGCTTCCAAACTTCAACTCGGGAGCCATAACACCAGGCGGAAGATTCAGTTACGTTTTCAACCTGATAGGGACCTATCACTATTACGACCCCAATTATGCATCGCTCTTAACCAACGGACTCTTGAGAGGAGTCGTCAATGTCACTCCTTCACCCTCTCCACCTTCGACCGCAATGCCGTCTGACTTCCAAATAGGATTGAACGGTAATGTTGGCTGGACTGTACAAGGACTTGGCAGTAGCACTGCGAACCTGCTCGTCTCTCACAATCTCGGGGTTTCAATTTCAGTACCTCAACTGCCCGGGATCACAATTACCCCTGTAACAGAGTCAGGGAGCTTGGTACAGTCGATCGACTTGTCGACTAGGGTTGAGTCTGCCGGGACGGCCACGGACCTGATCGAACACTTGCTAGACGCATACGCATCTGCATCCTCAGGCTCTTACGGGTATAACTCGGGCTTCGGCAATATCATCTCGCAAATGTCTGCGTCCGCCACCTCTGATCCATCCTACACACTCTGGTGGGCGCCGCCGCGCCGGGGTCACCCACGCCACCATCTTCAGCGCCTTCCGTGAGTCCTTAGAACCCACTCGGTTCACATTCAGCTTTTGAACAAACAGCGTAGCCCTTGAACTTAGTCGAAGATCTCATGGATTCTTTCTGAGGGCTTCTTCACAAGCTAGTTATGCCGAACTCATAGGACAAGAATCCGAGAATCTCTTTGACGATCCATCATTCTGAATCAGTTGTGAAAATAGCTCCAACGCCTCGCCTTTCACGCGTCTTTCTTGTTAGGACACTATTGTTGACGATTAGACTTGTCGTGATGAGTCCGATGCTCAGAAAGCCGAGGTAGAATGGAAGGCTGAAACTTGCGGTCACGAGTGGGTTGGGGTGGCTGTTGAGGTCGAGACCCACAATATTGGCCAGTAGATGGCTCGTACCCGAGTAGGGCGGTAGAATACCGTACGCGCCGAGCAGCATAGTCAGAGCGCCATGATACATCAAGAGAAAACTGAGGTAGAGCTCAGTCATCGAGCAGAGGCTGAAATAAACCGCCAGCTTGTTCCACCAAGTCCCCCGATGGATGCTTGAAGCGCCTAGAGCGATTAGACTCAGGATGAACAGGAGGCTCGTGAATGATCCTAAAGGAACGGAGAAGAATATGGTCGGGGATAGCCCAGTGGCATCAGTTTGTAGGTAGAATGGAGAGACTTGAACGGTCAGAAGCTTACTCGTAATGGCCCCAGTAATGGTCCACCAAGGACCACTCGTCGGTCCTAGAAACAGTGCCACAATGGCGCCCAGTAACGCTAGAACGTCTATTTGACGAAGGAGCCCCAATTCTCGTCTATGACAGGCTCGACGCCTTCACCTGTTCATTATCGGCTACGTCTCAAATAAGTGCTTCTGAGTTCACAGTCGAATCCTGGATGGCGCGACTGCCGAATCATTACCATAAGATCTACCCCGATCCGCTTAAAGCTGAGGCTCGATGACGCTCACCAAAAACCTCAGAGGCAATTCAAAAAACCAGGGAAGAAATGGTCAAGGAAAGCGTTTCGATTTCGGAAGCATGTAAAACCGGGCGGATCCGAACCCTCACATTAGGCTAGCCATTTTATTAGGCACCACCATGAATCGTAAGCGAAAGAAAATGGCGAAACAAGTAAACTGCGACTGCGGCTTCATGGTAAGAGCCCAATCAGACGACGAGCTAGTCCAGCACGTCCAACTCCATGCCAGGGACATCCATCAGATGGAAGTCCCGCGAGAGAAAGCCCTCGAAATGGCTAAGCCAGTAGAAGCAACCGTAACGATCTAGGCCTTCTCGAGAACTCACCGATCACTCCAATTGAGAGTAAGAGCGGACGCGCATCAATGTTAGGATGCTGGATTGGTGGATTCTCGTGGTTTCCTATGCCTAACGTATGTTATGATCAGAATTGTCAAACCCACCAGAGCTAGTGGTATTCCTACAAGACTAACGCCGGACGAGAGAAAGAGGAAGAAAAAGGAGAAACCGGTAAGGTAGACACCTATCATGGCAGCTCGTTCTCGCACGCTCAGTTTGAGCAGTTCTTCCTGTAACTGGGCCCGGTATCGTAGGAAGAGTGTTGCGATTATTACGAAAGAGATGGCCGCGATAAAGAACAGGTATGTGAGCTCGGACTGGTAGTTGTTGAAGGTCAACAGCAAACCGACCTCGTCGCCGACAAATCCTGCTCCCAGTCCGTACAGGACAGCATAGAGCCTGTACAGCCTCTCATTCCTCCAAGCGATACCCATCCAGCCGGCCACGCTAATCAAAGCAATACCATACCAGAAATGATGAAGATGGATCCCGCCCTGCATCACAACTGTCGTGGGAAATAGGGTAGCGAACAGTCTTGAACCGAAGAAGCTGACTACGAAGGCGAGGGTTGCGATGAAGGTAAGTCCATGTCTGAATGGGCTCCCAAGAAACTCCCGCGACATGCTGTCAAACTGTTGTTGCACGTATTTCCCGATTGTGGGCCAGCGCAGGGGGCCATTGTGGGCCAGGGCAGGGGACGATTGTGGACGTATTTCCTAAGCAAAGACATGTTTTGGTGGCCATGGGTTATAGCACGCCAACCAATGTCCCGGTCGAACCTCGATTAGTGGAGGCTCCTCCTTGGAGCAGATATCTATCCGTCGGGGACAACGAGGGTGGAACCTGCAACCTGAGGGTGGGTTGATGGGACTCGGGACTTCCCCGGGTAGAACGATCCGGTGCCTCTTCTGTTTAGGGTCGGGCACTGGAATGGCTGACATTAGGGCCACCGTGTATGGGTGTAGAGGATTGTCGAAGAGTTCGTCGGTCTCGGCGATCTCTACAATTTTTCCAAGATACATGACCGCGACTCTATGACAGATGTGTCTTACTGTGCTGAGGTCGTGTGAAATGTAGAGGTATGTTATGCCGAGCTTCTGTTGAAGTTCCTGTAAGAGGTTGAGGATCTGGGCCCTTACAGAAACGTCCAGAGACGCGACCGGCTCGTCTGCCGCAATGAACTTTGGGTCTACTGCCAGCGCTCGGGCTATGCAGATTCTCTGCCTCTGACCCCCACTGAACTCGTGCGGATATCTCTCAGCGTGATAGTCTTCGAGCCCCACCATTCTGAGCAGTTCATACATTCTCTCAAGCCACTGGTCACGCGGTATGTGTCTGTGAACTTCGAAGGGCTCCAGGATAATGTCGGCAACCGTCATCCTAGGGTCAAGAGACGCGTAGGGATTCTGGAAAATGTATTGCATCCGGCGCCTAAGCGCGAGGACTTGGACCCTGTTCGCCTTCTCGAAAGTCTCGGTGATATTTTTCCCCTCGAAGAAAACATCTCCCGATGACGGCGGCTCTAGATACAACATGCACTTGGCGATCGTGGTTTTCCCGGAGCCGCTCTCTCCAACTAGGCCCAGAGTCTCGTTCCGTCTGATCTGGAAAGAGACCTGGTCGACGGCGTGCACGTCTCCGATCCTACGTCTTAGGATCACGCCTCTTTCGTAAACGGGAAAGTGTTTTGTGAGTTCCTTGACTTCAAGCTCTATGTCGTCCGTTCTGAGTCAGCTCGCCACAGCGGATTTTAGGTCGAGTTCCTTCCATCGATGGCAATGTACCAATCGTCCATCCCCTATCGACTCGAGTTCGGGATCCTTGTCAACGCAGACCTGCTTAGCGTAGGAACATCTTGGATGGAATCTGCACCCTGATGGAGGCTGGATGAGATTCGGCACATTTCCAGGTATAACCGAGAGCTTCTGTTTTCTCAAGGCTAAGCTCGGAACAGATGAAAGGAGCGCTTCCGTGTACGGATGTTTGGGTTTCTCAAATACTTGTTCGGCGGTTCCGGTTTCGCAAACTTGCCCGGCGTAAAAGACGGTCACTCTGTCGCAAGTGTCTGCCACGATACCCATGTCATGCGTGATGAGGACCATAGCAATGTTGAATTTCTCCTTCAGGGCTTTCAATAAGTCCAGGATTTGAGCCTGGATGGTTACATCCAGCGCAGTCGTGGGCTCATCGGCCAGGATTAGGCTCGGCTCACAGGACAGTGCTCTCGCAATTGCGATCCGTTGTTTTGTCCCACCGCTCAGCTCGTGGGGATACTGGTTAATCCTGATATGCGGGTCTGCTATCTCGACGCTACGTAGGAGTTCTATGGCCTTGTTTAGGGCGTATCTCTTCGAGACATGCTGGTGCTTCATTATTACCTCTGTAAGCTGATCGCCTACGGTGTAGACGGGGTCAAGGGTCGTCGTGGGATCTTGGGGAACATACGCGATCTCCTTCCCTCTTATCTGGCGCATTTCTGCCTCTGTCAGTCCGAGCAGGTCTTTTCCTTTGAATTCTATCGTTCCCTCAACAATCTTTCCAGGCGTCGGAACAATTCTCATTATTGATTGGGCGGTTACCGTCTTGCCTGATCCTGACTCTCCAACGAGGCCCAGTGTCTCGCCCTTGTTCACGTAGAGGCCGACACCGTCAACCGCCTTCACGACTCCTGCAAATGTGTAGAAGTGGGTCCTTAGTCCCTCAACGCGGAGAATCGGGTCGGTATACAAGACGCCTATTCCCTTAGCCTTGGGTCAAGCGCATCTCTGAGCCCGTTTCCGAGAAGGTTGAAGCCCATTACAAACAATGTCAGAAATATTGCGGGGAAAGTGATTGCCCACCAAGCCTGATTGATGTATGAGGCTGCGATGTTCATCAACTGGCCCCAAGTGTAGGAGTTGGGGGCTCCAAAACCTAGGAAACTAACGGCCGCTTCGGTGAGAACAGAGGCGGCTATTTGGAGGGTCGCGAGTACGATTATGATGTGGAGCACGTTGGGAAATAGGTGGCGGAAGAGTATCCTGTTCGCTGAAGCCCCTATTTGGCGTGAAGCAGCAATATACTCGAACTCTCTAACCCTTAGAACTTCTCCGCGGATAATCCTAGCAGCACCTGGCCATGAGAAGGCCCCTATAATGAACACGACCAGCCACAAACCTCCCGTAGCGCTAGGGCTGAACTTGATTATGATTTGGAGAAAGACCAACAGTAGGAGGAAGAAGGGGATTACGAGGAATACCTCTGTTAGCCTCATCAGCAAGTTGTCTAGCCAGCCCCCGAAATAACCTGCTGCCAGCCCTATGGACACCGCGATAGCTAGGGCGAAGCCTGTGGCCCCGAGCCCGATTACGAATGCAGCGCGGGTCCCGTAGACGATCTCGCTGTAAACATCGTAGCCGTAGCTGTCGGTGCCGAAAGGGTGAGAGAGGCTCGGAGGTGCATTAGTGGAGAGGGAGCCGCCTGCACAGGCAGGTGGTATGCACTCTGGAGGATAGATGGCGAAAAGGCCGTGGTCGTTGCGGGTCAACACAAAGGGCCAGCCATCAAAGGCTGCGAAAAGAGCGAAGAGTCCCACGACGCCGAGACCGGCAATCGCTACTTTGTTCTTCTTGAGCCGCCGCCAAGCCAACGCCCACTGACTGACACCGCGACTGGACTCGCTTTTCTTCCGCGCGAGGGTTATTGTCATCGAGAGAGATTCTCCTTTTCTATTCGAGTCGAATCCTTGGATCTATGTATGCGTAGGTAACATCAGTGATCAAGTTCGCTATCAGGGTCATGAGTGTAATCAATACCACGATGGCTTGAATGACGGGAAAATCCAGTTGGGTCGTTGAGACTACGAATTGCGCTCCGATTCCGGGCCAGTTGAAGACTGTCTCCGTGACCGGTGCTCCTGCCAACAATCCTCCAAAGTAAAGTCCAACGTATGTTACTATGGGGATTAGAGCGTTTCTCAGAGCGTGCTTGTAGATAACCGTCCTTTCGTTGAGACCACTAGCTCTTGCCGCGAGAATGAAGTCTTGTCTCAGAACCTCAAGCATACTCGACCTTACTAGCAAGACCACCGGGGCGAGAAGCGCAAGCGCGTAGACCGCGGAAGGAAGAGTCAGGTGCCAGAGCTGGTCCAAGACTACGCTCCCGTATGGGTACTGGGAGGGAAGTGTGGATTGGAAACCACCCGAGGGAAACCAGTGCAGATAGTACCCGAAGATCAGGATGAAAGCTACGCCTAGGAAGAAGACAGGTATCGAGGTGCCTACGAGGGAGGAGTTTGTGATCGTGACGTCTAGGAGAGAGTATCTCTTTCTCGCTGAGAGTATGCCGATTGGTATTGCTATTAGTAGGGAGAGAGCTAGACCAATGAGCTGTAGTTCAAGAGTTGCCCAGACTTTTTGTGCTATTAGGGTTGAGACCAGACCACTAGAGTAGGAATATCCAAGGTTGAGAGTGAAGAGTTCCGATAGCCAGGTGAAGTATTGGTTCTGAATAGGCTGGTCGAGGCCTAGGTACTGACGGAGTGCTTGTCTCTGTGCTTCGTTGATATGGGGATTTAGGGCGGTGTAAAGCTGGACGGGATCTCCGGCAAGCCGTTCGATCGTAAAAACTAACAGGGTTATGCCAAAGAATACCGGAATGAGATACAGTGATCGCCTGAGAACATATTTTAGAACTGACACTTAGTAGCTCCCTTCGACTCTCCTTTGAGAGTTGTATGGCCACGAGACGCAAGAGCCAACAATAGAGCTGTGGTCAATTCAACCCGGAAACTACCGCTCGGGAGAGTCTTAAGCCTTGAGAAGGAGCTCCCGCATCAAATCCTCGGTTGACACATTTGACCGCACAACTCCAATCAATTCCGGTCTGGGATCGAGTCCACTATGCGGACCCCTTATCCATGACCGGCCCGCGGTTTCCCCACACAAGCCCCCTGGAGCGTATTTTCAGGGGTTCAACCACAACTTCTGGATTATATGTATCGACACAAAACGAATATACGCCATTCGACCCTCTCTATGCGCTATGTCGTACAGCTTCAAGACGATATCCAGAACGATCCTAATTCTCGCCGTAACCGCACTCATGCTGCCCGCGGGACTCTCCGGAGTCCAAGTCTACGCTTCCAGTTGTGCAACGGGTCTCAGTCCCAACCTTCACATCACCCTGTTGGTTCCTACGTCGAACCCAGCGAGGCGGGCGTGGGCCGCGATCATTCAGAGTAACTTGCAATGTCTCGGAATAGATGCCGCGAGGGTAGAGCTACCTTTCAGCCCCAACATTTTTGATCGCGCGCTCAGCCCAACTGATCCTAACGTTCTTGGCAAGCCGTTCGACCAGGGAGGTTTCGATATCCTTTTCGTCGGCTATAACTTGGGGATTGACCCTGACCCATACTCACTGTACCACAGTAGTCAGTTCGCTCCTTCCGGGGGCAACTACTATCTCTGGAACAACACCCAGAACGACAATCTTGACAATCTGATCAAGACGACATTGAACGCTACCACTCGAAACAGCTACGTTAAGCAGTGGCAGGTTCTCGCAGCTAATGAGCTGCCGTCGATACCCATACTCTACACGCGTGGAGTCGTCGCCTTTGACTCTAAGTTTCCAAACGCCCAATCTGTATTCAACGTGTACCACTTCCCGGCGTGGCCGACGGTGGAACACCTAAGCTCAAACCCGGTCGACGGGACGTTCATTTTTGCGGAGACAGGTCAAGCACCTGGCCAGGGAGTTGTTCCTGAATTGAGCACTTCGTATTACGACCTTGCCCTCTCAAGCGAGATCTTTAGTCCACTTGCGCTCAGAAACGACACGGCCTTCCAGACGATGCTACCTGATTTGGCTGCGGGAACTCCCACAGCACCTGGCTGGAGCCTTGCCAATGACAACAAGACCTGGACAGTCAACCTCCGGACGGGCGTCACCTGGCATGACGGGCCGCAGTTCACCGCAAACGATGTCAAGTTCACTTTCGATCTACTGCAGAATAAAACGTTCGGATCACCGACCCAAGCCTTCGCCCAGGGAATTATCGGCGGGATAAACAACGTGACCGTCACAAGCCCAACACAGGTAGTTTTCCACCTTCCAACTCCCTACGCCTACTTCGTGCAGAACATACTGGGGGGATACCCGATCCTTCCCCAACATATTCTATCAGCCTTCTCCAACGATTACTCCAAGATCAAGAACAGCCTCTTCAATAGGCCTGACACCGGTTCAGCAATTGTGTCAAGTTCACTTCCAAAAGGAACCGGTCCATACATATACGTCAGCTGGGATTCTGCAACCGGCACTTCACACCTGACGAGAAACGACAACTATTTCGACTTCAACGATTGGGGAAAGACGGCTCTCCAATCTAAAGGACAATTCCAGGTCAAGGACTACCTCGTAAGAACGATTGTCGGCGGAGATCAGGCTATCACCGCACTCAGCAATGGTGAAGTCGACTTTCTTGATAGCCAGTACCACTTGGAGACCCAGCCAAGCTTCCTCAGCAGTTGGGGTTCAAGCAAGATTTCCACCTACGACGACTTTGGCGTTCAAGAGATGGGAGTAAACATGAATCACCCAATCCTTGGAACTGGAACCGCAACGCCCTACGCGCAGGCGCACCCTAGCAACGCGACGGCAGCCGCGACCGCGGCGAGATGGATTAGGCAGGCGATAAGCTATGCTACTCCGCGAGACGAGATAATCAACCAGCAGCTCAACGGGTATGGGGTGGCCGCGATAACGACACCCGTCGTAGGGAACTACAAGACCGGGATAGGACTGACGCAGGGATTCAACACCGCACTTCAGCCATATCCCTACAACCTGACCACAGCCGCCAACCTCTTGCAGCAGGCAGGGTACACTCCCACCTCGGGAACCGGACTCGGCCAGTACACGCTGATCATCATAGTTGTGGTGGTCGTAGCTATCGTAGCTGTGGCTGCGGTCTACATCTTGAGAGTCAGGCGCAAACCCATGGCTGGCTCAATGCCTTCCTCCACACCTGCGCCGCCAGCACCACCCGCGACAAATCCATAGCCCCCCTTTTCCTCTCTTTTTTCATTAGCCGTCTAAAGCATGGAGACGGCAAGTCCAATCAAGAAGAGGAGGGAAGAACCCAGGATCCATTTCAGACCCACTCTCTCAGCATTTTTCTCGGATTCTCTCGACCACGGTGCGGTATTGAAAATCATCTCGCCAGTCTTGGATATTGAGGGTGTGGATGATAGTGCTATTCCCGCGCCGGCGAGAAGCCCCAGCCCACCCTCAAGCCAGAGCGCAAGCACGAGGGTCTGCCTCCAAGTTGCGGCTGAGATGAAGAGGAGAATGAGACCGTCTACGCTTGTTATGGCACCAGCTGCAATGGCAGGCCGTATCAAGTAGTTCCAAAGTCGGCGGGGCTCTTTTCTCAGGTCAGTTCGAACTGAGGAGTTCATGTGTCTCTTGATTCCATAGGATTGTAGGAGTCTTTCAAAGAACCAGTATCACAGGTATCAATCCTAGCCCGACTGGAATCAAGAGCCCGGCGGTCTTCGATCTCTTCCTAGTAATCTGAAGGGTTACCAACGCCCCCACGAGAATCAAACCAATGGTTTCAATCGCGCCATAGACGCCGATCAGCTGTAACGACATCGCTACCAGCATTGAATAGGCGAGAAAGTCGCCGATTCCCACAAAGGACGTTTCCAACGGTAGTGTCGTGACGGAAGTCACATTGTCATAGTTTCGTGAGCCAATCAATCTCGCCAAGAAATCCGTCTCCACAACAAGGAAATCCATGATCGCAAGCCCAGCCAAGAAAACTATGGTGAAAACGGCGGGGAAGGATGCGCCGATCAAAGCTCCTAGAAGAGTGGAGGACGCGATAAGAAGAAAGCTCGTCTTCTTGCGGGAAAGCGAGCCCAGATATGCCAGAAAGGACCAGCGGACACCGAAATAGCCCAAGGGTATAGCTAGGAGAAAGAGAGCCGGAAAAACGCCCGACGCCTCGAACAGGATCTTCAGCAGTACCAGTCCAGAGATTGTCCCGACTAGCGTGAAGGTCAGGACTAGAATGTTCGCAATCCGCTTCGGGTGATGTTTCAAACCGTACAGTACGCCGGAAATCAAGACGCAGGATGTAGCCAGGGCCGTGACCACATCAGTACCGCCGGTCGCAACTCCGGTTGAGAAGCCCGCAGATCTTCCAGACAGTACTACAACGCCTGCAAGAACCGTGGCGGCGAGAGGAATCGCTAGAAAGACAAGGTCCTTCAGCACACCGCGAGCCGGTGGCTTTTCGCTCAACACCTATTCGGGAAGTAATGGTGCGTCGCTACTGATAAACATCGAGGGGCTCGACCGTAGCCCCGCACGATTTGCACTGGCTGATAGTTATGGGACTTTGAAGGTTGTTTCGAAGCCAGCCGCGGACTTCGCCACTTTTGACGATCCCGCTAGCAAGATGCTCGCGTCGACTGTTATGGTAAGCTTGTATGTGCCTGAGGCACGGACGCCTTGGTCTATCCCGAGATAGACCGTGTGTGTTCTGTTACCGACTCCTCCGGTGATTGTCATGTTTCCAAGGTTCACAGTCTGACTTGGAGTCGTCAAAATCATTGAGATTGTAACGTTCGTTGACCCTGCAGTGCTATTGACTTTCGTGTCGGTGGATTTGAGTACTCCGCCAGGTCTAGTGAGGAAATAGTACTGGTAAACTGTCATCGATGACGTGGTTGAATTACAAAGAACTACCTTGTCCGGGTTGTAGCAGCCACCGCCCAGGTGCACAGAACCGCTACTTGTGTTCTCCGAGAATGCGATCTGCGAAACTGGTACTGTGACTGCCCCTGCTAGAGCTATCGGGGTTAACAGAATCGCGGCCGCCACGATTACAACGACCACAATTATGGCCAGCATATTCTTCTTCACGACAATACTCTCCTGCTTGGCACGATGAGCAACTCCGGTTATAGATTTTGCTTAAAAGCCCGACCATCAGAGAAAATGAGGTCTGCCGTCTTCGAAAGCAACGCTCAGAGGAGGAATCAGAGATTTCTCTCTGATTCGACAGACCTGAACTACTGTCTGATCAACCGTGAAGCCTTCGTATACAGCACAGGATACCTCTTGCCGTTGCTTCGAAGACTGCTACTAGCGCACCGATTCCTCCATACAAGACAGAGTAGCCACCGACTCTCTTTCCCTAGTTTTCTTGTTTCACTCCCTAGCGGTAGGGGAATCTCTGACCAGTGCGGTCCCTAAGATGGCCGAGAACCTGGTGCTAAATCTTCCAAAAGTCGCTCGTCAATCCGAGGGATTGGAAATGGGCAATAGTCTGTTCCCTTGAGGGTCTTGCATAGTCAAGATTCATCTTGGTCTTGTAGATAGGAACGCTGAGAGGCAGCGTCTGGTCTATTGTCAGTGCCTCGCCTCCGATCGCGGCACCTGACCTGATCCATTCGGCCAGGTGGTCTTTGGAACTGAAGAACACCATATTGTTCGAGCATGTCAAAAGGATGTTTTCCCACCATTTCGAGGCCGGAAGCGCCAGATAGACCAGCGGCTGGATGTCAGATTGTTCATAGATCGGCTCCTGATCCTTCAGATGAATCTTGATGTCTTCTGAGCAGTGGTGACAGTAGGAGGAAATCCACTGCTCCTTCCCCAGCATTACATGAATCGCGACTGTGTCCCACGCGCAATTCGCAAAGTACTCCTTGTCCTTCCCAGCTACCTTGACTCTGAAAGGGGTCACTATGCTTGAGAATGGGAATGCCATCAGGATTCTCTGCGTACCTGTTAGAAGCGCGATGTGTCGAGCGGACTGAAGATCGACCAGCACCTTGAACGCAGATGGTCTGTCCAGCCCGAATTTTCGCATTATTTGCTCCAGCACAGGAGCGATAGCGTGTTCCTCGAAGTGGTCGAAGATGTACTTTCGAAGGTTCTTCTGAAGACACTCTGAGGTATTGCTTTGAGCCGTGAGGGCTCACCTAGGCTACAATTCGTCTAGGTAGGCTGATAGGAGGCAGATTCTTTTCTATCTCAACCCTCGAATTTTCGAGCCAAGGTGGAAGCGCAAGGCTCGTTCCCAACTGTTCAGGAGACTCGTCGATCGCAAACCCGGGCTGATCTGTGGCCACTTCGAAGAGAACCCCGCCGTGCTCTCGAAAGTAGATTGAATGGAAATAGTTCCGATTGATCACCGGGGTTACGTTCAGGTCTGCTTTGAGAATCTCTTGACGTAGTTCCTTCTGGTGTTCGTCGTCAGATGCGCGAAATGCGACATGATGGACTGTTCCAACACTTACGAATCCACGCTGAGCGCTAAGCCGAGCAATAATATCCACGATCGTCCCGGCAGCTCCTTTTCCAGCCTCATATCTGAAACGGTTCTCCTCCTCACCTAACATCCGAAAGCCCAGAGTGTCCACCAAGACAGACTCAGTCCTCTCTTGGATCTCCTCGGTGAGAGTTACGCTATGAAAGCCTCTGATTGCATGTTCGCCTGGGACAGGACCCTGTTTCCATCCAGTTCTATTTTCGATCTCATGACAGCCTACTAGCTCCAGTCCCTGTCCATCCTTATCTGTAAACGAGAGTACGGTGTCGCCGAATCGCTTGCGAGGCGTTTTCAGGGAAATGTCGTGCGACTTGAGTCGATCCTGCCAGTATGGTATCGATTCGCGCGGAATTGAGAAGGAAGTGTTTGTGGCCTGACCGGTGCCTCTGCGGCCCTTGGGTTGATCAGGCCAAGGAAAGAACGTGAGAACAGTTCCAGGGTGCCCGATCTCGTCTCCGAAATAGATGTGATACGTGCTGGGGTCATCATAGTTGACTGTCAGTTTGATGAGACGCAAGCCTAGAATTTTGGTGTAAAAGTCGAGTGTCTTCTGTGGGTCGCTGGATATCGCCGTGACGTGGTGTAGTCCAAGGACGCCTCTCGCCATGAGTGAAGGATGGCTTGTGAGCAGTATAACCTCTTTGCGGGATCACGGGCTGACAATCGGGAAGGCACTAAATACTCATCTTCTCGAATAGAGTGCGTCGGCATTTTGAGTAGGATTGAGGTGAGAGCCTCCGGCCCGTGGCGAGCACTCGAGGTTATAGGCGGCATCATAGTTATCGCACTCGCGATCGTCGCGCTAGCCGATCCTCAGTTTGCGACCCAGACCCTGGTAATCGTAATTGCAGCAGGCTTGATCATCGGAGGATTCTTCAGAATCAGCGTAGGTGCCTTCGCTACGGTTCTACCTTCCCCGCTGAGAAGCCTCAACATTACGGGAGGGGTTATTGCCTTCGTTCTGGGAATCGCGGCCTTGCTAGATCTGCAGGGAGCACTCGCTACTCTTATTGGAATCCTTGCCGTGGCATTACTCCTAGTTGGAGCGGTTGAAATCGGGGTAGGCGTTGCTAGGCACCCACCTGTATGGCTCAGACTCTTGATCGTTGCAATTGGAGTGCTAACGATCATACTCTCAGTCTATGTTATCCTTGACATGTCGATTGGCGAGCGCATAGTTACAGCCATTCTAGCTCTAGCATTGATGCTGGTCGGAATCAGAAACATCGTACACGGATTCACCGGCCACCATCCAGTCGCAACACCGATCGAGCCCGTTGTCACGGCTGCATGATCGGAATCTGTGGAAACCTATTTTGTAATAATCTGCTCGAGGTTCTTGATTTCACCATAGTGGCGTGAAGTTTTTCATTGTTCCGCCGTTATAGGAGAATGTCACCGTACCTACTGGGAAACTAGAGTCTAGCAGACTCGCTCTTGCAGTGACTCCAGGGTAGGGTCGACCTCCCCAGCGGTAGTTCACCTTCCAGTAGGAGAAATCTCCCTGGACAATGTTCGCCCTCTCCATCATTCGCCACGACCCTTGATATTGGAACGAAGGATAGAGCAAGCTCGCGTTCCAACCCGAAACGGGCACCTTGCTTGCGACGCCGAATTGGTACAGGAAGGCGGATCCCTGTGGAATCTCCGAGGCTGGGCCACCTGAGAGTCCAATGTCGAAGTATGTTCCAAGTCTGCGGTCTGGGAGATAGCTCCCGAATTTGGTCCACCCTACCCCCGTTGTGTTGTAGTACCAGTTAACGAGGCTTCGTTGCTGGCCGTCAACAGTGACAGGTTCCCACTTCATTTGTAGGTAGATCGGGGTGGAGATGTTCTGCGGACTAAGGGTGGTCTGAGAGTGATACCAGAGATGTTCCCATATGTATCCGCCACAGTTGGCGTTGCCATCACACGTCTCCCAAGATGAACCGGAGAGGATCAAGGTTCTGTCCGGTAGGAGGAAGACGTCGGCTCTCCATCCAAAATCCCAGCCGTCAACACAGCAGTTAGGCGACTGGACACCCATACCTGCCAGTAAGAAATTGTCAGGAGCCAAGATATGCGGATTGGCCATGGAGATACTGACTCCAATCTCGACACAGCATATTCGATACTGGGTCGAGTTGTAGTAGCCCCCGACGTACGGATAGAAGGGCTGACCTAGCGTAAGTTCTCCCGGACTTGACGAGATGGAGGAAGCGAATAGTACACTTGCGTCCCAGAAATTATGAGCTACGAGCGTCCATAAACAGACGGTCAGGACAAGAGCAAGTCCGACTCGTTGGGCATCTTCGATCCTGATGGTGCTCAGCCGACCCGATAGCTTGGGCAACCGTAACCTTGACGGTAGGCCCAGTTCCGTGACACTGCCCACCAATGCAAAGACTGCCCATAATGGAGCAAAGGGAAACAGCAAGATTCGATCACAGCCGGGGCACTCGGGCGTCCAGAAGAGCGCGGAGATGAAGAGTAGCGAGACTGCGCCCGAGACTGCGCCTACCTTCAAGGACCGTCCTATGCGTGCTGCGAGTATTCCCGTAGCAATCTGAGTTACTCCGACAAGTATCAACGTTTGAAAGATCAGGAATAACGGTAGGTATGTAACGCCGGAGAACCATGCGCTGAGAGGAAACCAGATCATGACCACGCTCAGAACAATTCCGCTAAGGATTGCGAGCGCCGGCCGTATTCTTCGATCGAGACTATCTCGCTTTTCGGCTGCTCTCACGAGAACAGGCAAGGCCCCGTAACAGAACATGATCCCGGCTAGTCTTAACCCGACGAGACCATCCGGTCCAGAATAGTAGCATTCTGGCTGCCAGACCCCTCCCGGTCCGTAGATAGGACAGGCCAAATAGAACAAGACCCAGACCAGGAGAGCGCTGAGGGCGATCTGGAGAACCGCCCATCGAGGCCTGAGAAGATAGGCAGCCACGATTCCCCAGACTGCAAAGGACGCCAGGTCGACAAGGAGTCTGTTTCCCGAGAGGTTGTAGTACCAGTCCGGGTTATGCGTCAGGTGGAAATAGAAATCCGTCTTCTCGAAGAGAACGGGAGGAATCCACGGAAAAATAGCCAGTAGGAAGGCTCGGAGAATGTTCTTGGGAGTGAACCGGGAGAACCCAGTCATCCAATCGACAGAAGAGAGTTCAGCGCTTTTGGGTCTTGCCCCCGGTCCAGAAGAACTATTCCCTTAGGAATTAATTCCTCTGGTAATAATTCGAAGAGTGGGTTGAACCTGTTCACTGTGCGAATAGAGCGGGATCAAGCTTCTGGTATATCGACTGATACCCCTGGATAAGAGCCAAGTTCACCCGGAGCACATTCACATACTCGTCCCCGAAAACCCACGAAGTGCGTTCAATGTTTTGACCGACAAGCCTAGAAAGATCACTCTGTGTGATATTGGTAGCACCTGATATTCGTGTTATTTGTGAGAGTGCATCTTCGACCGTGATGTCCGGGTCTACGCCCGAAGCTGACAGCGTCACATTTCGGGAATGGAAGAAGAATGGCGAGGAGAAGTTTTGAGCAATAAGATACGAGCCCACTGACCTACCGTTGCTCCCGTTAAGATGGGCTATCGAGCCATTTGCTTGATCATGCAGGAGGACTTGAGCAAACCCTGTCACCAACAGTGGGAAGGCCAGGCCGCAGAGGAGCATTGAGACAATTGCCAGCCTGAAGGCTGGTCCGTAGGTCCGTTTGATCTCGTTCCTGATGCTCAACCTGATTCTATACTCCTATCGATAAGAGTGCTATGTCGATGAGCTTGATTCCTATGAAGGGCACAATGATCCCTCCCGCTCCGTAGATGAGCGCGTTCTTGATGAATAGAGACATTGTGCTGGTGGGCTTGAACCGGATTCCCTTCATGGCGAGTGGGATTAAGAGAGGGATGATGGCTGCGTTGAAGATGAGGGCTGAGAGGACTGCGGTATTCAGTCCGAGTCCGAGAATGTTCAGAGCCTTCAGTTCTGGATGGGTAGTTGCGAACATTACTGGGACTATCGCGAAATATTTCGCCACATCGTTGGCGATGCTGAAGGTCGTCACTGCGCCGCGGGTCATGAGTAGTTGTTTTCCGAGCATGACCACCTCGATGATTTTGGCCGGGTTGGACTCTAAGTCTACCATGTTAGCAGCTTCCTTGGCTGCTTGAGTTCCAGAATTCATGGCCAGACCCACATCAGCTACGGCCAACGCGGGTGCGTCGTTGGTGCCGTCCCCGATCATAGCTACGACTCGGGTCTCAGCCTGCTCTCTCGTCACAATGTCGTACTTGTCTTCTGGCTTCGCTTCGGGCCTGTACTCGTCAATCCCTACTTCGGTGGCAATGCTCTTTGCTGTGAGGGGCTGGTCACCAGTCAGCATGACAGGCCGAATCCCCATCACCTTGACCGACAGAATCTTCTCCCTGATACCCGGCTTCAGAACATCCTTGAGCCGGATAATTCCGATAACTTCCCTGTTCCTCGTCACAGCCAGCGGTGTATCTCCCTGGCTCGAGATCCCATCCACTAGCCGGTCGAAGTTTGATGGGATGGAGCGCGCGATCTTCTTGATTGCGTCGGGAGCACCTTTGATTATCTCAATCTCATCCTCTCCGATTACGGACCCGGCTTCCTGGTGAGCCTCAAACTTTCTCCGCAGCCTGCCCCGTTCACGCCCTGACTTGTCCCCTTTAGGCAGCATGAACCCTGTACCCTGAGATATCTTGACACCACTAGTCCGGGTGCTCGCTGAAAACTCGTACACTTCAGAAACCCCCAACGCGTTCAGTTCTCTAGGAACGAAGCCATCCTCGTAAGCGAGCCGTATCAGACTCCGGCCTTCAGGCGTATCATCATGCCAGGACGAGAGAAACGCAGCCTCACCCACCTCCTTCTCAGTATGACTGTTGACGGGGATGAACTCCACCGCTTGCCTGTTGCCGACCGTGATCGTCCCGGTCTTGTCAAGAATGATCACATCCGTATCTCCTGCTCGCTCAACTGCTCTTCCCGACTTGGCTACAATTTTTCTCTGGTAAAGCCGGGAAACCCCCGAAAGCCCAATAGAAGGCAGCAGAGCTCCGATTGTTGTTGGAAGCAGACAGACGTAGAGCGCGATAAGGACGGAGAGGTCCACTGCAAGATCGAGAGTAACCGAGAGGCCGAGAAGTGCAACAACAATTATCGTGAATATGGCCGTCAGACCAATCAGTACAGTGGTCACAGCCACCTCGTTAGGCGTCCGAGGCCTCTTCGAGGACTCTACCAGCCTAATCATCTCGCTGATGTAGGTATCCTCAGGGTTCACCGTGACCCGGGCGGTGAGAGTATCGCTGATCACTCTCGATCCCCCGATAACCTCGTCCCCAGGCGCCTTCCTGACAGGTGTAGATTCTCCCGTTAGGAGAGACTCGTCGACCATTCCAATTCCCTCAAGCACCCCCGCGTCAATAGGGACGACATCGTTCTTCTCAAGCAGAATCAGGTCTCCTTTACGAAGTGCAGTTGATGGAGTTGTAACGATCCTCCTAACATCACCTTCAGCCACTATCTTCTTGCTCTGGACCTCCGATTCCAGACTTCGCAGACTAGTCGCAGTGTTCTTCGCCTGGGTCTCAGCCAACGCGTCAGCCAGAGTGCTAAACCAGACCGTGGTCAGAAGTATCAGGGCAACTTCGACATAGTAGATTCTCATGCTCGAATTTGCAACCGGATAGAACGCGGGAGGATAGATCGCCATCGCTGCGACTATGAAGAAGGTTAGTTCTACGATGAACATGACAGGATTCGCGAGCAGGGATAATGGATTCAGTCTGACCAACGAATCGAGAAGCGTCTTGGTTGATGTGAGATTACTTCGGAAACGCGGTGAAGTTGGCCGAGTTGGCTTCGAAGACATTTTGTTCAGAATCCGTTCACGCGTTTCTGGAAGAATTGCAAAATCGGTCCAAGTGCAAGGAAGGGGAAGAATGTGAGAACAACGAGCAAGAGTATGCTTCCAACGAGGACGATGGTGAAGGTGATACTGTCTGTCCTAAGACCGATCTCAGTGGAACGCTTGCGATTAATCATTGATCCGGCTAGAGCGAGCAATAGTCCGATTGGGGCGAAGCGACCGATGAACATGACTAGCGCAGTTGATATGTTGAGGAATGGGGTGTTTCCCGTAGCGCCTAGAAAGTCGGAACCGTTGTTGGCCGCGGCTGATGTGAACTCGTAGAAGATCCGAGTAAAGCCGACTGAATCAGTCGAGACCCCTATCGCAGATGCTGCGCCTGTTGCATATACGAGGACAGTCGGGACGAGAATGATAACAGGATGAACTAGGAACGTTATCATTACAAGCTTAACATCGCGCGCACTGATCTTCATCCCGAGATACTCAGGCGTCCGGCCAGACATCAGACCGACGATGAAAACGGTGATTACGACGTACATCACCATGTACATCAGACCAACTCCCTGGCCGCCGGGCGTGGATTGGATCAGCATACCCATGAAGGCGGAGAGGATGACGAGTGGATTCATACCGGCCAAGTTTGCATTTACCGAGCCTGTGGTGACAGCTGTCGTGACGACGGTCCAGAATGTGGAGAAGAAGCCTCCGAAACGAACCTCTATGCCTCGACCTAGGCCGTAGCTGGGAATGAAGGCTAGCAACACGTCAAGAGCGAAGAGAGAGTATGCGCCGATGATAATCGGACGAGCCTCCCGTCTTTTTCCGAGCAGCTGCCCAAAGACGAAGCAGAGACTGGTCGGGATGAGTAGCATTAGAAGAATCTGGAAAATGTCGGAGGCCGGATTTGGATTCTGGAATGGGTAGGCAGAGTTAGCTCCGTAGTATCCTCCACCGTTCGTGCCGATCTGCATGATGCTGACAAGCGATGCGACGGGTCCGACTAGAATCGTCTGGGCCGCTCCCTCCACCGTGGTGACGGTTTGATACCCTCCAATGGTTTGGGGAACGCCCAGTCCGACAAAGATGAGGGCTGCGACAAAACAGAGCGGAAGGAAAAGCCGGGTCAGAGACCGAACAAAGTCGGTGTAAAAGTTTCCCAAATTCTGACTGCGAGAAACGAAGCCTCGGACCATCGCTACCGCGACGCAGAGGCCAGTGGCTGCACTAGTGAACTGTAGGAACTGGACAGCCGTCATCTGGCTGAGATAGGAGAGTCCAGGCATTGATGACAGAGGATAACAGTTCGGTGGATTAGTGCACACTCCTTCCCCGTTGTAGTGTTGAAGGTTTGTGTTGGTCGCGAAGCTGATGACCTGCATGAAGGCCAGGTCAAGGCTGAGACCCGGGAATCCTTGAGGATTAAGCGGGAGAATGTTTTGGAAGACGAAGATGATGAAGGCGAGGCTCATCTGGAAAATATTCACGATAAGCGCGGAGAGAAAGTACTCTCTCCATCCCATGCCACGGGTCGGATCTACGCCAAGTAGCCGGTAGATCCGATTCTCAATGGGGCTAAGGACCCTATTTATCCGGCTCGGTGCGCCTGTGAAGATGCTAGTTATGTACGGTGCGAGGAGGCGCCCCAGAATTACCGCTGTGGAAAGAATCAGTACTAGTGTGAGTAAGTCGCTGGGCTGTATCAGGGCAGGTAGGCTCCCATTTGTTGAGCAGCGGCTTCATGATTGGCTCGGTACTAGTCTTTCTGGCTAACCGCCACCGACGCGTGAGCGGTCGGACTGAGAAACTCGCCGGTGAGCCGGGCTCCCTTGTGAGTTTTCAGGACGATGGAGCTGACGGTGCTTTTGACACCCTTGATCTTCATGATCCTGTTCTTCAGGACATCCCTGAATTCTTCGATATCATCTGCTGAGACGAGGGTTACGATGTCGAACTCGCCTGTAACCTCGTAGAGCTCCTCAATATTGTCCAGTTTGGCCAGCGACTGGACTACTTCGTCCATGTGGGCTGACTCGACGAAAATGTCCACAAATGCTAGTAGAGGGGCCATGATGGTTCAACGTTTCAGAGTTCTCCGCCTGCCGCCAATCCCGCGATTTATAGATTCCCTAACCAGATTGACATTTCGCAGAATGGAATCATAGGTCCGCGTGGCACATCCACTTTCCCAAAGACGGCTAGCCAGGGAGGCCATCATTCAGATAAACCACGCCAACGCCGTCTCGTCCAGAAAGGAGTGTTTGTTCCTACGGAAGTCCACAACACGATCCTGGATACTATCGGAAATACTCCACTAGTTCGGCTGACCAAGATAACTCAAGGCACAAAACCCGCAATTCTCGCGAAACTGGAGAACTTGAACCCTGGCGGCAGCGTAAAGGATCGGATAGGTCGAGTCATGATAGAGGAGGCCGAGAAGAGTGGTCTCCTCAAGCCTGGCGGAACGATCATAGAGCCGACATCCGGGAACACTGGTACCGGGCTCGCGATGGCAGCATGTGTCAAGGGCTACAAGATGATCTTCACGATGCCTGACAAGATGAGCGAGGAGAAGCGAAGCCTCCTACGAGCCTATGGAGCCCGCGTAGTGGTAACTCCAACTAACGTCTCACCGAGTTCGCCTGAACACTACATCAATGTAGCCGAGCGGCTTGCCAAAGAAACGCCGAACTCCTTCATGCCGAACCAGTACGTGAACATGGCGAACCCGATGGCCCACTACCAGACAACAGGGCCGGAAATATGGCGGCAGACCGGTGGAAAACTGGATGTTTTTGTCTGTGGGATGGGGACAGGCGGGACCATCAGCGGGACTGGACGATTCTTGAAAGAGAAGAAGAAAACAATCAGAGTGGTCGGTGTTGATCCTGAGGGTTCAATATTCTACTCGCGCTATCACGGAACAAGGGAAGAACCTCACCAGTATCGAGTGGAAGGGATCGGAGAGGATTTCATGCCCAAGACCATGGACATGAAAGTAGTAGACGATGTTATCACGGTCTCAGATCAGGACGCGCTCGAGCTTACCCGACGACTCGCTAGGGAGGAAGGAATACTAGTAGGCGGATCTGGGGGAGCAGCAGTCTTTGCCGCTCTGAAGGTCGCGCAGGGTCTGAGTAAAGAGCAGACGGTTGTTACTCTCCTTCCCGATAGCGGGCGGAACTACCTCAGCAAGATCTTCTCTGACCAGTGGATGAAAGAACAGGGCTTCCTGTAGTGGAAGGTCGAGGGCTTGAGAGATAGGGACGTGATGAACCTACTCGACCAACTCGAACTGTACACACTAGATGCTGCCCGGAGGGAGAAGTCTCAGGAAGACTACTGGCTCTTCATCTACAAGAGCATGAAGAGCGGGCTCTTAATGACTAAGAATCTGGAGAAGCATCTGCGTTACAAGCTGAAAGCCCTGGGGGTTCAAGTCTAGGACAGAAGTGTTGAGTACAGACAGGTCAGTTCAAGGATAAGGAGATAACAGAGGCTTCGATAGTGTTGCGACTATGACGGTGGCGATGGTCGAGAAGGATATGAGGCCCTGCGAGGCATCATGCCCCAAGCACGGGGTCCAGTGCAAGCTGAAGATGTTTGAACAGAACGCCTTCCCGATGCATGCTCATATGATTGATCAGAAGATGTGCACCTGGAAAAAATAGCCCTCTCCTAATGCACGTCGGCCAAGAACCTCTCCGTCTTAGTAAGAGAACTGCTCCCGCAGCGACAACGGCGATTATTCCTGCGATGATGACGTAGAAGAAGGCGGGCCCAAGTCCCAGAATCGTGGAGGGTGCGGGTGCGGCCGGCGATAGGGTAGCGACGTGCACATTGACGGTTGCGGTATGCGTACTGGTTCCACCTGTGGCCTTGATAGTGATCGTGTACTCGCCGGGTCTGCCGCTGTTGCATGTCAGAGTCCTTGTGCCCGAGGATTGGATGCTGGTGGGGCTGAGGCTGCATGAAATGCCCGCCGGGGCCGCGACTGCAAGTGTGATGGCACCTGTGAATCCACTGCTGGGAGTAACGATGATTCTGGTCACGCCCTGATTGCCCGCATCAATATTGATGGAGCCGGAGCTGGCCGAGATTTCAAAGTCTGGCGGGCCGGCTAATGTAACAGCAACAATTATCGTGGTCGTGTGCGATAGGAGTTTGCTGATACCTATAATCGTGACAGTGTAATCTCCGGGTGAGGAGGCAGTGAAACCGGCCGTTGACGTTCCTGACCCGAGCACCAGGCGTTGAGGAACTAGAGAGACTGATAGTCCATTGCTTGGATAGACGGTTCCTGTGAGGTTCACTGCGGAGTCAAATCCCCCTTGAGGAGTAACGGTTACGTTTGAAGTGGCTGTGGTGTCTGCGGCCAAGCTTACTAAATCGACGGCAGCGATTGTAAAGTCGGGACCCGGCAAGGTCGTGAATGTGAATGTTGCGGTAGCGTTGTGTCCGATTCCCTCTGCGGTTCCGAATATTGTCACTGAGTAAGCTCTTGCCACATTGGAGTTGCAAGAGAGCGTCGCTTGGCCTGATCCGTTTCGGATTGTGCCGGGGCTTATTGGTGCGCAAGTGAGGTCTGCCGGAAGAGGGAGGGTTGAGAGAGTAACTATCCCAGTGAAACCTGCGATGGGGTTCACTATGATGGTCGATACTGCGGGAGTAGTCCCATCAGCTAGAACGATACTCGGAAGAGTCGCCTCGATTCTGAAATCTGGAACAGGAATCGAACCGAACGTCGAAGCAGGTGTAGCCTGCAATTCTAGGGCTTGCGACGGAAAGCTCGGGTAGACCGGTAGGACGAGCAGGAATATTGCGAAGAGAATCCAGCCATTGAACGGAGAAGGGCTAAGGTAATATTTGAATGCCCCAAATAGCTTGGGACAGGGGTGAGTCGACAAGGTGGCCTTGCGGCTCTTTCTCGCGAGGAATGTAGGCTTTGCTAAGAAACGTGAGTGCTAACTCTCAAATTATTGACTGAGATTTAGGCGCAGGAACGAAACAGCCGCTTCTAAGAGCCCACTACCCGGTTGGAACGGTTTTGGGCGGGGTCTTCCGGACGTTGGCCGTAGCCGACACTTCTCTTGACTCAGTGTTCTCAACAACTAGGAACCATTTCCCGTTCTGGGGAGCCTTGAACTCTAGCGTTGCCTTCCCAGTATCTTCCTCGCCTGTCTCGCTCCAGAATTCCTCTCCAAGATCTAGACTAGTCAAGTTGTCGTCGTCTAGAATGTAGAAGTTAACTCGGCCGCTCGCGGTCACATCACACGTAATCGACTTGCCCTGATCTAACTGCACGTCGAAGCTGACATAGTCGCCCTTTTCTATTACTGTCGGTTTGCCGAGAACTGGTTCCGACGGGACTGGCGTTGGTGGGCTGAGAATAGCAGAGGCCGCTTTTGGTGGAATCGGTTTGAGCATAGCCTGGTTTGGAGTGTTGGGTTTCGCTGGAATGGACTTGGCGGGGCTAACAACTCCGGGAATAGTATTCGGTGGTGTGATCTTCGGGATCATCGCTTTCTGAAAGTCCGACTTTAGTTGTGACGGAGATCTTGATGGCTCATGTTTTGAAAGAGGTTTCTGTTCCGGCCTTTCCGGCATTTGATGGGGCTTTGTAATCTGTTTATCTTGGGTTCTTTCACGAGGATATTTTGACTCTGGTAGTCCCAGATGGTTTGAGGGCTTCTTAGTCTGTGAGCGGCTCGCTCCATCAGGAGCATTGCCGAGAGGCAGTAGTGTAGTGATTGAGAGAGTGGCGAGTATCAGTAGTCCAGCAATGGTCCAGGAGAGCGCTTGAAGCAGAGCGACTACAGTAAGGAGTATGCTGGTAAGGTTTCCCAGTAGCATTATTGGCTTAGAGGCCAACTTGGGGTCGTCCGTCTGTTGGATTGAACTCCTGGCTTGCCCGCACAAAACGTCGCTGTAACGGACGTGAGCGGGCGGAGGGGGTCGGGGGGCGTCTACCTGATTTGATTCTTGGCGTAGTAGATTAGGGCTCGATTCTTGCTCTGTTCCAACTCTGCTCGGAACCAAGCATCAGTGTCGGCACGTCCTGCCCATGAAACAAGCTGAATGCTTCGACGCCTCACTCTCTTCTCTTTTGTCGTTGTGCGAACGGATCCGATCGCGCTACTGAGACTCGAGAGTGCTTCTGCGACTCCTCGAGTTATTCTTGCCCAATCTTCTCGTGCTGCCATTTTATCTTTCACCGAGAGACAATGTTCCGTCGGATCGGATTATGTTTGAGCAAGCGGGCGCCGGCATCAGTTTGAGGGGCACTGTACGGTACTATCTAGCTGGCGTGCGCCGGTACTCCCCTTATATCATCGTCGCGAGGAGTTTCATTCGTGTAAGATATGTTCGAGCTCTTCCTAAGGATTCAGCCTGACGAGAGAAACGAGGATCCTCACAATCGTCTGAGCAAGAAATTTCCGGGAGCGAGGATCGCGTTGTGGTGCAACGATCATACGGATATTCTGGAGATCGAGTCTGATGGCTTGGACTCTTTTCAGGAGATGCAGAAGGAGCTCGTCTACTATTCTAAAGAATATCAGAGCAAGATCATCGCGAAGACTCTCTGCCAGGACAAGTTTCAGATGGTGGTCCGCACCTGCATTTGCGGTGTGGGACAGGGAACCTCTGTAGGTTCAATAGTCCGCGCGAACAATTTTCTCCAAATGCCTCCTCCAGTATTCTTCGGAGGATGGGAGTATCACCGCTTGGTTGGTTTCGAGGACAACGATGTCAGGGGTCTGCTCAAAGGCTTGGATAAGATGGGAAAGACTGAGGTGTTGCACAAGGGGTCTGCTGAAGGCATGACCGACGATGCTTTCCTCTTGTCGTTGAGCAGTCTGTTTGGGAATTTGACTGAGAAGCAGATGAAGGCGTTGTTGGCCGCGATTGAGGGAGGATATTATGAGATTCCGAAAAGGACTACCGCGGATGAGCTGGCTGGGAAGCTGGGAACACCACGTAGCACTCTTGAGGAGCATATTCGGAAGGCGGAGAGCAAAATTGTCTTAGCGATGGCGCCTTACATGATGATGTATGCCCGGGTGCCGGAGTCGCCATTTGCCGTCAAGACTCGGGCTGCGACGGACCCTGTTGGGACCAGATTCTTGAAGCAGCTTGCGGTTCAGACGGCGGCGAAGACAAGAAACAACTGAAACGGCCTGGTCACTACTGGTTAGTTGCAGTCACCCAGTTAGTGGGAAAGCTGGAGAGTGGCTGTTAGCATATAATCGGGAACAGGATTAGCCCGGATCTGTCACACGAGGATGGGTCGATTCTGGAAATATTCTGGAATTCTCGACCATTCAGGACCTTACGGGAAGATGTTAGACTTGACGGCTGGGTTGTCGTCTCTGATCAGAGAGGATTAGCATGACTAGGCTCAGGTTTTTGATCCTAAGCGGATTCTAGGGCGTTTCGCAGGGGACTATCAGGATTGGCCGGAGTCTTCTACTGCTCGGCCATGCTGGAGCTGGTGGAGTGTCCGCTGCTATCGTGGTCTCTATGGATCAGATCGTAATGGTTGCGGCACAGGTTCTTGCCGCAGTTGCTGCAGAACTCTGTGGCTGGCTCGGCGCAACGTTTCTCATGCTCCTCCAGTTCATCTGGACTGCCGAATCCGCCGATGTCGCCGACTTCTACCTCCTGACACGTCTTCAGTGCAGGATTGAGAGTGACATTCGGGCTAGGAATCGATTCGACGATGGCTGGATGAGCCGCCTTTGTCCCGGTGCGAGCATGAGTCTTGCTCTTTGTGTGCGCCTTCGATTTGGCACGAGGTTTAGATTTTGAACGGGTCTTAGCTTTCTTCTTCGACTTCATTAAAACCGAGTGTTAGGAGGCTCATGGTTGGTCAAATTCCACACCTAACCCATGCCTTGAAAATCTGGTAACAGTCCTACCGACGCGCCTCGTAAAGCAAGAAAGCCTTTCCGTCTTGCTAGTGCACAAAAAATGGAGGCAACCTAGGCTGCGATCTGCTCTGCCTTCAGCCTAGGTACTTCGAAGAATGGCGCTAGCGTAGCCTTCACGGCACGCTGTGCCTCAGGGCTGAGCTGTTCGAAGCCCTTTCCACAGCTCGGACATGCCTCGAAGCTCTCTCTGTTAGATTTCTTGACGAACCATTCTCCACAATGCCAGCATTTCACGACTGGTGTAACACACATTTCTACTGTCTCACCTCCCTCGGGGACTGATCCATTAGGTCGAGTCTGCCTCCCAGTCCCGATTTAAGGGCAACGATTCCTGCCGCTCCTCCGAGCGTGGCTATTGTCCGCTCTACGTACATCAGGGGTGTTATCACTGACCAGACTGGTCCCGTGAGGCTTAGGATGCTTATGCTGAGAATGTTCAGCGTGACTTGCTCGGTCATGGCGATGTAGAAAGTCAGTAATCCGCTTCGCGGATTGTTTTTCAGTCGAAACACCGCGGGCAGGGAGACGATGACGAGAAGATACGGGACGAGCCAGAAGAGTGTGCCGCCTTTGGATAAGGCGATGTAGTAGACTGCGCCTGCAAGAACATAGGTCCATGGGACGATGGGTCCTAGACGGTAGTGGAAGGCTATGCTTCCAGCTCCGACGGCGGCTAGGGGGATGAGGAGTCCGGATAGTCCGAAGACCTGGTAGAAGCTGGGCTGTCCAAGGGCCATTCCTAGGCTGCCGACGAATACTGTTGCGAGTGCTGGGATGGGTCGTAAGAGGGCAGCGATTATTGGGAGCATGACGATTTCGAGAGTGATGAAGCCGGGGCCGCCGATGAACGGTGTCAACGGGATGAAGGTTGTGATAATGTAAGTGGCTGCTAGGCCAGCGGCGAGTGTCAGTTCTGCGGTTCTAGGAACCCATGATCTTCTATTTTCTGGTCTGATCATTCTGCCTCCCTACTCCCGGGGTTTTTTCTTGCGAGGCGCAACGGGTGGGAGGCCCCACTCACGCGCCTGAAACTCGGCTCGCGAAACATTTCGATTTAAGACTTGTGAGGATCGGGAGACTGCTCACTATCAGCATCTAGGGGGTCGGTTGTTACTGGGCTCGAAGAGTGTGGGTTAGAAATAGACTATGACCGGCCGTGAATTTTTCGTTGATGAGTCGACATGAAATCCAAGACCAAGCCCAAGAACAACACGCATACCAATCCAGAGCATCACACTGGTACGCCCCATCCGAATCCGCACACTACTACGAGCACTCATCCAACCCCAGCGCATCAGCCAACCACTTTCGGGAGTCCAACCCATGAGCATGGTGCTCATGAGAGCCTGAAGACCAAGACTTGCGAAGAGATGGAGACTGGTGGGTTCGGCTCGTTCGACGAGGCAATGGCGACGAGCAACCGTTGCACTGAACGGGCGTCGGAATTCTGCAACAGCTGCGGCAAGAGCTTGTGCGGCGTCCACTACGATGCACTTCACCGAGGCCACGAGAGCTTCAGCGGCCAGAGCACTGGTCACGGACTGATTCACCACTAGACTGTCGCCTGATCAAGAATTACATTCTCCTCTTTTTCTTTCTCTGTCTTATTGGAAAGTCAGTGTCAGTAATGATGGGAACCTAGCTTCTTGGAAGAGGATGGGTTTGGTAATGCGTCGAGCTGGTCGTTAAGTATCGCTACATGCCTCGCTCATCCGTCCTCTAGAAAGGGTCGACGAGCATGGTCGAGATAACTATCGAGAACCTAACGAAACACTACGGAACCCTCGTCGCGCTCGACAACGTCTCCCTCAAGATAGCTTCAGGCGAAGTCTTCGGACTTCTCGGACCCAACGGCGCAGGCAAGAGCACTCTTCTGAAAACGCTTGTCGGGATTCTCAGGCCGACCAGCGGAACTATTCGAATAGGCGCGATAGACATTGTCGCGGAGCCGGAGAAGGCTAAGAAAATGATCGGATACTTGCCAGAGAATCCCAGTCTCTACACCGGGCTTACCACCCAGGAGTTTTTACAGTTTGTGGGGAAGATTCGAGGAGTTGCCGATGATCTTCTCGACCAAGAGACTTCTGAGTCGCTGAAGAGCTTCGCATTAGAAGAGAAGCGAAACAGCCTCGTGGGAATCTTGTCGAAAGGCATGAAGCAAAAAGTGGCCTTGATCGCTACGAGCCTGCATAATCCCCAGGTGCTGGTATTGGATGAGCCTTTGACGGCGTTGGATCCGAAGACCCGCGTCTCTGTGAAGGATTGGATTGGTGGCCAGACGAAGAAGGGCGTGACGACGATACTGTCGACTCATGACTTGGATGTGGCTCAGACCCACGCCGGGAGGATTGCGATCATTGATCATGGGAAGATTGTGGCAGTGGGCGATATCGAGAGTCTTCGGCATATGGCGAATACTGCGAGCGATGCGAGACTAGAGGACGTGTTCTTGCGGTTGACTGAAGAGAAGGGCGAGGACCCGGCTCGACGATGAGCGTTGCGAGTCCACTCGGAACTGTTGGAATTCTGGTCCGATACTGGGTAAAAGGGCGATTCACCAAAGCTACAATTCTAGGCCTGATTATCGGGGAAGCTTTCTCGGTAGTCTTCATCCTCTTCGGCAGCTCCACCTACCTCTCGTTCTCCAATAGGGTCGGCTTGACA
>Ga0209802_1000552_pt1 | contig 28729 bp, 28 predicted proteins | sample GraSoiAngelo_129_FD_185886 | JGI IMG/M metagenome (GOLD analysis project Ga0209802, IMG submission 185886) | Grasslands soil microbial communities from the Angelo Coastal Reserve, California, USA - 14_0927_12_40cm (SPAdes) (version 2) | ecosystem: Environmental > Terrestrial > Soil > Grasslands ... | reverse complement strand
CTCGTGGACCGATTTGAGCTTTATATCGGCGGGCGCGAGTTGGCCAATGCATTTTCCGAGCTTAACGATCCGGCGGATCAGCGGCAGAGGTTCTTAGAACAAATGGCAGCGAGACGCGCTGGGGATGATACGGCCAACCCGGTTGATGAGGATTATGTGCGAGCCTTGGAATATGGCATGCCGCCCGCGGCCGGCGAGGGAATAGGTATCGATAGGCTCGTCATGTTTTTCACCGATTCCCCGTCCATTAAAAACGTGATCCTCTTCCCGCTTCTCCGTCCGCAGGCCTAACGCGTTTCAGTCCCCCGAATGAAATACGAATACTTCATCGGCCTCAGATATTTACGGGCCCGTCGGCAGGAAACATTCATATCTCTCATCACCGTCATTTCGATTCTCGGCGTTATGATCGGCGTCATGACCCTTAACGTCGTCATGGCAGTCATGACGGGATTTGAAGAGACTTTGCGAGACCGGCTGCTTGGCATCAACGCTCATGTGGCTGTGGTGAAATCCGGCGACCAGCTTCGGGATTACGAAAGACTACTGAGCCTAGTGCTCAAGGAAAACGGAGTCGTAGCCGCGTCGCCAACGATCTACGGTCAAGTGATGCTGACGTCCGGTCCACGCGTTAGCGGGGTGGTCGTGCGCGGGGTCGATCCCGACCGCGTAAACAAGGTGGTGGATATCCAGCGTTATATGAAGGAAGGAAATGTCGCGGGACTTAAATCTCAACATCCGCTTAAGATCGAAGATCGCACGGTGCTGCTTCCCGGCATCATTCTGGGCGAGCGCCTTGCGAGTCAACTCGGTGTTTTCTTGAGCAGTCCGGTCCAAGTCATCTCTCCCTTGGGGAGTCCGACGGCCATTGGCGTGATACCTAAAGTCCGCCGTTTCATCGTGGTCGGAATCTTAAAGACCGGCATGAGCGAGATCGATTCAACCTTGGTTTTCATGGGCCTCGCCGACGCTCAAAAATTCTTTGACATGAGCGATGCGGTGACGAATATCGAGATTCGAGTCAAAGATGTGAATCGATCCAGGGAAATAGCCGAACAAATCCAGCGCCGGTTGGGCTTTCCGTATTTTACGGAAGACTGGAGCCGCCTTTGGCCTAATCTTTTTTCCGCGTTGCAGCTTGAAAAAACGGTTTATTTTTTGGTGCTGCTGCTCATGGTCTTGATTGGCGCGTTCAACATCATCTCGACCTTGGTGATGGTGGTCATGGAAAAGAAAAAGGATATCGCGATCCTTCGCTCTATGGGGGCTACCCGGGAAAGCATCCGAAACATCTTTTTGTTCAAAGGTTCTGTCATCGGTGTTGTCGGAACAACTTTAGGCGTTCTCTTTGGATTAGCGATCTGCGTCATTCTCGACGAGTATGGATTTAAGCTACCGGAAGGGGCATTTCTCATTTCTACGGTCCCGGTGCGAATTTATTTTAGTAATTTCGTAGTCGTAGCGGTGACCTCGCTGTTCGTCTGTCTTCTTGCCAGTATCTATCCGGCCCGTCAAGCTTCAAAATTAGATCCGGTTGAAATCATCCGCTATGAGTAATCTCCTTTCGGTGCGGGATCTTTACAAATCATTCCTGGAAGGTGAAAAAGAGATTTCCATTCTGCGCGGCCTCGACCTTGACCTGAACCACGGAGAGCGTTTAGCAGTTGTCGGCGAGTCGGGGGTAGGGAAAAGCACGCTGCTTCATCTGATCGGCACTTTAGACCGTCCCACAAAAGGCGAGATCTTATATCTGGACAAGGTGATCCCGATGGATGACGAAACTGCTCTGTCTCACTTTCGCAATCGTGAGATCGGGTTTGTTTTTCAATTTCATTATCTATTGCCGGATTTTTCCGCTGTGGAGAATGTCATGGTGCCTGCTCTGATTCAACGCATGGATTTGGCTCGCGCCCGGTCAGAGGCGGAGCGATTGCTCGAGATGGTGGGTCTAAAAGATCGCATGAGTCACCGACCCGGCAAATTATCGGGTGGTGAACAGCAGCGGGTAGCGGTGGCGCGCTCCGTGATACTTGAGCCCAAGCTGATTTTAGCGGACGAGCCTACCGGCTCCCTGGATCTGCGAATCGGTGAGGAGGTGCAAGATCTGCTTTTTCGGTTGAATGAAGAGAAGGGTATAGCCTTGGTCGTGGCGACCCACAATCGGGACTTCGCCAAGAAGATCGGCCGGCAGGTTGAGCTGAGAGAGGGGCGGCTTTTTCCGGTGTGAGTAAGTAGAGTCTTCAATTACCTTTACAAAAGTAGGTGAATTTGCTAAACATTCGAAAACTACGGTGCGGCCGGGCCGGACCGTTGAGCCGATCCACAATGAAATTAGAATCATCCTCCCTCCGGATTGTCATTTGGGTTTCCCTGCTCGTCGCCGCTTTCTTGTCTGATCAATTTTTCTGCGTCGCGCATGGCCAAGAAAAAGTTACAGTCAACGAAATAAGGATTACGGGTAACGTGCGGGTGGAAGAAGACGGTATCCGCCTCCACCTCAAGAGCCATCCGGGTGAGCTTTTGGATCCGCTTATCGTCGATCAGGACGTGAAGGCGATTTTTCGCATGGGCTTTTTTGACGACGTTAAAGCGGAGCTCTCTCCCGATGGAGCTTTGACCTTCGTCGTCAAAGAAAAGCCCTACGTAAGGGAAGTAAAGATACAGGGCAACTCTCAAGTGGCGCGGGACAAAATTGAAACCACGCTGGGTGTTTCGGCCCGCACGATTTTAGATCGCGCGAAGGTTGCCGAAGGAGTGGAAAAGGTTCGAAAGCTCTACGGCGAGCAGGGTTACGTGAACGCTCAAGTCGAATCCGTTGTTTCCGTCGAAGCAAACAACCAGGCCGTTGTGACGCTGGATATCAGCGAAGGGGCGCGGCTTCTGATCAAGAAGATAACCTTTGAGGGAAACAAGGCCTTTAGCGATAGCGAGCTTGCCGGTTTGATGGCCACGAAGGAAGAATGGATTTTTTCCTTTATCACGAAACGTGGAGTGCTGGATCGCGATATTCTCACGAACGATGTCTCTGTTTTGTCCAATCATTACTATGATAATGGTTACATCGATCTGAAAATCGATGAGCCGATTATTCTGAGAGGCAAGGACGGGCTCGAGGTTGTCATTCGTATCGACGAAGGACAGCAGTATCGGGTGGGTAAGGTCGAAATTGGCGGCGAACTGCTGCAAGACGGAAAGCAGATGTTAAAGCAGGTTAAGCTCACCACGGGACAAATTTTTAGAGGCAGCCGGCTACGGGAAGATATGACCACGCTGACGGACATGTATTCCAATAAGGGTTTTGCTTTTGTTCAGGTCGAGCCGGTCACTAAAGTGAATGCTCAAGAAAAGAAAGTTGATGTCGCTCTGGTGATTCAGAAGGGGCCGCCGGTTTATTTTAATCGCGTCTTGGTGGCCGGCAACACGAAAAGCCGTGACAATGTCGTGCGACGAGAGCTCTTGACCAACGAACAGGAGCTTTATTCCGGGACCAAGATTACCCAGAGTCGAAACGCCTTACAGCGAACCGGATATTTTGAAGACGTGCAGTTCACGACAAAAAAGACGGATCAGCCCGACACCGTGGATTTGTTGGTGGACGTCAAGGAAGGACCGACGGGGAATTTTAGTGTCGGCGCCGGTTACGGCAGTGGCGACGGGTTCATATTCAACACGAACATCGCCGAAAAAAATCTGTTCGGTCGTGGTCAGGCCGTTAGCGGGAATTTTGCAATTGGCTCCAAGCGCCAGGATTTCGTTCTGAGTTTCAACGATCCATATTTTCGCGACACGAAAGCCTCTGTGGGAGTGGACGCCTTTAATTCGAAGCGCGAATACAGGGATTTCGACGAAAGAAGACTCGGCTTTGGCGTGAATACGAGTTATCCGTTAAAGGATATGAGTTTCCCTTTTTTTGGCTCTCCAAGAAAAGAACAGAATTTGGGATCAGACGAGCTGGCGAGCAACCCGCCCATGACCATGTGGGATTATCTGCGTGGCGGGATGGGGTATGAGCTCAGCAGGGAAAAGATCAATGGCATTGACCAGGGAGCTTCCAATGCCATTAAAAGCGAAGAGGGTAGTTCGTGGACCAGCAGCATGGCTCCAAACATCAGTTATGACAGTCGAGACCATTTTTTTAACACTACCGAAGGAACTAAATCGTTTTTTTCCACGAAATTTGCCGGATTAGGCGGTGACAACCGTTTTATCAAATCCGACCTTAGCGCGCGCTGGTACTATCCGCTTCTGAAGGATCCGAACTGGGGAGGCGCTTACGTATTGTCCCTGGGAGGATCGCTTGGATACGGCGTGGGCCTAGCGACGCGCGCAGACGGCCAGAAAGATCTGCCGCTTTTTGAGAGGTATTTTTTGGGTGGCATCAATTCCATCCGCGGCTTTTCCGACCGGAGTTTGGGTCCTCGAGAGAGGGGTTGCGGGAAGAACGACAAAACCAACGACCAGCTCAGTTGTGGAAACGATGTGATAGGAGGCGATAAAGCGGCGGTTCTCAATACTGAGTTGCTATTCCCCATCGCCGAGCAATACGGATTGCGCGGTGTCGCCTTCTTCGATATGGGCAATGCGTTTGGCGCGTCTTGTACGACTATCACTGATTCGAGCACCGGCAACAAGAAAAAAATATGTCCGTCCGATTCTGTATTTAGTTTCGGAGATTTCAGAAGGTCCGTTGGTATCGGCGGGCGCTGGATGTCGCCTTTCGGTCCGCTTCGTGTCGAGCTTGGTTTTCCTCTAAACAAGCAGCCGGGTGATGATACTTCGGTCATCGGCTTCTCCGTCGGTAGTCAGTAATTCCCTTTTAATAAAAATTGAGTTTTCCGGAGGTCCAGGTGAAGTATTGGTTGGTGGTATTGTCCTTGCTGTTTTTCCCGTCAATCGGGCGGAGCCAAGTGAAGATCGGTTTTATCGACGTGCAACGAGCGATCTCGGAGTCGCAGGCGGGAAAGCGCGCCAAGGACAGGTTTCAGGCTCAAGTGAAGAAAGCCGAGGCGGATCTTTTGAAAGAGAAACAAGAGCTGGAGCGGCTCAAAAGTGAGTTGGACAAGAAGGGGCCTTTGCTTAAGGAAGACGAAAGAAGAAATCTGGAAGGTGATCTCCAGAGGCGTTATGTAAATTATCAGCGCACCATGACCGACCAGCAGCAGGAGCTGCGTCAAAAAGAAGGCGAAATGACCGGTGATATTCTCAAGGAGTTGGAAAAAATCGTCAATGAGGTGGGCAAAGCGGAAAAATTTACGTTGATATTGGAGCGCTCCCAAATTCTTTACAGCGACCAAGCGATCGATATAACGACTAAAGTCATTGACGTTTATAACAGTCGAACCAAGAAATAAGTGACCAAGGCAGCGAAAACTCTCGCGGAGCTTGCCCAGCATGTCGGCGGGAGGGTCATAGGGGACGCCGAAGTTTCCATTCACAAGGTCGCGGCCATCGATGAGGCCGGACCCGGCGAAATCACGTTTCTAGCCAACCCTCGTTATCGGCAGTTTCTAACCCAGTGCAAAGCCAGCGCCATCATCGTGGGCCCTGGTGTGATTGCCGACACGCCGGCTGAAACAGGCAAAGGCTATCTTGAGACAGCCAGTCCGTACATCGCCTTTGCCAAAATTCTTCAGCTCTTTAGTGCTCCTATTCATTATAGTCATCAGATTAGTTCACTCGCGCAGGTTGACCCTACGGCGATCCTGGATGAGGAAGTCACCATATTCCCTCAGGCTTTTGTCAGCCGGGGCGTGAAGATCGGGAAACGAACCGTTCTTTACCCCGGCGTGTTCTTGGGGGAAGACTGCCGCGTCGGCGACGGCTGCGTTCTTTACCCCAACGTGGTCGTCCGTGAAGGATGCCGAATAGGAAATCGGGTGATCCTTCAGCCCGGGGTCGTTATCGGAAGCGATGGATTCGGCTATGCAGGGGAGGGCAAGGATCGGATCAAGATTCCGCAGGTCGGAACGGTGGAAGTCGAAGACGACGTTGAAATCGGCGCAAACACAACGGTGGACAGGGCGACATTGGGACGCACGGTTATCGGTCGTGGTACAAAGATTGACAATCTCGTGCAGATTGCCCACAACGTGATGGTTGGGGAAAATTCCGTCATCGCGGCTCAGGCAGGGATTGCCGGTAGCACAAGAATAGGCAAAGATGTGACGTTGGCAGGCCAGGTGGGTGTTATCAATCATATCGAGATTGGTGATGGAGCGAAGATCGGCCCGCAATCGGGAATACCGAAGTCGGTTCCGCCGGGAGCTGTTCTCTCCGGTGGCATCGCGGCCGCGCCGCATCATGAGTGGTTGAAAGTGATGACGCTCTTGCCCCAGTTGCCCAAATTGTGGAATTCCGTGCGGCAGTTGGAGAAGAAGATGTCGGAGATTCTCAAGGGAGGAAAAGGAGCCTGAACGCGATGCTCGACGTTAAGGAAATCTTCAAGCGTATTCCCCATCGATATCCTTTCCTGCTTGTGGATCGGATTGCGGAGATTCACGGGGACGAAAAAATTGTCGGTATAAAAAACGTGTCCATCAATGAGCCTTTTTTTCAAGGCCATTTTCCCAATCGGCCCGTCATGCCGGGAGTGTTGATTTGCGAGGCCATGGCTCAAGTGGGCGCCATCTTTGCGCGCAACGCCCGAGGCGGAATGGCGGGCGACAAGGTTTTTGTTTTGACCGGGCTGGATAAAGTGAAGTTTAAGCGTCCGGTGGAACCGGGAGACCAGCTGCGTTTGGAGCTCACCTGTCTTAAACGTCGGGGCACTTTTTGGAAGATGCAGGGAGTCGCTTCGGTCGACGGTAAGTTGGTCGCCCAGGCGGAAATCTCAGCGATGGAAATCGAGATGGAGTAGAGGGCGGCTCGCGCGGAGTGGGTGAGCATGTGAGAAAGATTCACGAGACCGCCATGGTGGACGGGGCCGCGGAATTGGACCAAGATGTCGAGATTGGTCCGTACTCGATCATCGGAGCTGGCGTCAAGATCGGCAAAGGCACGCGGATCAAATCCCATGTAGTGATTGAAGGTCGGACAACCCTGGGAGAAGGTAATGCCGTTTTTCAGTTCGCCAGTGTGGGTTCTGTGCCGCAAGATCTCAAGTACAAGGGAGAGCCCAGCGAGCTCACCATCGGGAATCATAACGTCATCAGGGAATATGTTTCGCTCAATCCCGGGACCGCGGGCGGCGGCATGGCGACCCGGGTGGGCGATCATAATCTTTTGATGATGTGTTGCCATATCGCTCACGATTGTATCCTTGGAAATCGAAATATCGTCGCTAACGGAGCGACGTTAGGCGGCCACGTCGTCATCGAGGATGATGTTATCGTGGGCGGACTGGTTGGCATTCATCAATTCGTCAAGGTTGGTTCCGGCGCGATTCTCGGAGCCGGTTCGATGGTCTCCAAGGACGTGCCGCCTTTTTGCAATGCCACCGGGGATCGTGCTCGGCTCCACGGATTGAATATCGAAGGGTTAAGACGTCGGGGCTTTGAGAGGAGAAAGATTGACGCATTGAGAAAGGCGTACCGCATCATCTTCAAGTCCAAGCTGAAAATAAAAGACGCTTTGGAGAAGGTTCGCCAGGAGGTAACTCCATCCTCGGAGATCGAGAGTCTCGTTTCTTTCATTGCTAATTCCCAACGGGGGGTTTGTCGCTGACGAGGGTTTCGGTCCGTCCATTTATTTCCGGCCTCTGGGTGCACTGGGCGCGTGAAAAAGCTAGGGTTGATCGCAGGCAATGGTAAGTTTCCGCTGATCTTCGCTGAAGAGGCGAAACGAGAAGGATACGCGTTGGTGGCCGTCGCCCATAGGGGCGAGACGATGGAGGAGATCGATAAACTATTGGACGACGTCACTTGGGTTTACGTCGGACAACTGGGAAAAATTATCGAAACTTTTCACAGCGCCGGTATTACCGAAGCCGTTATGGCCGGAGGAATCCGAAAGGTCAAGTTGTTCGGCAACTTTAGGCCGGATTGGCGTGGTGTACGCTTTCTGACGCGCGTAAAGAGTCGGGAGGATGACGCTTTGTTGCGCGGCGTCGCCGACGAGTTGGCGGAAGAGGGGATCACGATCTTGCAGTCGACCCTGTGTCTGTCACATATCATCGCCCGGGAAGGCGTGCTCACTCAACGCGCCCCAACAGCCAGTGAATGGGAAGATGTCCGATTGGGGTTTCAGGTTGCCAAGGAGATTGGACGTCTCGGTATCGGCCAGACCGTGATCGTGAAAGATCGAGTCGTTGTGGCGGTGGAGGCCGTGGAGGGCACCGACGCAGCCATGGAAAGGGCTGGCGCCTTAGCAAAATCCGGGTTCGTTGTTGTCAAAGTCAGCAAGCCGCACCAGGATCTTCGCTTCGATGTTCCTGCGGTCGGCGTCGATACGATCAAAAACATGGGCGCCGTCGGAGGGGTGGTGTTGGCGGTCGAGGCGGGTAAAACGATCCTACTTGAAAAACAAAGGCTATTAAAAGACGCGGAGGCTTGCGGTATTTCGGTGGTGGCTGTCGGCAGTTGACCGAGGCGATGATGATGACCGGAGCGAAGATCTTAGTCGGGGTCGTAGGCGTCGGATACCTCGGTAAATTTCACGCGGAAAAATATGCCGCGTCGAACAAGGCGACCTTGGTCGGGGTTGTAGACGTCAACGAAGAACGAGCTCTGGAGATCGCGAAAAACTTGCGGACACAAGCACTGACGGATTACCGGCAGCTATTCGGTCAGGTTCAATGTGTCAGCATTGCGGTTCCCACCCAGCTCCATTATCGCATCGCGCGCGATTTCCTCGAGGCCGGAGTCGATGTATTGGTGGAGAAACCTTTAACCCCGGATATCGCCGAAGCCAGAGATCTCGTGGATCTCGCGCAGGCGAAGCAGCGGATCCTTCAAGTTGGCCATCTGGAACGATTTAATCCGGCCATTCGCAGACTTGAAAGCGTCATCAAAGAGCCCAAGTTCGTCGAGTGCCATCGCTTAGCGCCGTTCGTGGATCGTGGCACCGACGTCGACGTCGTGCTCGATCTCATGATTCACGATATCGACGTTATCGCCAGCTTGGTTCGCTCTCCCGTAAAGCGAGTGGAAGCGGTTGGCGTTCCGGTCCTAACCGATAAGCCTGACATCGCCAATGCTCGCATTACGTTTGCCGACGGTTGCATCGCCAATGTTACCTCCAGTCGAGTCTCTATGAAGCGCGAGAGAAAAGTGAGATTTTTTCAGCCCGATGCCTATATTTCCATCGATTACGATCAGCGGCGAGCACAAATTTTTCATAAACCACCCCCGGGCGCTGGGTGGCTCGATATCCGAGGTGAAAACATCGAAATCAAGGAGGGCGATGCGTTGGCGGATGAAATTGACTCGTTTCTCAACTGTGTGCGTACGAGGGCCTTGCCGCTCGTCAGTGGCGTGGAAGGGTTACGGGCTCTCGAGATCGCTTCGATGATCAGTTCACAACTTTAACCTGGCGGGGATGTTTGCCTACCAGGGTGGCCAAGCAAGGGAAAGAGATCATGCTTGTCGTCGGGGAAGCCTCGGGTGACATTCACGGCGCGAATCTGATAAAGGCCTTGCGAACGCGAGACCCGACGCTCAAGGCCTATGGCGTTGCGGGAGAGCAGTTAGGGCAAACGGATTTCGAGGCTCTTTTTAGCGTTTCAAAGCTTACCGGTATGGGTTTCGTCGAGCTCGCGGGAAATCTGGGAAATGTATGGCGCGCCTACAGGCTCTTGCGTCGAACGCTACGCCAGCGGAGGCCCAATCTTTTGATACTGGTTGACTTCCCGGAGTTTAATTTACGGTTGGCCAAGCTGGCGAAGGCCCTGCACATTCCAGTTCTCTACTATGTGAGTCCGCAAATCTGGGCATGGCGTCGAGGCCGGGTGCGGCAGATCGCTCGTTGGGTGGATCAAATGGCGGTGGTGTTTCCGTTCGAGGTTTCCTTCTACGAAAGCCACGGCGTCAAAGTCGTTTTCGTCGGCCATCCGTTACTGGACGCGGTTCATGTGAAAGAGGATCGGGAAACCGTTTTGAGTAGACTCGGCCTGGATCCCGCCAAGCCAACGATCGCTCTGTTGCCTGGCAGTCGGCATCGGGAAGTTTCCTATCACTTGCCGGTGATGTTAGAAGCGTCGGCGCGTTTGAGCAGCGAACGTGAGATTCAGTTTTTGGTCGTGCGGGCCGATACCGTGGATGCCGGCGAACTGCGGTCGATGGTGGCCCGGGTCAATCTCAAGATGCCGGTGATCGATCAAGCCCGTTACGACGCGGTGAACGCCAGCGATCTCGTCTGGACCGCGTCCGGAACCGCTACTCTGGAAACGGCGCTGCTGCGGAAACCCATGATTATTGTCTATCGCTTGTCCTGGCTGACTTATTGCCTTGCGCGCTTGCTGGTGCGAGTGGATCATATCGGCATGGTCAATCTAATCGCCGGAGAAAGACTGGTTCCGGAACTCGTCCAAGCCGATTTGACGGCGCAACGGCTTATCGAAGAGAGTCGGACGCTTTTGGACAACCAACCGGCTCGCTCCCAAATCATTGAGAAGTTATCCGAGCTGCGCGAGAAACTGGGACCTTCAGGAGCGGCAGACAGAGTAGCGGATCTTGCTTTGGCAATGGTGAGTTAAAGCCGCCTGAAATCCAGACATGAAGACCTACCTACGTCAGCTGCCGTTTCTTAAACCGTATGTCTGGCCGTACGTTTCTACGACGTGAAAGCCGCAACAGAACAGGAAACACTCCAGTAACGAGGGCGGTCCCCAGGTGTTTTATTTCCTTTACAATCTCTCTCTCTCTCTGGCGTTTCTCATTAGCTTGCCCTTCTTGCCATTCCTACTGTTGGTCCGAGAAAGGTATCGAGCCGGGTTGAGTCAGCGTTTGGGCATATATTCAGATGGAGATATCGGGTCTGTTGCAGCCGGTCGGCCCGTTTGGATTCATGCCGCTTCGGTCGGCGAGGTGCGTTCCGCGATCCGACTCGTACAGGAACTCAAGAGAATTTTCCCGGTACGTAAAATAGTTCTTTCTACGTTCACGTCGACAGGAAATCGCATAGCCACAGACATTAGCTCCGCGGACGTTGTGCTCTTTCTTCCGTTAGATGTGCCTTGGATCGTTCGCCGTGCCTTCGCCAAGGTGGAACCGTCGGTGCTTATCCTTATAGAGACGGAGATTTGGCCGAATCTGTTGCGGGAGGCTTACAAAAGGGGGGTTCCCACTTTGCTGCTTAGCGGACGAGTCTCGAACCGAGCCTTTCAGAGGTACTCGTTGCTCGGTGGGCTTTTCCGGCAAGTCATGCGATGCTTCACGGCCCTCGGTATGCAATCGAAAGAGGATGCCGATCGCATAATAAAATTAGGAGCCGAGGGAAACAAGGTTGTGGTAACAGGGAGCCTCAAACATATTTCGGAAATCGGCACAAGGGTCGTTGACAACGAAGCACGGCGGGATACTCCTTTGCTGGTGGTTGGTAGCTCGCATCGGGGTGAAGAGGAGATTCTCCTTAAAGTCTTCGTCACATTGAAGCAGCAGTTCTCTAATTTGCAGATGGTATTGGCTCCTCGACATCCGCAGCGTTTTGCGGAGGTTGAAAGGCTGCTCAAGAAGACCGGTTTAAGCTTTGAAAAAAAGAGCCAATTTAACGGTCGGGTTAGCTTTGATAAAGATATTACGTTTCTCGATACGGTGGGGGAGCTGCAAAATTTCTATGCTATAGGCGATATTGCGTTTGTCGGTGGCAGTTTGATCGAGGCTGGAGGACACAATATTCTTGAGCCGGCGCGCTTCAGCAAGCCGGTTCTCTTTGGCCCCCATATGACGAATTTCAGTTCCCTTGCCGCCGAGATGAAAAAGCAGGGGGCCGCCATTGAAGTGGGGGGAGCAGAGGATTTAATTCGTGAAATCAGCGACCTGCTTAAGGATCCGCAACGACGCAAGATGCTCGGTGAGAGGGCATATGCGATAGCGGCAGATCGTGGAGTCTTGGAGCGAAGCATCGGTCTTGTGGTGGGGTATCTTCAAGCGGGGACGATTTAGATTCAATTGTCCAGCGCGGGGGTGGGGTGTACTAACCCGATTAGTCGTCACTAAAACACTCTCTTGCCCTGCCTTCGATGGCAATGGCTTGTGCCATGAGGGGGTCTTCAAACTGTCTAGAGCGCTCCTACCGGAAAAAAGGAAACGTATATATAGCCAAGCACCAGACAAGTCATCGGAGCTATGTCGTTCTCTATCATCGTCCGTCAAGATTTATCCCTCGTTTTACAATGTGTTGCGGCATCTCCTCTATCCATGAAATAATCCGGGCCACGATTGTATGAATGGTGTTTGGATTCGTGGTGTGTGGGAGCGGAAAGGGTTCAGTGCTAGACTGTTTCGGCTTTTGCTTTCACCGGTTTCATGTTTTTATCGGTTTGTTGTACAGGTGCGTAACGCACTTTATTCGCGCGGTTGGATCCGAGTCCATGCGCTACCCAAAGCCGTCGTTAGCATCGGCAATTTAACAGTTGGCGGTACCGGAAAGACTCCCAGCTGCCTGTGGCTCGCGCAAGAATTGACGAAGCGCGGCTTTAAAGTCGCCATTTTAAGTCGAGGCTATCGACGAAGGGATTTTAGGTCTTTCATCTTGCAGGCTCAAGGCGATGTGGCAGCGTCAGCCGAAACCGATCTGGATGTGTCAGCCGCCGGGGACGAACCCTTGATGATGGCGCGTCTTTACGGGCAAACGGTCGGTGTCGGCAAGAATCGACATCGAACCGCTCGTGATTTGTTGTCTGAACAGGATATCGACGTATTTCTTTTGGATGACGGTTATCAACATCGTCAGTTGAAGCGAGACGTGGATCTTTTGCTCCTAGGGATCGATTGGCAAGGCTGGATGCTCCCGGCAGGTCCGTTTCGAGAGCCGATCAGCTCTCTACGGCGGGCTGATTATTTCCTGGTAACGGGCGCGGAAGAGAGTTGGAAGGCCTTGATCCCAACCGACGGGGCCAAAAGATGTTTTACAGGCTCGCTAACATCAGTCGCTCTCGTCGGGTTCGGCCCGAATCGATGGAAGGAATACCCGCTCAGCCTACTCTATCGGAGTAAGATTCTGACGGTTACAGGGATCGCCGATCCGAAAGGATTTTATCGCATGATACAGGACTGGGAAGCAGACATCATCGAGACGGTGGAATTCCCTGATCATCACTCTTATGCGGCGCGCGACTGGCAGCGGATCAATCGTTTGTCGCGCCATGTCGATCTGATCGTGACAACCGAGAAGGACCTTTTAAAACTCATGCGGTTTCCTTTTGCCAAAGATAAACTCTTGGCCTTGCGGGTGGCTATGACCGTTGAAAAAGGCGATGTTTTAGTTGAAGCGGTGGTGGAGAGAATTAGGAAGAAAGCGGCGAACGCGAGTCCGGTCGAATGAATGTCTCGTCAAGGACGGCTGCGGTTTTTCTAGATCGAGACGGTACCTTAATCCGTGACGTTGGTTATTTGTCTCGTGAAGATCAATTGGAAATTTTACCCCGCGTCCCGGAGGCCGTTCGACTGCTGCGGGCAAAGGGCTTTAAGGTGGTCGTCATATCCAATCAATCCGCCGTGGCACGCGGTCGACTGGCCGAAGCAGATTTGCTCAAGATTAACCAGGTTCTTGGTGAGCGCCTCGCCCAAAGCGAGGCCCCGTTAGATGGGATCTATTATTGCCCGCACCATCCGACAGAAGGGATCGGCTCGTATAGAGTAGAGTGTGATTGTCGCAAACCCAAGACGGGTATGATACGGCGAGCTTCGGAGGATTTGGCGATCGATCCATCTATTTCTTACGTTGTGGGGGACCAAGTCACTGATCTCGAACTCGCTGAACGAGTTGGCGCCGAGGGCATTTGGATTTGTGATCCGGAGTTTCATAAGGAAAAAAGTGTAACGCCCAAAGCTCATTGCGTGAAGAATCTGTGGCAGGCCGCCAACTGGATTATTAATAGCTGCGATCCCATGACTAGAAAGGAAACATAGCGTTGAAATCATTAGTCACTGGAGTCGCCGGTTTTATCGGATCCCATCTTGCGGAAAAGCTTCTTGCTCTCGATCATGAGGTCGTGGGCATCGACAGCTTTCTCGATAATTACCCGCGGCCATTTAAGGAAAAGAATCTTTCTAATGTTTTGCATCATCGAAAATTTTCATTTCTCCATCAAGACCTTTTGGGTTTGGATTTGCAGCCGCTGCTCGATGATATCTCATATGTTTTTCATCTGGCAGCGCAGCCCGGCGTTCGCTCGAGTTGGGGCGAAGAGTTTGCCCGTTACTCAGAAAACAATATCAGGGCGACCCAGATGTTGCTCGAAGCGGGAAAAGGCTCGAAGCTACGAAAGTTCGTCTATGCTTCTTCCTCTTCTGTTTATGGCGACACCGACGATCTGCCGATGCGAGAGGAAGGCGGAACTCGGCCGGTGTCCCCTTACGGAGTCACCAAGCTCGCGGCGGAACACTTAGCGTATCTCTATTGGAAAGCCTTTGGTGTGCCGGCGGTATCGTTGCGCTTTTTCACGGTCTATGGCCCCAGGCAGCGGCCTGATATGTTCTTCCACATTTTTATGCGTGCCTTGCATCGCGGCGAAGAGGTCCCGCTATTCGATGACGGCGAACAGACCCGGGATTTTACCTTTTGTTCCGATATTGTCGATGGAATCCTAAAGGCGGCTTTTTACCCGGGCGCCGGAGAGGTCTTTAATCTCGGGGGAGGTTCGGAAACGAGTCTTTTGCAGGCGATTGCATTAGTCGAAAAGATCTCCGGCCGGAAAGCGAATCTAAAGCGATGCGACCGCCAAAGCGGAGATGTGCGCCACACGCGAGCGAGGCTCGAGGAGGCGCGAAGCAAACTTGGATATTCCCCTCAAATCGGATTAGAAGAAGGGCTGGCCCGCGAGTGGGAATGGATCACCACGGTTGCTTATTGAATCATGTGGATTGACACTGTGGGAGCTAATTTGAAAAATTCAGCCTTATCGGCTAGCTTGCTGTTTCACCGAAAGATCAATTTACTGCGACTGAAGCAATATCCGCCGAAATTAAGCTTTAGGAGAGCATGGCTATGGCAATCAGTAAGGAGCTGTTGGACATTTTAGCTTGCCCCAAGTGCAAGGGCGACATTCACCTGAATCAGAAGGGTGACGGTCTCGTGTGTGATGCTTGTCGTCTAATGTACCCGATAAAGGACGATATCCCGGTGATGTTGATCGATGAAGCCATTCGATTGTAGTAATGAATTCAGCAAACTGGGAAAAGGTTCTAGTTCTTCAGACTAGCTTTCTGGGCGATACGGTTCTTACTCTCCCGCTCCTTGCGGAAATTAAGCTGCGCTTTCCTTCAACCAACTTAGCCGTTCTATGTAGCCCGCTGGGAAAGGAGCTTTTGCAGGACTACCCAGGTGTCGATGAAATAATCGTTGATGACAAAAAAGGGGCTGATAAGGGTTTGCAGGGTTTGTGGCGGAAAGCAAAGGCTTTGAGAGAGAAGGCGTTTACCATGGCGTTGACGCCGCACAAATCTCTCCGCAGTGCGCTGTTGTTGTATCTCGCCCGCATACCCTACCGCGTCGGCTTTCGTCAGAGCAGAGGAGCGGTTTTGTTTAATCGTCGGGTGCATCGAGACGCCGAACGGCATGACGTTGAGAGGAATCTGTCCATATTGGAAGCCTTCGGCATAAAATCCGAGGAATGCCAGCGCATTTTGCATCTGCCGGTGAACCCGGCCCAGCAAGATTCTGTCAATCGGCTGCTGTTATCCTTGGGAGTCGATCTGGAAAAGCTGATTCTGGGTGTGAACCCGGGTTCCGTTTGGCCGACGAAGCGGTGGACGGCGGAAGGATTCGCGCGATTGATCGAGTTATTCAAGCAGCATTATGATTGCGAGGTGCTTCTTTTTGGCGGGCCACAGGACGCTGCAATCGTATCGAGGATTTGTGGTCTGAGTGGTGGCTCGGCGGCCAACCTGGTCGGGAGGATCGGCTTGCGGGAACTGCCGGCCGCCTTGGGCCTTTGCCGCGTGCTTGTGACGAACGACAGCGGACCGATGCACATCGCCGTGGCACGAAACGTTCCGACCGTTGCGATTTTCTGTGCCACAATACCCGAGCTTGGATTTTATCCTTACTCGGCCAATTCCATCGTATTGGGAAAGGAGCTTCCTTGTCGGCCTTGCGCCTCCCATGGCGGAAGGCGCTGTCCCTTGGGAACCGAAGATTGTATACGTCTAATCAAACCGGAAAATGTATTCCAAGCGGTAAAGCGGTTGATCGATCGGGACTCAAAAATACCATCTGTCGATTCAAGCCTATTCAGGCCCGAGTCTGTTTACCTCTGACGTTTTGATTTCCCAAATTGTACTCAGCCAATTTACCGGCAATACAAAATAGGATCTGTCCAGGAATGCTCAAGGACTCTCGGATCTGGGGTGAAGTCCCGCCGGGTTTTAAGAGGATTGTAGATGATCGTGGGACTCGACTGGTCGTGCGGCACGATCAAGAGCCGTCAATCAGCATCGCTACGTGCCGAGATATCTCCGCTCAAGCAGAACCGAGTCGGTTTGAGGGAAGAGAGAAATTAAGATCCCTCCAATTACCAGGCGGACAAACCGCGCTTATTCGAACGTATCGGCATGGCGGCCTATTTCGTCATATAAGTGGAAGGGTGTTTTTTACCTGGCCTCCGCGACCCTTTCGAGAGCTCGCCATCACCGAAGAACTGCGTCGGCGTGGTATCGCTACCGTCGAGGTGTATGGCGCTTGTGTCGAGCCTATTTGGGGGCCCTTGTATCGCGGGTGGCTGGTAACCCGTGAGCTGAAAGAGGCGCGAGATCTTTGGTCGGTATTCCATAGCGGTCTTATTAGCGAGCTTGGAGCGGAACGGGTTTTACAAACGGTGGCCAAAAGTTTGTGGTCCCTGCACCGCGGGGGCGTTTACCATCGTGACTTAAATCTCAAGAATATTTTAATTTGCATGGAGCCTCATGGCATTCAAGGGTATATTATCGACTTTGATAAAGCCAAGCTTTTTTTGAGCAGCCTTCCCCGCGAGTTGGCCAAGAGAAACTTTGACCGTCTTCTAAGGTCTGTACGGAAATTCGATCCCGAGCAAAAGTATTTTTCCGCAGATCATTGGGAGCAATTCCTGAGCTTTTACCGAAAGGCTGATGGGCGTGACATTTGATCCAAAGAATATCCTGATCGTGCTGCACGGATCCATCGGCGATGTCACGCGCGCCTTGCCTTTGGCAAATCTCATTCGCCGGGGATTTCCGAAAGCCACCTTGTCGTGGACGGTGGAAACCCCGTCTTTTCCGTTGGTTGAAAATTATCCGGGGCTGGATGAGGTGATTTTGTTTGATCGACGTCGGTGGTGGAGCACATTCGGCCCTTTTTTAAGAAAAATTCGCTCGAAGCGCTTCGACTTAGTGCTGGATCTTCAGCGCCATTTAAAAAGCGGCTTCATTAGCCGTTGGTCCGGAGCCCCCCATCGAGTGGGATTCCACCGGTTGGACTGCAAGGAATTCAACTGGATTTTTAACAACCACTTCATTCCCGAGACGGGTGACGTGATTTCCAAGCTGGAACATTATTTAAAATTTGCCGAGTATCTCGGCTTGAATCCGCGTCCGATCGAGTGGAACTTTAAATTGACAGAGCAGGAAGAATCTTCGGTGGGGCGCCATCTGGGCAACGTGAACCGCTCTTACGCGGTGCTATTTGTCGGTAGCCGATGGGAGAGTAAACAATGGTTTCCTTCGCAGGCCGCCGAATGTGCGCGCCTGATTCAAGAACGGCATAAACTGGATGTCGTTTTGCTGGGTGGTAAGGATGACGGCGGTTTGGCTGGAGAAATCATCGAGACTGGCGTTTCCGTCACGAACCTGGTCGGTCGCACGTCGCTTCGCGAAGCCATCGGGGTCATCGCCAGAGCCAGGATAGCCGTGGGGCCGGACACAGGTCTCATGCACATCGCGGCTGCCGTGGGTACGCCCGTCGTTTCACTCTGGGGAGCGACGAGTCCGCTGCGCACGGGTCCGTACGGCTTTGAGGAACTAACCATCCAAGGGAAGGCGCCTTGCGTGCCGTGTTACCTGAAGAGCTGTCCCATCGGGCGAATTTGCATGCAGTCAATCGAAAAAGAAGAAATTGCCGGCAAGATTCGGATCGCGCTGGCGCGGGGTTCTTTGGCGGGCGTGAGCGATGGCGTACGCGCCTAACTATCAATGTTTCCATCGGGAAAATTGGAGCTTTGCCGTTCTTTCGCAAAGTTGGAGTAAAGAGTTGCAGCGTCGGGTTTTGGAGCTGGTCGAACGCCAGCCTTCATCTAAGCATCCTCAAACACTTAGACTGGACTATCCCGATTTAACGCATGGTGGCATCTTATATTTGAAGGTTTTTCATCGCTCCAAGGGCATCGCCAGTTTGAAAGACGTCGTTCGACAATCGAAAGCATTTCGCTCCTTGCGGCAAAACGCCGCGTTGGCGCGGGCCGGATTTGACGTCCCAACGGTGATCGCCGCTGGAGAAGCTCGGCGGGTTCGAAGATTGCGGCGAGCTTTCGTTGTTACCTTAGAAGTTCATGGGCAAACCCTTCCAGAATTCCTGCGGAATCGCTTTGGGCAAAATTCCCTCGGTTTGGCGAACAAAAGAGATTCGCTAAGACGTCTCGCGGAGCAGGTTCGACGCTTGCATCGACTTGGTTTTGTCCATGGAGATCTCGTGCCTTCTAATATTTTGATTTCAGAAAACGACGGAGCCATTGGCCGATTTTATTTTATGGACAACGATCGAACCCGACGCTATCCACGCTGGCTGCCGCAATCGTCATGGAAACGAAATTTAGTTCAACTGAATCGTTTTCCCTTGCCGGGAATTTCTCTCCAGGACCGCATGCGGTTTTTTCACCACTATTTGGGCTACCGAAGCCTGAGATTGGTCGATCGCCGTTTACTCCATTGGCTCGAGATGAAAACACGCCAACGGCGAAAGGAATGCGATGCTGTTGACGCGACGGTCGATTTCAGGAAGCTGATGCGATGGGAAGGGAAGACGGCTTCTTAGATGCGGGTGTGGGATGGGAAAAACGTTAGTTTGTTTGACTTACCGATGTCCGTTGAAGCGATTAGGATTATCGTCGGGTAACAATGTTGGCTGTTGACGAGGACAGTGCACCGCGAAGCGCTGTTGGACACCATATGCGGATCGCGCTTTGCCATAAGCGACTAGATGAGAGGGGAGGCACTGAACGAGATTTTCATCTGACGGCCAAAGGGTTAAGAGACTTGGGACATGAAATTCATCTGTTCTGCAGCGAATTCGCCATTGAACCTCCAAGCGGGACGTTTGCCCACAAGGTGCCAGTTCTACCCTTTGGCAGAACCGCCGAGCTCTGGAGTTTTGCTCTGCACGCTCCGAAGATCGTGCAAAAATTCAATTGCGACGTCGTCGTCAGCTTTGGGCGGATGATGGCCCAGGATGTGCTGCGCAGTGGGGGCGGTTCTCACAAAGTATTTCTTCAAAGGTTGGGGAAACAAGCGGGACTGAGACGGCGTATCTGGCAAAACTTCAGCGTTTATCATCGCAGCGTATTAGCGATCGAAAAACGGCAGTTTGGCGCCGGGGGATTCAAAAAAGCGATCGCCGTTTCTCAGGAAGTAAAGCGCGAACTCGGGGTCGCCTACGCGGTTCCGAAGGACAAAATCGCGGTTTTATATAATGGAGTCGACCCACAACGCTTCCATCCCTCCTTGCGTGCGAAGTGGCGAGACGCAATTCGAAATGAATGGGGGATTCCCTTGGAGGCCACGGTGGTTTTGTTCGTCGGCAGCGGATTTCGGCGAAAGGGATTGGATCGCTTGCTTGGTGTTTGGGGTTCAGCCAGTTTGAAAGATAGTTGCTTGCTTGTGGTGGGGGACGACGCACGAATGAGAGCGTACAAGGCCTGGGCGACAAAACAGGCGCCCGGTCGGATTATTTTTTTTGGTCGGCAAGATAAGGTCGAAAGATTTTACGGTGCCGCGGATTTGCTAGCTTTACCTTCGATACAGGAGGCATTTGGCAACGTGATACTTGAAGCTTTGGCGTCCGGCCTGCCCGTTGTCGTCAGTCGCAGCGTGGGTGCAGCTGAAGTGCTGACGGGATCGCTTGCAGAGGGAGTTATAGAAAGGCCCGATGACGTGGCCGAGCTGAAAGCAAAGTTGCTTCATATGATAGGCAAATGCCGGGAGCCGGAAACGGTGGTGGAGGCACGGTGTTTAGGCGAGGCGTATTCCTGGAAGAATCATTTTCATAAATTGGAGGCTTGTTTAATGGAGGTTTGCCGGCAAGGTAACCGTGGTTTGCCTTCCTGAATTCGTGTCTCATAAGCTGGGTAATGCAAGAATCTGGGCGGATTCCAGGCTGCTCGCGAGTGTCGGCTCTGACCTTCTGGCAAATCCCGACCTGTTATTCGCGCGGACCGACTGTCAGGTCATCAAGGATCAACTGAAGATTAAAGTGGGTTGCCTGATCCTTGAGATCGATGGAATTCCTACCGGGGTGTATCTCAAGCGATACAATGCGTTTTCCCCACGCTATCGGATCGCTTCTCTGATTCTTAGTTCGGGGGCTGTAAAGTCCCTGCGTGGGGCCGAGGTTCTATCACGCGTCGGCGTCTCTACCGGTCGACCCTTGGCAGCAATTGAGTCTCGCTCTCGGGGGATGGTGGAGAGCAGTTTCTTTGTTACCGAAGAGATCCCTTTGGGAAAACCGGCCGACGAATATTGGCGGAAAGATCTGCTGCCGATGAAAGGCGTCGAGAGGTTCAGGCATCGGCGCCAATTCTTAAAGAACCTGGCCAGATTATTCAATCGGTTGCACCAAAATCGTATCTATCACAACGATCTGAAGGACGCGAATATTTTCGTCACGGTAAGCGCCCGTGGGGATGAACATTTTTCTTTGCTGGATCTTGAAGGCGTTCGGCGTTGTTGGTATCTGAGCAGGCGCCGGCGCGTAAAAAACCTTGTTCAGTTGGACCGCACCTTGGGAAAATGCCTTGCCCGAACGGCCAAACTTTATTTCTTGAAGACTTATTTAGGAGAGACGTTCGCGAGCAAACGAAATAAAAGGCGATGGGTTACTCAGGTCCTTCGCGCCACGAAACGTGCCAACGTTCGATCCGAAGCTAAGCAGGCCAGCAACAATTAGTGGTCCCTCCCCTTGGTCTCAGTTTTAGAACTGCCCAAGAAGCCTCGCTCGATCAGCAGCCGAACTATCCGGCGTGCATTATCCTCGGGTCCGCAGTCCGTAGTCGTCAGACACAGTTCGGGATTCGAAGGCGGCTCATAGGGATCATCGATTCCCGTAAAGCCGTGGATTTCTCCGCGCCGCGCCTTGGCGTACATTCCCTTCGTATCTCGCTGCTCGCAAATCTCTAGCGGTGTATCGACAAAGACTTCGATGAATTGATCGGGGCCGACTGCGGCGCGGCATTCATTACGAGTAGCGCGGTACGGACTTACTGCGGCGCAAATAACGACTCCTTGATGGCGCACGATTTCAGACGCGACAAATCCGATTCTCCGGATATTGGTGTCCCGATCTTCCTTACTAAACCCGAGGCCCTTCGATAGATGCGTGCGGACTACATCGCCGTCAAGCAACGTCACCTGTCGGCCCTGTTCCATCAGCAAAACCGCCAAAATATCGGCGATCGTGGATTTACCGGCTCCGCTGAGACCGGTGAACCAAATACAAAAGCCAGTCTGATGAGTCGGAGGTGAAAGCTCGGCAAGAATAGTCGCGATTTCGGGCCTCGTGAACCAATCCGGAAGCCTGTTCCCTTTTCCGAGATAATCGGTTCGAACCTGAGTACCAGAAATCGAAGCGGTGATGGTTCCGGCTGCGACTTTGTCCGTTTCCTCATAGCGAGCTTCGGTAGGGAGGTAAACCAACTCCTGGAACGGTACCATCTGAACGCCGATCTCCTTCTCATATCGGCTTAGAAGTTCCTGGGCGTCGTACGGACCATAAAATGGCCTGCCTTCGGAATTGATCCCCGGCCCGGCGTGATCGCGCCCAACGATAAAATGTGTAGCTCCATAATTTCTCCGAATGATGGAGTGCCAGATCGCCTCCCGGGGCCCCGCCATCCGCATGGCAAGCGGTAACAAACTCAAAACCGTTCTCTGCGCGTCATAGTACTTATCCACTAAGACCTTATAAATCCGCACGCGCGTGTAATGATCAATATCGCCGGGTTTGGTCATGCCGATGACGGGGTGAATTAAAAGTGCTCCGTTAATAGCCGCCGCCGCTCGTTTGGTCAGCTCTTCATGTGCTCGATGAATCGGGTTGCGCGTCTGGAAGGCAACTATATTGCTGTAGCCAAGTCTGGCGAAAATATCGCGAACATCGCTCGGCGTCCGCCGTAAGTCAATGAAATCATAGTGTCTAGGTAAATGAACCACACGCAAGCGCCCCGAGACGTATACATTTCCCCAGGTTTGCATTTCAGCGACCAGCGGGTGACGCTCATCCGTAGAACCAAAAACCTGAGTAGCTTCTCGCGCTCGATCCCAGCTATAGATTTCCTCGAGGGTCATTACTGCGATCAACTCGTTTTGGAGATTACGTAACGCGATGTCTTGGCCTCTTTCCAGTCCTGCTGGGCTTGTCGCTGGCAAAGTAATCGGTATAGGAAACAATGTGCCATCTGCAAGACGCATTTCTGTAAGAACGCGCTCATAGTCGGCCTGCCCCATAAATCGATTCAGAGGAGAAAAGGCACCGACCGCGAGTAACTCGAGGTCGCATAATGACCTGGCGGACAATTGAAGCGAAGGAAGTTTACCGGCATAGGAGACCTCTGGGACCACAAGATTTACAAGTCGCCCGCCATACGGCGTGATGACCGGATATTCGATGTTGGTTAAATCCATGAGCGTAGCCTATGGTTGACTTGCGAACACTAAACGAAGAAATTGCCTTTGCAACAAATCTGTGACTGCTGGGCCAGCAATGTCCATGAAAGACACCACTAAATTAAAGAATAATTTTAAGTCGCGGTAAACTAATTCTAAATTATCGACCTGACCTTGCATTTGATAATCCAACGGGATGCACGTCAAGCCCGAATTTCATTCCGATCATTTACCCGTTGGGCATACTGCCAACATGAAGCAAGGAATATTTCGGCCGCCCTTGCCGTAGCCTATTATAAAGCCCACTAACAAAACGAGACAAGAGATCTCGTAAGAAAAAAATAACTTTCTCTCCGACGGGGATTTCTCTGACTGTTTTCCTGTGACCGTGCCGCCTAATGACATGCTCGCGGGTTACCGAATGTCGTTTCAAAGCGTGCTTTATGGTGCTGCCACCGGTCTTCCCAATACCCAGGAAATGAACCGTTTGCCTTCTTTGCAATCCATAAAAATCTGTTGGCTAAAATTTAAAAGTGAACTGTTTAAAAATTAAAACTGAACTCCCTTTCAGTCGGCTGTTTCGGGCTGGTGAAAGCCAAACAACAGGTCAAATAACGGTGGAACGTGTCTTTGGCCTGAGGAGAAGTGAACGTTTTAAGCAAATAAGGAATAACAACAACCTCGATCTTGATCTCGAACATGGCTCTCATAAGGAGTTCACTTTTAAATTTTAAATTCCTCAAAAACGGTTCACTTTTAATTCTTATTTGACATCAATCCATAAAAATCTTGACAAAAATCCCAATCTAAAGCACACTGCGAAAAATTTTTTCTTGAGAAGGAACAGAAACAGAGGCAAGGGAGGAAGATATCATCCCTTTGGGCCTTCTCGGCGCAGTTAATTACAGGCATCAGGAAACTAAAAGGAGACAAAATGAACGGTATTAGAATTAAAATCTTGGCTGCTTTAAAAAGCGGATTGTTTTCCAACACTCGCTTGCCTGTCCTGGCGGTGGTTGGCTTTGTCATACTAACGCCGGCCTTGCAGCGGACCGCTGGCGCGCAAGGTTCGCGCACTTTAATCAAGCCAACAGCCACATTAACGGCGAAAGCGGCAGTGTCACGTACGCCGGAAGAGATCGATCAGGCTAAGACCAGCATGGGTCCAGTACAGCCCGGGACTGTGGTGCCGTCCTTTAGGCCCACTACGGATGCTTCTAGTTATCAGGCGGCGAAACAGGCCGTGGCAACCGGTGCGACAGCGAGGCCCGCTACAAGTGCGCCCGCGCCTCTTGCGCCCCCGGCGTTGGCGGGGGTTAATTTCAACGGGGTCGCCGAGGGAACGTCGTGCCAACCATTTGTATGCGCCCCACCCGATACCCACGGCGCGGTCGGATTGAACAATTTCGTCGAAATAACCAATAGCCGGATAAGCATTTACACAAAGGCCGGCACGTTGGTTAAGAGCATGTCGCTGAACGCCTTTTTCGGCATCTTCCGCAGCCTCGTTTCTATTCGATCCGCGTGTGGTGTACGATCGTACGTGGGACCGCTGGGTGATCACGGCCGACCAGCTTAACACAACTTCGACTGAGCAGTTCTTTTTCATTGCGGCCTCCAAAACCGGTAATCCCGCGGGGGCGTTCTTCAAATACGAGGTAGACATGGACATCTTCGACAACGGCGATATTTTCGATTATCCGCAGGTCGGTCTGGACCAGGATGCGGTGATCTTCACCGGGAACGTCTTCAATTCGTCTGATGTTTTCCAATACGCCGAAATGTTCGCCGTAGCCAAGGCCAGGCTTTATAACGGTCTGGGCTTTAGCGTTCCGATCTTCACCGGCCTTGACGGAACCCTCGCGCCGCCGATCGTCCTGGATGATAGCTCCAATACCTTCCTCGTCGCGGCCCCACCGGCCGTCGGCGGCACCGCAATAACGAAGTACACGCTTACGAATTCCAGCCGAAGTTTTGATGCTGGCCTTGTCGCTTCCACCATAACCGTGGATTCATACACGATTCCACAAAACGCATCGCAGCCCGGAACCGCCGCCGTCTCGACACGCTCGACGCGAGATTCGTCAACGCAAGCACGCAGATTGGTGATTCGCTCTGGAACGTGCACACTATCGATGTTGATGGGATTTTTCCCACACCCCGTTTCTATGAATTCGACACCGATGCGGACACGGTCCTCCAGAGTGGCCTCTTCTTCGCCAGCGGCAGTTCGCATGACTGGAACGCCTCCATCGCGGTGAACGACTTGGGCGAAGCATTCGTCACTTGGTCGTCCACGGACCCAGCGAATAGTATTAATGCACGGGTGATGTTCTCGGGTCGGGAGTCAGGTGACGCGGCGGGCTCTATGAATGCTGCTCCGGGCGGGACCGTGTTATTCACAAGTCCTACTTTTTATACTAATTTTCGGTGGGGCGATTACTCGGCGGTTACTCTGGACCCGAAAGCGTATTCAATTACCGGCGGCACATGCGATGCCGGCCGCCGGGCTTGGATCGTGAACGAGAAGATCAATAGTCAAACGATATGGGGCTCGCGCATCGGTCGCATCGGCTTCTGTTAGTCGCTCTAGGATGGCCGACAGGGAAGGGTTGCCTTGAGGCGGCCCCCTCTCTTTTCTAATTAGTTCCGTTCCACTGCAAGCGGCAAGTGATTGAAGTCGGGAGCCATGCAAACTGCCATAGCGGCGGGATCCAGTAGTTCACTGTGAGAACGATGGCGCGCTCATGGTTAATGTTTTCAATCTGCTTGCCGGTCATGTTCGCCGCTGCATGCGGGGGCGGTCCTGGTTCAGTTGCCGGTCTTTCGCAGCCACAGCCCCAGGTCCGCTTGGGAGTCCTTACTGGGAGAATAACGAGAGGACCGCTCTCGCCGGTGGAAGGCATTCCGGGTGGACGGAGAGCGGAGGTCGTAGCCGGCTTTCGAATCGTTATCTCCGGCTCAGATGGACGCCAAGTTGAGTCAGTGGTAACCAATGATCAGGGTCAATATCGCGTCAACCTGCCACCAGACACCTATCGCGTCTCCGCCGTTTCGCTTCCCCGTGGTAGTTCGACCAAGGAATTACCCGCTACCGTGACCGTTACAGAGGGACAAGAGACGCGCCTGGACATTCGCATCGACACCGGGATCCGCTAAAAGGTATTTCAGGTCTACTGCACTGATTTTCACATAGAAAGGCGCTCTTGTTTTCTCTACAATACCTAATCAAATAGTTCATTCTTCTGGCGCCGTGTGGCTAACCGCGGAGGCGCTGAGGGCGCGGAGAAAGTCGGCTGAGGATATCGGCCTGATCAGCTTCCGACTCTCGCAAGCTTGCGCTCTTTTGCCGAAGATTTGACTCCACGCCTTCGGCCATCACCGTTGTGTAACGATTTTTGACAGGTCATCCCTCTTGTTGTAATAATTAACAAATTACGATGCTTTTTTACGAGGAGAAGCCGGAAAACATCGTTAAGTTGACCTGTGGCGGGGGTGAGGGAGAAAGGAAAAACGACGACGATGAAAAATTATCGACGACTTCTGCGATTTCTTAAACCCTATATTTGGCCACATTTTACGGTGGCAATGATCTGCATGCTTCTCTATAGCGCCACTAGCGGCGTATTGCCTTTCCTTACAAAAAGGATTTTTGACGACGTCTTTTCGAGTCGAAACCAGGCGACTCTAACCTTTCTTCCCTTTGTCATTATCGCTGTATTTGGCCTTCGTGGGTTGGTCTCATTTGGTGAGAACTACCTCATGACCTATATCAATGGGCATATCATCACCGATATCCGTAACGCACTGCACGGACATATCCTCTCCCTTTCTATTTCGTTTTTCCATCGTAACTCCACGGGTAGCCTGATTTCCCGATTGACCAATGACGTCGGGCTTGTTTCCCTCGTGTTAACCGACGCCGTAGTCTCGTTAATGCGCGATAGCGTGTCTCTCATCGCCCTGGCGATCGCCGCCTTTGTGATGGATCCTTTGTTGGGGCTCATCGCGTTTGTTGTCTTTCCGATATCAGTCTTACCCATAATGAAAATGGGAAAAAAGGTCCGCAGGTTCACAAAAAAGGGGCAAGTGACCATCGGTCAACTAACTTCTCTCATGCAGGAGGCCATTCAAGGGATAAGGATCGTCAAGGCTTTCGGCATGGAAGAGTATGAAAGGAATCGTTTCTTCAGGGAGAATCGGCGACTTCTTAAACTCGGTATCCGGAGAGGCCGAATCAGAGCCATAACGACTCCAGCCATGGAACTTTTGGCAGCCTTTGCCATCGGCGGTGTCGTCTGGTACGGAGGCTACAGCGTCATTGGAGGAAACAGAACGCAAGGCCAATTTATGGCGTTCATGACCGCTATGTTCCTCATGTATCAGCCGTTTAAAAAGCTAGCGGGAACCAATACCTTGCTCCAACAGGGAATCGTGGCTGCGGAAAGGGTCTATGAGATCCTCGATATCCAGTCTGACATCCGGGAGAAATCCGAGGCCAAACCGGCTCCTCGTCTAGCGCGTGAGATCGAATTCCACGATGTTTGCTTTGGCTATGGTGATAAGCTGGTCTTGAAGAATATCAATCTAAAAATAAACAAAGGAGAAATGGTGGCCCTAGTGGGCGTAAGTGGCGTGGGCAAGAGCACCTTGGCCGATCTGATCCCGCGCTTTTACGATGTGACTTCAGGAAGGATCACTATCGATGGGGTGGACATCCGCGATGTGACGATTGAGTCGCTTCGCTCCCAGATCGGCGTTGTAACGCAGCATACATTTCTGTTTAACGATACGATCAAGAACAACATCGCTTATGGGAACACTTCACAAGACGTGGCGCACATTGTTGCTGCTGCAAACGCCGCGTATGCTCATGACTTTGTTACGGCGCTGCCCAAGGGCTATGACTCCGTGATCGGGGAGCTGGGGATGAGGCTCTCGGGCGGGGAAAGACAGAGAATCGCGATCGCCAGGGCGCTGCTCAAGGATCCTCCCATTCTCATCCTGGACGAGGCCACCTCCTCCTTGGATTCACAATCTGAGAAGCTGGTACAAGAAGCGCTGGAGCGTCTGATGGTCGGCCGGACCGTTCTAGTGATTGCTCATCGCCTCTCGACGATTCGCAAGGCGAATCGCATTATAGTGCTCATGGATGGTGCCATTACCGAGGAAGGTACTCACGAAGAGCTGTTGGCAAGAAAAGCGGAGTATAACAAGCTTTATACACTGCAGCTCTTGGAGGGCGACGAGGTGCAGGCGAAGAGATTACTGCACTGACGGGGAACTGATCTATGCCAACGGTCAGTTGACGCGACGGTCGATTTCAGGAAGCTGATGCGATGGGAGGGGAAGACGGCGAGTGGCTTCTTAGATGCGGGTGTGGGATGGGAAAAACGTTAGTTTGTTTGACTTACCGATGTCCGTTGAAGCCACTAGCCCGGATTATGCACGGCCCTGGGGGCTGTTTTTACACCGTGTCGTTTGCCAACGAACACGATAAGACGGTCCAGAGCCGCTTCCAGACTGGGTTCGCGGCGTACTGGCTGACAAATCCATGAATAATTCGGGCTAGGATTATCGTCGGGTAACAATGTTGGCTGTTGACGAGGAAAGTGCACCGCGAAGCACTGTTGGACGCCCTATGCGAATCGCGCTTTGCCATAAGCGGCTAGATGAGAGAGGAGGCACTGAACGAGATTTTCATCTGACGGCCAAAGGGTTAAGAGACTTGGGACATGAAATTCATCTGTTCTGCAGCGAATTCGCCATTGAACCTCCAAGCGGGACGTTTGCCCACAAGGTGCCAG
>Ga0209802_1000551_pt1 | contig 28737 bp, 26 predicted proteins | sample GraSoiAngelo_129_FD_185886 | JGI IMG/M metagenome (GOLD analysis project Ga0209802, IMG submission 185886) | Grasslands soil microbial communities from the Angelo Coastal Reserve, California, USA - 14_0927_12_40cm (SPAdes) (version 2) | ecosystem: Environmental > Terrestrial > Soil > Grasslands ... | reverse complement strand
AAGGGCACGGAGCACTTCCGCTATGACGCGTTCGTGAGTGTCGCGGGCTATTCGCAGTCGGGGTTCTACGAGCTCGACGCAACGCCGGCCGGAGGCGATCGCATTCAGCTGCGGGTTCAGGGCCAGATGGGCAAGGACACGTTCTCTTCGACAACCACGCTGGCCCCGAATGAAGGCGTCCCTCCGGCGCAGATGGCCCGCCTCGGCCCGGCAGCCGTCGCGCTGTTCTCGCAGGCCTATGGCGGGATGTTCATGGGGCACCCCTGGGTGGTTGGCGAAGGCTGGTCGAGCAGCTACGGGGGCCAGAGCTTCTCGTTCAAAGCGGAGTCGACGTGTCAGTACGCCGGCGTGCAGGGACTGCGCGGCGTGATGCGGCAGAACGACAAGATTATCATGGATCTGTGCGTATCACCGAACGTCGGCTTCCCGCTGGCGGTCACCATGGGCGGTGGGAGCGGCTCAACCAGCTACAACTACGCCGTCAAGCTGACGCAATTCCGGCCGTAAGGTTGAATGCAGCAAGGGTGCGGACGCCGGAGCCGACGTTCGCACCCTAGGTTTCACCGATGCGACGACTTACAGTTATCGGCGCTCTCGCGGCCGCCTGCCACACCGGTGCCCCATCCTCCCCGCCCCTGCGCCTCGGCGCGACCTACACCGTCCAGCAGTCGGGTGCCCTCGCCGTGCTCGAGTCGCTCTGGACCAGCGTCTCCGCGCCGCGCCTCGCGACCGTGATCGGCCCTTCCGGCCACATCCTCCACGCCGCCGCGAACGGCGACTTGGACGTCGTGATCACCCACGCCCCCGCGCTCGAGCAGCGGCTGCTCGTCGCGCCGGGGCGGGCGCTACTCGCCTGCCCGCTCGCCGCCAGCCGATTCGCGATCGTGGGACCCACCAGCGATCCGGCGCAGGTCGCCCGCGCCGCGACGGCCGCCGAAGCGTTTCGCCGCATCGCGCGCGCCGGCGGCCCGTTCGTGTCGCGCGGCGACTCGTCGGGGACCAACGTGAAAGAGCTGGCGTTGTGGCGGGCGGCCGGCCTGGTGCCGGCGCGCGACTGGTACATCGAGTCCGGGGCGGATCAGGTGACGACGCTCCACCTCGCCGACGAGCGCGCCGCGTACGCGCTCGCCGACTTGCCCACCTACGCGAAGCTCCCCGACCTGGGTCTGCGCGTCCTGTTCGCGAGCGACACGGCGCTCACGAACCCGTACACTCTGTACGTGGTGCGTCAGCCAGTGCCCCGCCCCGCGGCGCGGGACTTCGCCGCGTGGGCCGTCCACACCGGGCGGACCGCGATCCTCGGCATTCACCTCCCGGACGGCACGCCGGCGTTCGTCGCCCGAGCGGGAGACTGCGCCGCGCCGGCCGGCCCTAGGGGGCCACCATGAGCGCGCGGGTCCCGGGAGCCAGCTCGGCGAACGAGGAGTCCGCGACGTCGAGGACGGTGCCGGCGTAGCGGCCCGCGCTCGCTGTGCTCGGGACAACGAGCTCCACCACGGCACCGTTCACCAAGTTCCCCGTGACGATCACGCGCCACACGTTGGACCCCCGGCGCTGGACGAACAGCTGATATGCGGCACTCGGCGCCGCGACCACCGTATCGATCGCGGCGCTCGTGTCGCTACCGGCGAGTTGCAGCAGCATCGCTCGATCGCTGCTCCCGGCGTTCAGCAATTGCACAGTGAGATGAGCGGACGCCAGCCCCGTCGTCTCGCTGCATGCGCCCAGCGCCAGAAGCAGCGCGACCGGGAGCGCGCGCCCGGGGGGGGTCATGGTCGCCCTCCTGTCAATCGCAGGCGGGCGACCGCACCGACGTTGCCGGTGCGCTGCAGCCAGCGGAGCACGTCCCCGATGTCGAGGACGCCGTTGCCGTTCCCCTGCAGGTCGAGATAGCGCCGCTGGTCGTCGCTCGCCGGGAGGGGCCCGGGAAAGGCGACGTTCAGCACCTGTCGCAGGGTGAGCGACGGCTCGGCGACCCGCAGCGTCATCGTGCGCTGCGACGTCTGAGCTCCATCGGTCGCGCTCACCCGGAACAGGTACGTTCCGGTGTCGGTCGGCGGGCCACTCAATACGCCCGCGCTCGAGAGAACCATGCCGGGCGGCGGCGCGGCGGAATCGACAACCCAAGTATACGAGCGGGCACCGCAGGCGGCGTTGAGGCCTGTGGAGTAGGAGTATCCCCACTTGCCGCCGGGCAACCGCGGCGCCGTGGTCACTGAGAGCGAATCCCCCAAGATCAGCACGAAGCGCACCGGGCCGTTGGTGCCGAGCTGGCTGATCGTATCGACTCTGAACCCGGAGCACGCGCCGGTGTTGAGGACGTTGCTGGGTAGCGTCGAGATCGCGAGCCGCGTGCTGCCGTCCACGCCTGGGTAAGGATCGCCTGCGTCGCCGTAATCGTAGCATCCCGAAAACGGGCCGGCACAGCCGTTGAGACTCGCGTCGAGATTGCCGAATCCGTCCCCCTGGACGACCTCGACGCCGTGGATCGAGCCGCTGTTGACCGTGTTATCCATGTCGAGCCCGTGCTGGGCGATCTGGGCCGAGTCGATGTGGTACACGAGGAGCCCACCGCCGCAATTGGAAGGCGGCGGGGCCGGTTGGTACCAGACCTCGCAGTTACGCCGGATCATGGGGGTGTCGGACTGCGCGCCCTCCCGGTTCTCGAGCAGGAAGTACTCGCCCCGGGGGTTCGATCCAGCCACCGGCAGATAGAACGCGGTGTCCGAGATCGGCGCAGGGCCGAAGCTGTACGTCCCGGCGTTCAGGAGGGGTACGACCGTGACCCAACCCAATTGGCTGAGCGACCACACGTCCATACGCGCAGGGCTAATCCCGGAGAAGTACGGCCCGAATCCCATGAGGCTGTAGCGCCCGATCCCCGCGGTGAGGTAGTTGACATCATACAGGTCGGGGAGCCCCAGCCCGTGGCCGGTCTCGTGCGCCACGGTGCCGATCGGCATGATCTGGCTGGTGTCGCAGCCGCTCTCGCCGCCGACGCCGCTCTCGAGGATGTAGTCCGCGACCTTGATATGGACGCCGCTGCCGTTCACGGAGTGCGTCGTGTACGGCACCACAGCGCCAAGGAGGTCCTGGAGGTAGGAGCGGTGCGACCACAAATGATTGTTGCCCGCGGGACCGCACGCGCCGTCGAGCGGCGGGGGGATGAACGCCACCAGGTCCACATAGCCGTCGCCGTCGCTGTCGTACTGCGTCCAGTCCACCTGGGCGTCGATCTTCTTGAGCGCCAGCCTGAGCCCGTTCTGCATCCGCGTGAAGGCGTCGTTCGAGAACAAGCCGTTGCAGTCGGAGCCGCCGATGGGGCTGCCTGAGCAGGTCCCCGACGCGCCGGTGTAGGTGACTTCGTTCGAGTCGAGCGCCGCGTAGCCGTAGGTCGCGCCCTGAATGTTCAGCAGGTTGTTCGACAGCTGCGCGTACCACGAGGCGTACGTGTATGGGCGACCGGCCGAGGCTCCCGTCGGGGCGGGCGCGAACAGCACGTCATTGTATTCCGTGGTGTTCCGCAGCTGGGTGGCCGGGGTGTTCTTGAACTTGAACAGCACCGCGGGCACGCCGAGCACGCCCGAAACGGCGGCCGCGCCGGAGAGCGGAGCGCCGGCAGCGCGGCCCCCCGCGCCCGCTGCCAGGGGCGCGTTGAGAGCGCCGAAGCGGTGCCCCGCGAGCAAGCGGGCGCGCTGAGCGCGCACGCTGCGTGCCTGACGGCGCCACACGCCGTCCTTGCGGAACTCGAGGCGTGGGATTTCCCGGCGCGCCGGCTCCTGCGCCCGGATCGATCCGGGGAGAGCGAGCGCGGCGGCGAGCGCCACGGCGAGCGTACGAGACTGAGTCACGGCCGAGTCTAGCCTAGGCTGGCGGTGCGGTGGAGGCTGTGCGCCCCCTCACACCGCGCGCCCCTCGCCGCGCCAGCAGCACACCGAGGGCCATGAAGCCGATCACGCCCCCCACCACCTTTGTCTCGTATAGCAACGGGCGCGCTTCGTCGGCCGGCGGGACGAAGCCGAGCACGATCGAGAACGCGACGGCCGCGAGCCCGGCGACGCCCACGAGCGCGGTGCCGGCGGTGCGGCGGCGGTGCAGCCGTAGGTACGCGGCAAAGAGATAGAGGTAGGGGATGAAGAAGAGGATCAGCGTCGTCTGGGTGAGCACGAGGTACGCGTTCTGGACGGTGGCCCCGACGAGGCTCGCGACGAGGAACACGGTCGCGATGACACCCTGGACCAGGATCGCGAGATGCGGCGTCTGCCACCGCGGGTGGATGCGGCCGAACGCCGGTGGCAACGCGCCGTCGACCCCCGCCACGAACGGCAGCCGCGCCGAGCCCGCGAGCCACGCGCCGACGCCACCCAGGTTGCCGAGGACCAAGAGCAGGGCGACGACCGCGGCGACCGGCCCGAGCCACGAGGCGCCCAGGCGCTGGACCAGCGCTGCCGTGGCCTGCGGCACGCCGTTGGTGATGCTCACGGTCTCGTGCGGCAGCGCGACGAGCATCGCCGCGGTGCCGAGTACGTACATCGCGACGACCGCGAGGCCCGAGACGACGACGCCGCGCCGCAGCGTGGCCGCGGCATCGTGGATCTCGTCGCCCAGGGTGGGCGCCAGCTCGAGCCCCGCAAATGCGAACGTCATCGTCGCGAACAAGTTGATCGACGGAAGATCGAAGCGCGCGGGCACCAGGGCGCGGACGCTCCAGGCCGTGGCGCTCCCGCGCGCGACCAGCGACCACAGGGCGAGCAGCACAAAGATCAGGGCGGGGAGCCAGGTGCCGTAGCCGCCGAGATTTTGGAGCCGCTTCCCCACCCGCAAGCCGACGAGGTTCATCGCGACGGCGAGCCACAGGCCGGCGAGCGACAGCAGCGCGATGAACACCGTGTCCTCGCCCAGTTGGACGAAGCGGGGGCCGGCCGCGTAGGCGGCGATCGCGGCGGTCGCGACGAGCAGCGAGGGAAAGTAAAACAGGTTGTTCACCCAGTATCCCCACCCCGCCACGAAGCCGTGCAGCGGCCCGAACGCGCGTCGCACCCAGCGGTAGATGCCGCCGGCGCGGGGATCGATGTCGGCGAGCTCGCGCACCGCGACCGCCGACGGCAGGAAGAACACGAGCATCGCGAGCAGCCAGAGCCCCAGGCTGGCGAGGCCGAATTGGCTCGCGGCGGTCGTGAGCCAACGCAGCCCAACGATCGCGGTGATGTTGAACAGCACCACATCGCGCAGGCGCAGCACGCGGGGGAGCTGGGTCACGGAGTCCTCGAAATCATTGCGTTCGTGGGATGGAGGCGCGCCACCAGCCACCCCATCCCGGTGCCGAGCGCCGCTCCGCCCGCCACGTCAGTGGGAAAGTGCTGCCCCGCGGCCACGCGCAACGCCGCGACACCGAAGGCGCCGGCGTAGAGCAACACGGCATTACGCGTGCGATGTGGCAGTCGCTCGCGCCCCGCCAGCACGACGTAGGAGGTCGCGACTGCGAACGCGACCGCCGCGTGGCCCGAGGGAAACGACCGGCGGTTGTCGGGATCGGATGCGGCGGCCGGCGCGGCCGCGGTGTAGAGCACCGGCCGGCTGCGGTGCACCAGGACCTTGAGCCATTCCGTCGTTGCGAAGGTCCCCGCGACCGCGTTCGCGAACACCGCCACGTGACCGCGCAGCCCACCCGCCGGCGCGCCGGCGCGCGAGGCGAGCCCGGCGAATCCCGCGACGCCGGCGAGCAGCACGGCGCTCGCCGTTCCGGCGGACCCCGAAAACGTGTGGAGCGCCGCGTGATCGATCCCGGGCAGCGAGGACGGATCGCACGGCGCGCAGGGAGGGAGCCCGCGCGGCAGGTGCGCGGTCTCGGGGATCACGCCGAGCGCCGTCGCGGCGGCAACCGACGCCGCGTCCCACCAGGTGACGCGATACGACTGCTGTGCGGTCGCGGGTCGGCTCGCGACGGCGACAAACACTAGGGCGAGGGCCAGTCGTTGCATGGCGGCCTACAAGTTACGCGAGCGGCGCCGCAGTCGCGCATGTTACGTGGCCTTGCGGTTTTAGGCCCTCGCCGTTACCCTGTAGGCTGCCCAATTCCCCCACACCACCCGAGGGGCCCCGTGACCACCGAGACCCTGCAGCACGTCGCCTTATTCGATAAGTGCAAGAGTTTCACGAAGGCCCGGGAGCTGCAGGCCGTCGGCCTGTACCCGTATTACCGCCCCATCACGCATTCCGAAGACACCGTCGTCGTCATCGAGGGCAAAGAGCGGATCATGATGGGCTCCAACAACTACCTGGGGCTCACGCATCATCCCGAGGTGCTCGCCGCCGCGAAGCAGGCGCTCGAGCGCTACGGCTCGGGCTGCACGGGCAGCCGCTTGCTGAACGGGACGTTGGATCTGCACGAGCGGCTCGAGGTCGAGCTGGCGCAGTTCTTCGGCAAGGAGGCGTGCCTCGTCTTTTCGACCGGATATCAGGCCAACCTCGGCGTGGTGTCGGGACTGGTGGGCCGGGGCGACCTGGTATTCCTCGACAAGCTCGACCACGCCTCGATCGTGGACGGCGCGAAGATGTCCTACGGCGAGACGATCCGGTTCAATCACGGCGACCTGGCGGGCCTCGAGCGCAAGCTGCAGCGCGTGCCCGGGGGCACGGGCTTGATGATCATCGTCGACGGCGTCTACTCGATGGAGGGCGACATCGCCGACGTGCCGGCACTGCTCAAGATCGCGCAGAAGTACGGCGCCGCCCTCGTGCTCGACGACGCCCACGCGGTGGGCGTGCTGGGACCGCGCGGCGACGGCACGGCGGCGCACTTCGGGCTGACCGACGATGTCGACCTCATCGTGGGGACGTTCTCGAAGTCGCTCGCGTCGATCGGCGGGTTCGCGACGGCGTCCGAGAGCGTCATTCACTTCCTGAAGCACAACTCGCGGCCCATGATCTTCACCGCCGCGCTGCCGCCCGCCAACACCGCGGGCGTGCTCGCCGCGCTGCATCTGTTGCAGCGTGAGCCGGAGCGGCGCGAGCGCCTGTGGGACAACACGCGCCGGCTGCAAGAGGGGTTGCGCTCCCTGGGCTATGACATCGGGCCGAGCGAGACGCCGATCGTGCCGGTGCTCATCGGACCGCTCGAGAAGACGTTCCTCTTCTGGCGGAAGCTGTTCGAGGCGGGCGTGTTCACGAACCCCGTGGTCCCGCCCGCGGTGCCGCCGTCGCACTGCCGGCTGCGCACCAGCCTGATGGCCACCCACACGACGCAGCAGATCGATCACGCGCTGGAGGTCTTCGCCCGGCTCGGCAAAGAGTTGGGGGTCGTCTGAGCGCGGTGGAGATCGCGCCCGTCGCGAACGGGCGCGGTCTCAACCGCTTCATTGCCTTCCCGTACCAGCATTACCGCGGCGACCCGCTCTGGGTCCCGCCGCTGCGGATGGATGTCCGCACGCTGCTCTCCCCGGTCAAGAACCCCTTCTTCCAGCACGCCGCCGCGCAGTACTTCCTGGCGCGGCGCAACGGGCGCCCCGTGGGGCGGATCGCCGCCATCAAGAACGACGCCCACAACCGCGCGCACGGCGACCGCGTAGGTTTCTACGGCTTCTTCGAATCAATCGACGACCAGGCGGTGGCGAACACGCTGTTCGACGCCGCCGCGACGTGGCTCCGCACGGCCGGCTTCCGCGTGATGCGCGGGCCGATGAGCCCGTCGATCAACGACGAGTGCGGCCTGCTGGTGGCAGGCTTCGAGACGCCACCCACGCTGATGATGCCGCACAACCGGGCCTATTACGTCGCCTTGCACGACGGCTACGGCTTCACCAAGGCGAAAGACCTGCTCGCGTTCCAGAGCACCGACGTGCAGCTGCCCGAGCGGATCGCGCGCGCCGCGCAGGTGATCGCGCAGCGCAAGGGGATCACCCTGCGAGCGCTCAACATGAAGCGCTTCAGAGAAGAGGTCGAGCTGGTCAAGGCCCTCTACAACCGCGCGTGGGAGAAGAACTGGGGGTTCGTGCCGCTCACCGAGGCGGAGATCGATCACCTCGCGAAGCAGCTGAAGCCGATCGTCGTCCCCGACCTGGTGTGCTTCGCCGAGCGCCAGGGCGAGGTCATCGGGTTCGCCGTGGCGCTCCCGGACTTGAACGTCGCCTTGAAGCACAACCCGGCCGGCCGGATCTTCGGGCTGCCGAAGATCCTGTGGTACGCGCGCCGCATCCACCGGTTGCGCATCCTGCTGCTCGGCACCCTCAAGGAATACCGGATGACCGGGGTGGACGCGCTGATGTACCACTGGATCTGGACGAAGGGGCTGGCGCACGGCTACACCTGGGGCGAAGGCGGCTGGATCCTCGAGGACAACGCGCCCATGGTGAACGCCGCCCTGGCGCTCGGCTTCCGCCCCTACAAGACGTACCGGATCTACGACAAGCCGCTGTGAAGGCCTTCGTCACCGGCGGCACCGGCTTCGTCGGTGCACACCTGGTGCAGGTGCTCGAGGCGCGGGGCGACGCCGTCACCTGCCTCGTGCGCAGCCCGGCCAAGGCGCGCGCGCTGGCGTGGCGCGACGTCCGGGTCGTGGCGGGCGACCTGGACGACCGCGCCGCGCTGCGGCAGGCATGCGCCGGCGCCGACGTGATCTTCCACGTGGCGGGTCGCATCAGCGCCCGCCGTCCGGACGAGTTCCTCCGCGCCAACCGCGACGGCACGGCCAACGTGCTCGAAGCCGCGTCGCAGGACCCGCCGCGGCGCTTCGTGCTGGTGTCGTCCCTCGCCGCGGCCGGCCCGACGGTGCGGGGACAACCGCTGGACGAGAGCCGTCCCCCGTCGCCGGTTACGGCGTACGGCGAGAGCAAGCTCGCGGCCGAGGTGCTGGTGAGAGCGCTGCCGTGGCCCTGGACCATCGTGCGGCCACCCACCGTGTACGGCGAGCGGGATCGGGAGCTGTTGAAGCTGTTCAAGCTGGCACGCACTGGAGTCGTGCCGGTGTTCGGTGACGGGACGCAGGAGCTGTCGGTCCTGTACGCCGGTGACCTCGCGGATGCGCTCATTGCGGCGGCCACGACGCCCGCTGCGGCAAACCGGGTCTACTACGCCGCGCACCCCGCCGTGACGACGAGTCGCGAGCTGGTGCGTGCGATCGGGCGCGCGGTCGCGGGTGGCGGAGAGCGCGGGCCCCGCATCGTGCCGCTGCCCGGACCGCTCGTGCGGGCCTTGCTCTGGACCATCGGCTCGCTCGCGCACCTCGCGGGCCGGGCGACCGTCCTCGCCGGCGACAAGGCGCCCGAGTTCCTCGCGCCCGCCTGGACCTGTCGCGCCGACGCGCTCACGCGTGACACCGGCTGGGAGCCCCGCGTCGCGTTGGACGACGGCCTGCGGCGCACCGCCGCCTGGTATCGACGGGAGGGGTGGCTGTGACCGAGCTCCGGGCCGCGCTCCGTCGCGTCGTCGCGCAACGCTTCACGGCTGTCGACCTCGCCACCCTGCTCTACGTCGCCATCGCCACGGGCGCGGTCCTCGCGTTTTCGGGCGGCGACCACGCAGACTGGACCTGGCTCTTGACGGCGCACGCCCTGCTGGTGGCGCTCGTGCTCCTGGCACCGACCGCCCGCACCGCCGGTCCCGTCGGCCGCTTCCTCGGGGACTGGTATCCGATCTTCCTGCTCCTCGGGCTGTACGCCGAAGTGGGCGTGGTGAACCTGGACCTGGGCTTCCAGCACGACCAGACCATCCAACGGCTCGAGCAATGGATGTTCGGCTCGCAGGTCTCCTACCGCTGGATCCGCGAGTGGCCGAACGCGCTGTTCTCCTGGGTCATGCACGGCTGCTACCTCGCGTACTACGCGATCTTGTGCGCGTCTCCGCTCGGCCTGTGGCTCAGTGGCCGGCGCGACGCGGCGCGGCGCACGATCTTCGGCGTGATGGCGGCGTTCTACGTGTGTTACGTCGTGTTTCTCTTCTTCCCCGTGGCGGGGCCGCGCTACGCCTTCGACCTGGCGCACAACACGGCCACCGCCGTCTGGCCGGCCCGAGCCGCCCAGTGGGTGCTCGACCGCGGCGACTCGTGGGGCGCCGCGTTTCCGTCGTCGCACGTGGCCGCCGCCGTGGTGGCCGCGTTGTGCGCGCTCCGCTACTGGCGCGCGCTGGGGCTCCTGCTCACGCCGCTCACGATCGGCCTGGTCCTCTCGGTCGTGTACGGGCAATTCCACTACGCGGTGGACGCGGTGGCGGGCTTGATCGTGGCGTTCGCGGTGTTCGCGTCGCAATACGTGTACGGCGCCGAACGGAAGCGGGCGCGGGCGCCCCTGCCGGCCGGCAGCTGGGAGCGGGCCTAGGTCTCCCCCGCGGCGGCGCGGGACGCCACGGTGTCGAGATCCCCATCCAGCGCATCCATCTTCAGCTGGAACTTGCAGTCCATGACCAGCAGCCCCACGACGTACGCCGCGAGGTTCACGAGAAAGATCACGGTGAAGATCAGCGAGTAGGGGAGCCAGACGCCGAAGTAGAGTGCGAACCGCTTCACTCCCGGATCGACCCCCGAGCGGTCCGCGATGCTGGTCATCAGGAGGATGGCCGCGAGCGCGAGCAGCACCAGCTTCGTGGGCACCCAGCCCACCCACCCCAGCCCCGCGAAGATCGCCGCCTCTGACGCCCGATCGAGCCGCGTGTCCAGCCGCCGGCCCGCCTCCGAGACCAAGCCGTACTCGCGCGCGATCCCGCCGTCGATGCCGTCGAGCACCTGCCCGAAGGCGGTGAGACCGAGTCCCCACCCGAGACGCCCTGCGGCGAACGCGACCCCGGCGGCCACGCTGGCAGCGAACGCGGCCCACGTCAGCTGGGCGGGCGAGAGCCCGAGGGTCACGTGACAGAGCCGCAGCACGGGGCGGATGACCCGGTCGAGCGTGCGCCCGAGCGCAGGGGCGAACTCAAACATTGTGGCGGTACCAGTAGACGAATACGTTCCCCACGAGCAACAGCACGAACAGCACGCCCTCCTTCAGCTTGTCGGAGACGGTAGTGAGCCATCCCCGGGTGACCCACGCCGAGTACGGATAGAGCGGCATCTTCTCGAACCGCACGCTGTAGTCCATCGCGACATGGATCGCGAAGAAGACGAGCGGCAGGACGCTGCCTAGGAACCAGCACAGCGGCACGATCCAGAGCAGCGCCACGGGCTCCTGGAGCGACGAGCGCCAGTAGTAGCCGCGCTTGTCCCGCAGTCCGACGTGCTTCAGGTAGAACGGCGCCTTGACGGCGTGATCCACGTCCACGCCGATCCCGAACGCGTACGCGAGCGCCAAGTCCCGGCCCTTGAGATCCAGCGCCTGCGCGCCGAGGGTCGTGGCGAGCAGGTGGGTGAAGATGGTCATGGCACGGTCACCCGCTCGGCGGCCGGGCGGCGGCCCCCGAGCCAGACCAGGCCGATCCCGGCACCGATCCAGATCAGATCTCTCACCCGGCTCACGATCGCGGTGTAGACGCCGAGCGCCGGGTCGAGGCCGAGCATCTGGAACAAGAGGTACAGCGCGCCTTCCTTGCTGCCCACCTCGAACGGCACGAAGAACAACACGTTCTGCACGAGCTGCGTCAACCCGCCGACCACATAGGCCCGGAAGTACCCGATGTGCAGCCCCACGGACAGCGCGATCAGCAGGTACTCGACCATGAACACACAGCGGCTCACGTATTCGAGCGCCAGCGCCGCGAGGAAGCGGCGCGGGTCACGGTGATAGAACTCCGTGATCTGCGCGTCCATGAGCGCGAGGGTTGCGCGCCTGGGCTCGAGGCGCCGCGCCACGCGGTCGAGCAACGGCACGCCGTGCAGCAGGTTCAACGCGTGCTCGAGCAGGCCGCGCCGGTGCCCGGTGAGCAGCAGCAACATGAGCGCGAGCAGCGCCGCGAAGGTCACGCCGAGCGTGGCGAGCAACGCCGCCGAAGGCGGCAACAACACGGCGCCCAGCACTACCGCCGTGAGAAAGCTCAGCAGCATCCCGAACGTGTGCAGCATCTGGTACAGCACGACCGAGCCGGCGGCGCGCCGCACCCCGAGCCACGGCGCGACCGCTGCGATCTTGAACGGCTCGCCGCCGACGTTGACCATGGGCGTGAGAAAGTTGAGGGAGAAGCTCGCGACCGTGACACCGCAGACGCGCCGGAACGGAGGACGGGACGGCTCGTCGGCCATGATGAGCCACCATGCCCAGGCGTTCGCGAGATATACCACGCCGTACAGCAGCAGGATCGGAACGAACATCCATCCGGTCCGCACCGCGTCGGCGACGAGCGCGCCCGCTCCGATGCGCGCGATGAGATAGCCGAAGACGCCCAAGCCGCACAGGAACACCAGCAGCTGGAGCTTGCGGCTCACGCGTCGTCCGGAATCGCGACCTTGCAGCCGGTGTGCGCGGCCTCGTAGGCGTGTTCCACCACCGCGGCCACGCGCCGGATATCGGCCAGGTGGGGCGCGGCCGCGGCGGCCGGATCGTCCCGGTCCAGCGCCGCGACGAACGACTCGAACAGGCGGGCGAACCAACCCTGGTAGGCCGACTTCTCGAGCTCGGCCGAGTAATCGTGGCGCTCGACCTGGCCACGGCGCTCGAGCCGCAGCTCGCCGCCCACCCACTCGATCGCGCCGGCGTCACCGATGAAGCGGATGCGGTTCTCGCGCGCGCGCCCGGCCCACGTGAAGAACATCGTGACGAGTCGCTCGGGATACTCGAAGTGCAGCGACGCCGTGTCCTCCACCTCGTAGCCCTGGTGGCGCAGCCGGCCGGTCCAGCCGCTCACGGCGGCCGGCAGCCCCGCGACGTCGAGCAGCTGGTAGATGAGATGCGTGCCGTGGTCGAGCAGCACGCCGCCGCGTCCGGCGGCGCTAGTGCCGCGCCACGGCGTATCCGCGACCCCGCGACCCGGGTCGGCCGCCATCCGATGCACCGACAGCTCGGCCAGATGCCACCGGCCGATCGCCCCCTCCCGCAACCACTCCTTCACCCGCAGCCACACCGGATTGTAGCGGTACTGGTGGCACGGCATCACCACGCGACGTTGCGCCCGCGCCGCCCTGGCGATCCGGTCGGCCTCGGCGCGCGTCAGCGCGACCGGCTTCTCACAGATCACGTGGTAGCCCCGCTCGAGCCCCCACAGGGTGAGCTCGAGGTGTGACGCGGTGGGTGTGCAGATGTCGATGAAGTCGATGCGTGTCTCGTCGAGCTGCTCGCGGCGGGTAAGGAGCGGGATGCCGTCCACGGGGGGCACGTCCGGGGCGCTGTCCACCAGCGCGACGATGTCCACGCGCGCACGCACGGCCGCGGCGTCGCGCAGCGCGGGGAGGTGCGACTGTCGCGCGATGCCCCCTGCCCCGATGACGGCGCCGCGGTACCGCCGCACTTCAACTGACGCGGGCGTACGCATCGCGCTCGCTAGCGAGCGTGTCGCCCAGGGCCGTGGCGTTCCACTCGTGAATCCACAGCAGCACCACGAGCAGCAGGCTCATCCACACCGCCTCGACCCAGAGGAACACCGAGACGCGGGATGCGACCCCGGCGACGCCGAGCAGCAGGAAGCGGATGTTCTGCCCAAGCCACGCGCACAGCGGCAACACCACCTCCTGGCGCGCGCGGTATTCGGCTCGGAACGACTCCGTTACGCGCGTACGCCGCAGCACGCGGATCAGCTTGACCGAGCGGGGGAAGAGCTGCGCCTGCCGCATCACATAGTCGCGATACACGCGGGCCCCGAACCGCTCCAGCAACGTGCCGCGCGCGCCGGTGTCCAGATCCTCGGGCAGGTCCAGCTCGCCACCGTCGCCCACGCCGATCCGCAGGAACGCGTTGCGCACGAAATCGATTGCCGCGCTCTGGAAGGTGTGCGCCAGCCCCGCGGCCGCGACCAGCAGAACGGCGCCGGGCCACCACCACCCCGTATGGATCAGCCGGTAGATGAGGTGGAAGTAGAGGTTGACGAACCGGAGGTTGTCGTTGATGCCGTCGAGCGCGCGCCCGAACCGCGTCGACGTACCGCGCAACCGCGCCAGCTGGCCGTCCGCCGAATCGAAGATGTCGGACACGATGAACAGCAGGAAGCCGATGACGTTGGTCCAGCGGTCCTGATAGGCAAACAGGTGGCCCGCCACCAGACCGATCAAGAGCGACCACAAGGTGACCTGGTCCGCCGAGACGCCGCTCGGCTGCAGGGCGCGGGCGATCCGAATGCCGATGGGACGGAAAAAGTGGAGGTCGACCCACTCCTCCACCGCCCGACCCTTATGCGACAAGTCGCTCTGCGGCTTCACCGAGCACGTCCTTCATGGTGGCGAGGGCGCTCATCGCCTGGTCTTCCTCGATCACCAACGGCGGATTGATGCGAACCTCCGGATTGTAGATCATCGCGAGCACGCCGCGGGACAGCAGCGTGTCGAAGATCCACCGCGTGGTCTGCTTGTCGAGCAAGGTGCGCGTTCCCGGGAGGACGAGGTCCATCCCGAGCAACAGTCCCCGGCCGCGCACGTCGGAGACGATGGGCAGTTCCGCCTCCCAGCGTCTCATTTCGGCGAGCATCTTCTCGCCCAGGCGCCGGGCGTGCTCCACCAGGTTGTCCTCGATGATCGTCTCCACGGTGATGCGCGCCGCGGCCGCCGCGAGCGGGTTCCCGCCGTAGCTCGACGAGCTGCCGCTCGGGTTGGCCCACGGCTTGGAGAACGCGACCTCTTCGCGGGCGATCACCCCGCTGATCGGGAAGCCGCCGCCGAAGCCCTTCCCGACCGTGAGCACGTCCGGCAGCACGCCTTCATGCTCGATCGCGAACATCTTCCCCGTGCGCCCGAAGCCCGTGATCATCTCGTCGCAGATGAGGAGCGCGCCCAGCTCGTCGGCCAGCCGGCGCAGCTGCTGCAGGTAGCCGGGGGGCGGGACCACGTTCCCGGCCGTCCCCTGGATCGGCTCCACCAGGATCGCGGCAACGTCCTTCGTGGTTTCGACCTCGACCTTCTTCCTCAGAAACTCGACGCAATGCCACTCGCAGGACGGGAACGTCTTGTCGAACGCGCAGCGCGCGCACCCGGCGTAGGGTGAGAGGTAGGCGCCGGGCATGAGCGGCCCGAGCGCGTGCTTGAAGCTCGAGCCGAGCACCGGGAGCACGCCGCCCGTCTTGCCGTGGAAGCCACCCCAGAAGCCGATCACCTCGGTATGCCCGGTGCGCGACTTGGCGAGCCGAAGCGCCGCCTCGACCGCCTCTGCCCCGCTCGAGTAGAACTGCGAGCGGTTCAGATCGCCGGGCGTGAGCTCGGCGAGCAGCTTGACGAGCGCCGCCCGGTGCTCCGACGTGAAGCTGCCGACGTGAATGCGGGCGATTTGTCGCTGCAACGCCGCCACGTACTTGGGGTGCGCGTACCCCAGACTCGCCACGCCGACCCCCGCGAGCAGATCGATGTAGCTGTTCCCGTCGACGTCATACAGAACAGCCCCGGCGCCGCGGTCGATCGTGAGCTGGCTGAACAGTGCCACGCTCTGGGTGCCGGGGGCGAGGTAGCGGGCCTCGGCGTCGAACAGCGCCTGCGACTTCGGGCCGGGGATCTGGAGCTTGCGCAAGGTATGGGTCACGAACGTTTCCGATGTGCGAAGCGATGAGTGATGTAGTCGGCGATGGCGCGCGCCGCGGCGTCACGGAACGGGGCGAAGCTCGGCCAGTCGTTGATGTCGATCAGCACCGGACGGTCGGGCTCCGGGAACGCGACGTCGCCCCCGAATACCTCGAGGCCGAGGATCGCCGCCGCCTCGAACGCCAGCGCCTTGAGCCGGTTTTCGTCGATCGCGGGACGCGCCCCCGCGAACCCCGCCTCCGACCCGTACCAGTTGAAGAACCGGCCGTCGGTCACCCCGTAGAACTTGACGACCGGACCGGGGACGTGCTCCTGCAAGGCCACCCACGGGATCCCCCGCGCCCGGAACGCCTGCAACGTGTCCGCCAGCTGCTCGAGCGGCGACGCCACCACGTCCTCGGGCCGCTCGGCGTGCACGTCGCCGCGCTTGATCCACACCTTCTGGCGATCGGGGCTCAAGCTCTGCAGCTGGGCGGAGGGCGGGAGCGGAGCGGAGCTGGCGAGGATGAGCGTGCGGGGAAACGGGAGCATACTGTCGCCGATCCGCTTCACCAGCCGGTAGCGGTGACAGTTGAGCGCGCTCGACGGGCGATTCACGACCACCACGCCGTCCGACTCGAGCGGCATCAGCTGCTCCGCGGCGAGCGAGCCCTGGCACATGTTGAGGTACAGCTCGGCGGCCGGCAGGCGCCCCTGTTCCACCTCGCGCTCGGTCGTCTTCGCCGTGCGCCATCCCCGCGCGGCCAACTGCGCGACGGTCGCGTCGAGGATCGCGGTGTCGTTCACCCCATGCTGGAGCGGCGAGTATGACGGGTTGCGGTAAATCGCGACCAGTTGGGCCAAGGGTCACCTTTCGCGAGCGGCGAGCCACGCGTTGGCAGTCTCGAGATCTGATGGCCGATCGATATCGATGATGCGCGCCACCTCCACGGCCGCCACCCGCCGCCCCTCGTCCACCAGGGCCGTGAGGAATCCGCGCATCCGGTGCACGCCCCGGCCGACCGCTTCCGCCGCCGCGCGGCGGGCTCCGGCGCTCAGGCCGTACACCCCGCCTGTGACGCAGGGCGGCTCGGTGGGCGCGCCGCCGACGGCCCGGACCGCGTCGCCCTGCCGGTTCACGTACAGGGGAGACTCGTCGTCCACGTATGGCGTCACAATCAGCACCGCGTCCACCCCCTTGCGCAGCTGGTCGTCGGTCGCCCGATAGGCGCCGCGCCAATCCTGCGACCGCATCACCGTATCCACCATACTACAGAACACGGGGCCCGGGGGCACTGCCGCCAGCCCCTCCACCAGCGTGTGCAAGGAGGACGGGGTCCGGCACTCTACCACTGTAAGGGGCGGACCGAATCGCCGCTCGTCAAGCAAGCGTCGGACGGCGGGGAAATCGGCCCGCACCGCGCAGGTGAGACTGCGGCACCCGAGCGCGGTGAACGTCTCGAGCAGCCCCACGATCTGCGGCTTGCCCGCCACCTCGACCAGCGCCTTGGGCACGGTGATGCCGCCGGCCGCGAGGCGCGAGCCCTCCCCGCCCGCGAGGATCAGACCGTGCACGTTACGCCAGCACCCCTGCGATGTCGGGGAAGCGGCTGATCCGCGCCGTGGGGGCGACGCCGGCGGGCGCCGCCCGCTCCGGCGGCGCGATCCAGCACGTGCGCATGCCCAGCGCCGCGGCCCCGCGGATGTCCGCGTCGAGGTTGTCGCCCACCATCCAGGCGCCTCCCCGGTCCGCCGGCGCCCCGAGGGCGCTCAGCGCGTGCTCGAAGATGCGGCGGTCGGGCTTGGTCCAGCCCACCACTCCCGAGTCGCTCACGGCCGCAAACAATCTCGCCAGGCCGAGCTCGTCCAAACAAGGCTCGAGATTGCCCGTGAAATTGGACACGAGCCCGAGGCGGTAACGCCGCGCGAGCCGCTCGAGCACGGGGAGGTTGCGCCGGACCGTCGTCACGGCGTCGCCATGAAACCGCTCCGCCAGGCCGCGCGCGTCAATTCGGTCGCCATCGGGCAGCAGCGCCACGAGCAGCCGAGCCTGCGCCTCGATCGTGGCGCGGAAGCCGAGCGTCGCGACGCCGGGGAGCCGGCCGAGCGCCTGGTCCGACGCGCGGAACAGCACATCGAAGGCGGCGAAGTCGAGCGCGCCGCCGGCGTCCCGGTACGCGGCGTGAAACCGCGGGCTCCAGTGCACCCCGTCGGCGTCGAGCGTGCCGCCGAAGTCGAGCAGCACGACCGCGGCGGGCCTAATGCGCTCCCATCTTCATGCGCATCGGCATGTGCATCGGCTGGCCGGCCATGGGCATGTCGTGCCCACCCGAGAGACGCATGTAGTGCCGGTAGTCCTCTTGATAGAGGGAGTCGCGCGGATCGGCCGCCGGCCACGCGCTGCCCCGGTCGGGCACGAACAGACCACCCACCACGCCCATGCCGCCGTCGGGGATGGGTTGCCCGGTGGGGTTGTCGTAATAGACCGTCACCCGATAGTGGTGACTCGGGACGACGTGGACGCCGATTCCGCTCCAGCCGTACAGCCGGCTCACCGGGACGGACACGATGTGTCCCGCGGAGTCGGCCGCGGGTGCGGCGCGATAGATAATCTGTCCGGTCGTCACGTCGGTGAACTCGATCAGTTGACCGTGGTCGTGCATGTGACCGCCCAACCCGACGATCTTTCCCGGCAGCGCCGGACTCCCCTCGTACGAGCGCGACCAGCGCCCGGGCGGCAGCGTGAACGATTTGTCGCCCACCGGAAAGGCGACGTCCATCTGCCACGGCGAGGCGGCGAAGAGCGGCCACGGCCGGCCGGTGGGCGTGAAGTCCATGACGAGCCGCACGCGCGCCTGGCGATAGGCGAGGGGCGTCAAGTTCTCCACCATCGCGCTCGCGACAACGTGCTCCCCCCGCTTGAGCGGCAGTCCGAACAGGAGCCAGGGCAGCCGGATGGTGCCGGTCTCGTGCCCGGCGGCGAGCAGGCGCCGCGAGATCGGCAGGAACAGCTCGCGGTGATCCGGATCAATGAGGTTGAAGTGGTGAATCAGCTCGTCGGGCAGCACGTGGCCGGCGCTGTCCACCACCTCGGCGCGGAAGCCGTAGATGTAGCCGGTCTCCGGGATCTCGAGCGTCGCGACGGGGGGTTGCGCGATGCCATGGTGCGGCGTGTTGGCCGGCAGGTCCATGGGCGCCAGATCGATGATCAGCGCGGCGCGCGCCGGATCCGTGAAGATCCGGGGGCCGGTGGGCTCGCCCGGCCCAGGATGGTGTGTGACGCTGACGACGAGCACGCCGAGCAGGCCAAGCGGCCAAAGGGAATGGGTTTTCACGCGGCGAATTGTAACCGGGCCTGCAGGACGCCGACAAGGCTGGCGGGACGTGCAGGACCCCGGGGGGGCTCGCCGTCAGGTCGTGAGGATGAACCAGTCCATGGTCACGCCGACAATCCAGTGTAGCAGTGCGACATACCAAATCGATCCGACGCGTAGATCGATCGCGCCGAACACCACCCCCGCCGGCACCGCCGCTAGCGTTTCGTTGAGGGCGCGGCCGAAGTGCGCCGTGACCGACAGCGCGGTCTGCACGACGTTGGACGACGCGGCGCCGAACGGCGCGCGGAGCCCGAACAGCAGCACGCCGCGGAACAGCACCTCCCACGAGCCGAAATAGAGAAACTGCAGCGCCGCGTACCGCGCGAACACGCGCGGGTCGGCCGTGAGCGTCGGATCGAGGGGATACACGGCACGCATCGCGGGGGCCAGGGCGGCGATCCGACCGGCCAGGATCGCGAGCGGCACCCCAACCGCCAGCCACGCCAGGCCCACCCGCCAGGCCCCGAGCCCGAGCCCCAAGTCGCGCAGCGTGAGTCCCGTGACACGCCGGGCGGCGAGCACCGGGATCCCGGCGAGGAGCAGCGCGGCGACGGCGAAGTGGAGCGGCGGCGCCAGCGGGGCCGCCGTGAGCACGAACCAGCCGCGCGGACGTGAGTACACCCCCACCGCGTCGGGGCGCGCCAAGTAATAGAAGGCGACGAGCGCGAGCGTCGCGACGATGAGCAACGCGGCGGGACCCCAAGTCAGGCGGCGAGCGGCCACGGTTGGCCCTCGCTTTCACGCAGCCACGCGATGGTCTCGGCGAGTCCCACGTGGGCCGGCCGAGGCTCGTACCCCAGGTCCCGGCGCGCGGACGCGATGTCGCCCGGCCGGTCCTCGAGAAACACCCGAACCCACCCCGGCGTGATGGGAGCGACGCCGCCGAGCCGCCCCCACAGGAGGCCGAGGTAGCCCGCGGCGAGCGCGGCGCTTCGCGGCAGCGTCACGACGCGCTGTCTCGTCCCCGAGAGCTCGCCCACGAGAGAAAGGAACGCGCGAAACGAGAGGTTCTCGCCGCCCAGGACGTAGTGAGCGCCGGGCCGGCCGACGCGGGCCGCCCGGCGGATGCCGTCGGCCACGTCCGCGGCGTGCACGTAGCTGCCGAGCACGTCGCCGTCCTCGAGCCGCACCAGGAAGCGACCACGCAGATAGAGGTCGATCACGCGCGTCAGGGCGTTGGCGTCGTTGCAGGGACCCGGGCCGTAGACCCGCGCCGGGTGCACGATCACCGCGTGCCGTCCCGAGGCCGCGTACGCCTCCACCAGGCGTTCCCCGGCCCGTTTGGTCGCCTCGTACGGCGTGGGACGGGCTGCGAGTCCGCTCACGGGCGCGGGCCGCGACGGCGGCAGCGTCAGGATCGTCGACACGTGCACGAGCCGCTCGACGCCCAAGGTCACCGCGGTCTCGAGCAGGTCCGCCACCGCCTCCACGTTCACCGTCGCGAACTCCGTGGGATCGCGTGACCACGCCCGGGCGCACGCGGCGAGGTGCAAGACGGTGCCCGCGCCCCGAACGGCCGCGACCAGCGCCGCTCGATCGCGCACGTCGCCCCGCACCACTTCCAGCCGTCCCTGGACGGTGGGCGGCAGCAGCTCCGGCCGGCGCGCGAGCACGCGGGTGGGCACTCCGTCCGCGACGAGTTGGCGCACGAGATGACGGCCGATGAGCCCGGTGGCGCCGGTGACGAGGGTGACGGCGCTCATCGATCTCGCCCGAAGGCGAACCCGGGTAGCACGGGGGCCGGGATCGTCCGTCGCGGCTCGAGCCAGCGGGCGAGCGCCGGGGCGACCGCGATCTGCAGCAGCACACCCAACGCCAGGCCCGAGAGCGCATCGATAGGGAAGTGGTTCTGCGTATAGACGGTGGAGACGAGCACGCCGATCGCTTCGGCCCAGAGCAGCGCGCCGATCCAGCGTGGCGTCCAGCGGGCGGTGGCGAAGGCGATCGTGATCGCCCCGGCCACGTGCGAGCTGGGGAAGGCGCACCCGGGCGAGTCGCCGGCTCCCAGCGTGGCCCGTACCAGCCGGTAGAACAACCCGTCGGTCAGGGGACCCTCATAGCGCGGCAGGGTGAGCCCAGGACCGTACACCGGGTACAGGATGAAGATCACGAAGCATGACAGGTACGTGAGCATCATCCGGAACACCAGGTCCCGCAGCGCGGCCGTCCGCCCGAGCGACGCAAACGCGAGCGGCGGGATGCCGATGAGCAGGTAGTAGGCCCAGTAGGCGAAGTGCATCGGCTCGCTCAGCCAGACGTACGGCATGCGCCACATCCAGACCAGATCGACATGCGTACCGTGGACGCCGAAGAGGGCCAGGTCGAACGCGGCGATCTGATCGTCGAACGTGGGCGGAATGCGCAGCTGATGCAGCAGGTCGAGCTCCGGCCAGAACGCGGCAAGCCAGATCAGGGGATAGAGCTCGCGCAGCAGGCGGACCGGGGGCGACAGGTCATCCGGCGCGCGTCGCAGCAGGGCCGGGAGCGTCGCGGCGACGCCGTGCGCGAGCGCCAGCCAGAGCGCATAGGGAGCGCGCCCGGCGGAGGCGATCCAGAATCCGGCGAAGATCGCGTTGTACAGCGCGACGCAGCGATCCACCGGCAGGACCCGCTGGGGAGGGAGGGGCTTCAGATCCATCGGGCCTCCCGGTACCACGCGGCGGTCTCGGGGACGCCGCGGGCGACCGGGTATCGCGGGCAGAACCCCAGCTCGGCGCGCGCCCGGGACGGATCGCACACCCACTGTTCCTGCACCAGCTCGCGGACGCGCTCGCGATTGAGAATGGCGGCCGTGCCGCGCAGACGCGCGCCGGCTTCCGCCGCTACGGCGATCGCCCACGCTACGCTCGCGGGCACGCTTACGAGCAGGGGCGCACGCCCCAGCGCTTGCCCCACCGCGTGCGCAAACCCGCGCCAGGTGACCCGCTCTGGATGAGCGATGCAGTACGTGCGGTGCGCGGCCCGATCGCAATCGGCGGCGGCGAGCAGCGCCTGCACTACGTCCCCCACGTGGATGAGGCTCACTTCCCGGTCCCACGAGCCCGCCGTGAGCGCGATGCCGCGTCGCACCAGCCGGAACAGCATAAGCACGCCGCGCTCGCGCGGTCCGTAGACCGAGGGCGGCCGGATGATCGTCGCGGGGACGCGATCGGCGAACGCGTGGGCCACCGCCTCCGCGAGCAGCTTCGAGTGGCCGTAGTGGGAGATGGGGTATGGAACGGTGTCTGGCGACAGTCGGTCACCGTTGCGGCACGGCCCCAGGGCAGCGAGCGAGGACATCAGCACGACCCGGGGCGCCCCGCCGTTGTGCGCGGCCGCGGCGTGGAACAGGCGTGCCGTCCCTTCCGTGTTCACGGCGTAGAAATCGCGCGGCGTGCGGGCCTCGGTGAGCCCCGCGAGGTGGAACACGACGTCCGCCCCCGCGAGCGCCGCCGTGAGCCGCGATACGTCCTCGAGCCCCGAGTCCTCGTAGCCCACGTCGAGTCCAGCGAGCCAGCGACGTGACGCACCAGGGCGCTCCACGCACACGACCGCGTCGCCGCGCCGCACCAGCGCCTCGATCAGGTGACTTCCAATGAATCCCGCTCCGCCGGTGACGACCGCGCGCATCTGGACCTCCATGACCGTTGCGCTCGGTGCATAACGTCGCGCGCACAGGTCAAGGCGCGGTCAAGACAGCGTGAGTGGCGGCTGCGCGCGCGGCGTCCAGCCGCACGACCGCCGCCACGACGGCCGCGGGCCGCTCCTCGTGCACGAACTGGCCGACGCCGGGCACCGTGTCCACGGTGAACGCGCGCAGCGACTCCGCCATCTCGGCGAGCTCGGCGGGCTGTGGGCCGCCGTCGTGCGGCACGCCGCCCAACAGCAGGAGCACGGGACACGCGATCTCGCCCAGGTGCGGCCGCAGGCGCTCCCGCTCGCGCGCCTCGGCCATGCCGAGGAACGCCTTAAGCGTCCCGTCCAAGTCGCGCCCAGCCCCAACGGTGTAGCCGTCCACCACCGAGTCGCTCACCCACGACGGGTCTCCGGAGACGGCGATCAGGTTCTTGCGGATCTTCTTGCGGATCAGCCGCACGCCACCGAACAGCTTGATCCACGGAGCGAGCTCCATGGCCCGGCGCAGTCCGGACGTCGCGAGCGTTTCGACCGGTCCGCCTTCGATCGACACGATCCCCCGCACGAGGTCGGGCCGCCGGTACGCGAGGCGATACACCATCGACGCGCTCGTGGAGTAGGCGACGACCAGCGCCCGCGCCACCCCCAGCCGGTCGAGCGTCGCCGCGATGCGGTCCGCCTGCGCGGTGAGCGAGTAGTCGGCATGCTCGGGCCGGCCCGAGCTGCCGACCCCGAGCGGTTCGATCACGATGGCGCGATAGCCGGCGTCGGCGAGACGCGGGATCACGTTGCGATAGGCGAATGCCGAGCCGAACAGCCCGGGCACGAGCACAACGGGCGCGCCCGCCGCGGCGCCGGCCAGCGTGACCTGGAGCGACTCGGCGAGGGGCAACACCACCGGAAAGGCGCGCGAGCTGTCAACCAGCGCGAGCAACGCGAGCAGCCACATGACTCCCTCCTGATCCGGGACGATCGCGGCCCGAGATCAAGTCGCGGTCAAGCCTCGAACAGTCGGAGACACGATGCGCGCGTCACTTCAGGCCGATTTCAAGCCACGGATTCGTCCCGGTAGCGGCGTGCCTGCCCTGGGGTGATCATCTCCTGGAGCACGATGTCGCGCTCGATCGGGGCCGCGAACACGTAGCCCCGGGCATCGGCCGCGAGCCAGCGCTCCCACTCGAGCGCGTCGAGGGCTTGAGCGACGGCGGCGGGGTCGAGCCCCGTGGCACGGGCCAGTCGCCCCGCGTCCGCGCGCCCCCCCAGCGCCGCCGCGGCGCCGAGCACTTGCTGCGCCACCGCCGGGAGATTGCGGAACCGCACGCACACCGCGCCGACCACGGCAGGAGGAAGGTCTCCGGGGAGTGAATCGATCAGCGTGCGCGCGGCGGACGGCCACGCCGCCGCGTCCGGCGCGAGCCGGTGGTCCGCGGCCAGGGCTTCGAGCATCGCCACGGCGAGGAGGGGAATCCCGGCGGTGTCGCGCTCCACGCGCCGCACCAACCGATCCAGCTGCTCCGCGCCGTAGGTCGGTATGGCCCACTCGGCGAGCCGTCGCAGCGCGACCGCATCGAGCCGTCCCAGCCGGATCACCGAGCCCTCCAGGTCGCGCCCCAGCCGAGACCGCAGTCCGTCGAAGCGTTCCGCCTCCGGCGCCCCGCGCGCCACCCCCAGCATCAGGAGCAGCGGGCGCCGCGCGCCGTCACGCGCCAGGGCCGGCAGCGCCTCGAGCGTCGCGCCGTCCAGCCACTGGGCGTCGTCGAGCGCGAGCAACAGCGGGCGCTCCTCGGTGGCCGCCAGCACGGCGGCGAGGAGCGCGTCGCCCGGCGGCAGGGGAGGTCCCGCTACCCGGAAGCGCGCACCCACATCGGGATCGAGCGCTCCCAGGCTCGCGAGCGCGCCGGGCGCCGCGCTCGCGAGCCCCGGCGCGTCCGCCAGTCCGCCGGCGAGAAGCCCCGCGACGGCGCTCCACTCCCGCTTCCGATCCGCCGGCACGGCGCGGGCGGCGGCGACGGTCGCGTCGTCCAAGCGGGCGCGTCCGGTGAGCTCCTCGATCACGCGGGTCTTCCCTTCTCCCGGCTCTCCTTCCACGAGCACCAGCTGACCTCGGCCGGCTTTCGCCCGCTCCCACGCCGCCGCGAGGGCCGCCAGCTCGGCCGCGCGGCCGAGCAGCGGCGGGCGTGGGCGGGCGGCCGGGGGCGCCGCCAGGACGCGCCGTCCCACACGGGCCTCGCGGATCCGCTCGACCAGGCGCGCCGTCTCCGGGCCGGGAGCCGCGTCGAGGCCGACGCGCAGCGCGCGCGCGAGAACGTCGGCCACGCGCAGGGCCGCGGCGCGGTCGCCCGCGAGCGCGAGGGCGCGCATCGCGGCGCGCGCCGCCGGTTCGGACGTGGGATCGAAGCCCACGGCCCTGAGCGCAGCGCGCACCGCGGCGGCCGTATCGCCCCGGGCCAGATCCCCCTCGGCGGACTTGACGAAGGCATCGAGCGCCTGCGCGCGCCACAGCCCCCGCTCGGCCCCGAGCCAGTTCTCGAACTCGTTCGCTTCGGGGAGCGCGAGACCCTCGAGAAACTCCCCCTCCACCAGTGCCGCGGCGGCACCCCACTCTCCCCGCGCCGCGAGCTCCGCGAAGCGATCGCAGTCGAGCGTGACGCCGTCCGCCGCGAGGCGTACTTGGTCCACGTCGGCTTGCACGCCGCTGTCGCCCAGCACCCGCCGCAGCACGCGCAGCGCCTCGCTCAGCGAATGCCGGGCCTGCTTTTCGTCGCGGTCGCTCCACAGCACTCCGACCAGATGCTCGCGCGTGCGGCTCTTGCGCGGGCTGCGTGCGAGATAGACCAGCAGCGCCAGGTGCTTGCGCCACAGCAGCTCGGGGGGAGCCGCGGCGCCGCCGACCGTGACGCGCGCGGGGCCGAGCACTCGGAGGGACACGTCGGGCATCGCGTCCCGATTATCGGGTATGGTGCGGCCCGGAGCAAGCACGGCTACATTCTCCGTGCCGCATGCAACCACCCGCCCTCGAAGAGGTCCAGCACGCCGTCGGCGATCGCTACGAGGTGCTGAGCCTCGCTGGCGTCGGGGGCATGGGCGCCGTGTTCCGCGCCCGCCATCGCGCGCTCGGTCACATCGTCGCGGTCAAGGTGCTGCCTCCCGAAGTGGCCGCTAGCGCGATGCGGCGCGAGCGATTCCGGCGCGAGGCCACCCTCGGCGCCTCGCTCGATCATCCCAATATCGTGCGCGTGTACGACTTCGATACGCGCCACGGCATCACGTTCCTCATCATGACGTTCGTGCGCGGCGTGACCTTGGAAGAGCGGCTGCGGAGCGACGCACGTCCGACCACGGACGCCGTCCTCCGCGTCGCCCGCGAGATCGCCGACGCGCTCGGCTATGCGCACCGGCGCGGGATCGTGCACCGCGACGTGAAACCGTCGAATATCCTGCTCGACGAGGACAGCGGGCGCGCCCTGCTCGCCGACTTCGGCATTGCCCGAGTCGAGGGCGCGGCGGACACGTCGCTCACGCAGCCCGGAGCCCCCGTCGGCACACCCGGCTACATGGCTCCCGAGCAGGCGACGAGCGGGCCCGTGGACGGCCGCGCCGACCTGTACGCCCTCGGCGCGGTCACCTTCGAGGCCCTCGCCGGCGCGCCTCCCGATTTCCGGGCAGACCGCGTCACGCTGGCGCGCACGCTCCGCGCCGCCCGCCCGGAGGTGTCCCCGCGCGAGGCCGGCGCGCTCGTCGCTCCGCTGGCCGAGCGACCCGATGAGCGCCCCGAATCCGCGGGCGCCTGGGTCGCCGCGCTCGCGGGGACGAAGCCGCCGCGCTGGCGTTGGGCCGGTGCAGCCGCGGTCGTGGTGATTGCCGCCGGTGTGGCGCGGATGGTGTGGGGTCCGCCTGCGGCGCCGTCTGAGTCACCCCGGCGCGTCGCCGTGATGCCGTTCGCGGTGCTCGGCACCCCGCCCTACCCGGCCACCCAGCTCCCCGACTATTTCGTCTCCCGCTTCAGGCCGGTGGAGCACGTGATCGAGGTCGTGTCCTTCGGGCGCGTGGTCGCACAGATCGGGACGGAGCCGCCCGCGACCGGCGAGGCCCGCGATCTCGCCCGCCGGCTGGGCGCGCGCTTCTTCGTCCAAGGCAGCATGTCGTACGCCGGTCCGACCGTCACGCTCACCGCCACGCTGTACGAAGGCGGCCGCGCCCGGCGCTCCGGCACGGCCACGGGCCGGGTGGGAGCGGACGAGTCGGATATGATGGACAAGGTGTGGGCGCAGCTCTACCCCGAGTTCACACCCAGCCCCGACGTGACGCTCCCGAACGGCGGCCCCGAGGCGCTGGCCGCCTACCTCAACGCCGAGGCGGCCTTCCGGCGCGGCGATTACCGTACGGCGCGCGACGAGTACACGCGCGTGATCCGCGCCGACACGGCGTTCGCGATCGGGCGGCTGCGGCTCGCGCTCGTCGCGGCCCAGGTGGACCCCACGGAGCAGGGCTTCGGCGCGGCGCTCCGCGGCGCGGTGCTGCACCAGCGCGGCCTCTCTTCCGCCGACAGCCTGTTGCTCGACGGCTTTTCCCAGCTGCTCTCCCGCGGCGACGGCGTCGCGGCGCTCGCTCGGTTCAAGGGCGCCACCGAGAGCGCGCCGGCGTATCCCCAGGCGTGGTACGTGCTCGGCGAGTTCTACTATCACTTCGGCGGCCTGTTCGACGAGAGCGTCGGCGAGGCGCGCGTCGCGTTCAACCGGGTGCTCGATCTCGATCCCCGATTCTCCCCGGCCATCGGGCACCTCATCGCGCTCGCCCACCAGGCCGGCGATCGGGCCGAGACGGAGCGCCTGATCCGGCAGTATCTCCGGATCGATTCGACGTCGGTGGTGGCCGAAGCCGTGGGGATCGCCGACACCCTCATCCTGGGCTCGGCCGTCGACCAACTCGCGCTCTTGAACCACGCGTGCGGGCACAGCTTCCTGGCGCTCCAGTATCTCGCGTTTCAGGCCGCCGCGTTCGGCACGAAGGCGCAACGTGAAGGACCAGCGCGCGCGGTCCTGCGGTGCCTCCCGCAACGCGGCGCCAGCGACCAGGAGCGCGTGCGCGCGCTGCGCATGGGACTCGCGGCGGACCTGGCCGCGGGGTGGGTGGACAGTGCCCGCCAGCGTCTCGACCGCGCGAGCGGCACCTGGGCGGAACGGGAGCGGGATCTGTGGCTGGTGACGGCACACGACGCCGGGCTCCCGGCCCTCGGGGACTGGGAGCGCGCCGCGCGCCGCCTCTCGGCCCGGCCGCGCGCCGTCCAGGACACGGACGTGACGGCCCACTGGGCGCTGGCGCGCGCCGGCATCGAGCGGCCGCTGCACGCGGCCGCGCTCGCCCGACTCGCCGCGGGCGGCGCGCCGCTCCCCACCAGCCTCGCGGCCGATCTCCAGGCACACGCGGCGCTGGTACATGGCGATTCGAGCGCGGCGTTGCGCCTGTGGGACGGCGCGACGCGCCGCTACGCCGTGCTCAGCACGCCGCTCGAGCTCGTCGCGTCGCTCTGGCCGCTGCGCCTCGATCTCGTGCGCGTGGCGGTGGCGCGCCGCGACGGCGCGCTCGTCGCGCGCGGGTGCGCGTCGTTCGACGCCCTGATGGGCTACACGGACCAGGTCGCCCAGCCACAGGCCGAGCAGCTGTGCCGGGCGAGCTCGTCGCGCTAAAACCTCGCCACCACGCCCGCATGGTCGGACGGCCAGAGCCCCGCGGGCGTGCGATCGCCGGGCCGGTCGCCCACCAGCTCGCGACGCACCGGCACGGTACCGCTGGGCAGGTTACGGGTGAAGACGAAGTCGATGCGCTGGTCGAAGGTCTGCCGCGAGTTGAGGAGATCCGCGCGCTCGCAGCACGTGAGGCCTGGAGCCTGGCGGTCCGGTTCCTTCCAGCTGTCCGCGAACCCCGCCCCGAGCACCATCCCGTAAGTCGGCGTGGCGCGCGTCGGATCGGCGCCGTAGGCGTCGGAGTTGAAGTCGCCGACGAGAATCATGGGGCGTGACTCGCCGGTCAGTAAGCCGAGCAGTTGCTCGGTCTGCGCCACCTGAATGTCCTGGACCTCCTGGCCGGCGAGGTGCGTGACGACGAAGCGGGAGCTCTCCCCGTCGACGGTCGCGTCCACCGAGCTCCAGCCCTGGTACACCGCGGTCGTCACGTCGCCGAGCGACTCGGGCAGAG
>Ga0209802_1000549_pt1 | contig 28801 bp, 26 predicted proteins | sample GraSoiAngelo_129_FD_185886 | JGI IMG/M metagenome (GOLD analysis project Ga0209802, IMG submission 185886) | Grasslands soil microbial communities from the Angelo Coastal Reserve, California, USA - 14_0927_12_40cm (SPAdes) (version 2) | ecosystem: Environmental > Terrestrial > Soil > Grasslands ... | reverse complement strand
TTCCTCTCCTCGCGAGAGGCGGGGGCACGGTTCCCCGCGAGCGCCTGCATGGCGCGAGGGATAGGTAGTGCTCACCCGCCTCCGGCTCGGCTAGCCCATATTGTTGGGCTTAGGCACGTATTGAGGGGTAGCGGAGGGGGTCTCGTCGAGCTGTCCGGCTAAAACGCCGCGCTGGGACACAGTAAGCGAAAGTCGCAGGCCGCGCATTTCACCCGGTCCGGGCGCGCCGGAAACAGCTCGGCGGCGATCCCCTCCGCGGCCCGACGAATGACCGCGCGGTCCTCGGCCAGCTGGGCCGCCGGCTTCTCCACCGAGACCCGCTCGCCGGTCTCGAGGTAGTAGTAGCTCAGGGTCAGCGGGTCGAACCGGAACACTTCCCGAGCCGCCATGGCATAGATCCCCAGCTGCAGCTCGCGCTGCAGATCCTGCGCCCGCCGGGCCGATCCAGTCTTGTAATCGATCACCTCGTAACCGCCGTCTGGCAAGCGGTCCACCCGATCGATGCGGCCGGTCACCCGGAGGCCGTCGATGGGTAGGCTGAACGGCTGCTCGAGCAGCAACGCCTTCTTCAGGTCGCCCTGGTCGAATGCCCGCCGCAAATAGGTTTGCCCCAGCTCCTGCAGGCTGGACGCCTGTTCCGGAGCGCAAAAGCGTTCCCGCGCCCAGGCCGCCGCGTAGGCCGCCTCCAGCATCTGCCAGGTGAGCGGCCGGTCGGCTTGGATGGCGCCCAGCGCGTCCTTCAGGGTGTCGTGCAGGATGCGGCCGAACTGCATCTGGGGACGCTGACGAGTCGGCAGCCGGAACACAAATCGGTACTGGTACTGCTGCGGACACCGGAGATAGCTGTCCAACGCGGTGTACGAGAGGGGCGGCAGGGGCGCCGCATCGGGCAGGGGCAGCTCGACCTGGCCGGGCACGATGGAGAGCTCCAGCGGAGGGGCCGGCCCGAGCACGTCCTTGGCGTGCAGGACACGTGCCTCCTGGCCCCCAATCGCTTCCAGAAAACGCGACGGGCGCCAGTCGCGGCTCCCCTCGTAGCGCTGGGCCCAGGTGCACACCAGTTCCTCCCGGGCGCGGGTCACCGCCACATACGCCAACCGCCGCTCGTCCGCCAGGTGCAGCTCGGTGGGCGGCAGGTCCTCCGAGAGCAGCGCGTCGGGCAGCGTCAATCCCTCACCCCGGCGCTGGGCGGGAAAGCGGCCCTCGACCAGGTGCGGAACGATCACCAGCTCGAACTCCAATCCCTTCGCCTGGTGCACGGTCATCAACCGAACCGCGTTGAGGTGCTCATCCAGCGGAGCGATCTCTTCGTCGGCCTGCGCGGCCTCCGTGGTGGCCAGGTGGGCCAGGTAGGCGCTCAGGTGGTGGTCCGGGTGCTCGTCGCAGTACTCCGCGATCAGCTCGGCCAGCCGCTGAACATTGGCGCTCACCTGGAGTTGTTCCACCACACCGCGGAAACGGTCCAGGTCGAGGTAGCGAGTCTGCTCCATGATCTCGTAGAAGAGGTCGTCCACCCCCAGCCGCAGGCGGAGGGCGGCGAACCCGCGCAGGTCCGCCACCAGCCGGCGGACGCCGGGTTCCTCGCGCGACTCCAGGTACTGGTACAGGCTCAGCCCGCGGTCACGCGCCACCCGGGCCCAGCGACCGGCTTCCAGTGGATCGTCCACGTACCGCGGCAGGCTGAGCAACCGTAAGAGCGAGACCGGGTCGTCAGGCGACTCGACGGATCGCAGGAAGGCGATGCAGTCCTTGATTTCCGGCTGCTGATAAAACCCGCGGCCACCGCTGATCTGGTAGGCGACACCGCGCCGCTGCAGAGCCCGGGCGAAATTCTGGAGATGGGCGTTGGCGCGCAGCAGGATGGCGATCTGGCTCGGCTTGTGGCGGCCGCCGTCGATCGCATCCTTGACGTAGGTGGCCACCCCGTCGGCCTCGTCCAGCACCCCACTGGCCTCGATCACCGTCAGTGGCGGCCCCTCGCCGCGGGTCGGGAGCAGGGACTTGGGCAGCCGGCCCGCATCGACGGCGATCAATCGGGCCGCCGCCCGCAACACCGGGCTCCGGCTCCGATAATTCTCTTCCAGCCGGACCACCGCCGCCGCCGGAAAGATCCGCTGAAACCGCTTGAGGTTGGCGACCGAGGCCCCCCGGAATTTGTAGATCGACTGATCGTCGTCCCCCACCACCACCAGGTTAAGGTGCCTGGACGCCAGCAGTTCGAGGAGCCGGCTCTGGGCCAGGTTGGTGTCCTGAAACTCGTCCACCATCAGGTAGGCGAAGCGCCCCGCCTGGCGCGCCAGCACGGCCGGGTACTCCTGGAGCAACCGCACGCTGTAGAAGATGGTGTCGTCGAAATCCATCGCCGAGCCGGCCAGCATGGTCGCCTGGTAGCGGGCGTAGACGGCGGCCGCGTCTTGCTGCCGTTGTACCACCGGATCCTCCGCGTGGGCCTGATCGGCCGCCCACTGGAGGAACGCTTCGGGGCCGATCATCTCCTGCTTGGCCCGCTCGATCAGCTTCAACAGGTCCGCGATCTGCTCGTAGGGACGCTGCGGGTGAAAGAGGCTGGCCGGCCGTACTTCCAACAGGACATCCCGCATCAGCTCCCACCGGCGCACCTGGGACACGATGTGGAAGGGCCGCGGCACCCCGGCCACCCAGCCATCGTCCTGGAGCAGGCGTTGGGCAAAGGCGTGATAGGTGGTCACCCACCGCTCGGCCGTAGGGGCCGGATCCAGCAGCTCGATCCGGTTCAGCAGCTCGCGAGCGGCCTTGTCGGTGAAGGTGAGCAGCAGGATCGCCTCCGCCGGCACCCCTTCATTCCGCAATCGCCGGTAGCGCTCGACCAGCACGCGGGTCTTGCCCGTGCCGGCGCCGGCGATGATCAGCAGGGGTCCGCTGCCGTGCGCCACCGCCGTTTCCTGGGCCTGGTTGAGGGCGGGGGCGGCCAGCTGGCTCATCGGCCGGGCATCCCTTGCCGAAACCGGATGTCGCGGACCGCGGTGGCGCCGATCCGGTCGTTTAGGAGTTGAAGCAAGCGGGGCTTCTCGATATGCAGCTGGTGAGCCAGGGGCGCGCTGCTGGTCCGGACCCAGAGGGTGCTCCCGCGCAGCTGCAGGGCTTCGGTCTCAGAGGCAAGTGGCTCACCCACCACCTCGGCCCAGAGCAACAGCGCCTGGGCCTCCCGCGTCCGGCGGGCAATGCCCAGTCCGCGCAGCGTCCCCGGCAAGGCGTCCTTGAGACTACGCATGCACCCGCCCGGCTTCCACCTGGAAGATGGCCGCCTGCTCCAGGAAGCTGCCCGGCAGGTCGTGCAGGTCGGCGGCGGTGATCATGGCCTGCGGCCCCGGCTCCAGGGCGGCCAGCAGCCGCTCGCGCCGGGACTGGTCCAGCTCCGACATCACGTCGTCCAGCAGCAGGACAGGCTGCTCCCCCGTCGCCTCGGCCAGGTAATGGAGCTCGGCCAGCTTCAGGCTGAGGATGGCGGTTCGCTGCTGCCCCTGGCTGGCGTACAGGCGGGATTCCCGGCTGTCGAGTCGCATTTCCAGATCATCCCGCTGCGGTCCGACAACTGTCTGTCCACGGCCAATCTCCTCCTCGCGGCTGCGCGCCATGGCCGCCCGCAACTGCTCGGCCACCGCGTCCGGCGGCGCTTCCCCCACCCGGGCCCCACTGGGGCGGTAGAGCAGCTCCAGGTGCTCCCGGTCGTCGGTCAGTTCGCGGTGGAAGGCCGCCGCCAGGGGCTGGAGCTCCAGCACCCGGCGCTGGCGCTCGACCATGATGGCCGCCCCCACTCGGGCCAGGGCGTCACTCCAGTAGTCCAGGCTGGCCGGGGATTGGGTTCCCTCTCGGATCGCCTTCAGGAGGGCGTTGCGCTGCTCCAGCAGGTGCTGATAGTCGGTCAGAGCCCGGGCATGCTCGCGCTCCAGCTGGGTGAGGAGCGTGTTCAAGAAACGGCGGCGCAGCTCCGACGGTCCCTTGATCAGCTGCAGGTCGTCCGGCCAGAAGAGCACCACCCGCAGCTCCCCCACCATGTCTGTGGCCGATCGGGCCCGCCCGTTGACCTGGAACCGCTTGCTGGTCCGTGCCTGCTCGGGCCGGCCCCCGGCGCTGATCCGGATGTCGAGCTCCTCCATGCCTGACTCCCGCTGGACCAGGCACGTCACCCTCGCCTGCGGCTGGCCAAAGCGGATCAGCTCGGCGGTCTGCTGGGTGCGCGGCGAGCGGGCCAGGGCCGCCAGGGCCACCGCTTCCACCAGGTTGGTCTTTCCCTGGGCGTTGCCGCCGGTGAGGACCGTCACCGACCGCTCGAGGGGAAGGTTCAGTTCCCGGTAGTTGCGGAAATCGTAGAGCGAGATGTTGGAGAGGAACATCGCCGGTGGCTTGGGGCTCAGCCCGACCCGTTGTGGGTCTGGCTACATCGCGACCCTGACCGGCATGATGATGTAGAGGTAGTCGTCCTTCCCGACCGGCTTGATCATGCCAGGGTTGAGGGGACCGGTAAAGCCCAGGGTCACCTCGTCGGCCCCGATGATTCCCAACACGTCCAGCACGTACTTGGCGTTGAAGGCCACCTGCAGGTCGTTGCCGTCAATCTTCGCCTCCACATCGGCGGTGTTCTGGCCCACCTCGCTGGTGTTTGCGGTGAGGGTCAGCTTGCCGCCCTCGGCCTTGAACTTGACCACGTTGGCGGCGTCACGGGCAAAGAGCGACACCACCTTGGTGGTGGTGAGGAGGTCCTGGGTCTTGAGGGTAATGGTGGTGGTCGTATCGTTGGGGATGACCTGCTTGTAGTTGGGATAGGTGCCCTCGATCAGCCGGCTCATCAGCTCGACGTCGCCGGCCTTGAAGAACACCTGGTTCTTCTGCGGGGCCACCGTCAGATCCACCTGCTCGCTGCCGCCCTTGAGGATGCGGCTCAGTTCGGCCAGCGCGCGGGCCGGGATGACCATGGTGTCCGGTTGCTGCCCGTCCGCCGGAACAGCCAGGGTCTTGACCGCCAGCCGGTGGCCATCGGTGGCAGCGAAGGTCACGTGCCCGCCGTTCAGTTGGGCGTACACACCGGTGAGGACGGGTCTCCCCTCGTCCGACGAGGCCGCGATCACGGTCTGCTCAATGGCGTCCTTCAGATCGGCCTGAGACAGCTGCACCTTCCGGCCCTCCGTTCCGCTAGGGACTGGCGGGAAGTCGGCCGGGTCGATCCCCCGGATATCGGCGTCGAAGTGCTCGCTCTTCAGCTTGAGGGATTGGTTCTTCTTGTCCAGGGTCATGGAAATGGAGGCGTCAGGATTAGCCGAGACGTAATCGGTGAGGAGCCGAGCCGGAACGGTGATGCTGCCCTCCTCCTGGACCTCCGCATCGATGGCTTGCTTGATACCGATTTCCAGGTTGGTAGCGGTCAGCCGGAGCTTGCCGGGGGTGGCCTCCATCAGCACGTTGTTCAGGATGGGCAGTGTGGTTCGCGACGAGACGGCTCGAGAAACGATGTGCAGTCCCTGTCCGAGGTTCTGCGTGGAGCACGTGACCCTCATCGCTGCTCCTTCTCCACACCGGCTGACGGCAACGAAGACGCTCTCTTCTGAATAGACGTAATCGTAGGCCGGTGCACAGCGGGGAAAACCCTTCCGTTCGTATTGAAAACGGCCCTCATTATAGCGGGAAAAGGGGTGCATTCCGATGGCATCCGGTCCACAGCTGCGGTTCGACTCAAACTATCCACGTCCATACGTGTTCCTTCTCCACACCCGTCAGTGGGAATACAGGACCTCGCGAATTTTGCGCAGGTCGGCCTGCAGCCGCGGATCCTCTTTGGCCTCGGTCGAGATCTTCTCGTAGGAATGCAAGACGGTCGTGTGGTCACGCCCGCCGAAGGCCTGGCCGATGGCCGGCAGGGAGGATGCGGTCTCCTCGCGGATCAGGAACATGGCCACCTGGCGGGGGAAGACGATGTGCTTATCGCGGCGCTTGCCTCGCATCTCCTCGAGGCTGATGTGGTAGAAGTTGGCCACCGTCCGGGAGATGGCGTCGATGGACAGGGTCTTGGACTCGGCCGATGGGATCACGTCCTGCAGGATCTTGGTGGCTAGCTCCAGCGAGATCGGCTGGTGGTTGAGCGAGGCGTGGGCGACCACCCGGATGAGCGCGCCTTCCAGCTCACGGATGTTCCGCTGAATCTTGTGCGCCATGAAGGCCAGCACATCCTCCGGCACCAGCTTGGTATAGGGTCCCACCTTGGATTTGAGGATGGCGACCCGGGTCTCGAAATCGGGCGGCTGGATGTCCGCGATCAGGCCCCACTCAAACCGGGAGCGCAGCCGGTCCTCCAGAGTGGGGATTTCCTTGGGCGGGCGGTCGGAAGAGATGACGATCTGCCGGTTCAGCTCGTGCAGCGAGTTGAAGGTGTGGAAGAACTCTTCCTGGGTGCGGTCCTTGCCCGCCAGGAAGGCAATGTCGTCAATCAGCAGGACGTCGACGGTGCGATACCGGGTGCGGAAGTCGGTCATCTTGCCTTCCTGGATCGACGTGATCATCTCGTTCATGAACTTTTCGCTGGTGACGTAGGCGACCTTGCGACGCTTGTACTTCTCCAGCACCGCGTGGCCGATGGCGTGCATCAAGTGGGTCTTGCCCAACCCGACTCCCCCGTAAAGAAAGAGGGGGTTGTAGGCCTTGGCCGGTGACTCTGCCACGGCCCGGCAGGCGGCATGGGCGAAGCGCGAATTGTTGCCGACCACGAAGGTCTGAAACTGGAACTTGGGGTTGAGCTGGGAGGCCTCGTCCAGCGTTACCTCCTCGACCGGCGGCTCCTCCGCTACCGCCACGGCGGTGTCGGCGCCGTGGCTTCTGGCCTCCCGGCTGCCGGCGACCACCTCGAAGGCGACGCTGACATCCCCGCTGACAAGCGCGGATAGAGTTTCCTTGATCACGGCTGAGTACCGGTCTTCCAGCCAGTCCTTGGCCAGCTTGGTCGGGACCCCGATCCGGAAGGCATTCTTCTCCTGGGCGACCAGGGAAGCATTCTTGAGCCAGGTCTCGTAGCTGGGCTTACTGAGCTGGAATCGGAGCTCTTCCTGCGCCGCTTGCCAAATCTGATCCGGGGTCATACGCTCCTCCACCAACGGTCCACGCCTTCAGTGGAGAGCGGAGCCCGATCTGGCGTGGCAGCGGCCGCGCAAGACGGAAACGTTGGCCCGTGGGCGGCTTGCTGGGTTGAGACTTATTCACAGGTGTTCCCCAGCAGTGGAGAACCCTAAGGGAGTGTCCCCACCCCCATGTGCATAAGTTGTGATTAGAGAGTGCCGCAGCTCTCCAGGGCAGCGGCATCATAGCAAAGCCCACGGGCGCGTGCAATACAGTTTCGGACAAGTGCGGAGCCGATGGCGCGATGCCGTCGGCAGACTGGTCGGTTCTTCCAACTCCTCGCTGATTCTCAAACGACTGTCCCGTCTAGGCCGGAATGTCTTCTTCGTCGACCGAGCTTTCCGATTCGACAGCGGGCTTTAACACGGTGGCAGCCAGCACCAGCGAGGCGACCCCCAGCCCGGCGCCGATTGCCCAGGCCGAGTGGAAGCCCCCACTCAGCGCGGCCGCGGTTCCCTGGCCCTGCGCGAGCAGCTGCCCGGTCCGACTCGTCGACAGCGTGGCGAGGACCGCGAGACCGAGCGCGCCACCGACCTGCGCGGTGGTGTTGAGCAGACCGGAGGCGAGCCCGGAGTCGCTGGGTGTCGTGCGCGCCATGGCCAGCACGGTAAGCGCCGGGAAGGCCAGCCCCGCGCCAATCCCGAGCAGCGCCATGGGGACGAAGAGATCCCGCAGGTACTCGTCGTGGACCGGCCCTGCGGCGACCAGGCCGAGTGCGACGGTGATCAAGGCCAGCCCGGCCAGCAGCACCGTGTGGGCGCCCAGCCGCAGGATCAGCCGGGCGCTCACGCCGATCGACAGACCGCCCATCCCGAGCGCGACCGGCAGAAAGGCGAGGCCAATCGCCAGTGGGCCGTAGCGAAGCACCCGCTGCAGGTCGAGGGATCCAAGGAAGAAAAACCCGAACATGGCGGCCGCCATCGAGGCTTGGATCACGTTCGCACCCGAGAAGTCCCTTGACCGAAACAGTCGAAGCGGCAGCAGCGGGTTGCGGGCCATCGCCTGACGGACGACGAAGGCGGCCAGCAGCGCTACCGTGACCGCGCCGAATCCCAGTGTGTGCGCTGAATTCAATCCGTAGGTCGATGACTCGACGATCGTATAAACGCCCAGCATCAGCGCGGCCGTGACCAGGAACGCGCCCACCACGTCGGCGCCGTTGCCCAGCCCGATCCCGCGGTCGGACTCGAGCCACCGCGCCGCCAGGACGGCGATGGCGACCCCGATCGGCAGGTTGACGAAGAAGATCCAGTGCCAGCTGACCGCCTGGGTGATGAGGCCGCCGGCTAGCAGGCCGATGGAGGCCCCGGCGGAGGCGACAAAACTGAAGACGCCGATCGCCCGCGCGCGCTCCCCGGGCTCCGGAAACATGGTCACGACCATCCCCAGGATCACCGCCGTGCTCACCGCGCCGCCGATCCCCTGGATAAACCGCGCCGCCACCAGCATCGGCTGGCTGACCGACAGCCCGCACAACAGGGAGGCCGAGGTGAACATCGCCAGCCCGATCAGGAAGATCCGCTTCCGACCGACCAGGTCGCCCAGCCGACCGGCCAGGAGCAAGAGACCGCCATAGGCGATCAGGTAGGCATTGACGACCCAGGCCAGTCCAGCCTGCGAGAAGCCGAGGTCACTCTTGATCGAGGGGAGGGCGACGTTCACGATCGTCTGGTCGAGCACGATCATCAGAAAGCCAGTGCACAGGATGATCAACGCCAGCCAACGCGAGTCGGCCGATCGCACAGGCCGAGACCTGGTTCTCTTGCTGATATCGACCTGGTTCGTCTCGGCCACCTCGTTGTTCAACCGCATTTCTCCTCCCGTCTATTCCTGCCTGTACTGATGCGTCGAACGAGGGCACGCGAAATCGACAGGTTTCGGGCAGGTCGGAGCTACCGCCGGAGGGGAAATGCGGCGTGCGCTTTAGGCCAGGCTTAGCCTCGATGGCGGCCGCGTCTGCCGATGCTGGGCCCGAATCCAGCTCGGGCTGCCGGGGCAGATGGGATCACTCGAAGCCCAGACTCGCTTATCGTGCCGCCGGCAGACTGTATCAGCCCACACCCGCTTATCGTGCCGTCGGCAGACTGTATAATGTCCGACCCGGGGGTCCCTCACCATGAAGCGAACGTTCCAACCCAAAAAGCGACACCGGCGCCGTGTCCACGGGTTTCGGGCCCGGATGGCGACGGCGGGCGGCCAGAACGTCCTGAAGTCTCGCCGGCTCAAGGGCCGCAAAGCGCTCACCCCGCCCGCTCGCCGGTATGTGTGAAGCGCCGGGCTCGACTGGTCCGGCGTAGCGAGTTCGATCGCGCCCTGGCCGGCCGGGCCAGCGCCTCCTCTGCTTACCTGGCCTTGTTTGTGGGTAATAATGGTCTCGGCCATCCCCGGGTCGGACTCGCGGTCAGCCGCAAGCTGGGGAACGCCGTAGTTCGCAATCGGATCAAGCGACGCCTGCGGGAACTCGTTCGGCCCATGGCCGAGCGCACCCAGGCGGGACGGGATGTGGTGATAGTGGCACGGGCTCGGGCGGTGGATGCCGATGCCGCACGCCTGCGCGACGAGCTCCAGGCGCTGTGGGCCAAGTCGGTGGGGGCATGACCGCGGCCTCCCTGGCCCTGATCCGGGTCTACCGGGTCACGCTGGGTCCCCTGTTGGGCCTGATCAGCGGATGCCGCTTCACGCCCACGTGCTCCCAGTACGGGTACGAGGCCATCCAGAAGTACGGCTGGCGGCGCGGGTGGTGGATGGCGTTCAAGCGGATTGGGCGCTGCCATCCCTTCCATGAAGGCGGGTGGGATCCGGTTCCATGATGCTGGATAGCTCGATCGGGCAGCTCTGGCACCCCGTCTGGAAGGTGTGGTGGACGATCTTCGGCGTTCCCATGTCGGCCGGGCTGCACTGGCTCGTCACCGGTCTCTCCAGCAACCCGCTGGCCGAGGCGATCGGCCCGTTCGGGATCGCCATCGTCCTGCTCACGGTGGGGATCAAGGTGGTCCTCTCGCCCATCTTCCAGTTCCAGCTGGCCACCTCCCGCCGGATCCAGGCCGAGCAGCGGAAGATCGCGCCCCAGATGGCGGCCTTGCGCAAGAAGTACAAGAAAGACCCCCAGCGGCTCAACCAGGAGACGATGGCGCTGTACCGCGAGCACGGCATCAATCCCTTGTCGCAGATGAGCGGATGCCTGCCGGCCGTGGTCCAGGCTCCCATCCTGATCGCCCTGTACTGGGTGATCTTCGGTGCCCAGAAATCGCTCGGGCTCCACGACCACCACTTCCTGTGGATCCCCAATGTTGCGGCCACACCATCGTCCGTGTTTGGCCACGCCGCCCTGGCGGTCGCCATCGGCATGCTGATTCTGCCGGTGCTGGCCGGGCTGACCACGTTCGTGCAGACGAAGATGATGACGCCGGCGGGTGGCATGGCGGGACAGGATCCCTCTACGGCGCAGGTCACCCAGACCATGACCCTCTTCATGCCGGTCATGATCGGGTTCTTCGCCATTAACTTTCCAGCGGCGCTGGCCCTCTACTGGGTGGTCAGCAACCTGTTTTCCATCGGCCAGCAATACTTCATTACCGGGTGGGGGTCGCTCACATTGCCTGGAGGGGGACCAAGGACATGACGACGAGCATCGAGACCAGCGGCGCCACGGTCGACGAAGCCATCGAGCGCGCCCTCGAGGAGTTGGAAGAGGCGCGCGAAAACGTGGAAGTCGAAGTCCTGGAGGACGCTCCACAGGCCCGAGTCCGCGTCACCCTGCGGGAGACCTACGCGGGCAACGCCCGCCTGGCGGTGATGGAGCTGCTCAGCAAGATGGGGATCGTCGCCCAGGTGTACGTGCGCAACGTCGAGGACCCGGTGACGATTGACATTGCCGGCCAGGATCTGGGCGTGCTGATCGGCTGGCGGGGCGAGACCCTGCGCTCATTTCAGGCCGTGGTCAACCTGATCATCAACGAGGGCCGCACCGACCGGCGGCGGGTGATCGTGGACGTGGAACGCTACCGGCTGCGGCGCGAGGAGACGGTGCGGGAAATGGCCCTCCGGCTCGCCCAACGCGCCCGCCGCAGTGGCGAGCGTGTCCTGATGGATCCGATGCCGGCCTACGAGCGGCGCATCGTGCACGTCACCCTGGACGCCGAGCCCGGGATCCGCACCGAAAGCCAGGGCGAAGAGCCCAACAGGCGGGTCGTGATCTGGCCCGACGCCGCCGCCGCTGGCCGCCGCCCGACGGAAACGCCGCCCGCCGCGGCCCCGGAGGCGACCCCCCGGCGCAGCTTTGCCGACCGGCCCCGGTATGGAGACCGCGCCCGGTCCGGGGAGCGCGTTCGCTTCGGCGAACCGCGACCGACCACCGAGCCGCCGCCTGCCGACGAGAGCTAGCGAAGGCTAGCCCGCCGTCTTCTGGCCCAGGGCCCGGTACAGGGCGGCCGCCACCACGTCCACCGGAAGCCCATCGTCGAGGGCCTCGACCGCATCGCCGATGGCTTGCCCCGATTCCCTTGAGGGGGCTAGCCGGCGCAGCCGAAGCAACTCGGCAGCCAGCTCCTCGGGTCCGCTCCCGGACTCGGTATCCGACTCGTGCCAGGCCTCCAATCGGGAGATCGCCTGGGCCAGGCGCCGACCGAATGATGCCGGCTCGGTGAGCTCCGCCAGGTGCCCGGCTAGCATGCCGGCCCAGGGCTCGCGGTCTGAGATACGGATCTCGATCCGCTCCGGCGTCACCGGGATGACCAGGGCCTGGGGCGCCCCCGGTTTCCAGGGTCGGTGGGCCGCCATCCCGATCGCCAGGCCGGACCCGAACAGGCGCTCGGCCAGCGCCAGCGCCCCGGCACCGATCAGGGCAAACCCGCGCTCACCGGGGAGCCAGTCAAGAGCGACCACCGCCTCTGGATTGTCATAAAACGACATAGCAGTGGACTCAGTAGTCATGGGTGTGCTTGGAACGGATTCGGGCGTCGCCAAACTCCTACGATATACTGATTCGGTGCCCCTGAGTTCTCCTCCGTTTCGCCTGGAGACGCTCCAGAACGGGGCCCGGTTGATCACCATCGAGCTCAAAGACCGGCCGTCGGTCAGCCTGGCGGTCATGTTCCGAGTGGGTTCCCGCTACGAGTCGGACAAGCTTGCCGGGGTGTCCCACTTCCTAGAACATATGTTCTTTAAGGGCTCCGCCCGTTATGCCGGCGCTAAAGAAATCGCCGAGGCGATCGAGGGGGTGGGCGGGGTGCTGAACGCGGCCACCGACAAGGAGCTGACCATGTACTGGGCCCGCGTCCCCGAGCACCGGGCCGAACTGGCCATCGACGTGGTGGGCGACATGCTCTTCCAGCCCCGGCTGGACCCGACCGAGCTGGAGAAGGAGCGGCTGGTGATCCTGGAGGAGCTGCGCATGTACCTCGACTCTCCCCAGGAACACGTGCACAGCCTTTTTGAACAGATCATGTGGCCCAACCATCCGCTGGGGCGGGACACCGCCGGCACCGAGGCCTCGGTGCGAGCCCTGACCCGGGACGACCTGCTGCGCTACCTGGAGGAGCACTATCTCCTGAAAAACCTAGTGGTCACCATCGCTGGTCCGGTGACGCACGGGCGGGCCATCGAACTCATCCAGCCACGTCTCCGGCAGCGTGGAAACGGCGCCGCGCCCCCCGGGTTCCTGGCCTCCAGTCCCAACGGACATAAGCCGCGGGTGCTGATCAAGACCAAAAAGACCGAGCAGGCGCACATCGCCCTAGGCGTCCATGCGCCCTCGTACATGGACCGCGACCGGCATGTGATCGACATCCTCAACGGGGTGTTGGGGGAAGGCATGAGCTCCCGTCTCTTCCTTGAAGTCCGGGAGAAGCTGGGCCTCGCCTACGACGTCCATTCCTACGTCAACCGGCTCTATGACACGGGGGTGCTTGGCGTGTACGCCGGGACCGATCCGGCCCAGGCGGCTCGTGCCGTGGGCGCCATCGTGGGGGAGATGCGGCGGCTGGCCAAGGAGCCGGTGGGCCAGGCGGAGCTGGTCAAGGCCAAGGAGTATTACAAGGGCCGCTTGCTGCTGCAGATGGAGAGCACCAACTCGGTCGCCACCTGGTACGGCGGGCAAGAAGCGCTGATGGGTCGGATCGAGGACCTGGAAGCGACGACCGCGCAGATCGACGCGGTGACTCCGGAGGAGATCACCCGGGTGGCCAAGCGACTCTTCAGCCAGAGCATCCAGCTGGCCGCCATCGGGCCCTTCCGCAGCGAGGCACCGTTCCTGCGCCAAATCGCCTGACGGCCGGGGGCGTCGACTAGAATGAGACGCCCGCAAATGGATTCACTCTAGTGGGGCGAGCCGTCGCGCCCCAGCAGCCGCGCCAGAAGTCGTTCGTCCGCGACACCCTCGAGATTGTCTTTTTGGCGCTCGCCCTCTACATCGTCATCCAGTACGCGGTCCAGACGGTCCACGTGCTCGGGTCCAGCATGTACGGCACGCTGCATGACAACGACCTGCTGGTCGCCTCCAAGATTTCCTACAAGCTCCACGATCCGCAGCGCGGCGACATCATCGTCTTCCGCCCGCCCAACGAGGAGACGCGGGATTTCATCAAGCGGGTGATCGCCATCCCGGGCGATCGGCTGCGGATCAGCCAGGGGGTCGTCTACATCAACGGCGAGGTCCTGCAGGAGCCCTACCTGCCCGAGAAATGGACCTACAACAACTCCTGGCCGCCAGACGGCCGCGAGGTGCAGGTCCCGCCGGATAGCTTCTTCGTCATGGGGGACAACCGCAACCACTCCAGCGACTCGCGCACCTTTGGCTTCATCCACAAGGCGGACATCCTGGGCAAGGCGGAGGTCCGGATCTGGCCACTGGACGAGGTCTCCCTGTTGAACGGCCGGCCGACCCTGGCTGCGCCCGCTCAATGATTCAGCGCACACTTGTTCTGGTGAAACCAGACGGGGTGCAGCGGGGGTTGATCGGGGAGATCGTCCGCCGGCTGGAGGGGCGCGGGTTGAAGTTGATGGCCCTCAAGATGATCCGAATTACTCCGGAGCTGGCCGGCCGCCACTATGCGGAGCACAAAGGCAAGCCGTTTTTCGACGGCCTGGTCAAGTTCATCACCTCCGGCCCGGTGGTGGCCACGATCTGGGAGGGCCGCGAGGCCGTCACCGTCGTCCGGACGCTGATGGGATCCACCGACCCGCTGAAGGCGGCCCCGGGCACGATTCGGGGCGATCTAGCCCTGGACCTGGGGATGAACCTCATCCACGGGTCGGACTCGCCACAACGCGCGGAAGTTGAAATCGGCCTGTTCTTTAAGCCGGACGAGATCCACGACTACGTGCGGACGGCCGACCGCTGGATCGTCGAGTAACCCCGGCGGCGGATTGTTTCACGATTTTCGTTCCCCGGCGCCCCTGACCAACGTCCGTTCGGCGGGGGCCAGCTGCCCTCCGGCAGGTCTGCGAACCCGGGAATGTTCCCCGATTTACACGTGTGACCAACCCGGGTTCGGCGCACTCCGAGTGAAAAGACGGGTCTAGCTCCGAAGCGGGAATGTTTCACGATTTTCACTTCTAGGTAGGGCAGCGACAGACAGCTGTCGCTGCCTGGCTGCAGGGCTTAGGGTCGTGCGTCAAGGATGTTTCCCCGATTTGCGGCCAGCGTCGCGGAGTCCTATCGGTCTACGAGCTTGACCCGAAGGCTCTCCAATTCGGCGTCCGTATAGAACTCGATGGTGAGACGGCCCCCATCCCTGAAGCGGGTGAGGATGACCTTGGTCCCCAGGGCCTGGCGGAACTCTTGTTCCAGCGCCAGGGTGTCGGCATCGACTCCCTTTCGGGTCCGCGGTGCCCGGTGCGACGGCGCCGAATCCTGGCGGCTCCGCACCCAGTCCTCGGTCTGGCGGACGCTCCAGTGTCCCTGGATCACCCGTTCCAGGCAGGCGTGCTGCTGAGCCACTGAGCGCAGGCCTAAGATGGCTCGGCCATGCGCCGCGGAGATGGCGCTGGCTTCGATGGCGTTGAGCGCGACGTCGGGCAGCCCCAGCAGCCGGACTGAGTTGGCGACCGACACGCGCCCCTTTCCAAGCCGCTCCGCGACCGCCTCCTGGGTCAGCCCGAACTCATCGAGCAGCCGGCGAATGGCCCGCGCTTCCTCGACCGGGTTGAGGTCGGACCGCTGCAGGTTCTCAATCAACGACAGTTGCAGCCGCTCGTCGGCGGTATCGGTGGACCCATTGTGAATGATCACCGGCACCTCGGTCAGGCCGGCAATCTGGGCAGCGCGCAGCCGGCGCTCGCCGGCGATCAACTCGTAGCCATCATCGGGCAGCTCGCGGACGAGGAGGGGTTGCAGGATGCCGTGCTGCCGGATCGAGTCGGCCAGCTCCTGCAAGGCCTCCGGGCCGAACGCCTGGCGGGGCTGGTCGGGGTTGGGCCGGATGTCCTGGATCGGGACGCGCAGGGCTTGCTGCCGCTGCGCCATGCCCACCGCCGTCTCGTCGATGTAGTCGCTGGAGGGGATGAGCGCTTCCAACCCGCGCCCCAGGCCGCGCCGCTTGTTCATCTGGCGATCAACTCCTTGGTGAGTTCGTGGTGGTTCGCCGCGGCGCCGCGGGAGATCAATTCTTTGGTCAGCTCGTGATAGGCCACCGCCCCCCGGGAGGCCGGATCGTACTGGGTGATCGGCATCCCGTGGCTGGGTGCCTCGCTCAAGCGGACGTTGCGCGGGATGATGGTTCGGAAAGTCTCCTCCGGATACTGGCTGCGTACCTGCTCCGCCACCTGCCAGGCCAGCGTCGTGCGCGGGTCGAAAAGGGTGAGGACGATCCCGCCGATCTTCAGCCTGGGGTTGAGCTCGCGCTGGATCAGCTGCGAGGTATGAGTCAGCGCCCCCAGCCCCTCCAGCGCGTAGTACTCGCACTGGATGGGGATCAGCATGTACTCGGCCGCCACCAGGCAGTTGACGGTCAGCAATCCCAAGGAAGGCGGGCAGTCGATGATCACGTAGTCGTAGTCGTGGCGCAGCATGTCCAGCGCGTACACCAGACGCCGCTCCCGGCGGGGCAGTCCGATGAGCTCGATTTCAGCCCCGGCCAGAGACCGGTGCGACGGAAGGATGTCAAGGCCGGGCACCCCGGTAGGACGGATGATGGCGTTGACGTCCGCGGCCTCGATGATGACGTTGTAGACGCTGCCCGCCAGCCGGCTCTTGTCGATGCCGAACCCGCTGGTGGTGTTGCCCTGCGGATCCATATCGACGATCAGGCCGGACTTGCCGAGGTCGGGAAGGTTGGCAGCCACGTTGATTGCCGTGGTTGTCTTTCCGACTCCACCCTTCTGGTTGACGACGGCATAGATGCAGGGCAAGTGCTGTGCTGGGACGAGGGCGTGGATTTGGGCCGGATTATACGCCCGGTCTCGACCGAACGGATGTTCGGTAAGGGGATAACTAGTGGAGAGCCAGCAAGCCGACGATGATGTCGTACCCGGCGTGGCTCGCGATGCACGCCAGGGTCCCGGCGCGCAGGCGCAGCCAGCCCAGCCCGAGGCCGATGACGAAGACCTCCAGGGTGGCGAAGGTGATGCCGTACTGCGTGTGGACCGCGGCGAACAGCAATGAGGTGGCCAGCACGCCGAAACGGGGCAGCATCGCCCCCCGGAAGATGAGCTCTTCGGATACCCCGGCCGTCAGCCCGAGAAGGACGACCGCCCCCGGGTTGCTCAGGCTGTGGAAGACCACCTGGCTGGCATCATTGACCCGCTTCTGCGTGTCGGGGCTCAGCCACGTGGCCAGTTGATCGATCCCGTAGCCGACCGCCAGGAACGCGACCACCGCCACCAGCGCGTACGCCCACCAGGTCTTGCGCAGGGGCCGAAGACCGAGCCGATCGATGGTCTCCGGCCAGCTTCGGCGCACCAGGAAGCCGACCCCGAGGACGGCGATGACGATCAGCGGAATCTCCTGGACCAGCAGGTCCGCCAACGTGAATGGTGGGCTCTTGGCCAGGAGGCCCAGCACGTCGACGGTCAACTGGGTTCCCAACTGGAACGCAAACAACAGCAGGGCCAGCGAGACCGCGACGTAGTTCACCGTGGAGCCGGGCCGCAGGGGCAGGCTGCCAGCCACCGCCTGCTGCACGCTAGGAATGAGGTAGAGGAGCGAGGCGGCCAGCGCCGCCACCATCAGGAGCCCCACCCATTGGCTGGTGAACGCACCGGCCGCCGTAAAGAGCAGGCCGATGGTGATCGTGAGCAGGATGGTCACCACCCGCGCAGCGCTGGACCGCTCGCCGTAGTTGGCGAGCACGAAGAGACCGGCCACCAGGCCCAGGACCAGGACCGTGACCAGGTCGACGGGAGCCGAGGCCGCCGGGATCAGGTCTTAGAAGTCGCCCCGGAGGGTGCGGCCGGGGAGCCACCCGTCCGCGGACGAATGTCGAGCAGGGGTTGGATGAGGTCGATGGGCATGGGGAACACAATCATGGTGTTGCGCTCGACGCCGATCTCGGTCAGGGTCTGCAAGTAGCGGAGCTGCAGGGCGCTCGGCTGAGTGGCGATGATTTTCGCGGCCTCGGCGAGCTGGCTGGCGGCCGAGAACTCTCCTTCCGCGTGAATGATCTTGGCTCGTTTTTCCCGCTCGGCTTCGGCCTGCTTGGCCATCGCCCGCTGCATGGTCTGGGGTAGCTCGACATCCTTGATCTCGACGGTTGAGACCTTGATGCCCCAGGGCTCCGTCTGCTCATCGATGATCTTCTGCAGCACCGTGTTGATCTTTTCCCGGTCGGCCAGCAGGGTGTCGAGCGAGGACTGGCCCAACACGCTGCGAAGCGTCGTCTGCGCAATCTGCGAGGTGGCGTTCACATAGTTCATGACCTTGGTCACAGCCCAGTTGGGATTGATGACCAGGAAATAGATGACCGCGTTGACCTTGACGGTCACGTTGTCGAGCGTGATGACTTCCTGCGGAGGAACCTCCAGGGTGATGGTGCGCAGGTCGATCTTGACCAGGCGGTCGATCCCGAATGGGATGATCAGCCGCAGCCCCGGCCCCTTGACATCCATCAGCCGGCCGAGGCGGAAGAGCACCCCCCGCTCGTACTCGTTGATGATCCGGACGGCGGATGTGAATCCGACGAGGACCAGGACGATGATGACGCCGACGACAGCTATCGCGAACACGGCTTCCTCCTCTTCAGTGCGGCCCGGACGGAACACATCTTAGTCCGGATTCGGACGGGAGCTTATTGGGATGCCGCCCTGGGAGGAGTCCGGGACGACGGCGTAGATTCGGCGCTCACGCTGTTGACCCGAAGGCGCAGCCCGTCGATCCCAACAACCCTGACCTGGCTGCCCGCCTCAATCGGTCCAGAGACCGATGTCGCCTGCCAGAGGGCGCCGTCGACGAAGACCAGGCCGTCCGGCCGGAGCGGTTCGCGGACCGTGCCAACTTTGCCGACGATCGATTCTTCACCGGCCGCGAACGGCCGACGGCGGGCTTCCAGCACCTTGCGCAAGACGAAGCCGAACGACCCGCCCAGCAGCACCACCGTCACCAGGATCAGGAAGATGTTGACCCCCTCTGAAAGGAATCCGGTGTCGATCAAGAGAAGTGAGCCGAGCGCCATCGCGACCACCCCGCCGGTGGTCAGTACACCGTGAGTGGGTGCCTTGAGATCGATGACGAACATGGCCATGGCCAGCAGGATCAGGACTACGCCCGCGGTGTTGATTGGCAGGTTGAACAGCGCCACCCCGGCCAGGATGCCGGCGATTACGCCCACCACGCCCGGCAGGAAGAACCCGGGATGGGTCACCCAAAACCCAATGGCGATAATGGCCAGCAGCAGCAGGAGGTAGGCGACATCCGGGTCCGAGACCGCCTCCAGCAAGCGGTCGAACTCGCTGAGCTCGATGCGTTCGATGGCGGCGTTGGCCGTGCGCAGCGCGTACGTCTGCCCGCCCTTTTCCACCTGCCGGCCGTCCAGGTCCTCCAGCAGGCTGCTCAGGTCGCGACTCTCCAGGTCGACGACGTTGAGCTGCACCGCCTCATCCACCGGAACGTTCGCGCTCTGGCGCACGGCCTTCTCGGCCCAATCGGCGTTGCGGTGGTGGATGGCAGCCAGCGAGCGGATGTAGGCGGCGGCATCGTTCTCGATCTTCTGGGTCATGATGTCCGCCCCCGCCGACCCGGGGCTGGGGCTGGCGTTGGGAGCCGGGTTTGCGCCCCCGATGCTCACCGGGTGGGCGGACCCGATGTTCGTCCCCGGCGCCATGGCGGCCACGTCCGCCGCCTCCGTGATAAACAGGCCCGCCGAAGCCGCCCGGGCGCCCGAGGGCGAGACATAGACGACCACCGGAACCGGCGCCGCCAGCATGGTCTTGATGATGTGACGCATGGACGTGTCCAGCCCGCCGGGCGTGTCCAAGGCGATGATCAGGGCGGTATTGCCCTCGCGGACCGCCCGGTCCACAGCCCGCTGCACATAGCTGTCCGTGATGGGATTGATCACGCCGTCCAGGGTGGCCACCAGAACCACCGGATGCGCGGCTCGGGCCGGCGCCGGAACGAGCAGGAATGCCGCCAACGCGAAGGCGGCGACGACGCGTCCCACCCTCACAGTCCCCATCATATCTGAGTCTTCTAAGTTTGAAATCGAGGCAGGCTTGCGCAGAATAGAATGAGAAATTGATGGCGCAGGAGCACCGTTCGCCGGTCACGCTCGATGCGGAGGAGGTCGATTACCAGGCCCAGCTGGCGGCTTACCCTCGCCTGTCTGACGCCGAGCAGAGCCGCCTCCTGGCGACCCAGGGAGCCGCCCGCGAGGCCGCCAACCGCACCCTGATCGAGCACAACCTGCACCTGGTCTTTGAGGCGGCGCGCAGCCATCGGGAAGAGGGCATCGCCTTCGGCGACCTCTTCCAGGAGGGCTCGCTGGCGCTGATCTCCGCCGTCGAGCATTACCGCGGGACCGAGCTAGGATTTACCGACACCCTCCGCGCCGCCATCAACGCCACCATGGACGCCGTGGTGGCCATGACCCGGGATGCGCAGCGGAACGACGAAGCGTTCGTGGCCGCCTGCCGGGTCTTTGAACGGGCCGAACAGCTCCTCTCCGCGGACCTGATGCGGCCGGCGACCGACGCCGAGATCGCCAAGCTCCTGGCGTGGGATGTCCAGCGGGTGGGCATCATCCGGGCGATGCTGCGGGGAGCGCGCCAACTTCATGACGAGGACCTGCTGCCGTACCTGGAGGTTCTCGACGAGCCGAATGGCGACGAGCCGGACGTAGACTAGCCACGTGACGCAGCCGGTGGCGACCGTGGAGCGGACTCCGCTCTTCGAGGAGCACCTCCGGCTGGGCGCGCAGATGACCAACTTCGGCGGGTGGTCGATGCCGCTCCAGTATTCGTCCATCCGGGAAGAACACCAGGCGGTGCGCTCCGCGGCCGGCCTCTTCGACCTCTCCCACATGGGCGAGATCGAGGTTTCAGGGACCGACGCCGTGGCCCAGCTGGAACGGCTCCTCACCAACGAGGTGGCGACCTTGAAGCCGGGTCGAGCCCGGTACGCGCTGCTCTGCAATGAGCAGGGCGGGATTCTCGATGACCTGCTCGTCTACAACCTGAGCCCGGGCTACCTGCTGGTGGTCAACGCTGGGAACCAGGACAAGGACTTCGAGTGGGTCGCCGCGCACACGCCTGCGGGGACGGCGCGCAACATGGGGCGGCAGACGGCGCTGATTGGCGTCCAGGGACCACGAGCTCCGGCGCTCGTGCAGCGTCTGGCGGATCGCGACCTCAAAGACGTGAAGTACTACGCCTTCGTGGACCGGAGGGTGGCCGGCGTGCCGTGCCGCGTCTCCCGCACCGGGTACACCGGGGAGGATGGCTTCGAGCTGTTCTGCCAGCCCAGCGAGGCTGTCAGACTCTGGCAGCGTCTGCTGGACGCGGGCGGGGAGGTCGGGCTCAAGCCGGCCGGGCTGGGAGCCCGGGACACGCTGCGGCTGGAGGCCGGCATGCGGCTCTACGGCAATGACCTGGATGAGCAGACGAATCCATTGGAGGCCGGCCTGGACTGGGCGGTGAAGCTCGACAAGGACTTCATCGGCCGGGATGCCATCGGTCGGGTGGCGCAGCAGGGGCTGCCGCGGGTCACGGTCGGGCTGCGGATGCGGGACCGGAGCATCCCGCGTCACGGCTACCGGGTCCTGGACGAGGGCCGGCCGGTCGGGACCGTCTCATCGGGCAACGTGTCGTTTACGCTCGGGTACAACATCGCGTTGGCCTTCGTCCCGCCGGCGCGCAGCCAAGTCGGGACCAGCCTGGCGGTGGACGTGCGGGGTGCCGCCGCGCCCGCCGACGTGGTGGCGCTCCCGTTTTACCGGCGTCCGCATCCGTAAGCAGACAGATGAGGGAGGAAGCATGGCGGAGCTGAGTGGGCTGCGGTTCAGTGAGAGTCACGAGTGGGTTCGCCAGGAGGGGGACACCGCGACCATCGGCATCAGCGAGTACGCCCAGTCGCAGCTGGGCGACGTGATCTACCTGGAGTTCCCTTCCGTCGGCCAAAAGCTCAAGGTGGGCGACCGTTTTGGGGTGGTGGAGTCCGTGAAGGCGGCCTCCGACCTCTACTCCCCGGTGGCGGGCGAGGTGGCCGCGGTCAACGACGCCCTCAAGGAGCACCCCGAGCTGCTCAACAATGACCCGTACGGAAAAGGGTGGATCCTCAAGCTGCGCGGAGTGTCACCCAATCCGAAGCTGCTGGACCAGGACGCCTACAACGCCCTGGTCGAGGGCCCGGGGCACTAGTGGCCTACCTGCCGAACACGGCGGCCGAACGGGCCGCCATGCTTCACGAGCTGGGCAAGCGCGACGTCGCCGATCTCTTCGCCCAGGTCCCAGAGGGATTGAAGCGGCACAGCGTTGACCTGCCGGAGCCGATGTCGGAACTGGAGCTGGTCCAGTATTTTCGCGAGTTGGGCCGGCTCAATGAGCGGATCGCCCCCGGGCGCAACTTCCTGGGGGCGGGGTCGTCGCGCCGCTTTAGCCCGGCGGTGGTGAATGCGATCATCTCGCGCCCCGACTTCTACACCATCTACACCCCCTACCAGGCCGAGGCGAGCCAGGGCGTGCTGCAGGCGACCTACGAATTCCAGACCATGATCACGCTGCTGACCGGGCTGGACGTGGCCAACGCCTCCCTGTACGACGGGGCGTCCGCCCTGGCCGAGGCCACGCACATGGCAATCGGGCAGACGGGCCGGCGGAACGTGGTCGTCGCCGGAGCCCTGCACCCGGAGTACGCGCAGGTGCTGGGGACGTACGCCAATGGCCAGGACTACCAGGTCGTGCGGGCGGCCGTCGGCGCGGACGGTCGCGTGGACCATCGGCGCTTGGCGGACGCCGTCACCAGCGCCACCGCGGCGGTCATCCTGCAGCAGCCGAATTTCTACGGCGTCCTGGAGGACCCGCAACCCGTCGCCGACCTGGCGCACGCCGCCGGCGCCTTGCTGATCGCCTGCGTCGATCCCATCTCCGTGGGGATTCTCGCCTCCCCTGGCGACTGGGGAGCGGACCTGGCGGTGGGTGACGGGCAGCCGCTGGGCCTCCCGCTGTCGTTCGGCGGACCCTACCTGGGGTTCATCGCCTGCCGGGAGGCGCTGCTCCGTCGGATCCCAGGTCGGCTGGTGGGGGCTACGGTCGATGCCCAGGGCCGTCGGGGGTTCGTGTTGACCCTGCAGGCGCGCGAGCAGCACATCCGGCGCGAGAATGCCACCTCGAACATCACCACCAACCATGCGCTCATGGCCCTGGCGGCCACCACCTATCTGGCTCGGATGGGGGGCGATGGCTTGCGCCGCCTGGCCGAGCTGAGCGCGCAGCGGGCCCACTGGCTGGCGGCGGCGATCGCCGAGCGGCCCGGATACGGGCTGGCCTGGAGCGGTCCGTTCCTATCGGAGTTTGTCATCCGGACTCCGCGGGCGGCCGAGGAGGTGCAGACCGCCATGCTGCAGCGAGGCGTGCTGCCCGGGTTGCCACTGGGCCGGTTCGACCCCGCGCTGCAGGACGCGCTGCTGGTCTCGGTCACTGAGCTGAACGATGCCACCAGCCTGAAGGCTTACCTGGACGCGCTGCCATGAACGAGCCGCTGCTGTTCGAGCTCGCCAGGCCCGACTATCCGGGCCCGCGGCTGCCGGCATCCGGGGTGCCCGAGCAGCCGCTCGACCGACTCGTGCCCCTCGGCCTGCGCCGCGCCCAGCCGCTCGCCATCCCCTCGCTCAGCGAGCCGGAGGTCGCCCGCCACTTCGGCCGGCTCGGCCGCCGCAATCACAGCCTGCACGACGGGCTGTATCCACTCGGCTCCTGCACCATGAAGTTCAACCCCACGGTCAACGAAGCCATCGCCCGCTTCGAAGACTTCGCTGACCTGCATCCCTACCACCCCGAGGGCAAAGCCCAGGGTGCCCTCCGCCTGATGTGGGAGCTGGAACAGGCGCTCCTGGCACTGACCGGGATGAACCGGATGAGCCTGCAGCCGGCGGCCGGCGCCCACGGCGAGTGGACGGGCCTGCTCATGATCGAGGCCTACCATCGCAGCCGCGGCGAGCACCGCGACCAGGTGCTGGTGCCCGACAGCGCGCACGGCACGAATCCGGCGAGCGCGGCCTTGTCCCGCCTCCAGACCATCCCGATCAAGACCGGTCCGGACGGGCTCGTGCATGTCGACGACTTCCGGACCAAGCTCTCCCCCCGGGTCGCCGCGGTGATGTTGACCAATCCGAACACCCTCGGCCTCTTCGAGACGGACATCGTCGAGATCGCCCGGCTGGCCCACGAGCAGGGCGCCCAGATGTACTACGACGGCGCCAACCTGAACGCCCTGGTGGGCGTGGCGCGGCCGGGCGACATGGGTTTCGACGTCGTGCACTTGAACCTGCACAAGACGTTCTCCACCCCGCACGGTGGGGGTGGACCCGGCGCCGGTCCGGTAGGGGTGAAGGCGCACCTGGCGGCCTTTCTCCCGGTGCCGACGGTCGAGCGGCGTGACGGCCGCTTCGCCTTCGACTACGACCGGCCGCAGTCGATTGGAAAGGTGCGAGCCTTTTACGGCAACTTCGGCATGCTGGTCCGCGCCTACGCCTACATCCGCGCCTACGGCAACAGCATCAATGAGGTGGCCGAGCAGGCCGTGCTCAATGCCAGCTACCTGCGCCACCACCTGCGCCGGCTGTTCGGCGATGCGTTTCCGACCCCGAGCATGCACGAGTTCGTGCTCACCGCCCGCCAGGCCAAGGAGCAGGGCGTCCGCGCCCTGGATATCGCCAAGCGGCTGATCGACCTCGGCTACCACCCACCCACCATCTATTTCCCCCTGATCGTCCCCGAGGCGATGATGATCGAGCCCACCGAGACCGAATCCAAGGCCTCCCTGGACGGGTTCATCGCGGCCATGGAGCAGATCGCGGACGAGATCGCGCGTGATCCGGCGATGGTCACCAGCGCCCCGCACACCGCCCCGGTGGGCCGCCTGGACGAGGTCCGAGCGGCGCGTCAACTCGATCTTCGCTGGCGCCCGGCGGCGGCGGTTCCGGAGCAGGTCGCGGCCACCTAAAGTGGGCCACTCACAGGCCAAAATTTTGGCCTTTTTGGGGCCCATTTTTGGTAGAATTTGTATTCGCGGAGCCCGCCTTATTGCTGAATCCTAAAGATCAATCGCCGCCTGCCTACGACGCCAAGGCCATCCAGGTTCTGGAGGGCTTGGAGCCGGTCAGGCGGCGCCCCGGCATGTACATCGGGTCCACCGACAACCGGGGCCTCCACCATCTCATTTGGGAGATCGTGGACAACTCCATCGACGAGGCGCTGGCCGGCTTCTGCGACAACATCGAGGTCACCCTCTACAGGGACAACTCCGCGTCCGTCGCCGACAATGGCCGCGGCATTCCCGTCGATCCAATGAAGGACCAGGGCGGAAAGTCTGCCCTGGAGGTGGTCCTCACCAAGCTGCATGCCGGCGGCAAGTTTGGCGGGGGCGGCTACAAAGTCTCGGGCGGTCTGCACGGGGTCGGCCTCTCGGTCGTCAATGCCCTCTCCGAGAAGCTGGAAGTGACCGTGGAGCGCCATGGCAAGCGCTATCACCAGGAATACCATCGCGGTGAGCCGGCCGGACCGATGAAGGTCGTGGGCAAAGCCGACACCACCGGGACCTATGTCCGGTTCTGGCCAGATCCGGAGATCTTCGAAGAGCTCGGCTTCCAGTGGGACCTCGTGGCCCACCGCCTGCGCGAGCTGGCCTTCCTCAACAAAGGGGTCAACATCCTGCTCCGCGACGAACGGATCGACCTCGACTACCACTTCTACTTCGAGGGCGGCATCGTCGCCTTTGTCCGCTACCTGAACCGCGAGAAGGGCACCGTCAACGTGCGGCCCATGCACGTCGAGCGCGAGATGGAGGGCACCACCATCGAGGTCGCCCTGCAATACAACCAGGGCTTCACCGAGACCGTGCTCGCCTACGCCAACAACATCAACACTGTCGAGGGGGGCGCCCACGTGACCGGATTCCGGTCGGCGCTCACGTCCGTGCTCAACAAGTACGCACGCAAGGCCGGGCTGATGAAGGAGTCCGACCCCAGCCTCACCGGCGACGATGTCCGCGAGGGGCTGACCGCGGTGCTCAGCGTCAAGCTGCGCGAGCCACAGTTCGAAGGCCAGACCAAGACCAAACTCGGGAACTCGGAGGTGCGCGGCCAGGTCGAGACGGTGTTCGGCGACGGTTTCACCCAGTACCTGGAGGAGAATCCGCCGGACGCCCGCCGGCTGATCGACAAGTGCATGGTGGCGGCCCGGGCGCGGGAAGCCGCCAAGCGAGCCCGCGACCTGGTGCAGCGCAAGTCCCTGCTCGAGTCGTCCACGCTACCGGGCAAGCTGGCCGATTGCTCGGAGCGCGACCCGGCCCAGTGCGAGATCTACCTGGTGGAGGGCGACTCGGCCGGCGGGTCAGCCAAGCAGGGCCGGGATCGCCGCTTCCAGGCCATCCTGCCGCTGCGGGGCAAGATCCTCAACGTAGAGAAGGCGCGCGAGGACAAGATCCTCACGTCCGAGCAGATCCGAAACCTGATCACGGCCCTGGGCACAGGCGTCGGCGAGAAATTTGATATTGGTAAGCTACGATATCACCGAATCATAATTATGACGGATGCTGATGTTGACGGCTCACACATTAGGACGCTGCTACTAACATTCTTCTTCCGGTACATGAACGACCTCATTCCCGCGAATCACCTCTACATCGCGCAGCCCCCGCTGTACAAGCTCACCCGCGGCAAGGAAATCTCCTACGCCTACACCGAGGAGCAGAAGAACCGCAAGCTCGCCCAGATGACTGGCAAGCCGGAGGTGGCTCGCTACAAGGGCCTCGGCGAGATGAACCCCGAACAGCTCTGGGCCACCACGATGAACCCAGAGAATCGGATGCTGATGCGAGTCGAGATCGAGGACGCGGTCGAGGCCGACAAGATCTTCGATGTCCTGATGGGCGACGACGTCGATCCGCGCAAGCGGTTCATCCAGACCCACGCCAAGACCGTGAGGAACCTCGACATTTAGCCGCCGGTTCCGCCAACCCTGATGAAGATTGCACTCGATGCCCTGGGCGGAGACTTCGCCCCCGACCAGGTGGTTGCTGGCGGGGTGGCTGCCCAACGCGAGCTTGGCGTGGAGGTCATCTTCGTTGGCCCTCGCGACCAGGTCGAGCGGTCGCTGCAGGCGGCCGGCGCCGGGAAATGGGCGGTCCTGGAGGACGCACCCGAAGTCATCGGCATGGACGAGCATGCGGCCCAGGCGGTGCGCGCCAAGCGCGCCTCCTCCATCGTGCGCGGGGTGCAGATGGTCGCCGACGGCCGGGCGGACGCTTTCGTGTCGGCCGGGAACAGCGGAGCCGTGATGGCGGCCGCCCTGTTTGGGTTGCAGCGCATCCACGGCATCGATCGGCCGGCGCTGATCACGCCCCTGCCGACCTCCACGGGTAATAACTGCTACCTGCTCGACGTGGGCGCCAACACCGATCCGCGGCCCGAGCACCTCCTGCAGTTCGCGCTGATGGGCAGCCTGTACGCCGAGCACGTGATGGGCATCCCGAAACCCCGGGTCGGCCTACTCAGCATCGGCGAGGAGGCCGAGAAGGGAAACCAGCTGGTTCGAGACACTGAACCCCTGTTCCGGCAGTCGGCGGCCCTCAACTTCATCGGCAACGTCGAGGGCAAGGACATCTTCCGCGGGAAGGCAGACGTGATCGTGGCCGACGCGTTCTCCGGCAATGTGTTGATCAAGACTGCCGAGGGGGTGGCCGAGTTCCTGTTTCGGAGCATCCGCGACGCCCTCAAGGCCGACCCCCTGTCGGCGCTGGGGGGGATACTGGCCCGCCCCCGCCTGCTGGCCATCCGAAAGCGGGCCGATTGGCGCGAATTTGGGGGCGCCCCCCTACTGGGGGTGCGGGGCGTGGTCGTAGTGGCCCATGGGCGGTCCGATGCGCTGGCGATCCGCAGCTCCATCCTCGTCGCCAAAGACGCGGTGGCCCAAAAAATCACGGAATCCATCGCCGGAGCGGCCGGGAGCACATCTGTTCCATCCCCGCTAACATGAAGCCCAGGTGGGGAAGAACGGCGCGCGCCAAGAGCATCGAGTAGTGGTCACCGGAATGGGTGTCGTAGCCCCCAATGGGAACGACCTGGCCGAATACTGGGACAGCCTGTTGGAGGGCCGATCCGGCCTGGGCGTGGCGACCTCTTTTGACACCACCGGGCTGCCGGTCAAAGTGGTGGCCGAGCTCAAGCACTTTGACGCCAGGAACTTCATGGATTTCAAGGAAGCCAAGCGCATGGCGCGGTTCAGCCAGGTCGGCATCGCGGCGGCCCGGATGGCCATCGAACAGTCGGGGCTGGAGCTGGAGAAAGAAGACCGGACCCTGATCGGTTGCGAGGTGGGGACCGGGATCGGCGGGTTCCGTGAGATCGCCGAGGAGATCGAGGCGTTCACCAAGGCGGGCGACAAGGGGCCCGACCGGATCTCGCCCTTCTTCGTGCCCCGGGTGATTCCGAACATGGCCTCCTGCCAGGTGGCCATCATGTTCGGCCTGGAAGGCCCCAACAACACCGACACCACGGCCTGCGCCGCCTCGACCCAGGCGCTGGGCAACGCCTTCCGCGTGCTGCAGCGGGGCGACGCCACCGTCATGCTGGCCGGGGGCGCCGAGGCGAACCTGTGCCGCTTCGGCCTGGCCTCATTTGCCGCCATGCGGGTGCTATCCACCTACAACGAAGAGCCGACCAAGGCCAGCCGCCCCTTCGACGCCATGCGCGACGGCTTCGTCCCCGGCGAGGGCGCCGGCATGCTGGTGCTCGAGACGCTCGAGCACGCGCAGCGGCGCGACGCCCCCATCTTCGCCGAGATCGTGGGCTTTGCCGTGACCGACGATGCCTTCCACATCGTGATGCCCGAGGAAGACGGCGACGGGCCGGCCCGGGTCATGGCCAAGGCGCTCGCCGATGCGCACGCGGAGCCGTCGGACGTCGATTACATCAATGCCCACGGGACCTCCACCCAGCTCAATGACAAGTCGGAGACGGCGGCCATCAAGCGGGTCTTTGGGGAGCACGCGCGGCGCATCCCCATCTCCAGCACC
>Ga0209802_1000548_pt1 | contig 28807 bp, 24 predicted proteins | sample GraSoiAngelo_129_FD_185886 | JGI IMG/M metagenome (GOLD analysis project Ga0209802, IMG submission 185886) | Grasslands soil microbial communities from the Angelo Coastal Reserve, California, USA - 14_0927_12_40cm (SPAdes) (version 2) | ecosystem: Environmental > Terrestrial > Soil > Grasslands ... | reverse complement strand
AGGATGTGCAGCCCCGGCTCGCCCCGCGCGACCAGCGCGTCGGCGATCAGCGAGCGATGGCAGCGCCACCACACGGCCTCCGCGCACATGATCGCGACGCTCTCGCGGTGTCCGAGCGACACCAACCGATCGAGCTCGGCGGCGAACATGTCGCTCTGCATGTAGTCGGCGTAGGCGCGGAACGAGGGGTTCTTCCACGCGCGGTTGATCGAGTCCGGCTGCTCGCGCCTGAGGCCGCCGAGGCCGGCGAAGTGGGTGTAGCCGAGACCGACCGCCGCGAGGGCGCCGGGCAGCGTGTCCACGTTGAACTGCGGGTGACGCCGCGAGCGCGGCAGCTTCCGGACGTCGGCGATCGTCGTCACACCGTGGGCGCGGACCAGCGCCACGAACGTCTCCAGCGGATGGGTCGAGTGGCCGACGGTCCACACGCGGCAGCATACTGTAAAATTCTCGCGGTGGAGAGCGTTCCCGAGCATTTCAACGCCGCGGCCTTCTTCGTCGATCGTCACGTGGCGGAGGGACGCGGCGCGCGCACCGCGTTCCGGTTCGCCGGCCGCGCCATCAGCTACGGCGACCTCGCCGCCTCCGTCGACGGCTGCGCCAACGCTCTGGCCGCATTGGGCGTAGAGATCGAGCAGCGGGTGTTGCTGGTGCTCAACGACTCGCCGGCGTTCGCGGCGGCGTTCTGGGGCGCGGTCAAGCTCGGCGCCGTCGCCGTGCCCGTCAACACACTGATGACGCCCCAGGAGTACGAGTTCCTCCTCACCGACAGCCGCGCGCGTGTCGCGGTCGTCGAGCCGCCGGTGGCCGGACGACTGCTCGCCGTGCGCCATCGCTGCCCGTCGCTGCGCGCGGTGGTGGTCGTCGGCGGCCAGGGCCTGCCCGGCACCCACGACTTCGACGAGCTCCTCGCCGCCGCCAAGCCCACGTGTGAGCCCGCGCTCACGTTCGCCGACGACACCTGTTACTGGGGGTACACGTCGGGCTCCACCGGCAAGCCCAAGGCCGCCGTGCACTCGCACGCGCATTTCCTGGCCGCCGCCGACCTCGTCGGCGTGGGCGTGTTCGGCCTCGAGGCCGACGACCTCGTGTTCTCCGCCTCGAAGATGTTCTTCGCGTTCGGGCTGGGCAACAGCCTGTACTTCCCGGCGCGCGTGGGCGGCGCCTCCGTGCTGGTGCCCGAGCGGATCGACGCCGAGCGCGCCTTCGAGGTGATCGCGACGGAGCGGCCGACGGTGTTCTTCACGGTGCCGACGCTCTACGCGCGCATGCTCGCGATCGATGACGCCGAGCGCCGCTGGGACCTCTCGTCGCTGCGCTTCTGCGTGTCGTCGGGCGAGGCGCTGCCGCCGGCCATCTTCGACGCGTGGGCCGAGCGCTTCGGCCTCGAGCTGGTGGAGGTCGTCGGCTCGACGGAGGCGCTGCACGACTTCATCGCCAACACGCCGGGCGCGGCGCGCCGCGGCGCCTCCGGCCGCCTCGTGCCGGGCTTCGGGGCGCGGCTGGTCGACGACGAGGGCGTGCCGGTCGCGGACGGCGTCGTCGGCCACTTGCTGATCAAGGGGCCGACGACGTCGCCCTATTACTGGAACCGGCTCGACCGCACGCGCGCGACCATGCAAGGGCACTGGCTCAGCACGGGCGACATGTTCGCGCGCGATACCGACGGCTTCTTCACGTTCGCCGGGCGCTCCGACGACATGCTCAAGGTCGCCGGCCTGTGGGTCTCGCCGGCGGAGATCGAGGCGGCCCTCGTCGAGCACCCCGGCGTGCTGGAGGCAGGGGTTATCGGCGCGCCGGACGCCGCCGGGCTCACGCGGCCCCACGCGGTGGTCGTGCTCAAGGACGGCTGGAGCGCGTCCCCCGATCTCGCCGCGACGCTGACGGAGTTCGTACGGCGGCGCGCGGGCGGCCATCGCACGCCGGCGACGCTCACCTTCGCCGACGACCTGCCGAAGACGGCCACGGGCAAGGTCCAGCGCTTCCGGCTGAGGCCGGGGTAACGTGCGCGTCGAGGCCGCGGTGAAGGCCCTCGGCGAGTGACGCGGTATCATGGACGGCCTGTGAGGAGACGGCCCGCGTGAAGATCAAGAAGCTGCTCGTCGCCAACCGCGGCGAGATCGCCGTCCGCGTGCTGCGCGCGTGCCGCGAGCTGGGCATCGCGACCGTCGCCGTCTTCTCGGAGGCCGACCGCGAGGCGCTGCACGTGCAGATGGCCGACGAGGCGTACCCGATCGGTCCCGCCCCCGCCACCGAGAGCTACCTCGTGGTCGACCGCCTCGTGCAGACGGCGCGGCGCGCGGGCGCCGACGCCGTGCACCCGGGGTACGGGTTCCTCTCCGAGAACCCGTCGTTCGCGGAGGCGTGCGCGGCCGCCGGGCTGACCTTCGTCGGCCCGCCGGCGGCGGCGATGCGCCGGATGGGCAGTAAGACGGCGGCCCGCCAGCTCGCGCGTGAGCTGGGTGTGCCGATGGTGCCCGGCGCCCTCGAGGCCGTGGCGAGCGACGTCGAGGCCGCCCGGGTCGCGCGCGAGATCGGCTATCCGGTGATGCTCAAGGCCGCCATGGGCGGCGGCGGCAAGGGCATGCGGCTCGTGAGCCGCGAGGACGACCTCACGGAGGCGCTGCGCGCGGCGCGCGCCGAGGCCGGCGCCGCCTTCGGCGACGCGGCCGTCTACCTCGAGCGCGCCGTCGCCGAGCCGCGGCACGTCGAGATCCAGATCCTCGCCGACGCCCACGACAACGTCATCCACCTCGGCGAGCGCGAGTGCTCCATCCAGCGGCGTCACCAGAAGCTCATCGAGGAGTGCCCGTCGCCGCTCGTGGACGCGAGCCTGCGCGCGCGCATGGGCGAGGCGGCCTGCCGGCTCGCGCGCGCCGCCGGCTACGTCAACGCGGGCACCGTCGAGTTCCTCGTGGACGCCGAGCGCAACTTCTATTTCCTCGAGATGAACACGCGCCTTCAGGTCGAGCACCCGGTGACCGAGATGGTGACGGGTGTGGATCTCGTGCACGAGCAGCTCCGCATCGCCGCCGGCGCGAAGCTCGCCCTCACGCAGTCCGACGTCACGTGGCGCGGCTGGGCCATCGAGTGCCGCATCAATGCCGAGGACCCCTTCGCGGGCTGGCTGCCCTCGCCGGGGACGCTCACGGGCCTGCGCGCGCCCAGCGGACCGTGGGTGCGCGACGACTCCGGCGCCTACGAGGGCTACACGGTGCCACGCTGGTACGACACGCTCATCAGCAAGCTCATCGTGTGGGGCGCCGACCGCGAGGCGGCGTGCGACCGGATGGCGCGCGCGCTGGCCGAGTACCGCGTCGTCGGCGTGCGGACCACGATCCCGGTGCTGGCGCGCGTCGTCGCCCATCCCGATTTCCGCGCGGGCCGGCTCTCGACGGGCTTTCTCGAGCGCGTGCTGCCGGCCCTGCGCGCCAACGAGTCGCGCGTGCTGCCGATCGCGCTGATCGCCGCCGTGCTCGCGGAGTACGAGCGCGGCCGGCACGAGGCCGCCGCCCCGCCGGCGGACACCGCGCCGTCGGCGTGGCGCGCGGCCGGCATCCGCGGATGGAGCCGCCCGTGAAGTACGTCGCGACCGTCAACGACGAGAGCCGGGTGGTGGACGTCACGGGCACCGACGGCCGCTACCGCGTGGCCGTCGGGGACGACGTCTGGGAGGTGGACGCGCGCCTCGCCGCGCAGGGCATCTATTCCCTCTTGATCGACGGGGTGTCGTACGTCGCCGACGTCACCGATCGCGACGGCGCCTGCGTGGTCGAGGTGGGCGGGGAGTGGTACGAGATCACGGTCGAGGAGCAGACGCGCCACATCATCCGCACGCGCGGCGGGGCGGCGGGCGGGCCGCGAAGCCGGACGCTCACCGCCGCGCTTCCGGGTAAGATCAGCCGCGTCGCGGTGGGAGTCGGGGACGCCGTCCGGGCCGGCGACACGCTGGTCGTGATCGAGGCCATGAAGATGGAGAACGAGTTCAAGGCGACGGGCCCGGGGACGGTGGCCGAGGTGCGTGTGGAGGCCGGGCAGACGGTGAACGCGGGCGACGTCCTGATCGTGATGGCGTGAGGAGAGCCGCGTGACGACAGATCGCTTCGGCAACGAGTTCGCGGCCGGGCTGCCCTACGCGCGGGGCGCGATCATCCGCTCGACGGAGGACGACTTCGTCAAGCTCGAGCGCGCCCGCCGCGTGATCGAGCGCCGCATCGCCGCGCGCGGGCCGGAGGCGATCTTCAACTTCTCCGGCCTCGAGCGCGCCCTGCCGATGGAGGCGTCGGAGCTGGCGGTGGCCGATGACGAGGTGGCGCCGGCGCTCGCGGGCGCGCGCGTGCGCGCGCTGGCACTGGAGCACTTGGGCGGCGACGCGGAGCGCCACGACGTCATGCTCTTCAACCGGCTGACGGCGGCGACGTTCGCCACGCACCTGGCGCTGGTGTCGCCCGGGGACGCCGTCCTCGGGCTGTCGCCGAGCTACACGCACCCGACGGCAATCCGCTCTGCGCGGCAGTGCGGCGCGCGCTTCGTCGAGACCGGCGACCTCGCGGGCCTCGCGGCGGCCCTGGACCGCGAGCCGCGCGTGTCGCTCGTCGTGCTGACGCGCCTGGCCGTGACCTACGATCTGCTGCCGCTCGAGATCGCGAGCGAGGCAGTGCGGCTGGCGCACGCCCGCGGCGTGCGCGTCTACGTGGACGACGCCGGCGGTGCGAGGGTGGGCCCGGCCGTCTTCGGCCAGCCGAAAACGCTCGAGCTGGGCGCCGACCTCGGCGCCACCGGGCTCGACAAGTACGGCACCGTCGGCCCGCGCCTCGGCCTGCTCGCCGGCGACGCCGCGCTGGTGGCCGCCATCCGCGCGCGCGCGTTCGAGTTCGGCCTGGAGGCGCGCCCGATGCTCTATCCGGCCGTCGCGCGCTCGCTCTCGGGCTATCGTCCCGAGCGCGTGCGGACGCTGGTGGAGACGACGCGCAAGGTCGGCGAGGCGCTGAGCGTCGTCTTCGGCGCGCGCCTGCACGTGACGCCGGTGACCGCGCAGCTGCGCGCCGACGATCTGCTGGCGCTGGCGATGGAGCGCGCGGGGCTCACGACGCCGCCGATCGTGCCGATCGAGGCGACGGCCGCGCTCGCGATGCTGCTGCTCGAGGACTACGGGATTCTCACCGTCCACTTCGCGGGCATGCCGCCCGGAACCTCGAGCCTGCTCGTGAAGTTCATCCCGCCGGAGACGCTCGAGCGCTTCGGCGGCGCCGACGCGTTCGCGAAGGCCGTGGACAGCTCGGTCGATCGCCTGGCGGCGGCGCTGCACGATCGCGCCGCGCTCAGCATGCTGCTGCTGGGCGAGCGACGCGCCAAGCCCCCGGCAGGGAACGGATGACGGCCGGCGAGCCGGCGATCGTCTTCAGGGACGCCGACAAATGGTTCGGCAAGCTGCACGTGCTGCGCGACATCAACCTCGCCATCGCCGCCGGCGACGTAGTGGTCGTGTGCGGGCCGTCGGGCTCGGGCAAGTCCACCCTCATCCGGTGCGTCAACGGGCTCGAGCGCGTTCAGGCCGGCGACGTCGTCGTGCTGGGCGACTCGATCACGAAGCGCGGCGTGAACCTGCCGGCGCTGCGCACGCGGGTGGGCATGGTGTTCCAGTCGTTCAACCTGTTCCCGCACATGACGGCGCTGCAGAACATCATGCTGGCGCCGATGAAGGTGCGGAAGCTCGCGCGCGCCGAGGCCGAGAAGACGGCGCGCGCGCTGCTCGAGCGGGTCGGGCTGCGCGAGAAAGCGGACGCCTATCCCGCCAACCTCTCGGGCGGCCAGCAGCAGCGCGTGGCCATCGCCCGCGCGCTCGCCATGCAGCCGAAGATCATGCTGTTCGACGAGCCGACCTCCGCGCTCGACCCGGAGATGATCAACGAGGTGCTCGACGTCATGACCGCGCTCGCCCGCGAGGGCATGACGATGATGTGCGTCACGCACGAGATGGGGTTCGCCCGCCGCGTCGCCCACCGCGTCGTCTTCATGGACGAGGGGCAGGTGGTCGAGGAGGGCACGCCTCAGGATTTCTTCGCCGCGCCGAAGTCGGACCGCGGCAAGCAGTTCCTGTCCAAGATCCTCACCCATTGACGGAGGTCACATGAAAGCGACGTTCGCCGTGTTGCTCGCGCTGGCTCTTGCCCTCTCATCGGCGGCGCCGGCGCTCGCCCAGCCGGACACGCTGGAGAAGATCAAATCCAGCGGCGTGCTGACCATCGGCACGCGCACCGGCTCGCCGCCCTTCGCCTACATCAACAAGAACAACGAGTGGGTCGGTTTCTCCATCGACCTCGTCGAGATGCTGGTGAAGCCGTCGGTCGAGAAGGCCGTGGGCCGGTCGATCAAGATCGAGAAGAAGGAATCGACGCCGCCCACACGCATCCCGTTGCTGACGAACAACTCGGTCGACCTCATCGCCGGGACGATGACCGACACGCCACAGCGCCGCGAGTCGGTGGACTTCAGCCTCACGTTCTTCTACACGGGCGCCCAGTTCCTCGTGAAGAAGGGCAGCCCCATCAAGGGGATCAACGACATCGCCGGCAAGCGCATCGCGGCCCAGCAGGGCGCAACCAACGCCAAGATCCTGCGCGAAAAGTACCCGCAGGCGCAGCTGCGCGAGTTCCCCGACCAACCGGCCGCCTTCCAGGCTCTGGTCCAGGGTCAGGTCGACGCGTACACGAACGACGGCATCCAGCTCTACGGACTGAAGGCGAAGGCACCGAACCCGAACGACTGGGAGGTCGTCGGCGACTTCTATTCCGAAGAGCCGTACGGCATGGCCATGCGCAAGGGCGACACGAAGTTCAAGGCCGCCGTGGACGCCGGGCTCAAGAACGGCTTCGAGTCGGGCAAGTACTTCGAGATCTACGACAAGTGGTTCGGCCCCAAGGGCGAGCTGCCGTACCCCATGACCCCACAGGTGAAGGCGTATTTGCTGAAGCAAATCGGTAAGTGAACTACACCTTCAAGTGGAGCGTGCTCTGGACCGGCGAGTCGGGACGCTGGCTGCTCCAGGGCCTGCTCACGACGCTGGAGCTGTCCGCGCTCGCCTGGGTCCTCGCCGTCGCTCTCGGGATCCTGGCGGGCGCGCTGCGCACGGTGCGATTCACGCCTCTGCGCTGGGCCGCCACCTCGTACGTCGAGTTCTTCCGGAACGTCCCGCTGCTCGTCTGGATGTTCTTCTGGTATTTCGGCGTGCCGCCGCTGCTGCCGCGCGGCATCCAGGACTGGCTCTTCAACCACGGCGCGGAGTTCTGGGCGGGCATGCTCGCGCTCGGCGTCTATCACGGCGCGCGCATCTCTGAAGTCATTCGCTCCGGCATCCAGTCGATCCCGCGCACCCAGTTCGAGGCGTCGGTGGCCATGGGGCTGACGACCTTCCAGTCGTACCGGCTGATCATCCTGCCCGTCGCCCTGCGCCTGATCGTGCCGCCGGCGACCAACGAGTCGCTCAACCTGCTCAAGAACTCGTCGGTGGCGCTCACCATCAGCGTGGCCGAGCTGACGTTCCAGACGCGCCAGATCGAGACGTACACCGCGAAGGCCATCGAGGCGCTCACGGCGGGCACGCTGATCTACCTCGTGCTCTGCCTGTCGATCGCCACGATCATGGCGAAGGTCGAGCGCCGCTACGCAATCCCCGGGCTGATCGCGCGCGTGGGGCCGGCGGCCTAGCCCAGGTCGACGCATGGACGTCTCGGTCATCACCAGTAACTTCAAGTTCCTGATCCTCCAGGGGCTGATCGGCATCGGTCCGTTCATCGGCGGCACCCTGCGGCTGGCCATCCCGGCCATCCTGTTCGGCTTCGTGCTCGGCATCTTCGTGGGTCTGGCTCGGCTGGCGCAGGCGCCGTGGATCCGCATGCCGGCCACGATGTACGTCGAGTTCTTCCGCGGCGTGCCGCTGGTCATGGTCATCTTCTGGATCTGGTTCATCATCCCGCAGCTGCTGCGGCTGCCCATCCCCGAGTACGGCGTGGCGCTCACCGCCTTCGTGATCTTCGAGGCCGCCTACTTCGGCGAGATCGTGCGCGCCGGCGTGCAGTCCGTGCCGCGCGGCCAGGTGGAGGCGGCCACCGCGCTCGGCATGACGGGGACGAAGACGATGGCCTACGTCGTGCTGCCCCAGGCGCTCAAGAACATGGTGCCCTCGCTCGTCACGCAGATGATCGTGCTCTTCAAGGACACCTCGTTGGCCTCGATCATCGGCTACGTGGATCTCACCAAGGCCGCGCAGATCGTCAACAACCGCGAGATCAAGCCGTTCCAGATTTACATCTTCATCGCAATCGTCTACTGGCTCTGCACCTACTCGATGTCCGTCTTCGCGCGGCGGCTAGAGCGCCGCGCGGCGTAGGCGCCGGCGTCAGGGCCAGAGCGCGTCGGGGACGAGGCCGAGGCCGGTGAAGGGCGGGAGATCGACGGGCTCGGGCCCAGCGGCGGCGACGGCGAGCGCATAACGAGTGCCCTCGAGGGCGAACGCTTCGATGGTCCGCCCGTCGGGGTCCACCAGCCAGAGAAACGGAACGCCATAACGAGCATACAGCCGCGTTTTCGTCACGCGATCGATCCTGCGCGTAGACGGCGAGAGGATCTCGACGGCGAGCGTCGGCCCGCCCTCCATCCCACGCGGGCTGGTGAGGGCCATCCGATCGGACGCGATATAGAGGATGTCGGGCTGGACGATCGACGTCTCGTCCGGCCGGTCGGCGAGGATCACGTCGAGCGGGGCATAGAGCAGCAGCCCACCGGGACGCGTCTCGAGCCATTTCATGAGCTGGAAGGACAAGCGGGCACTGATGATCTGGTGCTCGAGCGACGGAGCCGGGGTCACGCAGAGCTCGCCATCGTGGATCTCGTAGCGCCGCCCGTCGTTGGGCAGCGCTTCGTAATCCCGATAGGTGAACGCGCTCTTCGGGGTCATGCGCCTGTACTATTCGACCGCGTGACCACCATGTCAATGCCGCGAATCCGATACGCTGGCGGCCGTGCCTGAACTGACGCTCCCCAACGGCGTGCGGCTGGACTGGCGCGAGGCGGGCGATCCCGCGAAGCCGCCGGTGGTCTGGATCCACGGCGGCTCGATCGAGGACTCGTCGTCCATGGTCGCCGACCTCGAGCCGTTCGCCGCGCGGATCCGCGCGCTCTTCCCGGATACGCGTGGCCACGGGCTCTCCGAGCGCTTCGAGCGCGTCGAGGACTACACGTATCCGAAGAAGGCCGAGGACGTGCGGCTCTGGCTCGACGCGCTCGGCGTCGAGCGCGCCGTGTTCGGCGGCGCCTCGATGGGCGCCGCGCTGTCGCTCTGGCTCGCCGTCCACGCCCCGCAGCGCGTGCGTGCCGTCGTCTCCATCAGCGGGCCGCCGTACGCGCCGGCGCCGGAAGACATCGCGTGGTGGAAACAGCACCGGCCACTAGTCGAGGCCGGGCGGTTCGAGGAGTACTACGACGCCAACGTGCGGCTGCGCGTGGGCGGCGAGGCGCTGGCGCGGTTGAAGGCGCGCCCGGACCGCTACGTGGAGGTGCTGGGCACGCTGCGCCTGCACTCCGTGGCCTCGCTGCTGGCGCTGCTCGACGAGACCTACTCGCGCACGGAATGGCTCGCCGACTGCGCGCGCATCCGGTGTCCCGTGCTCGTGATCGCCGGCTCGGCGGACCACTTTCCGACGGTGGCGATGTCGCGGCGGGTCGCCGAGACGATCCCCGGCGCGCGCCTGCACGTCGTCGAGGGCGGTGGCCACTTTCCCAACCGCTCGCACCGCACGGAGGTGCAGGCAGTGGTCGACACCTTTCTGGCCGGAATCGGCGTGTGACCCTGATCGTCGAGTTCGCCCGCGCCCATCGCGTCGCACTGCTGGCCGGGCTGCTCACTGCGGCGTTCGCCGCAGCCGGTTGGTTTGAGCAGTTCGAGTACTGGTCGCTCAGCAGGCTCTTCGAGCTGCGTGGCGCACGGGCACCGACGCTGCCGATCGTCATCGTGAGCGTCGATCAATCGACACTCAGCGAGTTGAACGAGCAATGGCCGTTCGCTCGTGGTCGCCATGCCGATCTGATCCGTGCGATCATCCCCGGCAAGCCGCGCGCGATCGTGCTCGATCTGAACTTCGATGAGCCGTCACTGCGCGGTCCTGCCGATGACGCCCAGCTTGCGGAGGCCGTGGCGTCTGCTGGCAATGTTCTCCTTGCTGGCGTGTACGGGATCGATATTCAGCCCTTCTACCGGCGCGATGCACTCAATGTGCCGATCCCGGAGCTTCGGCGTGGTGCCGCCGCTGTCGGTCTCGTCAACGCGCCGATCGAAAGCGATGGGCAGATTCATCGAATGCCGGTCAGGCTCACACTGCCCTTTGGAGAGATGCCGACCTTGATCGTTGCCGCGCACGGCTACCTCGCGAAGCTCGGCCTGCGCGGCGCACCGGTACCGCGCACGAACGACGTCTTGATCAATTACCGCGGGGGACCGAAAACGTTTCCGTGGATCTCGTACTACCGCGTGCTGCGCGGTGAGATCCCGGCATCCTACTGGAACGACAGAATCGTCATGGTCGGCTTGACCAGTCCGCTCCTCCATGACCGGTTTGCAGCGCCGTTTGCCCGGAACGGTGAGATGCCGGGCGTCGAGATTCTCGCGAACGAGCTGGAAACGTTGATGACGGGCAACTGGCTCCGCGAGGTCTCGCTGGCCGTCTCGGTGGTCCTGGCCGTTGTCTTCGCTCTGGTCGGCTCTGTCGTTGCCGTGCACGTGCCCGGCGCACGCTCCGTGCTGCTCGCGGGCGCGCTCTGGATCGCCGTGTCAGTGACGACGTTCGCGGCCTTTGCCGTCGCCGACGTCTGGATTCACGACCTGCCGCTGAGCTTTGCACTCATCCTCGGTTACATCGGGCGCTGTGTCGATTCAGCGAAGCTCGAGCGGCCGGCCGTAGTGGCGTAGCGACGAATCGTTGTATATAAGGAGGGGCCATGCCCATCGTCGACCTGTCCTTTCCCATCCGCCCGCACTTCCGCTGGAAGGTCGAGCCCAAGCTGGTCCGATCGCATGCCGCCGGGGACGTCTTCCAGTCCACGGTGCTCACCGTCGCCTGCCACGCCTACACGCACGTCGATGCGCCGGTCCACTTCCTGCCCGGCGACCGCGACATCGCCTCCATGCCGGTCGACCAGTGGATCGGGGAGGCCGCGGTGGTGGACCTCACGCACCTCGGGGACAACGGCGAGGTGACGGCGGCCGAGCTGGACGCGCACGCCGGTCACGTGCGTCGCGGCGATATCGCGCTGCTGCGCACCGACTGGCCGCGCAAGGTCAGCGTGGAGAGCGAGAAGTTCTGGCGGGATGCACCATACACGGGCCGCTCTGCGTGTGATTGGCTCGTGAGCCGCGGCGTGAAGGCCGTCGGCTACGACTATCCGCCCGACTACACCGTGCGCACGTCGATCTTCGAGCCGGGCGTCAAGCTGACGCCCGCCGAGTGCACGACGCACCACGTGTTCTTCCCCGCGGGTATCACCGTCATCGAGTACCTGACCAACCTCGACCAGATCGGCGCCGACCGCTGCCGGTTCCTGGCCCTGCCGCTTCGCATCGAAGGCGCCGACGGCTCGCCCGTCCGCGCCGTTGCTGTCGTGGGGGGCCCCGACATGGCCCCCCACACCCCCCCGCGTTCGTAGCGGCCCGGGGGACCCGGGCCGCTCCTCGAAAAGCCGCGTCGCTTCTGGGGTATCATCTGCCGGATGCCCCGCCCCTGGTTGGCGCTGCTCGCCGTCGTGTTGGCTGCCGCCGGCTGCACCGGCCAGCCGGCCGCGTCCGCTTCCGCCTCCGCGTCGACGGAACAGCCAGCCGCCGTCGTCCCGCCGCGTCCCGTCAAGGTCTTCGCGGCTGTCGAGGAGCGCGTGCCGCGCACGGTCGCGTCCACCGGAGCGCTGGCCGCCGACGACACCGTGGTGCTCGGCGTCAAGGTTCCCGGCCGTCTCGTCGAGCAGGCGGTGGACCTCGGCACGCGCGTGCGCAAGGACCAGGTCGTCGCGCGGATCGATCAGACGGACTACAAGCTGCGCGTCGAGCAGGCCGCCGCGGCGCTGCAGCAGGCGCGCGCGCGGCTGGGGCTGTCGCTGACCGGCACCGACGAGCAGGTCGATCCGGAGAAGACCTCGATCGTCCGGCAGGCGCGTGCCGTGCTCGACGAGGCTCGCCTGGCGCGCGAGCGCTCGGCCAAGCTGCTCGAGCAGGACCTGATCGCGCGGGCCCAGGACGACACGGCGCAGGCGAACCTCGGCGTGGCGGAGGCCCGGTACCACGATGCGATCGAGGAGGTCCGCAATCGCCAGGCGACGCTGACGCAGCGGCGCTCGGAGCTCGACCTCGCGCGGCAGCAGCTCATCGACACCGTGCTCGTCTCGCCCTTCGACGGCGCGGTGAGCCTCAAGCAGGCGGCGGTGGGCGAGTACCTGGCCGCCGGCGCGCCGGTGGCCACGCTCGTGCGCACGCACCCGCTGCGGCTGCGCCTGCCGGTGCCCGAGCGCGAGGCGGCCGGCGTGCGCGTCGGCCAGACGGTGCGCCTCACCCTCGAGGGCGCCGCCACGGTCCACCAGGGCCGCGTCGTGCGGCTGAGCCCGATCGTGCAGGAGCAGAACCGCACGCTCCTCGTCGAGGCCGAGGTGCCCAACCCCAACGCCGTGCTGAAGCCCGGCGCCTTCACGCGCGCGGACATCGTCACCGAGGGCTCGCAGCCGGTGATCCGCATCCCCGCCGCCTCGCTCGTGACCTTCGCGGGCGTCGAGAAGGTGCTCGTCGTCCGCCAGGGGAAGATCGTCGAGGTGCGCGTGCAGACGGGCCGGCGCGAGGGCGACAGGATCGAGATCGTGGCCGGGCTCAAGCCGGGCGAGAGCGTCGTGCTGGAGCCGGGCAACCTCGCCCCCGGCCAGGCCGTGACCGCCGAGCGGTAACCCTTCGTGCAGAAGCTCGCCGAAGTCTGCATCAAGCGCCCCGTCTTCGCGACGATGATCGTGATGGCGCTGGTCGTCGTCGGCGCCGCGTCCTACTTCCGGCTGGGCGTCGACCGTTTCCCCGCCGTGGACCTGCCCACGGTCACCGTGCGCGTCGAGCTGCCCGGCGCCTCCACCGAGGAGATCGAGACGCAGGTCACGCAGCGGTTGGAAGAGCAGATCAACACCATCCAGGGCATCCAGGAGCTGCGCTCGATCTCCACCCCCGGGAACTCGCTGATCATCGTCACGTTCGTGCTGAGCCGCGCCATCGACGTGGCGGCCCAGGACGTCCGCGACAAGGTGTCGATCGCCCAGCGCAACCTGCCGCGCGACGTGAAGCCGGCCATCATCGCGAAGTTCGACAACGACCAGGCGCCCGTGTTGACGATCGCGCTCGCCAGCGACCGCTCGCTGCGCGAGCTGACGGAGATCGCCGACAAGATCGCGCGGCCGCAGCTCGAGCGCTCGCCCGGCGTGGGCGAGGTGCGGATCGTCGGCGGTCTGCCGCGTGCGATCAACGTCTGGGTGGACGCCGACCGGCTGGCGGCCTACCAGCTGCCGATCACGAGCGTGCGCGACGCGCTCGTGCGCCAGAACGCCGACCTTCCGGGCGGCAACGTGACGTCGGGGCTCAACGAGGCCTCGCTGCGCACGATGGGCCGCATGGCCGACCCGCGCGCCTTCAACGACCTCGTGGTGGCGACGCTCGGCGGCTCGCCGGTGCGCGTGCGCGACCTCGGCTACGCGGAGGACGGGACGAAGGAGCAGCGCTCGGCGGCGCGGCTCAACGGCGTGCCGACGGTCATCGTCGAGATCCGCCGGCAGTCGGGCGAGAACACCGTGGCCGTCATCGAGGGCGTCAAGAAGAGCCTGGCGCGTTTGACCGTCCAGGTGCCGCCCGACGTGAAGCTCGAGATCATCCGCGACCAGTCGCGCTACATCTACGCGGCCCTGCACGAGATCAACCTGCACCTGGTGCTGGGCTCCATCCTCGCCTCGCTGGTCGTGCTGGCCTTCATGCGCTCGTGGCGGTCGACGTTCATCGCCGCGGTGGCCATCCCGACCTCCGTCATCTCCGCCTTCGGGATGATGTGGATGCTGAACTTCACGCTCAACAGCGTGACCATGCTCGCGCTGGTGCTGATGGTCGGCATCGTCATCGACGATGCCATCGTCGTGCTCGAGAACGTCTTCCGCTTCGTCGAGGAGAAGAAGATGCGGCCCTTCGAGGCCGCCCGCGAGGCCACCGCGGACATCGGGCTGGCGGTCATGGCCACCACCCTCTCGCTCGTCGTCATCTTCGTGCCCGTGTCGTTCATGTCGTCGATCTCCGGCCGCTTCCTCTACCAGTTCGGCCTCACCGCCGCCGTGTCGGTCATGGTCAGCCTCCTGGTGTCCTTCACGCTGACGCCGATGATGTGCGCCAGGTTGCTGCGCGCCGAGGACGCGGGCGGGCACGGCGACGGCCACACAGCCGCGTCGCGGCGCGGGTTCTACGCGTACATCGACCGCGCCTACGAGGCGTGCCTGGCGTGGTCGATGCGTCGCCGCTGGGTGATCGTGGTGGTGAGCGCGGTCGTCCTGGCCTCCACGCTACCGTTCTACCGAGGCGTGAAGCAGGAGTACATCCCGAGCGACGTGGACGAGTCCGAATTCGAGATGCTCGTCTTCGGTCCCGAGGGGATGAGCCTGGCCGCCATGGACGAGGGAATGCAGGCTCTCGCCCGCGAGGCGCGCGAGACGAAGGGCGTGGCGCTCACGCTGGCATCCGCCGGAGGCGGCTTCCTCAACCGCGTGAACCAGGGCTATATGTACGTGCGCACGGTGCCCCACGGGGAGCGCACGATCAGCCTGCACCGCATCTGGGAGGGCCTCAAGCGCGGCGATCCGATGGCCGCCTTCCGCGGCAACTATTCGCAGCGCGAGATCATCGCGGCGCTGCGCCAGCGCTACCGCAAGTTCTTCGCCGCCGGCTACCGGCCTCAGGTGCGCAATATCGCGGGCTTCAACATCGGCGGCGGGACCTTCGACATCGACCTCGCCCTGCGCGGTCCCGACCTCGAGAAGCTCGCCGAGTACGGCGAGATCCTCAAGACGAGGGCGCGCGCCCTGGGCGGTGTCGTCGATGTGGACACCACGCTCCAGCTCGACAAGCCGGAGCTCCGCGTGGTGATCGACCGCGCGCGCGCGGCCGACCTGCGCGTGGACACCGAGCAGATCGCCACCGCCCTGCGGCTGATGGTGGGCGGCGACGACCAGGTCTCGCGCTTCCACGACAATGACGTCAACGACGACTACGACGTGACGGTGCGCCTCATCGATGCCCACCGCAGCGACCTGTCCGTCATCTCGCGGCTCTACGTGTCACGCGACTCGGTCAGCAACAACGTGGCCACCGGCGCCCCCGCCCAGGTCGGGCTGGCGCCGGGCGGCGGCCTCGTGCGTCTCGACAACCTCGTGCAGATCGTGCGCGCGCCCACGCCGTCCCGCATCGACCGCACGGACCGCCAGCGCGAGGTGCGGCTGCGCGCCCAGATCGCGCCGGGCTACGGCCAGGCCGACCGGATCGAGGCCCTCAAGCGCGCGGTGGCCGAGATGAATCTGCCATTGGCGTACACGACCTTCGTCACGGGCAAGGCGAAGGAGATGGAGAAGACATTCACGGAGTTCCTCTGGGTCTTCGTGCTCTCGTTCGCCTTCATGTACATGATCCTCGCCTCCCAGTTCGAGAGCCTCATTCACCCGCTGACCATCTTGCTGTCGCTGCCGCTTTCGGTGCCGTTCGCCATGGCGTCGCTCTGGTACACCGGCAACACGCTCAACCTCTATTCGGCGCTCGGCATCCTCGTGCTCTTCGGCGTGGTGAAGAAGAACGCCATCCTCCAGATCGACCACATGAACAGCCTGCGCGCGCGCGGCATGGAGCGGCTCGCCGCCATCATGCAGGGCAACCGCGATCGGCTGCGTCCGATCCTCATGACCACCCTCGCGCTCGTGGCCGGCATGCTCCCGCTCTGGGTTGGCACCGGGCCCGGCGCCGAGGAGCGCCGCGCCATCGCCGTCGTCGTCATCGGCGGACAGACGCTGTCGCTGCTGCTCACGCTGCTCGTCACGCCCGTCGCATACTCGCTCTTCGAGGACGCGGCCGCCGCCCTGAAATGGGCGCGGCCGTCGCTGGTGCCCTGGAAGCGGGCTGCGCGCCAGCGTGAGCGCCGCGCGTGGCGGCTGCGCCTGCGGCGGCGCGCGCGGCCGGCGGCGCCGCCGATCTCGGGCGGGAGCGCCGAGCGCGACTGACCCGCGCCGGCTCCGACGCCTCCGCCGTCGATATATCGTGTCGTGACGCGCCGTCTCGCGGCGGCCTTGCCGGAACCCGCGCTCCGGCGTAGCATGCCGGGCACTCGAAGCGGGAACTGAGCGCCCATCACGGGCGTTACCTGACGCGTCCGCGTAACCACCAAGGAGGAGCCATGAGAGCGATCACCGCCGTCCTGCTATTGCTGTCCCTCACCGTCCTCGCCGCCGAGCCCGCGCTGGCCCAGGGGCCGCCGCCCTACGGCACGCCGATCAGCCTCGAGCAGGCCAAGAAGGTCCTGACCGGCGCCGAGGCCGAGGCGAAGAAGAACAACTGGAACGTGGTGATTTACATTCTCGACTCTGGAGGCCAGCCCGTGGCCATGCAGCGCCTCGACGGCGCGCAGTGGGGCAGCGTGGACGTGGCGCGCGACAAGGCCTATTCGGCCGTCGCGTTCCGGCGGCCGAGCAAGGCCTTCCAGGATGCCGTCGGTCAGGGCGGCGAGAACCTCCGGATCCTGAAGCTCGCGGGCGCCAGCCCGCTCGAGGGCGGCATCCCGATCGTCCTCGACGGCAAGATCATCGGCGCCATCGGCGTCTCCGGCGTCACCTCGCAGCAGGACGCGCAGATCGCCGCGGCGGGCGCCGCCGCGCTGAAGTAGTCGCGCGCCGGGGTCGCGCCGGTCGCCCGCTTGGCGGCCGGCGCGGCCGCCGCGCGGGAGCCCGTCGTTACTTCACGGCGCCGGCGGTCAGGCCCGAGACGTAGTAGTCGAGGAAGAAGACGTAGAGGATGACGATCGGCACCGACCCGAGGATCGCGCCCGCCATCAGCTCGCCCCAGAAGTAGATGTCGCCGCGGATCAGCTCGCTGGTCACGCCCACGCTGGCCGTGATCTGCTCCGAGGACGAGGTGAAGGTCAGCGCGTAGATGAACTCGTTCCACGACAGCGTGAACGCGAAGAGCACCGCGCACACCAGGCCGGGGATGGCGATGGGCAGCACGATCCGCCACAGCGCCTGGATGCGCGTGGCGCCGTCGACCATCGCGCACTCCTCGACCTCCTTGGGCACGGTGCGGAAGTAGCCCATGAGCAGCCACGTGCAGAAGGGGACGAGGAAGGTCGGATAGGTGACGACGAGCGCCCACTTCGAGTCGGCGAGGCCGATCCAGTTGATGACCTGGGCCAGCGGCAGGAACAGGAGCGAGGTCGGCACGAGATAGGTGACGAAGATGCCGGTGCCGAAGCTGTTCACGCCGCGGAACTTGAGCCGCGACAGCGCGTAGGCGGCGACGGTGCCGATGATCACGGAGGCGGTCGTCGCGAGCACCGTCACCATCAGGCTGTTCTTGGTCCAGGTGAGGAACTCGGTCTCCCGGAGGAGCTTCGTGTAGTGCTCGAGCGTCGGGCCCTGCTTGATGGCGAGCGGCACCGCGAAGCGGTCATAGAGCTCGCGGTCCTGCTTCAGCGAGGTCAGCAGCATGTGGTAGAAGGGGAACAGCGCGAAGATCAGGAACGGCACGAGCAGCACGTGCATCAGCACCTTCGTCCCGAGCGTCCGCCGCGACATCAATAGGCCTGTTTGCGCACGAAGCGCAGCTGCGCCCACACCACGAACATCAGCAGCGGGAACAGGTACAGCGAGATCGCCGCGCCCTCGCCGATGCGGCCGCTCTCCAGCCCGATCATGCGCGAGTACGTCGCGAACAGGTGGGTGGTGTTGATGGGCCCGCCGTGGGTGAGCACGTACACGATGTTGAAGTCGCTGAACGTGAAGATGGTCGAGAACAGGACGACCACGGCCAGGACCGGCTTCAGCATCGGCAGCGTGACGTACCAGAAGCGCGACCACGGCCCGGCGCCGTCGGCCTGGGCCGCTTCGTAGAGCTCCTTCGGGATGGCGACCAGCCCCGCCAGGATGGTGATGGCGAAGAAGGGCAGGCCGCGCCAGATGTTGACCGTGATCACCGCCGTCATCGCGTAGTAGCGCTGCCCGAGCCAGTTCGGCCCCGGCGGATCCATGAGGCCCAGCGCGATGCCCGTCCAGTTGACGACGCTGTAGAGCGAGTTGAACATCCACCACCAGCCAAGCGTCGACAGCGCGGTCGGGATGACCCACGGCAGGAGGACGGCCCCACGGATCAGCCGCTTGAACCAGAGCTGCTGGTTGAGCAGCAGGGCCAGCGAGATGCCGAGCACGAGCTTGAAGGCGATCGAGATGCCGGTGAAGACGAAGGCGTTCTGGAAGGTCTGCCGGAACGCGTCGCTGTCCCACAGGCGAATGAAGTTCGTGAGGCCGATGAAGTGGCTGGGCCGCCCGATGAAGGCGTTGGAGACCGAGAAGTAGAGCGCCACGCAGAACGGATAGGCGACCAGCAACAGGATCAGGATGAGCGCGGGCGTGATGAAGAGCGGGCCCAGGACGCGCTCGCGGTCGAGAGTCTCACGCACACGCGTCCGCCAGGGCAGACGCGCGGGCGCGCCGGTCGCGGGAAGGGTGCCGATCGCCACGGCGACGCTAGCCCGCCATGATCTTCTTCATCTCGGTCTCGGCCCAGACGATGGCGTCCTTGGTCGGGGTCCCTGTCACCGCCTTGGCGATCATGTTGGGCAGGATGTAGGCGTTGGTGATGAGCTGCACTTTGTCCGACGGCGGCGCCGGCCAGCCGTAGGTGTGGTACTCCACGCCCTCACCCTTCAGCGCCGCGTACTTCGGATCCGTCCTCAGCACGGGATGATCTTGAAGTTTCGCGTACACCGGCAGGTTGAACGCGTCGCCCGACATGATGTACTCGTCGTAGGTCTCGCGCTTGCCGAGCAGGTAGCGGATCCACTCCTTCGACGCGTCGACGTTCTTGCTGAACTTCCAGATCCCGATGTGGCGGGGCGTGTCGGTCTCGAAGCGCCCGGCCGGTCCGCCGAGACTGCGATGATGGTTGATGCCGTCGGCGGTGACCAGCTTGCGCTGCTTGGCGATGATGTACGCGCTGACCGGGTTGTGGATCCAGCCGGCCTTGCCCTGCTGGATCGACTCGTTGTTGCTGGCGTCCGACCACGACAGCACCTCGGGCTCCATGCAGTCGCGGAACATCTTCTTGTACCACTCGATCGTCTGCACGGTGGCCGGCGAGTTGATGCGGACCGTCTTGCCGTCCCTGTCCACCTCCATGCCGCCGAAGGACCACAGCACGGGCCCCGCCGTGGAGATCGAGTCGTAGTTCTGGCTGATGGGGATCCCGACGGGGTTCCCCATCTTCTTCAGCTCCTTGCCGACGACGTAGAGGTCTTCCCACGTGTCGGGCACCTTGAGGCTCGCCTTCTTGAAGAGGTCCTCGCGGTACGTCGCCACGAACATCCCGTGGTACTGGGGCACCGCGCGCCAGACGCCGTGGACGTGCGCGCCCTCGTACGAGGACGAGATCGCCTTGCCGTGCTTCTTCTCGAGCTCGCCGACGACCTCCGAGACGTCCACCAGCTGCGGCTCGTAGAGCCAGGGGAAGTGCATGCGCATCTCGACGAGGTCGTGGCCCGCCTGCGTCTGCACCTCGGAGGCGTACTTGGCCTGCTGCGGGCCCATGTGCGAGATGTGGTCGATCTTGAGCTTGATGCCCGTGTCCTTCGTGAAGCGCTGGCCGATCTCCGCCAGCTTCTTGTCCGAGTTGGGCGCGAAGTTGTTCCAGCAGAGGTAGCTGATCTCACGGGTCTGGCCCACCGCCGGCGCTGTGCGCGTGGCGAGGATGGCGGCCAGGCCGGTGGTGCCGCCGATGACGAACTGCCGTCGCGAGAGACGAGTCATGGAGCCTCCTCCCGGCCGCAGGGCGCCGGGCAATTTTTGTCGAGACGAGTGACGGCGAGGATAGGACCGGTGGACTGACCTGTCAAGGCAGCGGCCGCTCCGGTGCTAGGTTTCCGGGCGCCGCGCGGTGGCCACGAATGCCCGCAGCGGCGCGCGCAGGGGCCGGTCGCCGAGCTCGCGCGCCAGGTTCGCGGCGATGGCGGCCTTGATCTCGGCGAGCGCCTCCGGCCGCCGCTGCGTGATCTCGCCGTAGACGGGATTGCCCTCGACGAGGCCGGTGGCGGCCTCGGCCGCCGACGGGCTCTGGCCCTGCTTCGCCACGCGCTCGCACCGGACGTCGTCGAAGCCCGCGTCGCGCAGCAGTGACTGGAGCACGCCCGCGTCGTGATAGCCGAAGGGCACCGTGTAGAACTTCGGCGGATCCGTCGGAAAGAATTTCGCGATCGTCTCGTGGGTGATGCGCCCCACGGGGTTGTGCTCGAGCGCGTCCCAGACGTTCAGGAGATAGACGCCTCCCGGCCTCAGCACGCGAAACGCTTCCCGCGCACCGGCCGTCTTGTCGGGGAAGAACATCAGCCCGAACTGGCAGACGACAGCGTCGTACGAGCGGCTCTCGAACGGCAGGCTCGTGCCGTCGGCCGTGCGGTACGTCGCGTCGCCCGATCCCGGCAGCCGCTTGCGCGCGTGGGCGAACATCGCTTCGTTGAGGTCGGTGGCCATGACGGTCCCGCGCCCGCCGAGCCGCTCGACGAGGCGGCGCGTGACGATGCCGGTCCCGCAGGCGACCTCGAGCACGCGCATGTCGTCGCTGACGGGCACGCGGGCGACCAGGTCATCCGCGAAGTCGTTGAAGAAGAGTGGTGCGAGATAGCGCTCGTAGTTCTCGGGAATCTTGCCGACGAAGGCGGTGGTGGCGTCGGCCATCGCGCGTGTCTCAGCCCTTCGGCGTCCAGCCTTTGAAGCGCTCGCGCAGGACCTTCTTGTCGAACTTCCCGACGCTCGTCTTCGGCACCGCCTCGATCAGGACGACCTCGTCCGGCAGCGCCCACTTCGCGAGCCTCGGCCGCAGGTACTCCAGGATCTCGGCCGGCTCGACCGTCGTCCCGGGCCTGGGCACCACGCAGGCGAGAGGCCGCTCCACCCACTTCGGGTGCGGCACCGCGATCACGGCGGCCTCGAGGACGTTCGGGTGGGTCATGATCATCATCTCGACGTCGATGGACGAGATCCACTCGCCGCCGGACTTGATCAGGTCCTTCGTGCGATCGGTGATCTGCACGTAGCCCTCGGGATCGATGCTGGCGACGTCGCCCGTGCGGAACCAGCCGTCGGCGGTGAAGCGGTCGGCCGATTCCGGGTTGTCGTAGTACGAGCGGATGACCCAGGGCCCGCGCACCTGGATCTCGCCCACGCTCTTGCCGTCCCACGGCTGCTCGACGCCGGCGTCGTCCACGATGCGCATGTCCACGCCGCCCGCGACGAACCCCTGCTTGGCGCGGATGGCGTAGCGCTCCTCGTCGGACAGCGCGTCCATGTAGGACTTGAGCCGGCACACGGTGCCGAGCGGCGTCATCTCCGTCATGCCCCAGGCGTGCAGCATGGGGGCGCCGTACTTCTTGTCGAACTTCTCGATGAGCGCGCGCGGCGCCGCCGAGCCGCCGATCGGGATGCAGCGGATCGAGGAGATGTTCCAGCGCGGCTCGGCCTCGAGGATGGCGTCGATGGCGATCCACACGGTCGGCACCGCGCCCACGAACGTCACGCGCTCGTTGTGCACGATCTCCACGATGTCGCGCGGCTGGGGGTTGGGCCCGCCGAAGATCTGCGTGGCGCCGTTGAGCACGCCCGCGAACGGCACGCACCAGGCGTTGGCGTGGAACATCGGCACGATGTGCAGGATGACGTCGCGCTCGTTGATGCCGAGCACGTCGGTCATCGACGAGGCCATCGAGTGCAGGAAGATCGCGCGGTGCGTGTAGACCGCGCCCTTGGGGTGGCCGGTCGTGCCCGACGTGTAGCACATGCCCGCCGCGTCGGTCTCCGCGAGCGCCGGCCACGTCTCCATCGGCCGCGCGTCGGCCAGCAGCGCCTCGTAGTCGAGCGCGCCCGCCGGGATCTGGGCGCCGGGCGTGTCCTTCATGACGATGACGTGCTCGACGGTCTTCAGCTGCTTGCGGATCGGCTCCAGCGTGGGCCAGCACGAGGCGTCCACGATCAGCACCTTGTCGCCCGCGTGGTTGATGATGTAGGTGAGATCGGCCGCCGAGAGCCGGATGTTGACGGTGTGCAGCACGGCGCCCATGCACGGTGCCGCGAAGTAGACCTCCAGGTGCCGGTGCGAGTTCCACGCGAACGTCCCCACGCGGTCGCCCTTGCCCACGCCGAGCGCCTTCAGGGCGCCGGCCAGCCGCGTCGTGCGCTCGGCCCAGCGCCCGTAGTCCATGCGCTCGAGCCCGACGCCCGGCACCCGCGTGGCCAGCGTCTTCTTCGGGAAGATCCGGCGCGTGCGCTCGAAGAAGTGCGGCAGCGTGAGCGGGTAGTTCATGATCAGGTTGTCGATCGGAGCGGTCATCGGCGCCCTCCCGGTGCCACCTCTCCCAGATCGTCCGACGTCGCGCAGCGGAACCCCACGACGTGCTGGCCGCTCGCCGCGCGGCGCCGATCGTACGACCACCGCCTCGTCACGCTCAGCGCGTCCTCCGGATCGTCGTGGCTCGCGCCGCGGACGACGACGCGGCCGGCGTCGGTGAACGACTCCCGGCCGTCGTCGTGCTGATAAGGGTAAGGCTTGGGGATTGTCGCCGTCCACTCCCGCAGATTGCCGAGCAGGTCGTGGACGCCGTACGGGCCGGCGCCCCCCGGGCGGCCGATGGCAGACGCCGTCGCGCCGGAGGGCCGGCCGAAGATCGCGTGGGCCTCGGTCGGGGCCGCGTCGCCCCACGGATAGCGCCGCCGGTCGTCGCCGCGCGCCGCTTTCTCCCACTCGGCTTCGGTCGGCAGGCGCCGGCCGCGCCATGCACAAAAAGCCCCAGCGTCGAGCCATGAGACCGCGACGGGATGGTGGCCGTAGCCCGGATCGACTGTCCATATGAGCACCGTCCCGGAGGCGAAGCAGGGGCGCACCACTGGCAGGTCGAGCCGCGGCAGGTCGCGCCTCGATGGAACGTCGCGCCTTGATGGAACGTCGCGCGTCGATCCGGTGGCCGTGGAAGTGCCCGACACGTGCGTACAGCGCGGCTGGATGCGGGCGTCGGCAGCTTCCCAGTCGTAGCGCTGCTCGCCCTCGGGCGAGACCACGCCGACCGCGTCGAGGAACTCGGCGAACTCCGCGTTGGTCACCTTGTGGCGCTCGAGCCAGAAGTCGCGCACGTAGACGCGATGCAGCGGCGCCTCGTCGGACGGGCCGTCGTTGCGGCCCATCCAGAACGCGCCGGCCTGGATCAGCATGACGCCGTCGGCGCGCGCGGCCGGGCCTGGCGCCGTCGCGCAGCCAAGCGCGACGGCGACGAGGGCGGGGATCAGATGGCGGGCCATACGAGGCATTGTATTGACTCCCGGCCGGCTCGCGGTGTATTGCAGCGCCAGCCGCGCGGATCGCGCCGGCCCCGGGAGGACACCGCCATGAGGCATCGCCTGCGCCCCTCGCTCGTCGCCGTGCTCGTCCTCGTCGCCATCGGTCTGGCGCTCGCAGGGCTCTGGCCATCCGCCGAGGCCCAGGCCCCGATCGTCCTGAAGCTCGGCACGGTCAATCCGGGCGAGAGCCCGCGCAACCTCGCCGCCAACGAGTTTGCCCGCGTGGCGGCCGAGAAGTCGAAAGGGCGGATCAAGGTCGAGGTCTACACCAACAACCAGCTCGCGCGCGGCGAGGGCGCCACCCTCGAGGGCGTGCAGCTCGGGACGATCGACGTCGCGCCCGTCGGCAGCGCGCCCATCGGCGGCATCTTCGAGCCCGCGTACCTGCCGCTCGACCTGCCGTTTCTCTGGACGAGCCGCGATCAGGTGTGGAAGGTGATGGACGGCCCGATCGGCCAGGAGCTCTTCAAGAAGATGGAGGCCAAGGGCGTCAAGGGCCTCTGCTTCGGCGGGGGCTGGGGCTTCCGCAACATGCTCTCCAACAAGCGTCCCATCAACACGCCCGACGACATGAAGGGGCAGACGATCCGCGTGCAGGAGTCGCCGATCTACGTGGCGATGATGAAGCAGCTCGGCGCCAACCCGGTGCCCATGCCGTGGGGCGAGGTCTACCTGGCCATGAAGCAGGGGACGGTGGACGGCATGGAGATTCCGGTGGTGACCATGGTCTCGGACAAATTCTTCGAGGTCACCAAGTATTACTCGCTCACCAAGCACACCTATCCCCCGATCTCCTGGTTCATGAACCTCAAGCGCTACCAGTCGCTGCCGGCCGACCTGCGCCAGGTGGTGGACGAGGCGGGCAAGGCCGCGTGCGCGCTCGACCGCAAGTCGGAAGTGGACAAGGAAAAGGGCGAGCTCGAGCTCATCCGGAAGGCCGGCGTGCAGGTCAACGAGGTGAAGGACCTCAAGCCCTTCCAGGACCGCATGGGTCCGGCCTACGACGTGGTCACCACCAAGGTCGGCAAGGAGTGGATGGACCGCGTGACGGCGGCGGTGAAGGCGGCGCAGTAGCGCGGCATGCTTCGCGCGGCGCTGGAGAACGTCGTCGAGGGCGTCTGCCTGCTATTGATGGTCGCCCTCACCCTCGACCTGATGCTGGGCGTCTTCTCGCGCTACGTCCTCGTCCGCACGTTCACGTGGTACGACGAGATCGCGCGGATCTGCTTCGTGTGGGTCGTGTTCCTGGGGGCGGCGGTGGGCGTGCGGCGACACACCCACTTCCGCCTGCACCTCCTCGTCGACCGCGTGCCGCTGCGCGCTCAGCGCGCGATCGCCGTCCTCGGCCAGCTCGTCGTCATCGGCTTCGCCGCCGCCCTCGTGCAGCAGGGCTGGGCCTTCGTCGAGCTCGGCCGCTTGCAGCAGACGCCGGTGATGGGGCTGTCGAAGGCGTGGGTCTATCTCGCCATGCCCACCGGCGGCGCGCTGATCATCCTCTTCAGCCTGATCCCGCTCGGCCGCGCGCTGCGCGACCTCGTCCGGTGATCGTCACGCTGACGGCGGTCGTCTTCGCGGCGCTGCTGCTCTGCGCGGTGCCGGTGGCCTTCACGGTCGGGATGGCGGGCTTCATGGGGCTCTGGTGGAGCGGGGCCTACCCGCTGTCCATCATCATCCAGCAGATGTTCCTCGCGGTGGACTCGTTCGTCCTCCTCGCCATCCCGCTCTTCATCCTTGCCGGGGCGCTCATGGAGACGGGCGGCATCGCCGTGCGGCTCGTGGTCTTCGCCCAGGCGCTGGTCGGCTGGATCCGCGGCGGCCTCGCCATGGCCGTCGTCATCGCCGAGTACATCTTCTCGGGCATCTCGGGCTCCACGATCGCCGACGTCTCGGCCATCGGCTCCACGATGATCCCGCCCATGACGCGCGCCGGGTACCGGCCCGAGCAGGCCGTCAGCGTGGTGGCCGCGGCCTCGGCGATGGGCATCCTGGTGCCGCCGTGCATCCTGATGATCGTGATCGGCGCCATCGCCAACGTGTCGGTCGCCGCGCTGTTCGTGGGCGGCTTCATCCCGGCGCTGGTGCTGGCCGTCGCGATCATGGCGTACATCTACTGGGACGCCCGGCGCGAGGGCATCGCGCTGCCGCAGCGCACGACGGCGGTGGGGCTCTGGCGGGCGTTCCGGGGCGCGCTGATCCCCCTCGGGCTCCCGGTCATCATCTTCGGCGGCATCCTGGGCGGCGTGATGACGCCGACGGAGGCGGCGGCCGTCGCCGTCTTCTACGCGGCGATCGTCGGGCTGTTCGTATATCGGGAGATCCGCTGGTCGCAGCTGCCGGAGATCCTGATCCAGAGCGCCGTGGTGACCGCCAACGTCTGCTTCCTCCTGGCCACGGCGGCCGTCGTCGCGTGGATCCTCGTGGTCCAGCAGGTGCCGGCGTCGCTCGCCCACGCGATGGCGGCCGTCGAGGCCGGGCAGGCCGGCTTCCTCGTGATGACGGCGGTCCTCTTCATCCTGATGGGCGCGGTGCTCGAAGGCCTGCCCGCGGTCGTCATCGTGCTGCCGACGTTCCTCCCCGTGGTCAAGCAGCTCAACATCGACCTCGTGCACTACTGCATCGTCGTCGTGGCGGCGACCGGTATCGGGCTCTTCCTGCCGCCGATCGGCGTGGGGCTCTTCATCTCGTGCGCGATCGCGAACATCACGGTCGATCGCGTCGTGCGTCCGATGCTGCCTTACGTGCTGTTTCTCTGCATCGGGCTCCTGTTCGTCATCCTCGTCCCGTGGTTCACCCTTGTCCTTCCGCGCCTGTTCGGCCTCTGATCCGTTGTAAGAAGTTCATTCCCGAGCGTCACCCCCGAATAGCTCCGCAGCGCGCCCCGTCTGATCGGCTGACGGAACTGATCGCTGACGGAGGACACGACAATGGAACGGAATCCCTGGAAGCTTGCGACCATCGGCATCGCCCTCGTGGGCACGACCGCTCTGAGCACGGGCCTCACCACGGCGTGGATGCTGCGGCCTGCCGCTGAGGCGCAGGCCCAGGCTGCGCCGGCCTCGACGGCCCCAGCCCCGGCCCTGCGTCCCGCGACGCAGTACGTGGCGGCGCCGGCGCCGTCCACCGCGCGCGCGTATCCCGCCGTCGCGCGCGCCGAGACTCCCGCCCGCGTCACGCGGGTGGCGTCGACGACCGCGGCGGACTGCAGCACCGGTGGCGAGCGCGCCATGCGCATCGCCAAGCCCGGCGCCATCGGCGCGCTGCTCGGCGCCGGCCTGGGCGCCGGCGGTGGCGCCATCGCCGACGGCGGCAAGGGCGCCGGTAAAGGAGCGCTGATCGGTGGCCTCGCCGGCGCGGCGCTCGGCGCCGGCTACGGCGCGTACAAGACGAAGAACGAGTGCGGCACGATCTTCGGCGGCGGCAACGGCTTCGACGCGGCGCCGGCGTCGCCCGCGTCGCGCGCAGACACGGTGCAGACCTTCTCGCCCGCGACCGGCGGCGACCGCATCCAGGTCTACGGCGTCCGCTGACACCGGTCGCTCGGACGAACGAACACGGGGCGCGCTTCTCGCGCCCCCTACGTTTTTAGCGGCTGTGATATGGTGAGCGCGCGATGAAGTCGCGCTGGAACGACGCCGAGGCCGCGAAGCTCGAGGGCCTCGACCTTCTCGTGTACGCCTCGCGGCTCGTCGGCGCCGAGACCTCGCTGGTCGTCTGGGGCGGCGGCAACACCTCCATCAAGACCGTCGAGCGCGATCACCGCGGCCGCGAGATCGGCGTGCTGCGTGTGAAGGGCAGCGGCTCCGACCTCAAGTCCGTCCAGCGCAAGGATTTCCCCGGCGTGCGGATGGACGACATCCGCGCGCTGCTCGAGCGCCAGGACATGGGCGACCAGGAGATGGTCGGCTACCTCGCCCACGCGCTGCAAGATCCCGGCGGCGTTCGGCCCTCCATCGAGACGCTGCTGCACGGCTTCGTCGACGCGCACGCCGTCGTCCACACCCACGCCGACGCCATCGTCTCGCTGACGAACAACGACCGGCCCCGCGAGGTGCTGGCGGGTGTGTACGGCAAGGACGTCATCGCGCTCGACTACCGCCGGCCGGGCTTCAGGATCTCGCGCGAGGTGGCGGATGCCATCGCCGAGCATCCCGAGGCGCGCGCGCTGGTGCTCGAGCGCCACGGGACGATCACCTGGGGCGCGCGGGTGCGCGACGCCTACGAGGCCACCATGGAGCTGATCACGCGCGCCGAGGAGGCGATCGCCGCAAAGAAGAAGGGACGCCGTGTCTTCGGCGGTCCGCGCGTGCCGGTCCTCGAGCCCGCTCAGCGCCGCGCGGCCGCGCTGGCGCTGGCGCCGGGGCTGCGGGGGCGGCTGGGGCGCGAGCGCCGCGTGATCGTGACCTTCGACGACGCCGACAAGGTCACCGAGTTCACCTCGTCGGCGGAGGCCCCGGCGCTCTCGCAGGTCGGCCCGGCCACGCCCGACCACACGATCTACACCAAGCGCCTGCCGTGCTTCGTGCCCCTCGACCGCGCGCCGGAGAGCGCCGAGGCGCTGTGGTCGGCCGTCGACGGCGCCATCGCGACGTTCGTGCGCGACTATACCGCGTATTTCGAGGCGCACCGCGAGCCCGGCGCCGAGCTGACCGATCCGCTGCCGCGCGTCGTGCTGGTCCCGGGCCTCGGGATGTTCACGGCCGGGCGCGACCGCCGCACCGCCGGCATCGTCGACGACATCGTCCACCACACGATCGACGTCATCGGCAATGCCGCGGCGTTCGGCCGCTACGTCTCGCTCACCGCGCAGGATACCTACGACGTGGAGTACTGGCCGCTCGAGCTCTACAAGCTCACGCTGGCGCCGCCGGAGAAGGAGCTGGCGCGCCGGATCGTGCTGGTGACGGGCGGCGGCTCCGGGATCGGCCGCGCGGCGGCCAAGCGGCTGGCCGCCGAGGGCGCCCACGTCGTCGTCGGCGACCTCGACGAGGCCGGCGCCAGGAGGACGGCGGAGGAGGTCACCGCGGCCGTCGGCGGCGGCCGGGCCATCGGCCTGCGGATGGACGTGACGAGCGAGGCCTCGGTGCGCGCCGCCTTCGAGACGACCGTGCTGGCCTACGGCGGCCTCGACATTCTC
>Ga0209802_1000546_pt1 | contig 28836 bp, 32 predicted proteins | sample GraSoiAngelo_129_FD_185886 | JGI IMG/M metagenome (GOLD analysis project Ga0209802, IMG submission 185886) | Grasslands soil microbial communities from the Angelo Coastal Reserve, California, USA - 14_0927_12_40cm (SPAdes) (version 2) | ecosystem: Environmental > Terrestrial > Soil > Grasslands ... | reverse complement strand
AGCTTCCAGACCGACCCCAAGACGCGGGCGGAGTTCATGCAGCTGGTCAAGGGCACCCCAACCGTATAGCCGAGCTCTTCTGCGGCACTTCCGGTTTCTCGTACGAATCCTGGATCGGCCGCTTCTACCCGAAGCGAATCCGGGCGGCGGACATGTTGCCCTTCTATGCGTCCCGCTTGAACAGCGTCGAGCTCAACACCACCTTCTATCACTGGCCCAAGCCGTCGTCACTCCAAGCATGGGCGGCGGCCGCGCCTGAAGAGTTTCGGTTCGCCATCAAGGCGCATCGCTGGCTGGCCAACCCCCTCAACGTGGAGCGATTCGAAGCCGGGCTGCCGGAGCTCAGGGACCTGTATGGGACGCTGGGTCCGGCCCTGGGACCCCTGCTCTTCAAGCTGCCGCCGCCGGCCGCGGCGTCCACGGAGCGACTGGGCCAATTTCTTCGCCTGGTGCCCGCCGGGTGGCGGGTAGCGTTCGAGTTCAGCCATCCGTCGTGGGAGGCCGATGACGTCACCCGCTTGCTGGAAGACACCGGGGCGGCGGCGTGCGCCGTCGATGATGGTCCGGAGCGGCCTTCACCTCGGGGCGCCTACCTCTACCTGCGACTACGCCGCGACCGGTATGGTGCGAAGGCATTGGCCGGGTGGGCGGAGCGGATCACCGCGGCCCTGGCCCAGGGCCGCGATGCCTATGTCTACTTCAAGCACCAGGCGGCCGGCCCGGCGCGCGCCCAGCGGCTGCGGACATTAGTCCAAACATCCGCTCGCCCCATAGTCAGACCGGGGGTATAATCGGCCGCAGTATGGCCCGGTCCATGTGGCGCGGCGCGATCAGCTTTGGGATGGTGGCCATCCCGGTCCGGATGTATCTCGCCACCGAGGCCCAGTCCACCGTGTCGTTGCGGATGCTGTGTCCCCATTGCCAGCTGCCCATCAAGCAGCAGCGGCACTGCCCCACCGACGATCACGTCGTGCCCTTCAACGAGGTCATCCGCGGGTACGAAGTCTCCAAGGGCACGTACGTGGTGCTGGACGATTCGGACCTGGACAAGCTGCCGCTCAAGACCACCAAGACGATCGACATCATGGAGTTTGTGGACGCCACCGAGGTCCCCCTGCCCCTCTACCTCAAGTCGGCCTACTACCTGGAGCCGGAAGAGGTCGGGGTCAAGCCCTACTTCTTGCTCAAGCAGGCTTTGCAGGACACCGGCAAGGTGGCGGTGGCCAAAGTCGCCCTGCGTGACCGGGAGCACCTCTGCCTGATCCAGGTGGAGGGCAAGGCCATCATGTGCAACACGCTGAACTGGCCGGAAGAGATCCGCTCGGCGGATGAGCTCAACCTGCCTGAGAAAAGCGTAAAGATCAGCGACAAGGAAGTCCAGATGGCCAACTCGCTGATCGAAAACCTCAGCGACACCTTCCAGCCCCAGCGCTACACGGATGACTACCGGGCCGCCTTCATGCAGATCGTGGAGCAGAAGCTGGCCGGGCAGGAAATCGTGGCGCCCACCGCCGCCGCCGAGCCCAAGGTGATGGACCTGATGGCGGCGCTCAAGGCCTCGGTCGAAGCCGCCAAGCAGGGCAAGAAGAAGCCGGGGGCCGAGCCGGCCGGGGCCGCTGCGCCGGCCTCCCGCAGGGTCAAGGTCGCCGCCAAGACCACGACGGCCAAGCCCGCCAGGCGCAAGACCGCCTGACCTCGCCCATGGCGCGGGGGTCCAGCGCAAAGGCGGTCGAGCTCGACCTCCCCTTCACCAGCGCCCTTCCGGACCGGATTCGCCCCATGCTGCCCATGCTGGCCGCCGAACCGTTCGACTCACCCGCCCACTGCTTCGAGGTGGCCTGGGATGGCGTCCGGGCGATGGCTTCGCTGAGTGGCGACCGGCTGCGGCTGATCGGTCGCAGCGGCCAGGATCTCACCGCCGCGTATCCGGAGCTGGAAAGGCTGAGCTTGCTGCTGCCGCCGGGGACGATGGTCGACGGCGAGCTGATCGTGGCCGACCGGGAAGGGCGGCCCGACCTGGCAGCCCTGCAGGAACGGCAGCAGGCACAGGACCCATACGACATCGCGGCGGGAGCCCGCACCCACCCAGTCACGTACGTCGTCTACGACATCCTGTTCCGCCGCGGCCGGTCGCTCCTGCCCGACCCTCTGCACCGGCGGCGCGAGACGCTCAAGGACACGCTGGGCTCGACCGGGTCGATCTACGTCCCCGGAGCCCTGGAAGCGGAGGGGATTGCGTTCTTCGAGGCCGCCCAGGAAAAGGGACTGCAGGGGATCGTGGCCAAGCGGCTGGACAGCCCGTACACGCCCGGCCGCCCGCATCAGGCCTGGCTGCTCATCCAGGCGGTGCGCCAGGCAGACTTCGCGGTGCTGGCCTTTACCCCCGGCCGTGGCGATCATCCGCTGCAGGGGTTGATTGTCGGCAGCTACGACGGCAATGGCTACCGGCCCGTCGGTCGGGTATCAGGAGGCTACGACCTGCGGGCGGCCCTCCGGCTGCGCCGGCTGTTGGACCCGTTGCCGAGAGCGAGCGCGAGCCCGGGCGAACGGTGGGCGGGCGATGAGGTCTGCTGGGTCGAGCCGCGAGTGGTGGTCTCGGTGAAGTTCAGCGAGTGGGACCAAACCGGCCAGCTGCGCTTCCCGATCTACTGCGGGCTCAAGCCCGACGTGAGCCCCAACGAATGCGTGCGGCTGCCCATGGTCGAGCGGCCGCCGGCCGACCGGCCGCGCGTGGCGATCGAGCTGCCCACCCTGCCACTACAGTAGATCCCGTGAAAGTCGCCGTCCGCCTGCGGGTGAACGGACAAGACACCGAGCTGTTGGTGCCGCCCTACAAGACGGTCCTCGAGATTTTGCGGGAAGACCTGGGCCTCACCGGCACCAAGCATGGGTGCGAGCTGGGCGAGTGCTCGACCTGCGGCATCCTGGTCGACGGCAAGCCCTTTCTCTCCTGCCTGGCGCTGCCGCTGGACCTGGAAGGCCACGAGATCACGACCATCGAAGGCCTGGCCGAGGGTAGCCGGCCACACCCGCTGCAGGTCACCTTTGCCGAGCTGGGCGCCGCGCAGTGCGGCTATTGCACGCCCTCGATGATCCTGACCGCCAAGGCGCTCTTGGATACCGATCCCCACCCCTCGCGGGCTGCCATCCAGCAGGCGCTGGCGGGCGTGCTCTGCCGGTGCACCGGATATCTCAAGATCTTCGAGGCGGTCGAGCTGGCGGCATCACGGCATGGCTAAGACGCAGGCCGACGAGCTGGCTGTCGTTGGCAAGTCGCTGCCAAAACCCGACGCCATGGGCAAGGTCAGCGGGCAGGCACGGTTCGCCGATGACCTGATGCTGCCGCGCATGCTCTTCGCCCGCATCCTGCGCAGCCCACTGCCGCACGCCCGCATCCGCCAGGTCGATGCTTCGCGGGCCCGCGCCATGCCAGGGGTGCAGGCGGTGCTGACCGGCGAAGACCTGCCCATCAAGTACGGCATCCTGCCGGTCAGCCAGGATGAAGAGGCCCTCTGCTCCGAAAAGGTTCGCTACGTCGGTGACCCGGTGGCGGCGGTGGCGGCCACCGACGAATGGATCGCCGACGCGGCCCTGGAAGCCATCGACGTGTCCTTCGAGGCGTTGCCCAGCGTGATGAGCATCGACGAGGCACTCGCTCAGCCAGGCGAGCCGATCCATCCCCGGGGCAATGTGCACAAGGCCGTGGCGCTCGAGTTCGGGGACACGGAGGAGGGCCTCCGGTCCGCCGACCATACCCGCGAGGATGTGGTCTTCTTCGAAGGCAATACCCACCTCCCCATGGAGCAGCACGCCGCGGTGGCCCAGTATGGCCAGGACGGCAAGCTCACCGTGTGGTCGTCGACCCAGACCCCGCACTACGTTCACCGGGCCCTGGGCAAGGTGCTCGAGCTGCCGATGAGCCGGATCCGGGTGATCGCCACCCCGAACGGCGGCGGATTCGGCGGCAAGAGCGATATCTTCGCCCACGAGATCGTGGCGGCCAAGCTGGCCATGGTCACCGGCCGGCCGGTGAAGATCACGCTCACCCGCGAGGAGGTCTTCTATGCCCACCGCGGGCGCCACCCGGTCTTGATGAAGGTGCGCACCGGCTTTCGCCGGGACGGCCGCATCACGGCCATGCAGTTCCAGAGCTTCCTTGACGGCGGCGGGTATGGCAGCTACGGCGTGGCCAGCACCTACTACACCGGCGCCCTGCAGACCGCCACCTACGCCATCCCTCGCTATCGCTTCGAGGGCGTTCGCCTCTTCACCAACAAGCCGCCCTGCGGGCCCAAGCGCGGGCACGGGACGCCCCAGCCCCGCTTTGCGCTGGAGGTCCACCTGGACAAGGTGGCGGACGAGCTGGGCCTCGACCCGGTCGCCATCCGCCGCCGGAACCTGGTGCAACCAAACAGCCAGACGGTCAACTGGCTTCGGATCACGAGCTGCGGCCTGGAGGCCTGCATGGATCGGGTGGTGGCCGACTCGCGCTTCCTGGAGCGGCGCACCGCGATGCCCAGCGGCCGCGGCCTCGGGTTCGCGGTCAGCTCCTACCTCTCTGGGGCGGGCACCGCCATCTACTGGAACGACATGCCGCATTCCGAGGTCCAGGTCAAGGTCGACCGGGGCGGCGGGGTGTCGGTGCTGTGCGGCGCCATCGACATCGGGCAGGGTTCCGATCACATCCTGGCGGCCATCGTGGCCGAGGTCCTGGGGGTTTCGCTGCAGGACATTCAGCTCACCACCGCGGACACCGACCTGACCCCCATCGACCTGGGCAGCTATTCCTCGCGGGTCACGTTCATGGTGGGCAACGCCGCCATCGCCGCCGCCCAGAGGGTGCGCCAGCGACTGGCCGAGGCCGCCGCCCGGATGCTGCACTGCGAATCGGACGAGCTCAGTTTCCGGGGAGGCCAGGTCGGCCGGCGGGATCATCCCGGCGAGGCCATCTCATTCGCCCAGACAGTCCAGGCCGCCGAAGCTGGCGAAGGGTTGATCAGCGCCAGCGGCAGCTACACGCCGCCCAAACTGGCGGGGCCCTACAAGGGCTCCGGGGTGGGGCCCAGCCCGGCCTACTCGTTCTCCGCCGCGGTAGTGGAGGTGGAGTGCGACCCGCGAACGGGCGAGGTGCGGGTACCGGAGGTCTGGATCGCGCACGACATCGGACGGGCCATCAACCCGGTGCTGGTGGAGGGACAGGTCGAGGGTAGCGTGTACATGGCGCTGGGCGAGGCGCTGATGGAGGAGCAAACGTTCCGGATCGGCGTCCACAAGTTTCCGTCGATGCTGGAGTACAAGAGCCCGACCACCCTGGAGATGCCGGTGGTTCACACCAGTCTTGTCGAAAGCCTCGACCCGGAGGGGCCGTTCGGGGCCAAAGAGGCCGGTCAGGGACCCTTGCTGCCGGTGATCCCTGCCATCGCCAACGCGGTATACAACGCCCTGGGGGTCCGGATCGACGAGATCCCGATCACGCCCGAGAAAGTGCTGCGGGCGCTGGCTCAGCCGTCGCGGCGGGTCGGGCCTAAAGGGGTGCCGCGATTCGCCTTTCCGTCCCCGATCCAGGCCGCGCGACCGCCGGAATGGGAGGGGAAGTAGTGCTGCGGCTGCCGCCCCTTCGGTACCTGCGTCCCACCTCGGTGGAGGCCGCCGCCGAAGCGGTCGCCGAGCATCCGGGGGCCATGCTGATCGCCGGCGGGACGGACCTGGTGCCGAACCTCAAGCGCCGGCAATTCGATGCGCCGGTGCTGGTCAGTCTGCGGGGGATCGCGGGGTTCGATGGCATCCAGGGTGAGCCGGGACGGGGCATGGTCATCGGCGCCGGTGCCACGCTGGACCAGGTCGCCACCCACCCGGCGCTCCAAACGGCCTACCGCGCGCTGGCCCAGGCTGCCGGGTTCGTGTCCACGCCTCAGATCCGGCACATGGGAACCATCGGTGGCAACCTGCTGGTCGATCCGCGCTGCAACTATTACAACCAGAGTGCGGCCTGGCGCCAAGCGGTCGGCTACTGCCTGAAACGCGACGGCGATATCTGCCTGGTGGCGCGCAGCTCGCCCCGGTGCTGGGCGGTCTCGTCCTCGGACAGCGCACCGGTGGCCCTGGCGCTGGGGGCCGAGCTGACTCTTCGCGGTGCTGAAGGGGAACGCCGCGGGGCAGCGGCCGACCTCTATCGCGACGATGGCATCGTGTACACGACGAAGCGAGCGGACGACGTCATCGTGGGGATCCATCTCCCGGCGGCGCCGGCCATGACCAGCGCCTACTGGAAGTTACGGCGGCGCGGATCGTTCGATTTCCCGGTACTGGGGGCCGCGGTGGCGCTGGACTGGGCCGACGGCATGGTCCGGGTGGCGCGTGGCGCCCTGGGGGCCGCCGGCTCTCGTCCAGTTGAAGTCAGCCACTTGCTGACTCCCCTGGTGGGTCGCCGTCCGGACGACGAGCTGATTGCCCAGGTGGCCGAAGCCGCCGAGAAACCAGCGAGGCCGCTGGACAACACCGACTTCTCGCACTATTGGCGAAAACGGATGACCCGGGTGCTGATCGAGCGGGCGCTCCGAGACGCCTGCGGCCTAGATCCGCTGGCCGGGCGCCTCACCGCGCAGACCAGGTCCGGCCAGGCCGCCTGAACGCCCCTTTAGACGGCTGACGAAAGGCCGATCAGGGCGCTGAGCAGCAGCCAGCCCAGGCCCACCGCGGCCAGGCTCCACCCCAATATGGCCGTAAGCGGGATCTGACGGCGCCGGCGCCAAACTGGCCGGATTTGATCTGGATCTTGAGTGGAAATCACTATGTTTCTGTCCCAATTAATAATATCCGGTTTACCACTAGCGTCACTATCATCATAGCCAGAAACGTCTTGTGGGGCTAGTTCTGTACTGATCAAGGATGAGACTCCCGACACCCGCCAATCTTTCAGTCTGCCTCCCCCACGGCGGCGGGTGGGCGAGCACTCTGTTCCCTCCCTCCGCGGGGAGGCACCAACCGCCCCTCCCCTACGGCGAGCGGGAAATATCGTCCCCTCCCTCCGAGGAGGGCAATTAAGTCCCCTCCCCTCGGGGGAGGGGTAGGGAGGGGCCCAGGTCAAGGCTTGAGGTCCCAGGCCCGCAGCTCGTCCAGGGCCTGGTAGGCGGTCAGATCGTATTGGGCCGGCGTGATCGAGACGTAGCCCTTGCTGACCATGGCCACGTCGGCGTCTTCGGCCGTCTCCATGGGGCGGAAGGTACCGGCCAGCCAGTAGTACTCCTGCTGGCGGGGGTCGGTTCGCCGCTCGAACTGCTCCTCCACTCTCGACTCCCCCTGCCGGGTGATGGCGACGCCCTTGATCTCCGCCTCCGCCAGGTTGGGCACGTTGACGTTGAGCAGCACCTTGGGCGGCAGGCCGTGGCTGAGCACCGCCAGCGCCAGCTTGCGGGTGAACCGGGCCGCGTACGTGTAATCGGGCTCGGTGAAGGTAGCCAGCGACACCGCGATGGAAGGGATGCCCAGGATGCGGGCTTCGGTGGCAGCCGAGACCGTGCCCGAGTAGATCACATTGGTGCCGGTGTTGGCGCCCAGGTTGATCCCTGAGACCACCAGGTCAGGCGGCCGCGGCAGAATGGCCTTCACCGCCAGCTTCACGCAGTCGGCCGGCATGCCGTTCACCGCGTAGCCGAAGCGCGCACTTCGCCGCACCACCTCCTTGGCCCGTAGCGGCAGCAGGAGGGTGATGGCATGGCCGACAGCGCTGCGTTCCGCATCGGGAGCAACCACCTCCACCTGGCCGACCTTTCGCAACTCCTGCCAGGCGGCCAGGATGCCGCCGGCGTAGATGCCATCGTCGTTGGTGAGGAGGATCAGCGGTCGCGGCACGCTGCTCATGATGACTTAGCCCAGTGGATCCGGGAATCGGGCGACTATACTTAGAGCTGGTCGAGCGGCGCACAGCTGGAGGCGAGGGCCATGGACGATCCGATTCTCGAGTTTCTGCGGTCCCAATCCCACAACTATCGCTGCCGCGTGTGCGGATCCAGCCACAAGGGGTCGCAGCTCCGCAAGATCGGGCAGCAGAACAACAAGGTCGTGGTCCAGGTGACCTGCGGCCGCTGCCGGGACTCGTTCATGCTGCACATCCAGTTCGCCGGAGCGCTGAGCGCCGAGGTGGAGGAAGTGACCGCCGTGGTCCCCTCTCCGCGGGATGCCGAGGAAATCGTGGGCGATCCGGTTACCCACGACGAGGTGCTCGATGCCCACCAGCGGCTGGCGGGCTTTCAGGGAAAGCTAACCGACCTGATCGGCTAGCGCGCCGGCGCTTTTACAGCAGCCGTCCCAGGAAGGCGACCCCGAAGGGAATGAGCAAGGCCAGCAACGACGCGACGATCGCGATCAGGTTAGGAAGCTGCCGCGGGTCGCGCATGCCGACATACGTGAGATAGGCTGCCACGGCTGCACTCCCGACGACCGCGATGGCCGCCAGGCCGCGCACCAGTTCCGGGTACTCCGTGTAGAAGCGAGTCTGGCGGCGGCGGGCGATGCCGATGAGCCAGAAGACGACGAGGCCGTTCAGCACCAGTGAGCTGATCAGCGCGCAGGCGGCGATCAGCAACCGGAACTGAGCGAGGTGGGCCATCACGAAGGCCGACAGATTCACCATCAGGATGCCCAGCGGGGTCACGATGCCGATGGCCAGCAGGACGGTGCGCCGGTTGGCGCGGATGCGGACCACGTCAGGTGACGGCCAGCTTCCGGGCGTACTCGGGTCGCGCCCAGGCCTGGCTGCGCAGGACGTGGTCGAGGCGGCGCACCGCGTCCCAGATGTCGACATAGCGCGTATACAGGGCGGCGAAGCCGAAACGCATCAGGTCGGGCGTCCGAAAGTCGCCGATCACGCCCTCGTCGATCAGGGCCCGCATCACCCGGTACGCCTGCGGGTGGCGGACGGCGACGTGCGACGCGCGCAGAGCGGCGTCGCGCGGGGAGGCGATCTCCAGATCGAACCCATCGATGGTGTCCACCAGGCGGATGAAGAGGTCACCCAGCGCCTGGGACTTCCGGCGGGCCGCTGGCAGGTCGACCTGCAGCCATAGGTCGACGCCGACCTCCAGCGCCGCCATGGCCAGGATGGGCGGCGTCCCCGCCACCTGGCGCCGGACCCCGGGAGCCGGGCGGTAGCGCGCCTCGAAGCCGAATGGGTCCGCATGTCCCATCCAGCCGGTGAGCGGCGAGCGCAGGGCCTCTTGCCAGCGCCGGGCGACGAACAGGTAGGCGGGGGCGCCGGGGCCGCCGTTTAAGTATTTGTATCCGCAGCCGACCGCGAGGTCGGCCTGGCTGGCATTCAGGTCGACCGGAAGGGCTCCGGCGCTGTGCGAGAGGTCCCACAGCGCCAGCGCGCCACGTCGGTGGGCAGCGTCGGTCAGGCGCGGCATGTCATGGAATGACCCACTCGCATAATCGACATGGGTGAGGGCGAGTACCGCCACCCTGTCGTCGAGGGCCCGCTCGAGGTCGGCCCTCTCGACGACCCGAACCGCATGAGCGCCGCCGAGCAGATCCACCAGCCCTTTGGCGATGTAGAGGTCGGTTGGGAAGTTCTGCGCCTCGGTCAGGATCGTCGGTCGGCCGGCATGCAGCTTGGCAGCTGCAGCCAGCAGCTTGAAGAGGTTCACCGAGGTGCTGTCGGTGGCGACTACCTCGCCCGGTTCCGCCCCGATGAGGCGGGCGATCTTGTCGCCGATGCGCGACGGGGCGTCGATCCAGTGGGCCGTGTTCCAGCTCCGGATCAGGCCGGTGCCCCACTCCTCGCGGACCACGTGGTCCAGTCGCTGAGCGGTCGCCTTGGGCAGCGCGCCCAGCGAGTTTCCGTCCAGGTACACGACGCCCTCGGGGCATTCGAACACATCGCGCCATTGCGCCAGGGGATCCTGCCGGTCGAGCTCCACGCATGCGTCGCGATCCATGGCCCGCCTACCTCCGCAGGGTTGCGTAGCCGCCGCGGTAGAAGATCAGCGGCGGGTCGTCGCGCAGCACATCGGCGTTGACGACCTCGCCCAGGAAGATGGAGTGATCGCCGCCGTCGTAAACCGCCTGCACCCGTGCTTCCAGGAAGGCGATGGCCTGGGGCAGGATGGGGCAGCCGGTCACCCCGATCCGGTAGCTTCCGGGGGCGAATTCGACGCCCGCCAGGCGGCGGTCATCGGCGAAGAAGCGGGAGGTGGCTTCGTCGTTGGTCCCCAGGATGCTGGCACCGTACAGGTGGCTCTCCAGCAGCAGGGCGTGCATGCGGGTGGTCTTCTCGATGGTGGCGAGGACCAGCAGCGGCTCCAGGGACACCGAGCAGAAGGCGCTCACGGTCATTCCGTGCAACTGCTCCCCGACGATGGTCGTGAGGACGGTTACGCCGCTGGGGAAGTGGCCCATGACGGAACGAAACAGGGCCTGGTCGGGGGCGGCCATCGATCAATTAAAGCTGATGCGGGATGGCCCAACCTCCACACGTCGACAAACTCCCCTCCGCTTGGGGAGGGGCAGGGGAGGGGGTATGTGGCCGCCGGCGCATTATTTGTCTCGTGGCGCTCTACGATCTACCGCTCGAACAACTGGAGTCATACCGCCCCGCGCGAGACGAGCCCGCCGACTTTGACGCCTTCTGGCACGTCACGCTCGACCAGGCTCGCTCGCACGCAAAACCGCCGGTCTTCGCTCCGACCGAGGTCGGGCTTCGGTCGCTCGAGACGTTTGACGTGACATTCTCGGGGGCAGAAGGTCATCCCATCAAAGGATGGCTGCTGGTGCCGCGCCATCGATCTGGCGCACTGCCGGTCGTCGTCGAGTACCTCGGCTACGGAGGAGGCCGCGGTTTCCCATTCAACTGGCTGACCTGGTCTGCCGCCGGCTACGCGCGGGGTGTTGAGTCGCGAGTCCTACTACTATCGCCGCCTGTTCACCGACGGCGTGCTTGCCGTTGGGGCCGCTCGGCAGCATCCTGCTGTGGATCCCAAACGGGTCGTGTTGGCCGGGGTCAGTCAAGGAGGCGGGATATCGATCGCCGTCAGCGCGCTGGAACCCTCGATCAACGCGGCGCTAATCGACGTGCCATTCCTTTCGCACTTCAAGCGGGCCATCGAGATCACCGACGCAAACCCATACGTCGAACTCGCTTTCTGTCCATCCACCGCGACAAGTCGGCCGCGGTGTTCAAGACTCTGAGCTACTTCGATGGCATGAATTCGCGACGCGCGCGCGAGTGCCGGCACTCTTCTCGGTCGGGCTGATGGACGAGATCACGCCCCCTTCGACCGTCTTTGCCGCCTACAACCACTGGGTCGGTCCCAAGTCGAACTCCGTCTGGCCCTACAGCGGTCACGACGCCGGGGAGTTGCATCACACGACGGCCAAGTTCAAATTCTTGGTGGACAGGGGCATCGTGCCCCCGGGTTAGCATCCGGCAGAGCCTGCTGACCCTCCCCTGCCCCTCCCTGAGAGGGAGGGGACCACAGGGTGCCGTATACTATGAATGTCCGACTAGTCCAGTCGGAGATCTATGAGATTTTCCACTCGCTCTGAGTACGGCATCCGCGTCATGGTTCGCCTGGGCCGCCAGTACGGCAACGGGCCCGTGCCCCTCTCCGAACTCGCCCAGGAGGAAGGGCTGCCGGCCGCCTACCTGGAGCAGATCGCCGGGCAGCTGCGGCGCACCGGGCTGGTCTCCAGCCGCATGGGTGCCCGGGGCGGCTATGTCCTCGCCCGCCAGCCCGAGCAGATCACCATGGCCGACATCGTCCGCAGCCTGGAGGGCTCGCTGGCGCCCGTGAGCTGCCTGGCGGAGGGCGGCGGTCCGGATGAATGCACCCACGCCGACGTCCCCTGCTCGGCCCACTCCTTCTGGGAGCGGCTGCAGGCGACGGTCACGGCCACCCTATCGTCGGTCACCGTGGCCGACCTGATGGAAAAGGCAGAGGGAGCGCCGGCATGATCGAGACGCGCAGCTTGGACGTGACCGCCATCCGCGAGGATTTTCCCATCCTCGATCGGGTGATCAACGGCAAGCCGCTGGTCTACCTGGACAGCGCCGCCACGTCCCAGAAGCCGCGGGCCGTGATCGACACCATGACCGACTACTACTCTCGCTACAACGCCAACCCCCATCGAGGGGTGTACCAGATCAGCGAGGAAGCCACCGCCGCCTACGAATCGGCGCGGCAGCGGGTGGCCACCTTCATTAACGCGCCCAGTCCCAAAGAAATCATCTTCACGCGCAACGTCACGGAGGCTATCAACCTGGTCCGCTACAGCTGGGGCCGGGCGAACGTCCACCAGGGCGACCGGATCCTGCTGACCGAGATGGAGCACCACAGCAACCTGGTGCCCTGGCAGCTGCTGGCCGCCGAGGTGGGCGCGGAGCTGGACTTCCTGCTCATCGACGACCGCGGCCGTCTCGTCCTCGATGACCTGGCCCAGAAGGTGGCGGGGGCGCGGCTGGTGGCGCTCACCCACCAGTCCAATACGCTCGGCACCATCAACCCGGTGAAGGAGATCGCCCGGGCGGCGCACCAGGCTGGCGCGCTGGTCCTGGTCGATGGCGCCCAGGCCGTCCCCCATATGCCGGTGGACGTGCGCGACCTGGACGTGGATTTCTACGGGTTCTCCGGGCACAAGATGTGTGGGCCTACGGGCATCGGGGTGCTGTGGGCGCGCCGGTCGTTGCTCGACGCAATGCCACCCTTCCTGGGTGGCGGGGACATGATCAAAAAGGTCACGCTCGACCACGCCACCTGGAACGATCTTCCTTGGAAGTTCGAGGCCGGGACGCCCGCGGTCGCCGAGGGGATCGGCCTAGGCGCCGCCGTGGATTACCTGTGCGGCATCGGCATGGACCGGGTCCGGGCCCACGAGCGTACCCTGCTCGATTATGCGTTGGAGAAGCTCCAGGATGTCCCGCAGATCACGGTCTATGGCCCCCAGGATCCGGACATCCATGGCGGGGCGGTGTCGTTCAGCCTGCCCGACATCCACCCGCACGACCTGGCCACCCTGATCGATCAGGAGGGCATCGCCGTCCGAGCCGGCCACCACTGCACCCAGCCGCTGATGGAGCGCCTGGGCGTGCCGGCGACCACCCGGGCCAGCTTCTATCTCTACAACCGGCAGGACGAGGTCGACCAGCTGGTGGAGGCCATTGTTCGAGCCCAGAAGGTGTTTGCATGACCAGCGACCTGTACCGGGAACAGATCCTGGACCACTACAAGAACCCGCATAACTTTGGGGAACTGGACGACGCCGATGTCGCCCAGGAGGGCGACAACCCGCTCTGCGGGGACGTTATCACCCTCTACCTGAAGCTGGACGATGGCAAGCTCAGCCGGGCGACCTTCCGCGGTCGCGGCTGCGCCATCAGCCAGGCCTCGGCCTCCATGCTGACCGACATGATCGTGGGCAAGCCCATCGATGAGCTCAGGCATTTCCCCACCCAGGCGGTCCTGGACGAGCTGGGGGTGCCCATCAGTCCCGCCCGCATGAAGTGCGCCACCCTGGCGGTCAACACCCTGCGCGTCGCTCTCAACGGGGGAGCGGGAGGGGATGACGATGACTGATTTGACTAGGGAGGCCACGGGTACGATTGCAGAGAGCACGATGACCGATTTTGAGATCAAGAATCTACGCGTGAGCGTGGAAGGCCGCGAAATCTTGAAGGGCATCTCGCTCGGGATCAGCAAGGGCCAGGTCCACGCTGTCATGGGCCCCAACGGCTCGGGCAAGAGCACGTTGTCGCACACCTTGATGGGTCATCCCAATTACAAGGTGACCGGTGGGGAAGTCCTCTTCAAAGGTCAGAACATCCTCCTCCTGCCCACGGAGCAGCGGGCCAAGCTCGGCCTGTTCCTGGCGCTGCAGTACCCGGTCGTGGTGCCCGGCATCACCATGAGCAATTTCCTGCGAACCGCCCTCAACGCGAAGCGCGGCTACGACGGCAAGGACAAATCGAAAGCGATCAGCCCCAAGGAGTTTCGCGCCCTGCTCAAGGACGAGATGGCGGTCCTCCGCATGGACGACTCGTTTCTTCCGCGCTACGTGAACGAAGGGTTCAGCGGGGGCGAGAAGAAGCGGGCCGAGATCCTGCAGATGGCCATCCTCAAGCCCGAAATTGCCATCCTGGATGAGACAGACTCCGGACTGGACATCGACTCCATCAAGTTCGTGAGTGAAGCGGTCAACCGGATGCGGGGGCCGGGCCTGGGTGTGCTCATTATCACCCACTACACGCGGGTCCTCAAGTTCATCACCCCGGACTTTGTGCATGTGCTGGTCAATGGTGAGTTCGTGCTCTCCGGAGGCCCCGAGGTCGCGGACCGACTCGAGGCCAAAGGCTACTCGGAATGGGTCAAAGAATCGCCGACCAAGGAGGTCAAGTAATGGCCGTCGTTCCCAAGATCAATGTCGGCGACAACTACAAGGAGCAATACGGGTTCTTCGACCCGGAGAAGTACGTCTTTAAGGCCAAGCGCGGGCTGAGTCCCGAGGTGGTCAAAGAAATCTCCTGGATGAAGAGCGAGCCGGCCTGGATGACCAAATTCCGGCTGCACGCCCTGGAGATCTACTACAAGCGGCCGCTCCCCACCTGGGGCGCGGACCTGTCCAAGATCGACTTTGACAACATCTTCTATTACCTCAAGTCCACGGAGGGCCAGGGCAAGACCTGGGAGGACGTCCCGGAGGACATCAAGCGCACGTTCGACCGGCTGGGTGTGCCCCAGGCGGAGAAGAAGTTCCTGGCCGGCGTGGCTGCCCAGTACGAGTCCGAGGTCGTGTATCACTCCCTGCACAAGGAGCTGGCGTCCAAGGGCGTCATCTTCCTGGACACGGACAGCGGGCTGCGCGAGCACCCGGACCTGTTCAAGGAGTATTTCGGGACCATCATCCCACCGGGGGACAACAAGTTCGCCGCGCTCAACAGCGCCGTCTGGTCGGGCGGATCGTTCATTTACATCCCCAAGGGGGTCAAGGTGGAGATCCCGCTGCAGGCCTACTTCCGGATCAACGCCCAGAACATGGGCCAGTTCGAGCGCACCCTGATCATCTGCGACGAGGACAGCTTCGTGCACTACATCGAGGGCTGCACGGCGCCGGTCTACTCCAGCGACTCGCTGCACTCGGCGGTGGTGGAGATCGTCGTCAAGCGGGGCGCCCGCTGCCGGTACACCACGGTGCAGAACTGGTCGACCAACGTCTACAACCTGGTCACCAAGCGGGCGGTCGCCTACGGGGATGCCACCATGGAATGGGTGGACGGCAACCTGGGGTCGCAGATCACCATGAAGTACCCCAGCATCTACTTGATGGAGCCGGGCGCCAAGGGTGACGTGCTGAGCGTGGCCTTCGCCGGCAAGGGGCAGCACCAGGACGCCGGCGGCAAGGCGGTGCACGTGGCCCCCAACACCAGCTCCAACATCGTGTCCAAGTCGATCTCCAAGAGCGGCGGCCGGACCTCGTACCGCGGCCTGGTGAAGGTCTATCCCGGAGCCAAGAATTCGAAGTCCTTCGTCCGTTGCGACGCGCTGCTGCTGGACGAGGACTCCCGCTCCGACACGTACCCGACCACCGAAGTCGACGAGGAGCAGGTCAAGATCGGGCACGAGGCGACCGTAAGTAAGGTCTCGGACGAGCAGCTCTTCTATCTGCAGAGCCGGGGCATCACCCGGGCCGAGGCCGAGACCATGATCGTCAACGGCTTCATCGAACCGTTCACCAAGGAGCTGCCCATCGAGTACGCGGTCGAGCTCAACCGGCTGATCGCTCTCGAGATGACGGGGTCGGTCGGCTAAACGAATGGGCTTCTCGCGTGCGGCTGTGGAGGAGCTGAGCGCCCTCCACACCGAACCTGACTGGCTGCGTCTCCGGCGCCTCGAGTCGTTCGAGGTGTTCGAGCGCACCGCGCTGCCCGACACCAAGACCGACGAGGAGTGGCGGCAGGTCGACCTCAAGCCGCTGAGTCTCGACGCCTTGCGGCCGTTTGAGCAGCCCGACGGGACCGCGTCCGCCGAGATTATCCCGGAGGCGGCCGCCGTATTGGGCCAGCGCGGCACCTCGCCGGTAGCAGCTCGAAGCGAGCGGCTGGACGGCGAGCTGGCCCGCCAGGGCGTGTTCTTCGGACCGCTGTGGGCGGCCGCCCAGGACCATCGCGAGCTGGTCGAGCAGCGCCTCTTTAGCGCGGTCCGCGCCGATCGCGACAAGTTTGCCGCCCTGCACGCAGCCCTCTTCTCCGGTGGGACGTTCCTGTACGTCCCCGACGGGATGACGCTGGAGCAGCCCCTGATCAGCCAGTACTGGGCCTCCGCCTCGGGCAGCACGGCGCTGCCCCACACGCTGATCGTGGCCGGCAAGGGGTCCCGCTTCCAGTACGTGGATGAGTTCATCGGCCCGGCCGGGGTGGAGACGACCCTGGTGAGCGGATCGGCGGAGGTCTTTCTCGACGAGGGCGCCGATGTCGGATACGTGGCGGTCCAGCGCTGGGGAACATCGGCGTGGCAGTTCGCCAACCAGCGCTTCCACGTCGGCCGCGACGCCCGGCTGCGGATGGTCGACCTGGCGCTGGGCGGACGGTTCGCCAGGCTCCGGGTGGACGTCATCATGGACGGCCCGGGCGGCCAGGCCGAGCTCAAGGGGCTCTTTTTCGGGACCGGCGAGCAGGCTTTCGACTTCCGGACCCTCCAGGATCACATCGCCCCGCACACCCAGTCCGACCTGCTCTTCAAGGGAGCATTGCGTGACGCGTCCCGGAGCGTGTATGTCGGCTCCGTGCGCGTGGAGAAAGATGCCCGCGGCACCTCGGCCAACCAGGCCAACCGCAATCTCCTGCTCTCCGAGAAGGCACGAGCCACATCCGAGCCGATCCTGGAGATCCTGAACAACGACATCCTCCGCTGCAGCCACGGCGCCACGGTGGGACCGGTCGACCCCGAGCACCTCTTCTACCTGACCAGCCGCGGCATTCCGGGTCCGGTGGCGCAGCGCATGCTGGTGGAGGGATTCCTCAAGGAGGTCCTGGACCGGGTGCCGGTGCAGCATGTACGGAACCTGGTCGAGCAGGAGCTGGCGACCCGCATTGGCTAAGGTCCGGGTTGCCTCGACCGCCGACATACCCAAGGAATCGATGATGCGGGTGGACGTGGGTGACGAGCCGATCTGCTTGATTCACGCGGAGGACGATCAGTTCTACGCCATCTCCGACACCTGTACCCACGAGAACTACTCCCTATGCGAGGGCGAGCTCTGGGAGATGTCGGTAGAGTGCCCGCGGCATGGCTCTCGTTTCGATGCACGGACCGGGAAAGTCACCGGCCTGCCGGCCGTGATCCCGGCCAAGGCGTATCCGGTGACCGTTACCAACGGTGATATCTACGTGGACAGCGAGGGGTAGAATTGATCTGATGCCAGAACTGGAAACGGCCCCGTCGACCGACATGCTTCGGGACAAGGTCACCGAGGTCCTTGGAACCTGCCGGGACCCCGAGATCGGCCTGGACATCATGAGCCTGGGCCTGGTCTACGAGATGCTGATCGAGGACGGCAAGGTGCACGTCAAGATGACCCTCACCGCCATTGGCTGTCCGTGGGCCCAGGACCTTTTCGACGAGGTCAAGGCCAAGGTCGAAGAAGTCCCGGGCGTCACGAACTGTACGGTCGAGCTGGTCTATTCCCCGCCCTGGAGTCCGGACATGATGAGCGAAGACGCCAGGATGGAATTGGGCTTTCTGTAGGCTGGCTAGCTGATCAGGAACGCGGCGGCGAAGCACGCCAGGCCGGCGGCCAGCATGCCAAAGCCCACCTTGATCTTGATCATGCCCCCGAGCGCGTCCAGGATGAACAGGATGACCGCGGCCAGCAGCAGGATCGTGTGAATCGACATCGATGAATACCTCCGGTGCTTGTGATTTCGGCGTCACGCCGATTTTCAGGACCTCGAATACATTGCGATAAGTTGCCGCCGCGTGCAACCTCTGTCACTCTTTGTGCATTCCCTGTAACGCTGCCGCTATGGCGGCCGCAATGGTCGCCGCCTATGATGACGACCGCCTCGTGGCTGAATCGCGATATTTGCCAGGAGAGACCGGGCCGGGGGTTCACGATTGTCGCTCCTCGAGCGGATCCAGAAATCACAAGGCGGTGAGCCGACCCCGGGCCCCAAGCCGCCCCCTCAGGTTGCGCCGCCACCCCCGCTAACGCCCTCGCCACCGACGCCGGCCCGCTCCCAGCCCCAGCCGGCAGCCCCGGTCCGCCAGCCGGTGGGGCCGCCGCCCGGCCCGGCCGCGCGTCCAGTCGCCCCGGTCCAGCGTCCTCAGCCCCCGCAGGCCCGGCCGGCGCCCCCGGCACCCCCGGCACCCCCGGCACCCCCGGCTCCGGTACCCATGCGCCCGACCGCGGCGCCGCCCCGGCCCGCCCCCCCGGCGCCCCCTCGACCGATGGCCCCCGTCACCCCTCCGCTCGCCAGGCAGCCAGAGCCTGCTCCACGGCGCCTCTCGGATGCCGTCGCGGCCCGGCCGGCGCCCGCCGCGCCGCCCGCTCCGTCGCGGGCCAACCTCCCGCTGCAAGACCTCCCGGCGAATGAGCGCTTCGGCAAGATCAAGGGCGCCGTCCACGACCGGATCATCGGAGAGCTCGGTGAAATGGCCAACGAGATGGACCACGACGCCATCAGCCAGCGAGCCGAAGAGGTCCTGGATGCCTACCTGAGCGGCCGGAACATCGACCTCGGCCGGCAGGAGCGTGAACAGCTGCTGCGGGCGTTGCTGGCGGACATCTTGGGGTATGGTCCGCTCGACGCGCTACTGGCCGACGACTCGATCTCGGACATCATGGTCAACGGGCCCAACCGCGTCTACATCGAGCGCAACACCAAGATGCAGCGGGCGGCCGTCAAGTTCGACAGCGACCAGCAGCTGATGCAGGTCATCCAGCGGATCGTCGTCGGCGTCGGCCGGCGCGTTGACGAGACGTCGCCCATGGTCGACGCCCGGCTCCCGGACGGGTCGCGCGTGAACGTCATCATCCCGCCGCTGGCGGTGAAGGGCGCCGCCGTCACCATCCGCAAGTTCCGCAGGGATCCGCTGCAGATCGATGACCTGATTGGCAATGGCACCCTGACCAGGGAAATGGCCGAGTTCCTGCAGGCCTGCGTGAATGCCCGCATGAACATCGTCGTCGCTGGTGGCGGATCGTCGGGCAAGACAACCACTCTCAACGTGCTCTCCAGTTTTATCCCCGGGGACGAGCGGATCATCACCGTGGAGGACGCCGCCGAGCTGCAGCTGCGCCAGATACACGTCATCAACCTCGAATCCCGGCCGAAAAACGTGGAAGGCAAGGGTGGCGTGAGCATCCGCGACCTGGTGGTCAACACCCTCCGGATGCGGCCCGACCGGATCGTGGTCGGGGAGGTGCGTGGCGGCGAAGCCCTGGACATGTTGCAGGCGATGAACACCGGCCACGACGGTTCGCTGACCACGGTGCACTCCAACTCGCCCAAAGACACGATCTCCCGGCTGGAAACGCTGGTGCTGATGGCCGGGATGGATCTGCCGTCGCGTGCCATTCGGGAGCAGATCGCGTCCGCCATCAACGTCATCGTCCAGCAGAGCCGGCTGCGCGATGGCACGCGCAAGATCACGTACATCTCGGAGCTCACCGGGATCGAGGGCGACCAGATCTCGATCCAGGACATCTTCGTGTATAAGCAGAGCGGCTACGAAGACGGAAAAGTGAGCGGGGCGCTGACCGCCACCGGCGTCATCCCCCGGTGTATGGAGCTGCTGGTCGCCACCGGCCAGCACGTGCCCGTAAGTCACTTCGACCCCCAACCCGGAAGCGGGTTCGTGAAGGCCAAGCGCATCAAGGCCGTGGCCGACGCCGCCGCGTAACAGCGTCAGACTGAGGTCTCAGACCCGCTCGGTATATTGAGCGCGTGGCGGTCAAGGAAGCTGGACCGTTCGCCCAGGCCCTCGATCGGCGGGTCACCGAGGGGGCCCTGGGGACGCTCTACGAGAAGCTGCCGGGCAACAAGGTGCGGTGCTACGCGTGCGCTCACCAATGCCTGATCCTGGATGGGCTGCGAGGCATCTGCAAGGTCCGCTACAACCAGGGCGGCACGTTGATGGTGCCGCACGGCTATGTGGGCGCCCTGCAGTGCGACCCGACCGAGAAGAAGCCGTTCTTCCATGTCTTCCCCGGCTCTGACGCGCTTACCATGGGCATGCTCGGATGCGACCTGCATTGCTCTTATTGCCAAAATTGGGTCACCTCGCAAGCGCTGCGCGACCCGGGTGCGCTTTCCGAGCCCATGGACGTCAGCCCGCGCCAGCTGGTCGACATCGCCCAGCGGTACGACGCGAAGCTGGTGGCGACCTCCTACAACGAGCCTCTGATTACGTCGGAGTGGGCGGTCGACGTCTTCAAAGAGGCGAAACGCCGTGGGTTTACGACCGCCTACATCTCGAATGGCAATGCCACAAGGCGAGTGCTCGAGTACATTCGGCCCTGGACCAACTGCTACAAGATCGACCTCAAGTCGATGCGCGACAAGAACTACCGCTCGCTGGGCGGCAAGCTGGAGAACATCCTGAACGGCATCCGGATGGTGCACGAGATGGGCTTCTGGCTGGAGATCGTGACTCTGACCATCCCCGGCTTCAACGATAGCGACGAAGAGCTTGGCGACATCGCCGCGTTCCTGGCGGGCATCTCACCCGCGATCCCCTGGCACGTGACGGCCTTCCACAAGGACTACAAGATGCTCGACCCGGACAACACCCCGGCCGAAACCTTGATTCGGGGGGCAAAGATCGGGGAAGCGGCCGGGCTGCAATACATCTACGCCGGCAACCTTCCGGGCCGGGTGGGAGAGTACGAGAACACGCGATGCCCGCGCTGCCAGACGACCCTGATTCGCCGCTTCGGCTACCGCATCCTGGAGGACCGACTCTCGGGGACTGGTCGATGCTTCAAGTGTGGAAACTCGATTCCGGGTGTCTGGAACTGACGAGAGACCCCCTCCCCCTTAGAATGCCCCCGCCCTTGAGGGAGGGGCGGGGGGAGGGTGTGCTTCTCGAATCCTTCCTCGCCTAGCGGCGCGACTCGGCCTGTGGGCCCGCCATGTACGCCTTCAACGGCTCCCCCTGAAAGGCGACATAGTTGACGTCAATCCATTCCGGCGGGCCTTCGAAGAACTTGATCATCTGGTTGTAGTTGTCGTTGGTTTTCGGAGCATTCGCATTCTTGACGTAACTATCCTTGTCCTTAAACCGGATGATCGAGACGACCCGGTTCGGGTCCTTGTCCTCAAAGGCGACCTCCATGGAGACGAATCCCGTCGCCGGCGACTGGGTCAGCTGGCTTTCCTGCTCCTGGCCCCACCGCTGATAGGCCTCCTTCTGCCCCGGCTTGAGCTTCGCGCGCATGATGGTTCCGTACATCTTGGCCTCCTCTGTACCTGTGTCGACCTGCCTACTGAGCCATGGTAGCCTGCGCCCGCCTCCTGCAACACCTGCAACAAGAGGGAGGCCAGGGAGCTAGTCCGCCGCCATGGGGTCCGGGAGATCAGGAGGCCGGCAGAGCGCCCGAAGGTGCAAGGGGATGGATCTAACGGCGTCGACTAGAATCGTAGGGCTATCTGTGCAGTCTGAGCTCAGCCGAACTGAAGTCTCCTGGATGATTGGCGGCCCCCAGGGCGGCGGGATCAATTCCTCGGCCGAGCTATACGCCAAGGCTCTGCTTCGAGGTGGGCTCTCGGTGTTTGCCAACATCGAGCTCCACTCGAACATCATGGGCAAGCACAGCTACTACCGGGTGACCGCGGCGCCGGTGCCCATTCGCTCCCACGTCGACCCGGTCCATATGCTGGTAGCGCTCGACGAGGAGACCCTATTCGGGGACGCAGGGGAGCGGAAGCACTATCCCAGCCACCAGGGCCACGTCCACCAGATCGCCCCCGGCGGTGGGGTCGTCTATGACGCCGACCTGAAGATCCCGGCCGAGAAGTTCGAGCGGACCGACATCCATCTCCACCCGGTGCCCTACATGGAGGTGCTGGAGCAGGCGCTCATTGGGATCGGGAGGGGCGGGCAGGGCCGCAAGTACGTCGTCATGCGCAACATCGTGGCTCTGGGAGCGTCGATCGGGCTCATCGGATACGACGAGGAGCTGGTGATCGAGGTGATCCGGGAGAGCTTCAAGGGGCGCAAGGCGGAGGCCGCGGAAATGAACGCCGCGGCGTTGACGGCGGCGGCGGCGTACGCCCGCGCGCACTTCCCGGGCCGCCTGGAGCGGCAGCTGCGCCCCCTGCCAGTCGAGCAGCGTGCCAGGCGGCTGCTGATCAAAGGGGTCCAGGCCGTTGGCATCGCGAAGATCAAAGCGGGGCTGGGCCTGCAGACTTACTATCCGATCAGCCCCGCCACCGATGAGTCGGTGTACCTGGAGAGCAAGGCACCCGATTTCCAGATGACGGTGGTCCAGTGCGAAGACGAGATCGCCAGCATCAACATGGCGGTGGGTGCGGCGCACATGGGCGTCCGAGCGGCCACCTCCACGGCTGGTCCCGGCTTCTCGCTGATGCCGGAAGGCCTGGGGTTCGCGTCGATCACGGAGGCGCCGGGTCCGGTCGTCTTCCTCTGGCAGCGGGGCGGGCCGAGCACCGGGCTGCCCACTCGCTCGGAGCAGGCCGACCTGCAGTTCGCCCTGCACCCGGGGCACGGGGACTTCCCCCACATCGTGATCGCCTCGGGCGACATCGACGAGGCATTTGCCGACAGCTTCGAAAGCTTCAACTGGGCCGACCGGTACCAGGTGCCGGTGGTGGTCTTGCTGGACAAGTTCCTGGCCTCCTCGTTCTGGACGATTCCCCCCATCGACATGAGCAAGCTGGTGGTCGATCGGGGAGCCCTTTATCAGCCCACCAATCCGGACACGAACGGCTACCGCCGCCATGCGCTGACCGCCACCGGGATCAGCCCGCGGGCCCTGCCCGGGACGCCGGGTGGGATCTTCTCCACAACCAGCGACGAGCATGACCCGCAGGGTCACATCACGGAGGGCGTCGAGAACCGGATCGCGATGATGCGCAAGCGCATGGGCAAGCTGGACGTCATCGCCCGCGAGATCCCCGAATCCTTCAAGTACAAGCTGGCCGGACCCACAGATGCCGACCTGACCCTGATCAGCTGGGGCTCGACCAAGGGCGCCATCCTGGACGCCTTGCCGGCCCTGGACCGACGAAAGGTGAATTTCCTCCAGGTGCGCCTCATGAAGCCCTTCCCGGCGGCGGAGATTGGGAAGATCCTCTCTGTCGCGAAGACCACGGTGCTGATCGAGCCCAACTACACCGGGCAGCTGGGAGCGCTGATCCGGGAGCAAACCGGCATCCAGGCCGACCATCGGGTCCTGAAGTACGACGGCCGGCCGTTCTCCCGCAACGAGGTCGTCGAGGGCGTCGAAGCGGTGCTGGCAAAAAAAGCGAAGGAGTGGATGGTCTCACATGCCTGACGCGGTCGCCGACGCTCCCCGCAAGTTCACCCTGCAGGACTACAAGACGGATGTCCACGTCGACTGGTGTCCTGGCTGCGGCGACTTCGGCATTCTGAGCTCGATTCAGCAGGCGCTGCTGCAGCTGCAGATCCCGCCCTACAAGATCGCCATGATCTCCGGGATCGGCTGCTCGGGCAAGACACCGCATTACATCGACACCTACGGCCTGCACACGCTGCACGGGCGGGCGCTGCCGGTGGCCACCGGGGTCAAGCTGGCCAACCATGAGCTGACGGTGGTGGCCGTGGGCGGCGACGGAGACGGCTATGGCATCGGCGCGGGCTACTTCCTCAACACCGGCCGCCGCAACCTCAACTTCACGTACATCGTGTTCAACAACGGGGTATACGGCCTGACCAAAGGGCAGGCGTCACCCACGCTGCGCAAGGGGCTCAAGACGAAGTCCATGCCGGAGCCGTCGATCCAGGAGGGGATCAATCCGATCGCTGTCGCGCTGGGCGCCGGGTACACCTGGATCGGCCGGGGGTACGCGCTGGACGTCAAGACCCTGGTGCCCTTGATCACCCAGGCGATCAGGCACAAGGGGACGGCCTTCCTCGATGTGTACCAGACCTGCCCCGTGTACAACGACATCCGGACCAAGGAATGGTACGCGGGCGAGGACATCGGCCGGCCGCGGCTGCGGCGCCTCGATACCGAGCCGGATTGGGACCCGGTCGTGAAGGATCCAGACGATCCCGATGAGATCGTGGGCAAGAAGGTGCGGGCGCTGCAGGCCTCCTATGAGACCGCCGACCGGCTGGCCGTGGGCCTCTTCTACAAAGTGGAGTTGCCGACCTACGACGACCAGCTGGCGGCCAAGGTGCCGGCCCTCAAGGATCATCCCCTGGTGGACCTGCCGGTCTTTCAGCGCGACGTGACACCGTTATTCAAAGAGCTGGAGTAAGGTCATCTCGCCGTCCGGCGGGGGAGGTTCGCCGCTCTTGGTGCGAGCCGCGAACCTCGAAAGCCTCGGTCGGACCGGGTTGGGATACGCGCATCGTGCTTAGAACAGAAAGCCCGGGAGTTTGGCGCGTACTCTCCTGCCATGCTCCCCTGCGGCCGACCTCGGGGCTCGTCGCTTGACTACGACTCGCCACCTCTTAGCCGTGAGCGATGAAGAGGACCCGCAGCTCCTCGATGACCGCACGGTGACCTCGCTGGGCCAGATCGACTTGCTCCTGGGCTGCGGTGACCTACCGGCGGAGTATCTGGACGCGCTGGCGACCCGCTATCGGGTGCCGCTGTTGTTCGTCCGGGGAAACCACGACCCGCCGCGGCCCCAGGGCGACTATCCGCTGGGAGGCGACCTGGACGGGCGGGTGATTCAAATGGCGGGCTTGCGGATCGCCGGGCTGGAGGGGGCCCATTGGTACCGGGGTGGGCCACAACAGTACCGCGAGTGGCAGATGAGCCTGAAAGTGCTGAGGCTGAGCCTACGGCTCCGGCGGCGGCCGCTGGATATCCTGCTCCTGCACGGGCCACCGGCCGGCGTCCATGAGGGCACCGATCTCGCTCACCAGGGCCTGCGCGCCGTGCGCCGGGCAACCGAACGGTGGCGGCCCCGGCTGCTCCTGCATGGGCACGTGCACCCGCACGGGTCGCTCTCGCAGCGGGATACGACGATTGGGCCGACCAAGGTGATCAATGTGCACGGCCACCGGATCCTGGAACTGGAACTGAAACGGGTGTGAAGGAACTCCGTGGCCGGCTCGCCTTCAACGCCGCCCTCCTGCAGCGATTCCTGGCCGAGGCGGGGGCCCTCATGCGCGGTCAGCAGAAGGCCCTGCTGTCCTTCGACGAGGTGCGCATAGCTGCCCGCATGGAGGGACAGTCTTACCGCGGCCTCCGGGAGATTCCCGTGGCACAGATCCGCGGCACTGTTGGGCGAGTGGGCGACTTCGACGCCTCCTTTTTGCCCGCCCGGCCGCACCTGCGTGAGCGGTGGGCCCGCCTGGATGCGGCCATGCGGCGGGGGGAGGCGATCCCACCGATTGAGGTGTATCAACTGGCCGGCGCCTATTTTGTCAAGGACGGCCATCACCGGGTGTCGGTGGCCCGCCAGCTTGGTCAGGCGACCATTGCCGCCCGGGTAATCGAGGTCCGCACGCGGGCACCTCTGGACGGCGAGATTGACGCCGAGCAGCTCCTTCGGGCCAGAGAGTACGCCGATTTCTTAGAGCGCACCCGGCTGGACCGGGTGCGACCCCAGGCGACAGTGGAGGTCAGCCGGCTGGGTCAGTACGACCGGATCCTGGAGCACATCCTCGGCCATCGCTACTTCCTAGGCTTGGACCAGGGCCGGGAGGTGCCCTTGGCGGAGGCGGCGGCCAGCTGGTACGACCACGTCTATCTGCCTGTGATCGAGCTGATCCGGGAGTATCGGATCCTGGAAGTCTTCCAGGGGCGCACCGAGGCCGACCTCTTCCTGTGGATCACGGCCCGCTGGCTGGAGCTGAGCAAGATGGGACGCCCCACCGGGCCGGCGGAGGCCATCGCCGACATCCTGTTCGAGGTCGAAGGCCTCCCCGAGCCGTCGGCCAGCCTACGGGCCCTGGTCCGCGAATGGCTGGGTCCACCCCGCCGCTGGATCCGAGCCCTGCCCGGCTCTGCTCGCCCCGCATCTCGATCTGCGGCGTCCGACCGGTGATCCGGGCTAGTGGGCCTCGGCCGTCTGGCGCTTCTCGGGATATGCCGCATTGATCTCGGCCCGCACCCGCGCCTTGTCGGCGTCCGTCTTGAAAAAGTCGAAGTTCCAGGCGATGAACTTCCGCTGGTCGGCCGGGACCTCGTCCTCCGGGTAAATGGCGGCCACCGGACAGGGATCGACGCAGGCGCCACAGTCGATGCACTCGTCCGGATTGATGTAGAGCATCCGGTCCTCGGCACCGCCGTCGATGATGCAGTCGACCGGGCACACATCCACGCAGGACTTGTCTTTCAGGTCGACGCAGGTCTCGGTGATGATATACGCCACAGCGCTAAGTATAGGTCTCGCTTTCCGCGGCCCCGGCCGTCCGTCGCCGCAGCTCGGCCAGCTGCTCCTCCACCAGCTGCGACAGGGAAAGCCGGTGGGAGGCGGCGTACTGCTTGGCAAAATCGCGTAGATCTTTCTCGATTTCCACCAGGAGTCGCTCCTTCGCCATGCTGTAACGAACAGGTTACCCGGGGCGCATGCCCCAGCGCCGGTTGGGGCCGGATGGCAAGAGGTGGCTTCCCGGCTCCGTTAACACTCTCGTGGCTGAGCGTCGCCCTGGGCAGAAGCTTGTCTACCGGCGGCCTCGGAAGGTGTCCTGGGGGACGCGGATCGCGGCCGTGTTGATGCTGAGTCTGGCCGGGGTCGGTTTTGGCGGTTTCCTGCTCGTAATCCTTCCCAAGCAGTCAGCCGATCTCGGGACGACCGCCGCTACCCAGGTCGTAGCCGCCGAGCAGAGCACCGGCCAGGTTGGCCGGTCGGTGACGACCCTCTGGGGCGGCATCACACCCACGGGGAGCGTCCTGCTTAGTCCCGACAAGGTCACAACCGGCCTAGCTGCTGCCCAGGCAGCCGAAAAAGCCGCCGACGCCGCCAACACCGACATCCAGGCCGGCCTGGCCGTCCTGCTGCAGGCGGACGGCATCCCATTCCAGCTCAGCCCCCCGGCGTACATCGCACCCGACCGGGCCACCCTTGGCCACCTCGATAAAGTCGTGCAGTCGAGCCGGCGGCTGGCGTACGCAGCGTCCCTCCAGTTTGCCATCGCCCAGCATGCCCAGCAGGATCAGGCCTCTGTGGCGGGGACGCTCAAACCCGCCCTCGCCGCCCGCAACTGGGTGCTGGTGGCCCGCACTGCGGCGACGCTGAAGGATGATCTAAAGGCGCAGGTGGACCTGGCAGCCACTCCTGAGGCCCTGATGGATCCCGCCTGGGGGAAGTGGTTCGACGCCCTCGCCAGCTACGACTACACCGCTCAGCAGTACGCCCTGGCGGAGTCTTCCGGCCAGTCCTCCGCGGCCCAAGGCTTGCGCCGGACCCTGGACCAGCAAGACGCGCAGGTGGCAGCTGGCTGGAGCGCGGCGGTTGCCGGGAACGCCGCCTGGCAGCACAGCACCATCCAGCCGATCCTCGACAGCCTGGCGAAGGAGCTCGCTGCCGGCCACGCGGCCTAACAGTGCGGGCGCGCGGCTGTGTCATCATGAACGGATGCGCGGCCCTGCGGCCGCCGGCCTGCTGGTAGTCCTCGCGCTTTCGGGGTGCATCCCGGCGTCGCGGTCCGTCTCGGCCGGCACTTGTGTGAGCCCGATCGCCCCACAGGCATTGGAACCGATCACGCCCGGCTTGGGCGCCCCTACTGGAGCGCTGGTCACTGCCGATGACCGCCTGTGGATCGCCGACGCCTCGAATGGAGCGGTCGGCCGCCTCAACCCGGACGGCTCGATGACCGTCTGGGCCCAGGGCTTGCACGACCCCGGGTCCATGGTTGAGCTGGAGGACGGGTCACTCTTGGTCGCCGAACGCGAGAGCGGTGCCATCGTACAGGTCATCCCGGGGCTGGGCCTGTTCCTCTTCCGAGCCGCCGACCGGCAGCTGCCCGGCATTACCGGCATGGTGAATGCGCCGGGAGATTCGGTGTTCGCGGCAGTCCCAGGTCAGCTGATCCACGTCAGCCGCGACCACGAGGAAGTCATTCTGCACGGTCTCAGCGACAAGCCCAGGCTGGCGCTGGAGCCGAGCGGCGGGATCCTGATCAGCGACCGGAACATCGGCCTGCAACGGCTGGACCGCAGCGGCGTCCTCGGCGTTATTGCCGGGGTCCCGCCGATCCGCTCGATCGCCGTCGACCACCACGGCTGGCTCGTCTTCATCAGCGACAGCGGGGAGCTCTGGCGCTGGATGGGCCGCAGCGGCACCCGCCTGCTCTCCGGCCTGCCAGCCGACGCCACCGTCGCGGTGGACCAGGCGGACAACATCCTGGTCGTGGACCCACGCCGGAATCGGGTGTTGCGCCTGGTCACGACCTTCATCATCCGCCCAGCCAGCCGCGTCCGAGCCGCGTTCGGGAAGGCCGTCACGCTCTGCTTGCCGGTCGAACGGGCGGGCGCTTATCGGGAGCCGATCACCATGACCGTCGCCGAGGCACCGCCGGGGATCGCCGCCGAGGTGCGGCGGCAGCCGGCCGGCACCCAGGGTGCCACGTTAAGTCTCTTGAGCGATCTGCCCAAGCGGTTAAAGCAGGGAGCAATCGTGCTGGAGGTCCAGAGCGGCACCCTCAAACAGCGCTTTTTTGTGACGCTGGACTTCGGCGGTTA
>Ga0209802_1000545_pt1 | contig 28852 bp, 27 predicted proteins | sample GraSoiAngelo_129_FD_185886 | JGI IMG/M metagenome (GOLD analysis project Ga0209802, IMG submission 185886) | Grasslands soil microbial communities from the Angelo Coastal Reserve, California, USA - 14_0927_12_40cm (SPAdes) (version 2) | ecosystem: Environmental > Terrestrial > Soil > Grasslands ... | reverse complement strand
GGGGGCCCGTCGTTTCGGGTCGTCATGAGGTTGTCGCGGCGGGGGTCCTACCGGTTAACAGCTCTTCGACGCTTTACGGTTTACGGTTAACTCGGCTCCCAGTAGGCTCGCAGGGATGGCGCCTTGGTCCCCGCCACGGGAGGTTGATCAGCCCTGCTTACCACGCGACCCCGCCGGATCGTGAGCATGGATTCGGCCGAAGCCACCCTGCGGACGCTGGGCATTCAGCTGCCCGATCCTCCCAAAGCGCTCGCCTCCTACGTCCCGCTCCAGCAGGTTGGCGAACTCCTCTACACCTCGGGTGTGATCCCCGTCTGGAATGGCGAAATTCGCTACCGGGGGATGGTGGGAGGCGACCTGAGCCTGCGCGACGGCATCCAGGCCTCCGAGATGTGCGCGCTCAACATCATCAGCCTGGTCCGGCAGCACACCGGTTCCCTGGACCGGGTCGAGCAGTTCGTTCAGCTGAGCGGCTTCGTCCGGTCGGCGCCCGGCTTTGAGGAGCAGTCCAAGGTCCTCAACGGTGCCTCCGACCTGATCTTCAAGGTGTTTGGCGAGCGCGGCCGGCATACCCGCCAGGCCCTGGGCACCAACGAGCTCCCGCTGGGCGTCCCGGTCGAGATCTCGGCCATCGTCAGGTTGAAGACTTAGCCGGCTCGACGACACGCGGCAGCCACACGGTAAAGGTCGCGCCCGCTCCGGGTGGGCTCGTGGCTTCGATGGTCCCTCCGTGCGCCTCCACAATCGACTTCGCGATCGCCAGACCCAGTCCTGACCCACCAGCCGCGCGGTCGCGCGCCTTCTCCCCCCGATAGAAGCGCTCAAAGATGTGCGGCAGGTCCTGGGCGGAGATGCCCGGGCCGGTATCCTCGAGCCGGAACGCGGCGCGCGACCCCTCGGCGAAGCAGCGCCAGTGCTGTTCGGCGCCGGGCGCGTACTTCAGCGCGTTCTGAGCCAGGTTGTTCACCACCTGCTTCAGGGCATCCGGGTCGATGTTGACCGTGATGCCCGGCGCCAGCTGTCGGGTCGCGGTGACGCCCTCGTCCTGCAGGCCCAGCTCGTCCAGCGCCCCCGCCAGCCAGGCATCCAGCGACAGCGGTCGCAGGGTGGGGCCGCGCCCAGACTCGATCCGGGTCAGGGTGAGGAGGTCCCACACCAGCCGGGTCATGCGCCCGCTCTCGCGTTGCATGGCGGCCAGCGACGACTGGAGGGTCTCGGGATCCACGGAATCGCGCCGGCCGAGCACATCGATGTAGCCGGCCAGGGCGGTCAGCGGCGTGCGCAGCTCGTGAGAGGCATCAGCCACGAACTGGCGCATGCGTTCTTCGGACTGGCGGCGCATCTCGAAGGCTTGCTCAATGCCACCCGCCATCTCATTGAACGCCAGCGCCACCTTACCGATCTCGTCGTCGCCGTGGGGACCGGGGACGCGTTGCTGGTAATCGCCGGCGGCCAGGGCGCCGGCGGTGCGTGCCACCTGGTTCAGGGGACGAAGCGCGCGTGCCACGATCAACGGGGTCAGGAGGAGAGCAAGCAGCAGCACGGCGGCCGACCCTACGAGGACCAGCCAGCGGTCCTGACGCAGAGTCTGCTCGATGCCGTCGGTCGGAACGCTCAGCTGAGCCAGGCCGATCGTGCGCGCAGAGACCTCAATCGGGCGGAGCACCGTCAGGTACGTCGTGGGCGGGTCACCAATGGGGGCGAGGTAGTAGGCGCGCGACCGACCTCTCAGGGCAGCCTGGTACTGGTCGGTCCGAAGTTGTGGTGGCTGCTCGTCCGGAGTCAGGGTAGCGGGGGCGGTGGCGACGATAAGGCCCGCTGGACCGATGATGGCAACCGAGATCCGGGAGTTAGAGAGAGTCAGAGCCTGGGCGAACTGCTTGGACAATAAGAGCCGCTGGATGGGTGTGGTGGTCTTGCTCGACTGCTGCTGCCGCTTGAAGGCGAGCTGCAATGCCGTGTAGTCGTTGGCCAGCACTTCAGCGTTGCTGCGCAGTAGGACTTCTCGAATAACGAAATACTGGGTCACGCCCAGCAGGATCAGCAGCCCCGACAGCAGGCCCAGATAGAAGGCGGTAAGCCGCCAGCGCAGGGAGCGGACGCGGATCACGGGGGTTAACCCTTGATGCGGTACCCGACCCCGCGCACGGTCTGGATCAGCTGGTGCGGCTCGTCGTTGAGCTTCTGGCGGAGGTAGCGGATGTAGACCTCGACGTTGTTGGCGTCGCCGAAGAAGTTGTAGCCCCACACCTGGTCCAGGATGCGTTCGCGGGGGAGCACCTGGTTGGGATGCATCATCAGCAGCCGGAGCAGGTCGAACTCGCGCGCCGACAGCTCGATCAGCCGCCCGTCGCGGCGGACTTCCCGGGTGGTCTCATCCAGGGTCACGTCCTGGACGCGGAGCACGGGCTCTGCGGTCGGGTTGCGCCGGCGCATCACCGCCCGGATGCGAGCCAGCAGCTCGCCGAAGTCGAAGGGCTTAACCAGGTAATCGTCGGCGCCCACGTCCAGGCCCTTGATCCGGTCCTGGACCTCGTCCTTGGCGGACAGGATGATGACGCCGGTGTCCTTGTTCCCGCGGATGGCCTCGGCCACCTGCAGCCCGTCCAGCTTGGGCATCATGATGTCCAGCACCACCACGTGCGGCTTGAACTCGCTGATCAGCCGCAGGGCCGCCTGGCCATCGGGCGCGGTCTGGACCGAGAATCCCTCGTACTGCAGGCCGAGGCGGATGAAATCGACGATGCTGCGCTCGTCGTCAACCACCAGCACCCGGGGCGCCTGCGCCGGATCCTGGGATGCGCTGGCCTCGGCCATTCCAGCTCAATATAACGGCGCGGCGCGCGGTTTCCGGTCGCTTTGCGGAAGTTCTCAGCGCACTCTCAAAAAAGGGCTCCGGCGAGAGTCCTCAGCCCGAATCCACCGAGTCGAACTGGCATCTTGGGCGCGGATGCGGCCTGAGCCCGAGGCCGCCGGAACAAACTCGCATCTTGGGCGCGGATGCGGCCGATCCGGGCGTCGTCTCCTGCGCGCGCTCGGTCACGCATCGCCGGATGCGCTCCCTCCCGTGCTCGTCGCCTCCTGCGGCTCGGCACGCCCCGCATCCCAATCTGCTTCGTCCGTCCGGCGGCCCCGAGCTCCGGGCGTCGTCTCCTGCGCGCGTTCAGTCACGCATCAACGGATGCGCTCCTTCACGTGCTCGTCGCCTCCTTCGGCTCGTCACGCCCCGCATCCCAATCTGCGGCGTCCGATCGGTGGATCCGGGCTTAGATAATGGGCCGGTGCCGGCACCGCCAGCCCGCCGCCCAGCCTATGTCCTCCCCCTCCTGGCGGGCGCCTACCTGGCGGCGGTCACCCTGTTCATGGTCTTCGTCCTGCACCTGTCGGTCTCCCCGGAGCGACTCCTATTGCTGATGCTGATTGCCGCCCTGGTCCTGGGCCGGACGCGCCTCTTCCTCACCGACTGGATCCCATTCCTCATCCTGTTTCTGGGGTACGAGTACCTGCGCGGCCTGGGCGGCAAGATTGGGATGCCGATTCACGACGTCACTGGGCTGGAGCGTCTGGTCTGCTTTGGGCAGGTGCCGACCATCCTCCTGCAACAGGCCTTCTACCATGCCGGCCGGGTGAGCTGGTACGACATCGCCGCCACCATGTTCTATTTCCTCCACTTCGCCTTTCCCCTGGGGCTCGGCTACCTCTTCTGGATCATCGATCGGGGGTCATTCCTGCGTTTCTCGCGAGCGCTGATCGCCATGGCGTTCGCGGCGTTTTTCTTTTACCTGCTGCTGCCGGTGGCGCCCCCGTGGATCGCGGTTCCGGGGGTGGTGAAGATCATTGACCATACGCTGCCCAGCTTCACCGACCTGCCGGGCGTGCCGGTTCCGGCCACGCTCTATCACTGGCTGACGCCCAACCTCTATGCGGCCATGCCCTCCCTGCATGCGGCTTTCCCCTTTCTGGGCGCGCTCTTCGCCCTGCGCCTGTGGGGCAAAGCGGCGTGGCCGACGGTCGTGTACGCGATGTGTGTGTGGCTCAGCCTGGTGTATCTGGGCGAGCACTACGTCGTGGACATCATTGGCGGCGTCGTCTTTGCGCTGGGGGCCTTCTTCGGCGAGGAGCTGCTGACTCGGTGGTGGCGCCGCCACCACCCGCTGCACGCTATCCCTTCCAGATCCTTTTCATGATCACCTTGGCCAGCTTCTCGGGATCATGGTGGGTGGCCAGCCTCGGGTTGACCACGTCGGCCAGGAGCACCCGGATGCCCCGGTCGGAGGCCGTCGCCGGGTCATAGACGACGCGCTGGATGCCGGCGTCCTGCGCCGACATGGGAAGCGGGAAACTCTGATTGCTGTTGACCAGGGCGAAGTCAAAGATGTTCGTCCCCAGGTGATCCTCGATGGCCTCCAGGTGGTCTGACACCCGGAAGTGTTCGGTCTCGCCTGGCTGCGTGGCCACGTTGCAGATGAAGACCTTGACCGCCGGCGACGCCTTGAGCGCCTCGGCCATCCCGTCGACTACCAGGTTGGGCAGGATGCTGGTGTACAGGCTGCCCGGCCCGATGATGATCATCTCGGCGTTGAGGATGGCCTCCTCGGCCTCCGGGTTCACGGTTGGTTCCGGTTCCAGGAAGACCCGCTTGATGGTCGCTTGGCCGTTACCGTTCGGTCCGGGGTGCGGGATGTTCGACTCCCCGACCCGGGTCTCGCCGTCGGCCATCTCGGCGATCAGGGTCACGTCATGCAGTGTGGACGGCACGATCTGGCCCCGGACGGCGAGGACGCGCCCCGACTCGCGGATGGCGTGCTCGAAGTCGCCGGTGATCTCGGCCATGGCCATGATGAAAAGGTTGCCGAAGGAGTGGCCGTTGAGGCTCCCCTCCTTGAAGCGATGCTGGAAGAGGGTGTTCATCAGGGGTTCGACGTCGGCCAGTGCCGTGATGCACTGCCGGAAGTCGCCCGGTGGCAGGATCCGGTACTCGGCCCGCAGCCGGCCCGAGCTGCCCCCGTCGTCGGCGACGGTCACGATGGCGGTCAGGTTGCCGCTGTACTTCTTCAGCCCGCGGAGCAGGGTGGAGAGGCCGGTCCCGCCGCCCATGGCCACGATCCGCGGTCCCCGCTGCAGCGTCCGGTAGTTGTACAGGATCTCGGCCAGCCCGCGGTTCCGGTCGAGCAAGAATGGGCCCAGCATGGACTGGGCTAGCTTGTACAGCGCGTAGCCGATGATCGACACGCCCACGAGTCCGAAGAGGACCGCCCGCACGTAGCGCGGCAGAAACTGGAGGGTCAGGTAATGGAAGATTCGAGGAAGGGTGGCGACCTCGTAGAAGTTGCGCAACGCATAGCCAATACCCAGGCTGACCAGCACCATCCCGGCGAGCAGAAGGAGGAGCCAGCGCTTGATGTGGAGCCCGGGCGTGAGCCACCGCACCACGGTCGAGTTCATCCGTAGTGGAGCCACGGCGACCCACAGCTTAGCACAGCCCTTTTTGAATTCAGAAATGCCACGATCCCGGTAGTCCGGATCGTTGCGCTGGCTCGTCCGGGCGAGCATATAATCGGCTGTAGATGAAGCGCGCCCGCGACATGCACCCCAGCGCGGCGCAGCACGTGCAGGAGGTCCGGATGGCGGTCAAGGCAGAAGGCGTGGCGAAAGCCGGCGAGGGTCGGCGGCGGGAGCAGGCCCAGTACTGGGTCTACTTCGATGGGGAGTTCAAACGGTACGGCGACGCCCGCCTGGGTCTTATGACCCACGCCCTGCACTATGGCACCGGCGTCTTCGAAGGCCTGCGGGCCTACTGGAACGCCGAGCACGAGCAGCTGTTCATCCTCAAGCCACGCGAACACTACGAGCGCATGCACCGCTCGGCCCGGGTGTTGATGCTCAAGATCCCGCTTTCGGTGGACGAGCTCTGCGCGATCACCGTGGAGCTGGTCCGTAAGAACGGTTTTCGACAGGATTCGTACATTCGGCCGATCGCCTTCAAGAGCTCCGAAGAGATCGGTGTTCGGCTTCACAACCTCAACGACTCCTTCGCCATTTACGTCACCCCGTTTGGCAGCTACGTGGACATAGAACGCGGCATCCGGTGCATGGTTTCGAGCTGGCGCCGCATCGATGACAACGTGGCCCCGGCCCGGGCCAAGATCACCGGGATCTATGTGAACTCGGCACTGGCCAAGACCGAGGCCATGGAAAACGGCTTCGACGAGGCCATCATGCTGAGCCAGGACGGACACGTCTGCGAGGGCAGCGCCGAGAATCTGTTCATCGTCCGCGCTAATCGGGTGTTCACGCCCCCAGCGCAGGACAACATCCTGGAGGGAATCACCCGGGAGAACGTCATCGAGCTGCTGCGCACCGAGCTGGGCGTCGAGGTGGTCGAGCGCAGTATCGACCGCTCAGAGCTGTATGTCGCCGATGAGGTGTTCCTTTGCGGCACGGGAGCCCAGATCGCGCCGGTCATCGAGGTCGATCACCGGGCCATCGGCAGCGGCCAGGTCGGACCCATCGCCGCGCGTTTGCAAGCCCTCTACTTCGACATCGTGCGCGGCCGCAATCCCAAGTACGCCGACTGGCTGACGCCCGTTTATTAACCTTCCGGCCTAGAAACAGACTGGGGGATTCTCCCCCAGCTGGCGGTTGCTGCGGGCCATCAAAAGCCGCCCCGGCTATTTCTCTTGACGGCCCGCACCGGGGGTGCGTGGATCGCAACCCCTGCCCGCCGCTCCCCCTCGGCGCCATCCGGCGCCGCCCCAGCTACGCTGGGTACCCACCGATGCGCATAGTGCTGGCGCCCAACGCCTTCAAGGGCACCCTGACCGCCGTAGAAGCCGCCCAGGCCATGGCCGAGGGCATCCGGCGCGTACTGCCGGAAGCGGACCTGGTGTTCGTGCCGATCGCCGATGGGGGTGACGGCACCGTGGAGGCCCTGGTGGCCGCCACCGGCGGGGAGCGGCGCAGCCTCTTGGTGCGAGGACCCCTAGATCAGCCGGTCCAGGCGAGCTACGGCCTGCTCGAGGGGGGTGCCGTGGCCGTGATCGAGATGGCCCGGGCATCGGGGTTGGCGCTCCTCCCACCTGATCGCCGGGATCCGCGGATTACCACCACCTACGGCGTGGGGGAGCTCCTTCAGCATGCCTACGATCAGGGCGCTCGCCGCTTCATCGTGGGCATAGGCGGCAGCGCCACCAACGACGGCGGAGCCGGGATGGCCCAGGCGCTGGGGTATCACCTACTCGACGCACGCGGCCTGGAGCTGGGGCCGGGAGGCGCAGCGCTGGCCTCCCTCGACCGCATCCATGTGGGCGGCGTGCACGGCGACTGGTCGGCCGCCAGCGTGCAGGTGGCGAGCGACGTGACCAACCCGCTGACCGGTCGCCACGGCGCCAGCGCCGTTTACGGGCCCCAGAAGGGCGCCACCCCGCAGGTGGTGGCCGAGCTGGACGCCGCCCTGCGAAGGCTGGCGGCTGTCATCCGCCGGGACCTGGGGCGGGAGGTGGAGACGCTTCCGGGAGCCGGGGCCGCCGGCGGGCTGGGGGCGGGCCTGGTGGCGTTCACCGGCGCGGAGCTCCGACCCGGCGCCGACCTGGTGATGGATGCGATTCGTCTCGATGATCGGCTCCGGGGAGCCGACCTGGTGCTCACCGGCGAAGGCCGGCTGGACGCCCAGACGGCGCGCTTCGGTAAGGGTCCCGCCGCGGTGGCCAGGCGCGCCCGGGCGGCGGGCATCCCGGTGATTGCCATCGCCGGCGGCGTCGCCGACCATGCCGAGGTGCTGGCCATCTTCGACGGGCTGGAAGCGACCGTCAGCTCGACGACGCCCCTCGAAGAGGCGATGGCCCAGGCCGGGCCGCTGTTGACCGATGCGACCGAGCGCGCCCTACGCCGCCGGGCGAAGCTGCCCGCCTAGTGCCTTCGGTAGCCCGACTGGGTGCGGCCGTCCATGAAAGAGATCCGCGGATGGCGCACGCCCGAGGTGATCCGCCGGGTGACCACCGCCCCATCCAGCGGCACCACCACGCCGGACCGCTGCAATTGGGGTGGGTTGGGATACCGCTGGGTACAGGTGGCGCAAGCATCGAGGTGCTGAGCCACCATCTTTCGCTGTTCCCGGCGGAGCGTGCCGGGCGGGAAGTTGTCGAGCAAGTAGCTGATCGTGGCGCACCGTCCGTCCTCGGTGAGGGCTTTCCCCTCCATAAAGAGGTATTCCTCTTTGAAGCGGCGGCGCGCCCGGTGTAAGAGCGTTTCCACGGCACTCTCCGAGACCTGCATCTTGCGGGCGATATTGGCGTAGCTGAGGCCCTGCAGCTCGCGAAGGGTCAGCACCAGGCGGTACTTCTCCGGCAGCCGGCGGGCCACGGCCCAGACTGCGTCCCGCAGCTCGCTGATCTCGAGGGCCACCTCCGGGCTCTTGCGGGTATCGGCGTCGGGGACTTGCAGGACGGAGTCCTCGCTTTCTTCCTCGTCGATCTCTTGTACTTCGGGGAACTTTTTGCGACGGCGTAGCTCGTCGTAGCAGAGGTTGGTGGCGATCCGGTGGATCCAGGCCGAGAAGTTGAAACTATCGTTGATACGGTGGATGGTCCGCAGGATCTGGAAGAAGGTCTCCTGGGTCAGGTCCTCCGCCAGCTGGCGATCGCGAAGGAGCCGGAAGGTCAGGCCGTAGATCGCCTTGTGATAACGGCGAAACAGGGTGTCAAAAGCATGCACATCGCCCCCCAGGTAGGCGCGGATCAGATCGAGGTCGGAAGGCCCGCGCGCGACTCGCGTCACTAGCCTCGTTTTCTCCGGGACTCAGCAAAATCTGACCGCGTAAACTGCCTTGCCTGCTAAGTCGCGGGCGAATTATAGCATCGGGTTGCCGCCATCTCGCTACTATTTGTGGCCGAGATTGTGTGGATTGTCACAGCCCTGCGATGAGCGACGAGGCCCCCCGTGAGGCGCTCCGTTATAATGCCGTGACATTTCTGAGCACCCTGGAGAGTTGATGGGCCGCCAAGGGACTCCGGTCGCCCCGCTGGTCGTGGTGCGGTTCCTGGACGATGAGTTCCTGGAAGGTACGTCAGCGCACATCAGCTTGGATGAGCCTCACTTTGTCTTGTCCATGCCGGAGGGCGCCAGCAACAATGAGCTGGCGGTGATTCCCCTGTCATCAGTGAAGCGTCTCACCTTCATCTCGGAGGCGCCCACGGCCGCCGAGCTGGACAGCGTCCAGCGCATGGTCGCGATCCGGTTCCAGGACGGTGAGGTGCTCAAGGGCTACCTGGACGGCGAGCTCAAGCACGCGCGGTATGGCGTCCAGCTGCGACTGCTAACGTTTGAGCGCGACCGGATCGAGACTCTGGGCATCCCCCATGCCTCGCTGAAGGCGCTCTTCTACTTAAAGACCTGGGACTCGCGCCCGCCTGAGTTCGGGGGCACCGCCGATGTCTATGTCGGAAAGCGTCTGGACTCTCCCCTCGTCGACCTGCTTTCCGACATCAAGCAGCTCTCCCGGCTCAAAGAGAAGGGTGCCATCTCGAACACCGAGTTCCAGCGCAAGCGGAGGAAAATCCTCGACCAGCTCTAGCGCCTCGGCCGATCGGCGGATCCGGGCTGCGATTGGAGCATGGCTGGCGCTCGTACTGGTCGCCTGCAGCCAGACATCGGTGCCGCCCATCGTCCCCCGCCCGGCGCCATCGGCGGCGGCCGGCGAGTACCGGCCGGAGGTGGCCCGGCACGACGGCGGGACCGTGACGGTTGGTGACTGGGAATCGCCGAGCAACTTCGCCCCCCTCTTCAACGACGAGCTGGCGGCCGCCCAGGTGGACGCCGCCCTGTATGCCGGGCTGACCCGGCTCGACGCCAACCTTCGGTGGCAGCCGGACCTGGCCACCGAGGTGCCCACCCTGGAAAACCATGGGGTTACCTGGGACCGCGCGGCCGCCACCATGGAGGTGACCTATCATCTGCGCCCCGGGCTCAGATGGTCCGATGGCCAGCCGATCACCGCCCAGGACGTCGCCTACACCTGGAAGGTGATCGTCGACCCGAGCACGGCGGGCGTGCTCTCCACCGACGGCTACATCCTGATTTCCTGGATAGACGTGCGAGATCCGACAACCTTCACCCTGCACTACGACCGGATCTATCCCGAGTACCTGGGCCTCTTCTCGGCGGTTCTGCCGCACCACCGGCTGCAGGACATCGGGTTGGACCGGCTGGCCGCTGACGTCTTTTGGAACCGGCCCGACGTGGTGTCCGGTCCCTACAAGATCTCGGAGCTGGTACCGGACGAGCACATCACCCTGGTGCGCAACGAGGCCTGGTCGGCCGGGCGCGATGGGCAGCGGCCGCACCTGGACCGCATCATCTATAAGATGTACCCGGAGTCGGGCCAGCTGATCGAGGCGGCCGCCGCCGGCCAGGTCGACCTGGCGCTGGAGGTTCCCGAAACCGCCCTCAAGGGACTCGGCACCCTCAAGGGTGCGCTGCCCCACCTGCGGTCGGCCCTGGCTTACGAGCAGGTCACATTCAACCAGGCGGACCCCAATCCCCTCACCGGCCAATCGCCGCCCTGGGCCGGCGATCCGGTGGTGCTGCAGGCGCTCGGTCTGGCTGTTGACCGGCGGGGCATCAACCAGGAGCTGCTTGCCGGCCGGGCCCGCCTGGCCGATTCGCCAATTCCCAGCGCCCTGGGCGACTTCCACGGCACGGGGCGGGGGCCAGCGTACGATCCGCAACGGGCCAACCAGCTGCTGGACGGCGACGGTTGGCTGCGGGGCTCGGACGGGATCCGAGCTAAAGGCCAAAGACGGCTGAGTTTTTCGATCTCCACCACGCTGGATAACCCGCTTCGCCTGGCGGTCCAGGAGCGCCTGATCGCCGACTGGCGGGCGGTGGGGGTGGAGGTGACGGCCCGCGACGCCCGACCGGTGGACCTGTTCAGCGGCTATGCGGAGCAGGGGAAGCTGGCTCGGGGCCAGTTCGAGGCCGGGCTGTGGACCTGGAGCATCGGCCCCGACCCGGATGGGGTGTACCCCATCGAACACTCCAGCGCCATCCCCAACGACCAGAACGAGGGCAAAGGGTCGAACTTCGGGCGGCTCCAGGATCCTCAGATCGACCACTTCCTCGATGCCGGCCGGGCATCCGTGCTGGAGGCCGACCGGACCCGGGCCTATGCGGCATTCGTGCGCGCCTATGCGACGCACGGCGCCGAGCTCCCGCTCTACGAGCGGGTGCTGACCGTGCTGGCCTGGCCCCATCTGCACAACCTGCTGGTCAACCCGGGTCCCAACACCACGCTCTGGAATGTGCAGGACTGGTGGGTCGACGGCTGAAGAGCAAATTGGGGCGCACAGTCCGGCGCCGAATCGTTAGGAAAGGTTAGAGAAGGCCCGCTTTCGTTGACAGGTCAGGGGGTCGACCGTAGAATTCGGCTCGCAGAAAATGCTGGCAGGTTTCTATTCGCGTGCCAGCCGTTTGCAATCAAGAAAGTTTGAGGAAGGAGGAGTGCATGACAGGCAACCTGCGAAGCCTTAGGTTACTGTCGCTCGGCGGCGTTGCGGGCGTGCTGCTGGCCGCGTGTGCTGGTGGGACAACCACGACGACAAGCGGTAGTCCCAAGTCCGGCGGCAGCGTCACGGTGGCGTCGTGGCAGGAACCGGATACCTTGCTGGCGGCGGGTGTCACGGACAGCATGACGCACGCGTACGCGGATGTGGGCCCGGCAATGGAGGGGTTACTTCGGGCGAAGGCGGTCGTAGACGTTCCCAAGAATCCCAAGATCTCGGACTACTGGGAACCGCAGTTGGCCACCAACGTCCCGACGGTGGAGAACGGCGACGTCAAGGTCAACGGGACGACGATGGACGTTACCTGGAAGCTGCGCCATGGCGTGAAGTGGCATGACGGCATGCCGTTCACATCCAAGGACGTCAAGTCGACCTTCGACTTCTGGTGGGTGAAATACAAGGACAAGAACCCCACGCCGGTCATCTCGACCAGCGGGTGGGATCAGGTCAGCGGGGTCGATACCCCCGATGACTTCACCGCCGTCGTCCATTGGAAGAGCATCTTCGGGCCATATATCGCATTCGGCGCCGGACCCTATGGCATCCTGCCCGATCACCTGCTCCAGCAGGTATGGGCGAAGTCCGGGGACATCACCAAGGAGAAGCTCAGCATCGCCATCCCGGGCGGCTTCAACGGCACCGATACCTGGGACAAGTGGATGGTGGGCACGGGGCCCTTCATGTTCAAGGAATGGGTTACCGGCGACCACTTGACCCTGGTCAAGAACCCGCATTGGTGGGGCTCGCACCAGCCCTACCTCGATACCATCACCGTCAAGTTCGAACCCGACACCAATACCCAGCTGGCCGACCTGCGGACCAACACCATCGATATGGGGCTGGACTTCCGGGCGGCCCTGCTCAGCCCGCTGTCCCATCTGGACGCGGTCACGACCACCATCCTGCCCGATAGCGGAGCGGAGAAGATCGACCTGAACCTGCACAACGCGTTCCTACAGGACAAGGCGGTGCGGCAGGCCATCCTGATGGGGATCGACCGGCAGAAGATCGTGGACACCCTGCTGGAAAGCAAGACCACGGTCCCGCCGGATTCGTGGCTCTGCCTGGGCACCGGCGGCTGGTGCCAGGACCCCAGCGCTACCCATACCAAGTTCGACCCCGCGGCGGCCCAGACCCTACTGACCAACGCCGGCTACAAGGTGGACAAAGACAAGTGCGGCGGTATGCGGTCGTCGCCGGCCGGGGCACCCACCAATGGCAAGTGCCTGGAGGTCAAGCTCGTGACCACCTCCGGCAACGCCCTGCGGGAACAGCAGGAGGTCGTCATCGCCTCGGACCTCAAGCTGATCGGCGTCAAAGTCACCCAGCCGTTCAACAACCCGCGCGCCGGGAAGCTGTTCGGCTCGTATTCGAACGGGGGTACTCTCTACACCCATGTCTTTGACATGGCGATGTACACCAACACCTACAGCGGACCGGCGGAGCCGGATGCGTTCTACGCCGGCTACGTCAGCTCGCAGATTCCGAGCGATGCGAATCAAGGCCAGGGTCAGAACGACACCTTTACCAACGACGCGCGGGTTGATGCGGCCTTCAACAAGGGCCGGGTAGCGGTCGCGCAAGCGGACCGCAAGCAGGCCTACGTCGACGCTCAGAAGGCGCTGGCCGACATCATCCCCGAGATCCCGCTCTACCAGCAGCTGACCGTGATCGCCTACAACAAGAAGCTGCAAGGCTTCAAAGGCAACGACTTCTTCTGGATGAATAACGCGGAAGACTGGTACGTTTCGTCGTAGCGGCGTGATGGAAGGGCGCCTCTGGGAGGCGCCCTTCCTCGTTTCTGGGAACCGGCCAAGCGGCCGGGCGGCGGCGGCCAGGCCGTCTATTCGATCGACGAAACCCTTGGCTATACTCTGGAGGGAAGGGCGCTCGTGACCAAGTACATCCTCCGGCGAGTGCTGCAGGCCATCCCGGTCCTGTTTGTCATCTCTCTCATCCTGTTCACGATCACGCAGGTCCTGCCTGACAAGCCCTGGGCCTTGCTGCTCCACAATCCCCGCCTGACGCTGGCGGACCGGGCCCGCATCCTTCATTACTACGGCTTTGATCAGCCGTTCTGGCTGCAGTACTTCCTCTATATGAAGCACCTGCTGTCCCTACCGCCAGATCTCGGAACCTCGTACTTCAGCCACCAGACCACCCTCAGCCTGATTCGCGAGCGGCTGCCCAACACCCTGGTCCTGATGGGGAGCTTCTACATTGTGACGCTGGCGCTCTCGATTCCGATCGGGATTATCGCCGCCGTCAAGCAGTACTCTAAGTTCGACAACCTGGTGACCACCGGCGCGTTCGTCGGGATCTCCCTGCCGAACTTCTGGTTTGGCCTGATGCTGATCATCCTGTTCGCCGTCATCCCCTACGAGCACCTTGGCTTCAAGATCTTCCCGACTGGCGGGATGTGGGATCCCGGCCATGTCGGGGACCCGCTGAACTTGCTCTGGCACCTGGTCCTGCCCGCCATCGTGCTGTCGGTCCAATCGATCGCCCAGTACAGCCGGTTCATGCGGAGCAGCATGCTCGACGTCCTGAATCAGGACTACATCCGAACGGCTCGGGCGAAGGGCCTGGCCGAGGGCCGCGTCGTTCTCCGCCACGCCCTCCGCAATTCCCTGCTGCCCCTTATCACCCTGATGGGGATCGAGATCCCACAGCTCTTCGTGGGCGCCCTCATCACGGAGCAAGTGTTCGCCTGGCCCGGGATGGGCCGGCTCTTCTGGGACGCCGCTCAGAAGACCGACATCCAGGTCCTGGTAGGTGTGCTGGTCCTGCTCTCAGTGCTGGTGGTGTTCGGAAACCTGATTGCCGATGTGGCCTATGGGTGGGCCGATCCGCGGATCCAATATCGATAGGAGATATGGACGATGATTGATCCGACCCCGAGCCAGGCTCCAGAAATCATCGAGGCCGCCGCCGTTCCCCAGCCGCAGGCCGACTACGACGTCACCCGTGAGGTTGGGTACTACCAGCTGGTCTGGCGCCGGCTGCGCCGGCACCGGATGGCCATGATCAGCGCCGGGGTCCTGGTCTTCCTGACGCTGGCGTCGTTCATCGTCCCCAGCATCCTGGCCACCCTCGCCCCGAACGTCTACAGTGATACCCCGGACCTGCTCAACCGGTTTGGAGCTCCCTCCTGGCCCCACATCATGGGGACCGACGAGCTTGGTCGTGACATCTTCCGTCGCATTCTGCAAGGAGGCCAGATCTCGCTCATGGTCGGCCTCTTCGGCATGATGGTCACCGTCCTGCTGGGCGGCACCATTGGAGCGGTGGCCGGCTATTTCGGATCGATCGTGGATAACATCCTGATGCGGATCACCGATGCCATGCTGACCATCCCCCAGATCTTCTTGCTGATCCTGATCGCCACCGCCTTCGGCGGGTCCGTGTCTCCCACCGTGATGGTGCTGGCCATTGGCCTGACGCTGTGGCCGTATCCGGCCAGAATCATCCGCTCCGTGGTGCTCTCCATCAAGGAGAAGGAATTCGTCGAAGCCGCCCGGGCGGTGGGCTCGGGAAACAGCAAGATCATCCTCCGCCACGTGATCCCCAACGCCCTCGGCCCGATCCTGGTGGCGGCCACCCTTTATGTCGGAGCCGCCATCCTGACGGAGAGCGCGGTCAGCTACCTGAACCTCGGGATCGGGCCGCCGCTGGCCTCCTGGGGCAGCATGCTCTTCCGGGCCCAGGAGTTCATCTGGGAGGCCGGCTACTACGCCCTCTTCCCGGGCCTCATGATCTTGATCACGGTCCTGTGCATCAACTTTATGGGTGACGGGTTGCGGGACGCCTTCGACCCGCGATCCTTCGACCGCTAGGCCATTCGCCGCCATGGCTGACCTGCTTCGTCTCGAAGGCGTGCGGACGCACTTCAAGACCAACGACGGCGTGGTGAAAGCCGTCGACGGCGTCGACTACTCGGTCAAGCGCGGCACCACACTGGGACTCGTGGGCGAGTCCGGCTGCGGCAAGAGCGTCACCGCGCTCTCCATCATGCGGCTGCTTCCGCGAACGGGTCGGATCGTCGCCGGTCGCGTCTGGTTCGAGGGCCGTGACCTGGCCGAGTCGAGCGAGGAGGAGATGCAGGACGTCCGCGGCAACGATATCTCCATGATCTTCCAGGAGCCGATGACCTCCCTCAACCCGGTCTTCACGGTGGGCGACCAGGTGGGGGAGGCCATCAAGCAGCACCTGCGCGTCTCCGACAAGGAGGTCAAGGAGCGGGTCATCGATCTGTTCCGCCTGGTCGGCATCTCGGCGCCGGAGACCCGGATGAACGATTTTCCGCACCAGATGAGTGGCGGCATGCGGCAGCGGGTCATGATCGCGATGGCGCTGTCCTGCAATCCAAAGCTGTTGATCGCGGATGAGCCCACCACGGCGCTGGATGTCACCATCCAGGCCCAAATCCTGGAGCTAATGCGGGAGCTGAAAGAGAAGAAGGACATGGCGATGATCTTGATCACCCACGACTTGGGGGTCATCGCCGAGGTGGCCGAGGACGTGGCGGTAATGTATGCGGGCAAGATCGTCGAGCATGGCACCGTGAGCCAGATTTTCGAGAAGCCCATGCACCCCTACACCCAGGGCCTGCTCGCCTCCATTCCGAGCCTGGGCGCCCGCGGGGTGCGCCTCAACGTGATCAAGGGAACGGTTCCCCATCCGCTCAACCTGCCTCCGGGGTGTCTCTTTGCCCCCCGGTGCCCGCACGCGTTCGACCGCTGCCCGACCGCCTTCCCCGCCCGGATGGACCAGGGCGATGGGCACGACGTCGCCTGCTACCTGTATGGGGACGCTGATGAACCGGGCACCCAGGTTGCCCGGCCAGTCCCCAGGGCGGCCACGGCGTGAGCACGGCGCTGGACCAGGCCCTAGGCAGCTTTCCAGCCCAGGCCCCCGCCGGCCAGCCGCTGGTTAGCGTGCGGGGGCTGCAAAAATATTTCCCCATCAAGGGCGGCGTCCTGCAGCGGACCGTGGCCCACGTCAAGGCGGTCGACGGCATCGACTTCGATATCCGTGCCGGCGAAGTGCTCGGGTTGGTGGGCGAGTCGGGGTGCGGCAAGACCACCACCGGCCGCCTGCTGTTGCGGCTGATCGAGCCCAGCGCCGGCCAGGTGCTGTTCGAAGGGCGCGACGTGCTCAAGATGGGCGGCCGCGAGCTGAAGGCGCTCCGGGCCGAAATGCAGATCATCTTCCAGGACCCCTATGCCTCCTTGAACCCGCGGCTTCCCATCGGGGAGATCATCGGGGAGGGGCTCGCCAACCACGGCATGCACCGCCGCCGGGAACGGGAGGAGGCGGTGGCCGACATCCTGGAGAAGGTTGGGCTTCGCCGCTACTTCATCAACCGGTATCCCCACGAGTTCAGCGGCGGCCAGCGGCAGCGGATCGGCCTCGCCCGAGCCCTGGTCCTCCGACCCAAGTTCATCGTGGCCGACGAGCCGGTCTCGGCCCTGGACGTCTCCATCCAGTCGCAGGTGTTGAACTTGATGGCGGACCTGCAGCGGGAGTTCGGCCTGACCTATCTCTTCATCTCGCACAACCTGAGCGTGGTGCAGCACGTCAGTGACCGGGTGGCGGTGATGTACCTGGGGAAGATCGTCGAGCTGGCCGACAGCGTCGATCTCTACCGTAGCCCCAAGCACCCTTACACCCAGGCGCTGCTGTCCGCCATCCCGCTGCCCAACCCCAAAGAGCGCCGCCGCCGCGTGATCCTCACCGGAGACGTACCTAGCCCCATCAACCCGCCCAGCGGCTGCCGCTTCCATACCCGATGCCCGCTGGCCCGGGATATCTGCTCCAAGGTCGAGCCGACCTTCGAGCTGAAGGCCTTCGGGCACTGGGCCGCCTGCCACTTCGCATAGCGCGCGCTGTCTTCATGCGGCCGTAACCTTGCCGGCGTATAAGTAGAGAGAACCGTGGAAACCCCCCCCGAGATCACGCCCGCTTCGCCGCCGCCGGTGGCGGTCGGCCGCCGCATCTTCCTGGGCCTGCTGGGGGCCGGCGCCGGGGGCCTGCTGATCGGCGGCAAGCTGGTCCAGGAACCCAGGGCCTACAAGAACGTCAGCACCATGCCGGTCAACCTGAACGGCGCCGACACGATTCAGCCCCGCAACCTTGTCTTCGGGGGGCTGGAGCGCTTCCGCTATTACTCTGTGGCGCCCGTTCCAAGCTACCGGCCCGCCACCTGGCGGCTGCGGGTGGGCGGCCTGGTGGATCGGCCGCTGCTGATCACCTACACCGACCTCTACAGCCTGCCCTCCGTCTACGTGCGCGCCGACTTCCGCTGCGTGACCGGGTGGGTCGTGCACGACAACCTCTGGCGCGGGATCCAACTGCGGACCATCTTCCAGCTGGCGGGGGCGCAACAGGCCGCCCGGTTTGTCACCTTTACCTCATTCGATGGGATCTATCGGGAGAGCTTCACGCTCGACCAGGCTCAATCGGAGCACGCCATCGTGGCCTTCGAGCTCAACAAGCGTCCCCTGCCCACCGAGCAGGGCGCTCCCGCCCGCATCATCAATCCGGACATGTTCGGTTACAAGAACCTGAAGTGGCTGGGCGGCATCTCCCTGACGGCCCACCGGGAGAACGGCTACTGGGAGCAAAAGGGCTGGTGCAACCCGCTGATCGGGTCTGATTTTGACGACTGCGCCTGACCGGCGGCCCCCCGCGCCAGAACGGGTCCTTCGATTCGACGCCACCGAGCGCTGGATGCACTGGGCATTTTCCACCCCCTTTCTGGTGCTGCTCATCACCGGCGTCGCGCTGGGCCTGCCCCAAACGGAGATCCTGCTCACCCACCGGGATCTGATCCGGGCCGTCCACCTGGCGGCCGCGGTTGGGCTGGTGGCCCTGCCAGCCGCGGTCTGGCTGGCCGGCAACCGTCGCGGCCTGCACCGCGACGCGCGCGAAATTGATCGCTGGGACCGGCTGGACTGGCAATGGCTGCGGCGATCGCCCTGGCCCTTCCGGCGGTCGGCGCTGCCACCCCAGGGCCGCTTCAATGCCGGCCAGAAGTTGAACAGCATCCTGGTCACCGCGGCCGCCGTGGGCTTCCTGGTCACCGGCGTTTTCATGTGGAAGGCGGAGGCCTTTCCCGTCTGGCTGGGCGACGTCTCCACCCAGGCGCACGATCTCCTTACGATCGCGGTCGTCCCGCTGGTGCTCGGACACATCATCATGGCAGCGGTCAACCCCCGCACCAACCAGGCTTTGGGCAGCGTCTTCCATGGGTACGTGGACGCCGGCTGGGCGCGCGCCCATCACAGCCGCTGGATGCCCTGACCCGCCTCTCAAACACCGGCCACTCTCTATACTTAGCTTCGCCGGCTCCGGGCCGGCATTCTTCTGTTCATGAGAGATCTGAGCATGGCCGCGCTGGACGCGGCACAAGTCCAGGGTGCCTCCTACGCCGATATTCGGCTAAGCCACCGGGTCCAGCAGGATCTGACCGTCAAGAACGGGCGGCTGGCCTCTGTCTCGGATGACACCAGCGAGGGATTCGGCGTCCGGGTGCTGGTGGACGGCGCCTGGGGCTTTGCCGGGAGCGCGCGGCTAGAGACCCAGGAAGTGGAGGAGGTCGTGGGCCGGGCGATCCGGATCGCCCGCGCCAGTGCCCGGGTCCAGACCGCGAAGGTGGTCCTGGGGCCGCCGGTCACCTCCAAAGGGAATTACCGCACCCCGGTAGTGCGCGACCCGTTTGCGGTCCCGCTGAGCGAGAAGGTGGACCTGCTCCTGCGCGCCGATGCCGCCATGGCGGCCGTGGCCGGGGTCACGGTGCGGGAGGGATCGATGGAGTTCCTGAAGGACCGCAAAGTCTTTGCCTCCACCGAAGGCGCGTTCGTGGAGCAGGAGTTTGTCGAAAGTGGAGCGGGGCTGGAGGCCACCGCCACCAACGAGGCGGACTTCCAGAGCCGGTCGTATCCGAACTCGTTCGGGCACCAGCAAGGCGCCGCCGGCTACGAATACATCGAGGCCATGCGGCTGGACGCCCACGGCGGCCGGATCGCCGAGGAGGCGGTCGCCTTGCTCACCGCCCCCCAGTGTCCGAGCGGAATCAAGACCATCATCCTCGACGCCAGCCAGGTGGCCCTCCAGATCCACGAGTCGTGCGGCCATCCCACCGAGCTCGACCGAGTCTTCGGCATGGAAGCCGCGTATGCCGGCACCAGCTTCATGACCCCCGATAAGTTGAACGCCCTCCACTATGGCTCACGCGAGGTGACGATCACCGCCGATGCGCTGAGCCCCACCGGCCTGGGCACCTTCGGCTGGGACGACGAGGGGGTGCCCGCCCAGCGGACCTACCTCATCCGGGACGGGCTCTTCGTTGGCTACCTCACCTCCCGGGAGACGGCCAGCGTGCTCGGCCAGGCGAGCAACGGGACCATGCGCGCCGACGGCTGGAACCGGATCCCCCTGATCCGCATGACCAACGTGAACCTGGAGCCGGGGACCTCCTCGCTGGCGGAGATGATCGCCGAGACCAAGGACGGCGTGTACATGGAGACCAATCGCAGCTGGAGCATCGACGACAAGCGGCTGAACTTCCAGTTCGGCACCCAGCTCGCCTACGAGATCGTCAACGGCAAGCGCGGCCGGATGCTGAAGAACGCCACCTACGCGGGCAGCACCCCCGAGTTCTGGAACTCCTGCGATGCCGTTGGTGGGCCCGCCGAATGGCGGCTCTGGGGACTGACCAACTGCGGCAAGGGACAGCCGCCCCAGCTGGCCCACGTGGCCCACGGGGCGGCCCCGGCCCGGTTCCAGAACGTGCGGGTGGGCATCCTGAAGTGAAGGCCGTCGAATCCCCGGGTCTGACCGACGCCACCAGCCTGCGGGCGTTCATGGAGGTCATCATCGAGCGCTCCCCTGCCGACGAAACGGAGGTGCTGGTCACCGAGCAGGACGGGGCGCTCACCCGCTTTGCCAACAATGGGATTCACCAGAACGTGGCCGAGCGCAACACCACGGTGCGGGTGCGGGTGGTGAAGAACGGCAAGACGGGCGTGGCCTCGCTCAACCAGCTGAGTGCCGAGGCCGCTCGCGGCGTGCTGGCACGGGCCATCGAAATCGCCGACCTGCAGACGGCCGGCGAGACCGTTCCCCTGCCCGGTCCGGCGAAAGCGGCTACGGTCGACGCCTGGTTCGACCGGACGGCGAATGCCACGCCGGAGGAGCGAGCCGACTTCGTGGGCGCCATCTGTCGGGGGGCCGCCCGCCAGGGGTTGAAGGCCTTTGGCGCCTTCAGCACTTCCGGCGGCCAGGTCGCCATCGCCAATTCCAAGGGCGTCTTCCACCACCATCGCGGCACCCAGGCGGCGGTGAACACGGTGGTGATGGGGGATGCCGGGTCCGGATACGCCGATCGGTCGGCCCTGGATGTCGCCAGTCTGGATGGCGAGGAGCTGGCCGCGGAAGTGATCGAGAAGGCCCAACGCAACCAGCAGGCCGAGCCGGTGGAGCCCGGGGTCTACGAGGTCGTGCTGGAGGAGTACGCGGTGGGCGAGCTACTCGAGTTCATGAGCTACGTCGGCTTCTCCGCCCTGGCGCTGCAGGAGGAGCGAAGCTTCATGCGGCTGAACGAGCGGATCACCGGGGAGAAGGTCACCATCTGGGATGACGGCTTGGATCTCAACGGAATCCCGGCGCCCTTCGACTTCGAGGGCGTGCCCACGCAGCGGGTCGACCTGATCCGGGAGGGGGTCGCAGTCGGCGTGGTGTACGACCAGCAGACCGCCGCCCGGGAGCATCGGCAGTCGACCGGCCACGGCCTGCCGGCTCCCAACACCGAAGGCCCCTACGCCACCAACCTGTTCATGGCGCCCGGGTCGGTCGACAAATCGCGGCTGGCCGACGGCATCAAACGGGGGATCTGGGTCACCCGATTCTGGTATGTCCGGGTGGTGCAGCCCAAGGCGTCCATCATCACCGGCATGACGCGGGAGGGCACCTTCCTCATCGAGGACGGCCAGCTGACGCGCCCGGTCAAGGATCTGCGCTTTACGGAAAGCATGCTCGAGGCGCTGGCCGGCACCGTTGCCCTGTCCAGCACTACCAAGCTGCAGGCCAGCGAGTACTTCGGTGCCACCCGGGTGCCGGCCGTGCGGCTGCAGCGGTTCACCTTTACCAGTTGACCCAGCCCGACCGCATCCCCCTGATCGGCCTGCCCACCCTCGAGATCCCGCGCGGCGAGCGTCCACCCCGCTATGGGATCAACCAGGCCTACGTCCGAGCCCTGGAAGCAGCCGGGGCGGCCCCGGTCTTGATTCCCCTGCTGGACGACCCCGATCGCCTGCACGCCATTTACGCCCGCCTGGACGGCATCCTCTTCCCCGGCGGCGAGGACGTGGAGCCGGCCGCCTACCACGAAGAGCCGATCGGCCAGCTGAACGTGGTGGAACCGCGGCGCGACCAGATGGAAATGGCGCTGGCACGCTGGGCGGCCGAGGACGATCTGCCGGCGCTGGGGATCTGCCGCGGGCAGCAACTCTTGAACGTGGCCCTGGGCGGCAGCCTGTACCAGGACCTGCGATTCCAGAAGGTGACCTCCTTCGAGCATGCCAACAAGGACGGCCGGGCCCGCGACGCCCTGATCCACGCCGTCCGCCTGGACCCCGACTCCCGGCTGGCTCAGCTGATCGATGAGACCGAGGTGACGGTTAATAGCCTCCATCACCAGGCGGTCAAGGAGGCGGCGCCCACCCTGCGCATCGTCGGCCGCGCGCAGGACGGCGTGATCGAGGCGCTGGAGGCTCCCGATCGACGGTTCCTGATCGCGGTCCAGTGGCATCCCGAGGAGATCGCGTCCGTTGCCTGGGTGCAGCAGCTCTTCCGCGGCTTTGTCCGCGCCGCCGCCGCCAGCTAACTCCCGGAACTTTGCCGCGCCCGGTGCAGCACATCGACCAGCCGTGCCCTTACCGACCGTTCGCGGGAGAGGTCTCCGTTCGTGATGGGTCCGGCAGCGAGGTGGCCGACGTCCACGCCGACGCCGCCGGTCATTTCCGCGTCGACCTGGCGCCCGGGACCTACCAGCCGGTGCCCGTTTCCCCGCATCCTGGCATGTCGCCCTTTGGCAAGTCTCAGACCGTCCCGGTCGTGGCTGGCCTCTACAGCCAGGTCACCATCGCGTACGACAGCGGAATACGATAGCCGTCCTCACCTGCAGGGGAACCCGATCGGCTCTCGGTAAGCGGTGTCCGCGGCGGCCTGGGAGATGTAGCCGTCGTGCACCATCTGGGCCAGCACGTTGAAGTGGCGGGCGCGCGCCGCGCACGGGTTCCGGTACAGGTCGTAATACGAGGGCGACTGCGGGAGGCCGGCCAGCATCGATGCCCGGGCCAGGTCCAGCTGGTTGGGCGCCATCTGGAAATACACCGACGACGCCTGGCCGATGCCCCAGGCGCCGTGGCCGAAATAGACGGAATTCAGGTACGACTCCAGGATGACCGCCTTGGGAAACCGCAGCTCCAGCTTGAGGGCCAGCAGCAGGTCTTCGGGCTTGCGCCAGCCGTCGTCGTTTCCGTGCAGGTAGAGATTCTTGACCAACTGCTGGCTGAGGGTGCTGGCCCCCTCCAGCGCCCGGCGGTGGTACAGGTCGGCGAGCAGCGCCCGCCCCAAGCCCTGCACGTCGATGCCGTGGTGCTGGTAGAAGCGTTCGTCCTCGATGGCGATCAAGGCCTCGCTCAGAGAGTCCGGCACGGCGGAGAGCGTGACCCGGCTCGCGCCGTGAGCCCCCAGCGCGGCGTCCACGCGCTGCGGCATGTCGTCCACCGGGGGCGTGACCAGCAGCCCGACGATGATGCCAAGCCCCAGCAGCATCAGCAACGCCAGCACGGCGCCGGCAGCCAAAAACAGCCACCGCCGGAGCACGCCGGAACGCGGGGCCGTGATCATCGCCACTCATTCTTGCAACGGCCAGATGGCCGGGGTGGCCCCGCTGCAGGACGGCGGTAGAATTGGACCGTGGGTGAGACCGCCGCCGAGCGCCGCGGTACCTGGAAGGTCAAGGCCGGCCTGGCCGAGATGCTGAAGGGTGGCGTGATCATGGATGTCGTCACGGCGGACCAGGCGAAGATCGCCGAGGACGCGGGGGCGGTGGCCGTGATGGCCCTGGAGCGCGTCCCGGCCGACATCCGCCGGGAAGGTGGCGTGGCCAGGATGAGCGACCCGGGGTTGATCCAGGCGATCATCGATGCCGTGACCATCCCGGTGATGGCCAAGTGCCGCATCGGCCATTTCGTGGAGGCCCAGATCCTGGAGGCCATCGGGGTGGATTACATCGATGAGAGCGAGGTGCTGACCCCGGCCGACGAGGAGCATCACATCAACAAGCACTCCTTCAAGATCCCGTTCGTGTGCGGCTGCCGGGATCTGGGGGAGGCCCTGCGGCGGATCGCCGAAGGGGCCGCTATGATCCGCACCAAAGGCGAGGCCGGGACCGGGAACGTGGTCGAAGCCGTTCGCCACCAGCGCGCCGTGACCAGCGCTATCCGGCGGCTGAACGGCATGGGTCCGGAGGAGCTGGTCATGGAGGCCAAGCAGCTGGGTGCCCCCGCCGACCTGCTGGAAGAGACCGCCCGGTTGGGTCGCCTGCCGGTGGTCAACTTCGCTGCTGGGGGGATCGCCACCCCGGCCGATGCCGCGCTCATGATGCAGCTCGGCTGCGACGGCATCTTCGTCGGCTCCGGGGTGTTCAAGTCGGAGGATCCGTCCGCCCGGGCCAAGGCCATCGTGGCGGCCACCACCAATTACGACAGGCCGGACATCCTGGTGGAGGTGTCCAGGAGCTTGGGGAAGGCGATGCGCGGGCTGGAGATCGGCGCCATTCCCAAGGAGGAGCTGCTCGCGGGCAGAGGCTGGTGAGCGCCCGACGACGCATCGGGGTGCTCGCCTTGCAGGGCGACTTTCGCGAGCATCTGGCGGCCCTCCGCGCGTGTGAGGTGGAGGGGGTCGCCGTGCGCACCACCGAGGAGCTGGATCGCGTCGATGCGCTGATTCTTCCGGGAGGCGAGAGCACGACCATGAGCCGGCTGATGGATTCGAAACTGCGCCAGCGAATCCAGGAACGGGCGGCCGCCGGGATGCCGGTGATGGGCACCTGCGCCGGGATGATCCTGATGGCCAGTGAGGTCCTGGACGGCACCGTCGAACAGGAGCCGCTCAAGCTCATGCACCTGGCGGTCCGCCGCAACGCCTACGGGCGCCAGCGTGACAGTTTCGAAGCCGAGGTCGATGCCCCGGCCCTGGGCGGGCCCGGCCCCGGCGTGTTCATCCGCGCTCCCCAGGTCACCCAGGCGGGAGCCTCGGTCGAGACCCTGGCCAGCCACGGGGGGCAGCCGGTGGCGCTGCGGGAAGAAAACCGCTTGGCCCTGGCCTTCCATCCGGAATTGACCCCGGACCATCGCTGGCACCAGTACTTTCTCGGCTTTCTGGACGGGTCATGAGCCTGCAGATCCGGGCGGCACAGCTCAAGGACCTGGGCGCCATCGAAGCCCTCTACCGCGAACATGCCCAGGCCCCGGAGCATGGCTTCGCCGCGTCGCACGCGCTGCCCCGCCGGCAGTTCGCCTCATCCAGGCTCTGGTTCCTGGTCAACAATACGTTTGCCTCCATCCTGCCGCTGACCTCGGCGGCCGACCACGTCTACGTCGCCGTGGGGCCGCGCCAGGGCGTGCAGGGGTTCATTCAGGCGGAGACCGCCCCAGCGGGCAAGCACGTCTGGCAGGTCCTGAACCTGAGCATCCGCCCGGAGCTCGATCGGTTTCAGGCCGGGACGGCGCTGCTGGACAATCTCTTTAACGAGGGGCTGCGCCGGGGAGTCTTCCGCTTCATCGTCCGCCTCTCCGTGGATGATCCGATGACAGACCTCTTCAAGGCCCGCGGCTTTCGCGCCTACGCCACCGAGCACGCGCTGCTGGCCGACGGCGTGGCTGCCCGCCCGACGGTCGACCTGGACGGCTGGCGCCCCATGCGGCGCGAGGACGAGCTGGCCCTCTATCTGCTCTACCGGGCGGTCACCCCGCGCGAGGTCTCGGCGGTGGAGGGCGCCACCTTTCGGGAGTGGCGCCAGAACTTCCAGCACGGCTCGTGGACCAGCCGCCTGCCGCGGGCCACTCGCCCACGCCAGTACGTCGTGGACCGGGTCCAGGTGATGGGCTGGATGGGGATCACCCCCGGGGGCGGGGCGCGGCCCAACACCCTGGGCCTGCTGGCCCTGCCGGAGCCGTCTGGGCTGCTCGACGAGCTGGTCCAGCGCAGCCTTGGGTACCTGGCCGGCCACCGCCCCGGGCCGGTCTGGTGCAGCCTGCGCCACTACGACGAGCGCGCCATCCAGCTGCTGCAGCGGGAGGGCTTCGAGGTCATCGCCTCCCAGGTCCTCATGGTTCGAGAGCTGGCCCTCAAGGTCCCGGTCCGAGCCCGGGTGCGGGTCAAAGACAAGGCCCTCGTCCCCCAGTACGGGTAATCTGGGTCAATGCTTCGAGCCCAGAACAACCTGGTGCGGGCGGACAACGACGAGCTGAACCTCCTGTTCCAGACGCTGCCACCCCACCTGTATCGGGCGGTCCACCAGCTGTCGGATCTCGGCTATCTGCTGGAGATCGTCCTGGACCTCGGCCGCGAGCCGGAAGCGCGCTTCCCCGAGGAAGAGGTGATCCTGAGCGACACGCCGATCACCTCCGAGGATCTCGAGTTCGTGGCCTCCCGTGTCGGATCGTTCGGGGATGATAACCGGGCCGGTATCGAGCGGACCCTGCACCGCATCTCCGCCATCCGCAATCGGAATAGCCAGATCGTGGGGATGACCTGCCGGGTCGGCCGCGCCATCACCGGCACCATCGACATCATCAAGGACATGGTCATCGGCGGCAAGAGCATCCTGCTGCTCGGCCGTCCCGGCATCGGCAAGACCACCATGCTGCGCGAGTGCGCCCGGGTGCTGGCGGACGAGATGAAGAAGCGGGTGGTGATCGTGGACACCTCCAACGAGATCGGTGGCGATGGCGACATCCCGCATCCGGGGATCGGCCGGGCGCGCCGGATGCAGGTCCGGACGCCGGCCTTGCAGCACGCCGTCATGATCGAGGCGGTGGAGAACCACATGCCCCAGGTGATCGTCATCGACGAAATCGGGACCGAGCTGGAGGCGGCTGCCGCCCGGACCATCGCCGAGCGAGGCGTGCAGCTGATCGCCACCGCCCACGGAAACTCACTCGATAACTTGCTGGTCAACCCCACCCTCAACGACCTGCTGGGCGGCATCCAGACGGTCACCCTGTCGGACGAGGAGGCCCGTCGGCGCGGGACCCAGAAATCGGTGCTGGAGCGGAAGTCGCCGCCCACCTTCGATGTCCTGGTCGAAATCCACGACCGCGACCGGTTGGCCGTGCATCAGCCGCTGGCCGAGGTGGTCGACATGGCGCTGCGGGGGGGTAACAAGCCACCCCAGATGCGCGTGCGCGGCGCCGACGGCGCCATCACGGCGCGCATGGGCGAAACGGCGCCCATGCGAACGGCGGTGCCGCGCGAGCCCGGGGCGCTGCCGGCTCCCCGGAGTCCCCGGGAGTCGCTCGCCATCTTCCCCTACGGGGTCAGCCGGAATTACCTGGAGCAGGCCGTGGACGATTTGAAGATCCCGGCCCGGATTCAGAACCACATCGAAGATGCCGACGTGGTGCTGACGCTGAAGAACTACTACCGCCGCAAGGACTCGCCGTTGAAGGAGGCCGAGGCCGTCGGGGTCCCCATCCAGGTGCTCAAGAGCAACACCATCACCCAGATCAAGGGCGCCCTGGGCAAGCTCTACGCTCTGGAGACCGCCGATCCGACAGAGGCGGCCCTGGAGGAGACCCTGGAGGGCATCCGCCGGGCCAAAGCGACCAACAGCATGGTCGAGCTCTCGCCCCAGAACGCCTATGTGCGCCGCCTCCAGCATCAGCTGGTCGAGCGCCACGAACTGACCGCCCGCAGTTCCGGCAAAGAACCGAATCGCCGCCTTCGCATCTACACCGCAGGCGATTAGGGAGCGGTCTTTGGGCCCAGGGGGAGCGGCGGACAACCGCCAACTGGGGGAGTAAATCCCCCAGAAGAAGAAGTCGGGGGGATCTGCCCCCCGGGAAGACTCTGGATCGGACAGCCGGTTGCGAACGTTCCGGCGCAACGTCCTCGCGTGGTATGCGGCCCACGGCCGGGACCTGCCCTGGCGCCGCACCTGCGACCCGTACGCGATCGTGGTCTCCGAGATCATGCTTCACCAGACGCAGGTCAGCCGGGTGATTCCGTTCTACCAGCGATTCCTGGAGACATATCCGACGGTCGAGGCCTTGGCCAGCGCCCGGCGACGGGACGTGAAACGCCTGACCGATCCGCTCGGGTACAAGATCCGAGGGCGATGGCTGCACGCCATCGCCCAGCACGTCGCAGAGGAACGGGCCGGATACTTTCCCCAGACCATCGATGAGCTGCGACGCCTGCCGGGGGTGGGCCGGTACACCGCGGGGGCGGTGATGAGCTTTGCCTTCCATCGCGACGCCCCCATCCTCGACACCAACGTGGCTCGTCTTCTCAGCCGATACTTCGGTGGCCAAGACAACCGGCGCGAGCTCTGGGCGCTGGCCAGCCGAGTCATCCCGCCCGGTAAGGCGTATGTCTTCAACCAGGCGCTGATGGATCTGGGCGCCCTCGTGTGCGTATCACGCGCGCCGCGCTGCGTAACATGCCCGCTGCGGCGCGGCTGCCGTATGCTTCACCCGTAATGGGCGGCCCAGGCTACTTCGTGACCTTCGAGGGACCCGAAGGAGCCGGCAAATCGACGCAGGTCACCCGCCTGGCGGAGAGGCTGACCGAGCATGGGTTCGAGGTGCTCAGCACCCGCGAGCCCGGCGGCACCATGGTCGGGGAAATGATCCGGCGGATCCTGCTGGACGGCCCCGACCTCAGTGGCTGGACCGAAGCCTTGCTGTTTACGGCGGCCCGCGCCCAGCTGGTCCAGGACGTGATCCGGCCCCAGCTGGAGGCCGGCCTGGTCGTCCTGTGCGACCGGTACCGCGATTCCACGCTCGCCTACCAGGGGTACGGCCGGGGCGTCGACCTGGCCACCCTCATTCGCCTGCAGGCGGAGGCAACCGGCGGATTGCTGCCGGCGCTGACCTTCCTGCTGGACCTGCCGGTGGAGGAAGGCCTCTCACGCATCCCTAAAGGGGCCCTCGACCGCCTGGATCGGGAGGGGGAGGGCTTCCACCGTCGGGTGCGCGAGGGATACCTGGAGATGGCGC
>Ga0209802_1000543_pt1 | contig 28900 bp, 25 predicted proteins | sample GraSoiAngelo_129_FD_185886 | JGI IMG/M metagenome (GOLD analysis project Ga0209802, IMG submission 185886) | Grasslands soil microbial communities from the Angelo Coastal Reserve, California, USA - 14_0927_12_40cm (SPAdes) (version 2) | ecosystem: Environmental > Terrestrial > Soil > Grasslands ... | reverse complement strand
GGCGTGCTGTTCTCTATCGAGGCTTCACTTGACGATCAACAATGCGTCTGTGATCGATCACTGAGGTTTGACGGTTTTCGTGCGAGTGGTCGGTGTCAGTTTTAGCCTGGACCGGTTTAACATTCGATTGGCCCAGTTCATCTGTCTTTCAAGGTTCAGCGTGTATTCTTTCAGAATGTATTCCAGATCCGTCGGCGGGATTTTGTTTTGTTTGGATTCTAGCATTTCCTGAGCCATCTGGAACTGGCGGTTGGACCCGTCAACGAAGAAAGTGGCCAAGTTCTCCGGGTCTATGAGTTCGATGAAGAGGCGTCGTAGGCTGCCGAAGCGCTGCTGAAAGTTGGTGAACATTTCTTTGGCTTGGGCGAGAGATTCGACACCTTTTGGCGTGATACGATAGACTCGTCTAGTGGCCTCTTCGGAGGGCTCTGGATCTGCTTTGATGAGGCCTTCGGAGACTAGCTTCTTGAGGATTGGGTAGAGGGATCCTGCTCCGGGTCTCCATGCGCCTTCTGTCTTACTGTCTATATCTTGAATGATTTCGTAACCGTGGATTGGTTTCTGGGAAATCTTGTGCAGGATGTAGTAGCGGAGCAGGCCTTTTGGTGCGCTGTGGAGTCGATCATGAACGCTAAGGCTTTCTTCTTGCGTCTTTGGCTGGCGCATCCTTCCCGTTCATGATGGCGGTCGGATATAAGGTATATCGTATACGATACAGAAACCGATAGCTAAAAGACTCTGCTAGAAAAAAATGGAGCAGAGGATGGAAGGGAGATGTCAGGCCTTGGGCGTAGCTGGGGCGTAGGTTGGAAGACCCCTTGTCTTGCCGCGGAGATACTTGAACCCGGCGAAGCCGACCAAGATCGCGCCTATGCCGCCTAGGAGGATTGCTACCGAGTCCAGCCAAATGCTGGTGAAGGTGGCGGTGTCGGTTCCGCCCCCGATGGTTGAGAGGCTGCTCTGGGCGGCATTGGCATCATTTAGACTATTCTGGTAATCTGTTTGGGCCGTGTTGAAATCTCCTAATGTGTACGCGTTGTCCGCAAGTGTCTTCTGGGCGTTCGCTTCGGCCAGAAGAGCCAGAGCGGCACTCGTTCCGGGCGCGGGCGAGAAGGTGCTGCCTAGGGCATTGTTGAGCGAGTTTATGATCGCGCTGGCTTGCAGCTTGGAGCTGTAGGAACTCGCTTGGGCACTGTTGTAAATGGCGAGGAGATGAGGATAGCTATTGTTGAAGGAGTGGCAGCTCGGTGGGAAGGGTGGGCCATTGAAGACAAACGGATCGCTGCAACCGCTGTTGCTCCAAGTACCTCCGTGTGCCATATCCCAGAGCTCGAGAGTCCATGTGTGAGCGGCCTGATTGAGATTAGCGTACTGGCCGGCTAGAACGGGTATTGTGTAGGATAGTGAGACTGTAACTGTCTGGCCGGCAAAGACGGCTATGTCGCTTGTTGTGTTCTGATAGTTAGTCATCCAGTCGAACTTTATCCCCATAGTGAGGTTTCTTTGATAAGCTAACGAATTAGCGGTGAACAATACGTTAAAGGTCAGAGTATTTCCGGCTTGTATAGCGTCTACAGCCGTGTTTAGATAAGGATCTGAATAACCCCGGGTGAGATAACCGGTGAAGGTCAGCGACGGGGAGCCAGTATCGTCTCCGCGCGCTTTCGGTACCGATATTGGGACTGCGACTCCAACTAAGAGTACAGCGAATAAAGGAACCAAGAACATTCTATGCTTCACTACTGCAACCTTCACCTACTGCCGACACGGAGACCCCTACATTTTCCCGATGTAACCTTGCCTTCAAAGAGAGAGTTGCCTAACCGGGCAGACCGCATGGGTTGGTTCTCTACAGGTGCGTATCCCACGAACTGCGAGGGTCAAAATTCCTCTGCTCGCGAATCCGTTTAGCCGGGATCGCGAACCCTACGAGCTGTTCTTTGAGGGCCGGGGCACAGCCTCGACGGGAGTGTTCCTGCCCTCTTACATCTTAGGAAGACCCACTCCCCACTCAACGTCTGAGACTCTGGATGTGCACCGGCTGAAGACCGAGCATATGCTGCATCCAATGGCCATCATACTTTGCGGGTGGGAGAGAATCTACGCCTGAGAAGCAGGTGAATTCCACGACTCTCTTTAATAGCCAGCTTCCCTGAAGTTCACTGTAGACACCCTCAATCAAGCTAGATCGAAATGGTCGGAAATAACGGCTCAGCCTTTAGAGAATGGACAGAGAATGATAGATGGTTCAGGGCCAACTACCAGAGACTGGCCCGCAGATATGACGGTCTGAATGTGTGCATATACAAGCGACGGGTAGTAGACCATGATGGAAACTTTGAGAGATTGATGAAGAGGATCGAGAAGAAGCTCCCGATGGAGAGAGTCTTGGTAGAGTATGTCTCTCGAAGGAAACTGGAGTTCATCCTGTGAAGCTACCGGGCTACCTAGACTACCGGTTTAGCCCTCCCGCCCCTTCGGTCTCCGTCCAGCTTGAATCAGCAAAGCTCCGCTTTGGCAGGACACTCAGATTGCTCATAGATACCGGAGCGTCGACCACGGTTGTATTAGACCGCGACCTGAGGAGACTGGGCGTAGAATGGACCCGACTCTCTGGGCCCGAAGGTCAGCTCATCGGGATGGGAGGAACCGTCCACACTCGTCTCATAGAAGATGCAAAACTCATCTTCAAATCCGCCTCCGGGGAGTTCACCACACTCACATCGGCAATCCATGCGGCCAGACACGACTTGAGCCGGCTAGGACCGGAGATGAGGAAAAGTGTAATGCTCCTACCCTCCCTTCTCGGGCGAGATATCATCGAAAGATACAAGTTCGTCTATGACAGCCCCAGAAACAAAGTCTACCTCGAAAACTAAGCGACACACACGTCGGTCGAGCAGAACACCAGTCTTGAGAGTCGACTGGAAACTCTGGATTGGGCCAATCCCCGCCAGGCTGATAGTCTACGCTTTGGATGTCGCTCATCTCGCCCTTGCTCCAGAGCCTGTCGTGGATCATGAGCGGACAGCACTGCTCAAAGAGAAAGCCCGAGTCCCACTGGACGGTGGTCAGTATCCTGTCGAGCTCCGCGCAAGGTCTACGAGCTTTACCATGTCAACGAGGCCGATTACACTGTCATGGCTTCAGAGATAAAGCCCAAGACGATAGAGATCCTACTCTGAACATGCGCCGTCGCAGATCAGAACAAGATTTCGCGGTCGAGACATCAGTGTTTGAGACTACTGTAACTAGGAAGGGCCAGGTCACCATACCAGCCCCGCTGAGAAAGAAGTACGGAATCAAGGAAGGCATGAAAATAGAGGTCCTGGACGCTGAGCCGGGCTTGGTCTTGAGACCCATACCTCGGATGGAGGACCTAGCCGGAGTCGACGCGGGAAAATACACGTACGAGGAAATGGTTGAGAAGCTGGACAAACTTAGGCAGGGATTGCGTTGAAAGCCTGCCTCGACACAAGATTCTACTTCGCCCATTATTCTAGAGAATGATGAACAGAATAGACTGCGTCCCAATTCCGTCTTCCCGGTTGGGACGATCAGCCTTCTATCGAGATCGACCTAGGCTTGTTTTGCTGGTTCTGGTTCTGCTTTCTTGGATTTCCTTCTGAACGGATTACGCATTCTATTTTTCACCTTGATAAGAGGAAGCGTTTTGCTGGCTATAGGTGTTTTGGGGGCTTATCGTTGATCAACGCTTTGATCGGGGCATAGATTGCTGGAGAAGGCTGATTATTGACTTTTTTTGGAATATTGTCTGACTGCTTGGGTTAGCTCATGAGCTCTTCCCGCAGAATTCTCAGCTTTCCCGTCTTTCGCAGGGGTCCGAGGTTTGACTTGACGACTTCGCTCATATCCCATTCTTGGATGATTCTTCTGACTTCAGAGAGGTCTATTCTTCTCCAGTTTTCCTGGAGAAGATCCTCGAGTCGTCGCGAGTTGAGGGGGCTAATTCCCTCTGGTTGACGAAAGGCTAGTCGGAGCGCAAGAGTCGCGTTTAGCGATGGGACCCAGAAATCTAGATTCCACCTGTGAGTTTTCTCCACGTGTGGTGTGAGGACTGATGGATCTTGGCCGTCAAGTACTTTGTCGAAAATTTCTAGAAAGAAGGGCTTTCCGTCTACTCGGAGTTCAATGGTGTACGTCTTGAGTGTTCCACGTTGCAGGGGTCTCGACTGGATGGTTGAGCTTCTGACCTCCAATCCTTGGGTCTGCGGCAGGTGCTTCGAGAGGGCTTCTTGGTGTTCTGGTCCGATCTGTGAAGAGACGAGATCTAGGTCCTTGCTTCTGAGGGGGCTTTTCAGGTAGACTGAGAGTGCTTGGGATCCGAAGACGAGAAGGTCGCCGACTCCTCTCTCGGCGAGGAAAGGATAGGCGGTCTTGAGAACCAGGCGCCAGCTTCTTGGTGCGGCTCGGAGTTCAAGAGGCCGTTTCAACCGATCAACCCCAACTGTTTTCCCGCGGCCTTTACTATTTGGAGAGGAGTGAGCGTTTTGACCAGCGATAAACCTCGTCGGCCGGTCCCGGAATTCTCGGATTCTTCGAGTGATTTTTCCTTGGAGTATGTGCGAAGTATCTTGAGGAAGCGTTCGCGGCAGACGAGGAATGTTCTCGCGTCGGTTTCTAGGGCTGGTCCGGTGAAGATTTCTGCAAGTCTCTCGAGGAGTAGTCTCGCGGCTTTCCCAATCTCTAGCTCGTCGCTCCTCTTGAAGAAGTAGTGTAGATCTATGTGATGCGTCGCTAGGATGGCGACGACTAGTTCTATCGTTCCGGTTTCCTTCTGGTCGTCACGTCTTATCTCCTGAGCGAGGCAGTCTTCTCTGCCTGCCGCGAGCAGTTGTTTGTTTCCTAGCTTCACTTGCCTGGCCCTGGTCAGCGCGGCAAGGTCTGTGCTGAAAGAGTAGAGATCGTGGTCCGGTACGTCCCAGTTGAGACCGTGAATCTGGAGGATCGCTGGTCCAGCCCATAATGTCGGCTTTCTCTGCCTGATCGAGTAGAGCTGTTGGAGATTGACACTTCCAACTTCACGTTCTTCGACCTTCAAGCAACCTGCATCAACCAGGAGATCGAGATACCGCCTCAGGGTCCGATGCCAAGCCAAGGCTCCCTGTCTGGAAGCTTCAGACAGTATCCGGTTGAATGATGCCCTAGCGCCTAGGCTGCTGATTATTTCAAGGAGTTGTTTGGTTGTTGATTCTCTTAGGGGTGGCGACAGGGGCAGTTATGCCTATGTTGATATCAACACAGCGCTTACTTAAAAGTCCTCTGTCGAAAGGGCAATTCCGAGGGCGCACGTACACCGACGCGTTATCCGGCTCCAACTTGGGATGGATCGGTACCGTTGAGCGATTCGAGATTTCCGAAAGTAGCTGGGCTTCGACTGGAGGATTCTCGCATCTTATAATCCTGAAACGAGTGGGTTTCAAATTCAATGTCTGAGACTCTGGACTTGCACCGGCTGAAGGCGGAGCACATGCTACGCAGAGCAAGACTGGCGGCGTTGGGAGAGTCATTTGTTATTCTCACACTGCTTGTCTGGCTGAGCCTAGAATACCAGAACAACTTCTACATGCAACAATGGGTAGCGGGGCATTTCTGGCCCGCTCAATGGTTACTCAACGGAACACTGGTGGGAGTAGCGACCGGATTATTGGCGGGCTGGATGCTGGCTGCCTGGCAGGGAAAACGCTCTAGGGAACAGAAAATTCTAGACGATCTAAGGAAGATAGTGTGAAACGAAAACACTAGAACTGAAACCGTCGTTCCTGTGGGAGCGTACGAGTATTCTCATATTGGACGACTCTGAGCCGGAGTTTGCAGGTGAGGGCCTCAGTTCCCTCAGCCGTTGATGATCACACTGGTAGACGCTAGGTTGGAGAAAGTTTCTTGAGCGTCCTCATTACTGGAGGCGCAGGATTTATTGGCAGTAACCTCGCCGAGAGGCTCGTCTCAGATGGTGTGGAGGTAGTCGTTTTCGATGATCTTTCAACCGGGAGCGAACACAATTTCTCGAATCTTGTCGAAAGGCAGTCGTTGAGTCTCGTTCGAGGTGACATAAGGAATCCAAGGGCTCTCAAAGACTGTCTTAGGGGGATCAATACAGTTGTTCACCTTGCGGGGATTACCAGCGTTTCGAGATCGCTTCAGAATCCGCAGGAATGTGCCGAAATCAATGTAGGTGGAACGTCAAACATTCTGAGAGTAAGTGCCGCTAGTGGAGTGAGTCGGTTTGTGTACGCCTCGTCTAGCGCAGTTTATGGCAACACGAATACGATTCCCATAAGTGAAGAGCACCCCCTACAAGCGATGTCCCCATACGCTGCGAGCAAAATCTCAGGGGAAGATCTCTGCAGAGCATATGATGGAACAAACGACCTGGAGACAGTGTGCTTGCGATTGTTCAATGTTTACGGTCCCAAGCAAAGCAATAATGGATATGCAAACGTAATTGCTAATTTTCTTGAAAGAATCAACCAGTCAAGTCCTCCATTGATCTATGGAGATGGCGAACAAACTCGGGACTTTATTCATGTGAGAGATGTTATCGACCTATTGACTTCTATTATCCAGGGTCATGAGGCAAGGGGAACTTTTAACGTTGGCACCGGTAGGAGGGTGACTATCAACTATTTGGCGGAAACTATCCTAAAGCTCTCTCACAATCCTCACCAGAGACTTTTGCATGGACCACCACGACCGGCGGAAGTTAGACATAGTGAAGCCAATATTGGCAGACTGAAAGATCGATTCGGCTTTGTACCCAAGATACAACTGGAACAGGGATTGCTCGAAATGTTGGAAGACGCCCGTCTATTTCGACACTATACTAGCCACGATGTCTAAGCAATATTGCCCCAATTCTCGAAACAGGTCGAAGCCTTTCTCCTTAGGCTTCCCCCTATGTTTTGGAAGGTCCGGTTCGGTCTAGCAATAGCCCTGATCCCATTCGTCATCAGGATTATTCCAGAGTTAATGGCCGGGCCATATCCAATTGGATACGACACAATTGGATCGTACGTACCGTTCATGTTTGATTGGTCAGCAGGCAACTTCAAGTTCAATCCGCTTATCGGAGGATGGATACTATATGCTGTTCTTGGGACCGCATACACGTATACTCACATTGACCCGGTGGCAATAACCAAATTCACTTCGGCACTGCTGTACTCGGGTTTAGGCTTCTCGGAATATGGCTTTGCCAGACGTACTCTGAGATGGGGGCAGAAGAAATCAGGATTCTTGATTGTGATCTCTTCGCTCTATTTTGCTTCACTGAGAATATCCTGGGATCTCCTCCGCAACACTCTCGGTCTCATAGTCCTATTTCCTGCATTGATTCTGAACCAAGGATTGCTTACCAGACGCCGAACGGTGCTTCTTGCCGCCACTTCCTGGCTAGTCGTTGCGACACATCTCCTCGTTGGGACCTTGTTCCTAGGAATTTCCTTGCTTGGACTTATCCAGGCAAAGGAAGGAAAGATCCCGAGAGTCTTGGCTATGCTGCCTGGGGCAGCACAATTCGTTTCCTCTCTCGCGAGCTTTCAATTTCAAGGGATGAGTATAATTTCGGTTCGCACCTCGACAGTCCAGCCCGTGTATTCCTATGTGTTCGTAGGTTACGTCCTCTTGCCTTTGTTGCCAATGGCGTTGATAGGCTTCGCCAAGACTGCGAATCAAGCCATTCGTTATTGGGTCGGAATATGCCTCCTTGGAATAATACTAGGAACTACCCCCTTGTCAACCAACTCTGAACTCATAACCCCAGACAGATGGACGCTGATGCTGAGCGTTCCAATGGTTATCTTCGCGGTAGAAGGCTACTCACGCTTCGACTTGAGGTCATTGCGAAAACTGTTCCCACTTTCTAGGATTCTCAAGTTGAGCTGGCTCAGTATAATAGTACTTCTAGGAATCACATTCTTAGCCTTGCCTGCGGGAGAGGCGTTTCCCTACTTCACGTATTTTGCTTCTACCTCCCCCACTTCAATGCTTCAAAGCACCGTGCCTTTGGAGGATAGCCGATCGTTGGTTACAGCAATTTCTTGGCTCTCGACAAATGCTTCGCCAGGCGCGGTCATCATGGCGGACCATGCAATGTACGGGTGGCTAAGAGAATACTATAGAGGTAATGACACTGTAATCGGCTACCAGTCAAGTCTTACCTTACAACAAGAACTTACAATGACGGTTAGCAGAGGATATCAGACCATATACACCATCTGGTGGGTTGACCATTTCGGCTGGTATGGCCAACCGACGGTACCAACAGGGTTCCAACTTTCCCACGCTGATGGACGAATAGGCATCTTCCTCTACATTGCATAAGCCTCTTAGGCAATCTACGGACCGTCAACAGAACAAAAGAGAAAACCGTCGATGATCGTGGTCGGCATCCCAGCCCATAACGAGGAGAAGACCATTGGTATGGTTGTGGCATCCGCAAGAAACTTCGCAGACCTAGTAGTTGTATGTGACGATGGTTCGACTGATGGAACCGCGACCGTCGCTTCGAAACATGGCGCGATGGTCGAGAAGCATAGCAGTAATCTGGGCTACGGAAGAACAATTTCATCTCTGTTTTCGATCGCCCAGAGACTTCATGCCACTGTTCTCGTCACGTTAGATGGCGACTTACAACATGATCCCAGCGCTCTACCATCGATGGTTAGACCCATCCTAAGCGGACAGGCGGACATAGTCATTGGATCTCGATTCCTTTTGCCTGGAACTATCGAACGAATACCCCCGGTTCGAATGCTTGCTATTTCGGTTGTGTCAAAACTCGTACGATTGTTATCAGGCACCAAGATTTCCGACGCCCAATGCGGGTACAGATGCTACAATCAATTAGCAATTCGAGTCTTGCGTCCCGTGTGTCGAGGCATGGGGGCCAGCACGGAAATAATTTTTGATGCGTTGAGGGCCAAGTTGCGAGTCGTAGAAATTCCGGTCCTCGTTCGATATGAGGGACTGACGACCTCAGAAAAGAACCCGGTGCTTCATTTCTTGGAGGTAATCTTCACAACATTATATTCAGCTCAAACCGTGACCAAGAACCAGTCAGTCTCGATGGCTTAGTTGACTTCGAGGGGTGCTCCATCTGAGAATCGGTCTCGTGACGTCACAGGCTCTTGGCACGAGCCTAGGCACGTCTACCACAATACTAGGTTTGGCAAATAGCCTCTCAAGTCTAGGTCACGACGTGCACATTCTAGCTCCCGGCGAACGAACGAAAAAAACACGGCGAAACCTAACAATTCATGGTTATGGTGGACCCCTTACTGGATACACAGGTTTGCTGACGAAGAAAGCATACGAATCGCGACGATTTGCCCGGAAGACCGTTCTAAGACCCAGAATATTGAAACTCATAATCAGCAACTTGGAACGTTATGTGGTGAAGTGGGCAAATCGACTGTCGCTAGACATAATTGAGGGCCACCAAGAACTAGCTTCTAGCGCTTGCATTTCTGCCGGATCAAAACTACGAACTCGGTCCGTCTCTCGCTTTCACAATGTTTGGTTTGAGGAATGCCTAGAACTTGGGTTGCTTTCCGAACGAGACACTGAGTTTCAATTCTTGAAAGAGCTAACCGGCTCCATAGTCGAAGACTCAGAGAGCGTCATAACTCCTACTCCCTACATGAAACAGTATTTTCTCACCAATCTATACCCATCGGACCATTCGCGCATTGTTCCAGTATGGCCGGGAGCGACTCCTCAGAGGGTCCCAATTATTCCGGATAATGTTCAGAAGAGAATAGTCTACTCAGGAAGTCTGAATCAGCTAGAAGGCTTACCGCTCTACGTTCAGGCCGCCAGTCTCGTCCCAAAGTTGAACATCTCGATTTGTGGAAAAGGCAATGGAACCCTTGTTGCGAAACTTGCAAAATCTCTAAACCGAGACGTTCAGTTCTGCTGGTTTGAGAACAGACGTGATTACATAGATTACTTGTCGCATTGTTGCGCTGGTGTGGTACCGTGGGGTCGAAGCCAATCCAGACTCCTAGGTTTCCCGATGAAGCTTCTCGACTACATTTCAGTGGGCCTGCCAGTAATAGCGTCGAAAATTGGAAGTTGGAGCGATTACGTTGCAGAACTTGGGTTTGGTATCGTCTCTGAGCCCAATTCTACTGACTGGGCAAAGTCACTGAGCGCAATATTAGAGGACGACGGCTCGCGTCGAACTATGGGGATGAAGGGTTTCGAGGCCAGCAGGACAGTTTTCAGCTGGGACAAGTCTGTTGCAAAGATCCTCGAAGTCTACGAGGGGTTGCTAGACCCATCAGACGGGGCTTGTTGAATTGTCCACGAGCGTGAACAGCATTGTTGAAGGAATGAAGAAGGACATTTCGGACGACCAGGAATTGTCGTGGTTTCAGCTGCATCGTAACCGATTTCTTGAAACCCTGAACTTGACCAAGAAGTATGTGGATGAAGGCAGCAGTGTATTGGAAGTTGGTAGCGCCCCCGGGCATATGAGTGTCATGCTACACACTTTGGGATTCCAAGTTATCGGATTGGATAGGGATCCCGAAAGGCATGCATCAAGGTACGATTCGTTCGGGATACGAACCGTAAAGAATGATCTGGAGAGTGAAACCATTTCTCTTCCTAGCAATTGTTTTGATGCAGTCATATTCACTGAGGTCCTAGAGCACCTTAAACCACAACATGTCAACGGCGTTTTCAAAGAAATTAGAAGAGTTCTAAGGGCCCATGGAGTGTTGATAATGAGTACCCCGAATAGCTCCTCATTAGAGAACTACATCCTGGGACTTACTCATAAGAGAGAACTGTTCCACGAGCATGTAAGGGAATACCGCTTGTCTGAATTAATCCGACTTTTGGTCCATAGCAAGTTCATGATAGTAGAATCTTTCTATTCACAAGTGCGAGACACAGTCACTCATGTCGGGACGAGAACTCAGGAGCGAATAGGCACCGAGCATGTCTTGGTTGGAGTCCTGAAGCATCCTCATTGGAAGAATGTGGGAAGAGCTCTAACTCTCTTTCCCAAGATGATTTTCCCACCGCTCCGTTCTTCAATCGTCATCGTTGCAAGAAAAGATTAGAATTCGCCGGCGCAGACAAGTTATGAAAATCGTCTATGTGGCCGAATGGTACCCTTACATGTCTGCCAAAGTCACTCATTCCATTGCACAACGACTTGCGAAGATGGGCTGCGAAGTCGTAGTACTTACATCAGATATCGATCTAAACGGTCGAAGAGGACATCTACCACTGGAACAGACAATCGATGGAGTCGCCATTAAGAGAATGAATGCAACAAGAGTAACAACATCATCGATTCCGTATGTATTTTACAACCCAATTTCAGTGGTAAGAAGACGGCGGGCTATAGCAAGAGAGATTGACGATGCGGACATCATCCATTCGCAGACTATCCACGGGTTGCTTAACATCGGAATCGATTCACTGCTCATATTACAACGCCATGCTTCGAAACTAGTAGTAGGCTCCCACGGGATACCTTCTTACAATTCAATTGGTAGCTGGATAGGATTTGGTCTTTGGAATGTCCTAATGAGACAAATTGCAACCAAGTCCCGTCTTGTATTCACAGTCTCGAAGTCGAGCGTTCCAACCCTCGTCAAACTCGGAATAGCACAAGACCGCATTCGATACATACCAAACGGAGTTGACTGCTCAACTTTCATGCCTTCGATCGATAATCGCCAAGGATTCCGCCGGAGCATGGGATTGAATGATGATGATGTTCTGGTCATGAGTCTCGGCCAGATCCGTGCTGCAAAAGGGATTGCAGTACTCCTTGAGTCTATCCCGGAGATACTCACCTCCAATAGCCACGTCAAAGTACTGATCGCAGGCTCAGGACCTATGGCTCCAGCGGTTCTGCAGTGGACGAATCACCAACCGAAATCGATCAAAGACAAGATCATTTTGGTTCCTAGAAACATCGCGGAGCTCGAACTTCCCCGCTTCTTCGCTGCTTGTGACATTTTTGTCCTTCCCTCTTACTGGGAGGGTTCTCCTCTCAGTCTTCTGGAGGCTATGGCTTGCGGCGCTTGCCCAGTAGCGTCGAGAGTAGGCGATATTCCTAATACAATCGAAAATGGGGTAAATGGGTATCTAGTGGAACCAGGGAACTCGAAAGAACTGGCGAGAATCATCGGTCATCTTGCCCTAAACTCAGAGCTTAGACAGTCAGTAGGTAAGGAGAGTGTTCGGAGTGCGATGTCTTACAGCTGGGACACAATAGCAAAGCAATACTATGATTCCTATTCGAGTATAGTGTGCTGAATTGGCCAGCGAAAGCCGGAAGGTTTCATTGAAAAATGCGGCCTTACTCGTCATTCCTTTGATTCTCATTGCCTCTCTTTTCCTAATCCCATTACAGATCAGCACGAGCCTTGTTTCAAACGCAAACCTACTGAGTCCAGAGTGGGCCTCAGGCTACTGCGTTGCCTCGGGAGAACCAACATTCAGTTGCCCTGTATCCCTGTCGGAGACAGATAATGGCTTTGTCCAAATCTCCTCGACGCAGGAATTTTCAACAGTTCTGTTTCAGCTCTCTCCTTCATACGCTAGCTTATTCTCCCACTCGGATGTGACATACAATGTCGCCGTCACTTCTCAGATATTGGAAAACGTCACTTTCAAGTTCTCGCAAGTCGTAAACTCTACATATTATTCTGGTCTGATCGCTATCGTTTCGACGTCACCTGCTGTCGGGTCGAAATCGACGACGGGTTCACTCGGCCTGGGTTCTTTACGTGAATCGTTCTCCGGAGCGCTTAGCAGGCCAGCGCGGCTTGAAGTGAACGTTAGCCCATCGACGCATCAACTGTTAATTGGAGCTAGCATGGCATCGGAGGTTACCAACTCCATCGGTACCATTATCACGATGAGCGGGCTCCGACTGTCGTTGCTAGTTGCAGCGTTAGGAGCCTTCTATGCGATATTCCCTCCAACCAAGGGGGTGAGGCCTATTGGGACGGGACTGATGGGTGCGGCAGCGATAATCATCGGCAATACTGTTGCAGCCGAGACCTTTTCGAGGTGGCCGCCCTTCGACCCATCCTTTACTTGGATCTTTTCCCTGAGTGTCATCACTGGCATCGCAATACTCGCTCTCTACTTCGTGACTGAGAGGTCAAAGACTTGAGACTGTCGCTAATCGATTTTCTCGCGATCGGCTGCTACGCATACGCTTTCGCTTCACCATATCTTGGACCAATTACCCCACTATCCTACACAATTGTCACGCTTTTGCTAGTGTTCGTATTTCCCGGCTGGTACCTGGTTAAGCTATTGACCGTCAAAGGGATTCTCGGTGCACCAATCGACTTGGGTCTTGGGCTTGTGCTTATTCCTTCATTGAGCGTCTCATATACCGTTCTAGTCGGGGCCTTGTCAATCGTTGCTGGAAGCCCAATCAGCGTTTTTGGGCTCAGCTTTGGAACAATTGCTCTCCAAGCGCTTTCGAACTTGGCAAACTCGGGTCCGATTCTCTCCCTTCCTAGATTCAGTCAGGTCTCCACAGTCTCACTCTCGGTCATAATCGCCCTACCCGTCTTGCGATTTGTGGCTATTCCATTGATAATGTACCCGCCGTCTCCGTTTCCGCTTGCAACGGGCTGGGATGTCTTCACTTATTTGATGATAGCCGGAAGAATCCAATCAGGATTCCTGGCTTCTCCATTGACTACCGTCAACCCAATAACTCAGCAACTACCTATTCCAACCGGGCTCCCCATACTTGCGGCATTTCTAATGCCTCCGGGGATCAGTCATCCTGAGAGCGTTGTCGCGCTAATCAAGTATGGAGCGATCATACCGAGTCTCTTGAGTTTGGCTTGGATATTCCTGATATGCAGGTTGATTACGAAGAATAGTTACCTTGCTCTCTTGGCTGGGATAGTTGCTTACTCTTTCGCGGGATACAATGTGATAGATACGACGTACTTCCTTCCGGCAAGCTTCGCCTGGACATACTCACTAATGGCAGCATACTTCGCGCTAGTGTCTTCTAGGATTGATCGCAAGCTCATTCTTCTCAGCATAGCTGCCGTTACCGCGATCTCCTTCCACTTCTATTCTGGAGCCGCAGCTACCACAATAACGGCCCTAGGCATGTTCGGCGCGAATATTCCGCGATTGAACTTGCCCAAAATTGCGAATCGATTGGCGGAACTCTATCCGGTGTGGGGGTCAGGTGCCGTCCTTGGGGTCAATCTGCTCGGGTTCTCATTCAACATTCCAGGGGCGGGTACCGTGGTCGGCGGTATTGGCCTACTTAATGAAAGGATGATCCTCATTTTCAGGAGCCTTTCGCCTAGTTTCTGGATCGTGGCCGTGGTGTTCGCGATCTACTCGCTAGTCTATCGCCACAACTATGGAGCTCCCATTATCCACTTCCTATTACTTGGATTACTGGCCTATTTCCTTCCAATCTCAGGAATGTTCAGACTCCTGATCTGGCCCGCGATTTTTGCTGCTGTCGCCGCCAGCAAGGTGCTAGCAGAAATTAGTTCAGGGCCGTGGAAGGGCCTTCATCTTAGATGGCCCACCCTACTAAGAATATCTACGATTTTTCTCGTTGCCCTGGCGTTACTGTCAGCAACGTATCCATTGCTTATCCCTGGAAACTATACCCCAAGCGATTACGTCAATGCGGGAAGTATGGGAACCGTTCAATCAAGCTATTCGATTTCCGAGTATTTAGCAGCCGTGTTCATTTCGTCCCATCCTCCGTCGCGGAATTACATCATTCTCTCCGATCCAGGATTCTCACTCGTCTTGGGAGGGCTCACGGGAGGCGACGCGGTCCGGTTGACTCAGCCCTCCAATATGCTACCCTTCCAACGGTTATTGCAAGTTGCTGAAATAGCTCCTATCAACAACACGATTGCAAACGAGCTACGGGGGCTCCTCAATCAATATTACGCGACTTCAAACTACGGCGGGCTTGTGATCGCGTTGAGTGCACGTACTTATTATTGGATCCATAACAATGGTGTCATCACATGGGAACCGATGAATTCGTCATTCGTCGACGGTAACATTAGGTCTAATTTCCTTGACTCGGTACCTCTGACCCATGTCTACTCCTCGCGGGACGTGGACCTCTTCTATTTCCCATTCCAAGCTAATGCGAACGTCAGCTAGAATACCCCATTACTGGAAGCATCGTTCAGTTTCGACGCTCGGCGACATTCGAGCCCACTATGGAGCTTCTCTAGCGTCCTCATATGTGCAAATCGCCGTCTTAGCCATCAGGCGAATCATTTCCGTGAAAGATTTCGGCTGTCTCAAATTGATCCTTCTCACTCCATTAATGTATACCGTTGGATTTCGCGGCATTGTAGAAACGGGTCGTGGTCGAATGAGGTCCCAGAATAGACAAGAGTTGAGAGCAATAATGTATTCTACATTCAAGACTCATTTCTGCTATCTTCGGAGGCTGGCAAAACTGTCAAACGGAAATGGCACGTTCTCGGTAGTTGTCGATGTTGGCGCGAACGCGGGCGACTTCACGATTGGGGTCAGCGATAGGTCGGGTAAAGTCATCGCAATAGAACCTGGGCAAGCTAACTTCAGTCGGCTTCAATCCAACATTAAGGAAAATCATCTGAACAATGTACGGGTGGAGAAGTGTGCAGCTCACGACCGTGATGAGCAAGTCGTGCTTGAAGGCATAAACTCAGATCTACGTGTTACTTCAGGATTTGGTGAGACGGCGGACGGAATTCGCCTAGACGTTCTGCTGCACAAACATGAGATTGATGAAGTTGACCTCATCAAGATCGATGTACAGGGCCATGAGGAGCACGTAATATCGGGCTTGAGGAACACGCTTGAAAACGGACGAATCAAACTAGCCATCGTCGAACTGCACCCGAAAAGAGGGGTCTCTCGAATCGCCGTCATAAAGCGCATGAAGTCACTTGGCTACCGACCTGTGCTGGAGGACAAATATCTCTTCGGCCAGACTCAACTCTACTTCGAGCTGAAGCCCCAGGGTCATTCTGGGCTAGAGGATTCGAACCCGATCTCTTTTGACGCTCAAGGTCTGCCCGACCCAACCTTAGAAAGTCGTCTGAACCTTGGTGTGCCCACCACCCAGTTGTAAGGAGGATCGGACCCCCACTTTGAACTCGATGAACTAACAGCCATACATTTTCGTTTCGTGCAATTTCGTTCATATCAACGAGGCTGTCTGTATATCCGAGCCCATTATTGTTGGCCCACTTCATCTTGATGAGAGGCCCCGTTTCTCCAGTGCACTAAAGTGTTGCGAGACCGGGGATTGAAAGAGTTTCTCCACCTAAACGGCTCCATCCGAGCCATGAAGTCCCAACCAGGGTGTTCGAGTCAATATTGTTGTCCATTCCAATTACTAGAATGTGAACGTCTAACCCTTGGGCAACCACTACAATTGGGTAGATAGTAGCACCACCAGGGCTGTCCCAGCCCGAGGGCCATGTTCCCCCGGAAGGCTTTGCTTTCTGGTATATCCCATTGTTCATCCCAATCACGAACAGATGAAGATTTCCTGATGCATTAATGGTGAGGCTCGGGGTTTGTTGAGTGGCGCCATCGAGCATATTCCAACCAGACCATAGGGAGGTTGCGAAGTTAAGAGCGTTGTACCAGATTTCATTATGCGTTCCTCTTACGACTACATGCAGCATCTGGCCATCGCTCACAGCCGCGGGCGAGCTAGGTGTGCCTCCAGACAAGGAATCCCAGGAACTTGACCATTGGTCATTCACGAAGGACTTATGCCATAGACTATAATCTGCTCCCTGAACGACTAGGTCCAGTCTAGCACCGCTTGGGGAACCAATAAGAATCGGAGGACCGTAAGCTATCCCTCCGAGGTCTTGCCATGTTCCCCACATTCCAGATGTGTCATTTCTGTAGTTATACCATATCTCGTTATGCGTTCCTCTGACAACGACATTCACCAAGCTTCCTTCGGAAGCACAGGCGGGCTGATCATCGGTGCCGCCGCTTGGACTATCCCAAGCGGACCAGACACCGTTAGAATAACTCCTGTGGAATATGCTGACGTTATCGGATCCTCGGATAATCAGGTCGACCTTGCCTTGTTCTGAACTGCACATTACTGGTGCTGCGGCTGTAGATCCAGACATTGCTTGCCAACTACTCCAACCATAGCTAAAGGTTGACCAGTATATCCCGTTGTCCAACCCGCGAACTACAGAAACCATAGGAGTTGACGTCACGATTAGTTGTAGTGTTGTGGTGTGTGTAGTAGGTCCCTGGACTGTCACAGTTACACTGTATGCTCCTGGAGCAACTGTGTTCGTCACGTTCAGCACTGAAGCTATCGTGCCGCCTGCGGTCAATGAGATAGTGGACGGACTAAAGCTGACTGAAGGCGCATTCGTACCAGCCGGAGACACCTTCGCGGAAAGAGTTACAGTTCCAGCGAAACCATTCCTGCTAATTATCGCGTTAACAAGAATACCACTTGAGTCTTGTGGAATGACCAGAGGTAAGGGGGTCAGGATTAGCCCGTTAATATCTGGAGTAGAGCTTGTCGGAGGTGGAAACAGCAGTGGGAGGTAGTCTCCTCCCTGGTAGAGACAGAAGGGGGGGCTACAAAACAAGGTGTCAAGTCCTGGCATGTATGGAATGTTCGTCCCTTCTCCGTTCACATAGCTTGGAGAATAGTCGTTCCAGAAATTGCCTCCGATTGACGTTTCACGGATTATGTTCGTTCCGTATGTCCTTGTGATGTTGTAGAGGTTGCGGGGAAAGTAGTTCGGGAAGCTACCTCCAACATTCTGACTGGGATCGAGGACGTTTGTCGGGTTGCTGAAGAAATTGTTGTAGACGTAGTTGCGGCCGTTGGGAGTGTTCTGTCCCCATTCTAAGCCGATTGGATTGTTGAATATTAGGTTAGATGTGACATTCGAGCCCAGCGAACCGCCAATGTAAATCCCATCGCTGTTGAGCGGAAGAGGCAGAAACATGCTCCCTGGAAGATTGTTCGCGAAGATAATGTTTCCAAGTAGCGTATTATTGGTCGGAGGCTCAGTCGCACCTGGATAAAGGTCATTGACGTAGAACCCTATGTGATTATGATCCACGACGTTGTTGGTGAAGGTATCGCTGTCAGAGGCACCGCTGAAGAAGTCGAAATATAATCCTGCCCCTACGTTTCCATGCAAATGGTTGTGGGCGAACACGTTAAGGTTTGAACCATCGAATATCGTCAGACCCTCTTTATTCCGGTGTGAGAGGTTATCTGAGAATTGTGAGTGGGTTGTTTCTGACAGTGCAATGCCGGCAGCGTTATCGTAGACGACATTGGAGGTGACGGTGTCATGGGAGCTGAAAAGGAGTCCTATTCCTGCTCCCCAACTGAGCACTTGATCAGGAGATATCGTACCCGTGCCGGTGCTTCCCGATGCTACATTGCCGGTTATTGTGTCGTATGAGGACTGTTCAACTCTTATGCCCGCAAGTGTGTTGTCGATGGCGTAGTTTCCTCTGAGAACGACATTATCGGACTGTTGGACAAAAAAACCCTCGCCACTGGTGTTGAAGACCTTGTTGGATACAAGAGTATTACCCGACGCCATAGCAAGTTGGAAGCCATAATCAGCTAGGCCAGCAACGTCATGCACGGTGTTGTACGCCAGATAGTTTCCAGTCGTGATTCCGCTTAGGAGAATCTGAAGCTCGAATCCGTAGGTCGGTTGTCCGCTCACGTCATTGTAAACGAGCGTGTTGTATGACGAGTCGAGCAGGTCGAACCCGATTGTGGGTGCGTTGAAATATGTTCCGAGTAAGAAGTTCACTGAGTTGTAGGAGAAAGTATTGTGAGATGAAGAGGTTATGCTGACTCCGTTCGCGTTCGCGGCAAGCTGATTTCCAGTTATGACATCCTGTTTACAATCGAGCATGTCGATACCGTACAAATCAGTCCCGAGCAATGAATTGCTCACTACACCATTCTGCACGTTGCTCAGTCGGATCCCGAAGAAGTGGTAGGGTCCCGCATTTGTTATGCCATCAAATACGGAGACGTTTCTTATGACAAAATATGCACGCGTGTTCTCTATCGCGATCCCTGCGTTAGCTGGGGGAACGGCGAGCCCCAAGGTGTAAATGGTCATATTGATTCCCCACCCTGAGATTACATACGGATCTGAAGCGGTGCCTGTCCCCCCGGTGACCCCGCTGTTTGGCTGTCTAAATCCCGCGTCACCGTTGATGAATATGGGACTATACGGCGAGTAGGACTGCTGGGGCTGGGTTTGTCTTACCGAGTGTGAGACTTGGAGTAGATTCTGACCTAAAGCTGGCAGAGTCCCGGCTACTAGAACGAAGAGAATGGCTAGCCCGATCACGATCCTCTCAGGCACGCGAAGGCTTCGGGATTTTCTTCGGTTGGACATTCTGGACTTTGCTGGGCTCTTCCTTTCGTTTCCGCCCCTCTGACCCTTACTGGATTTCATCAAGTTACGCCGAAAGACCGTAGGGTTGTGAAAATTACTTGTCACTTTCAAACTGGCTAATTCATCAGAATAACAATTGAAACTACAGATACACCGCAAATCTCCCCCTTCCTGACAATTCAACCCCAGAGTACATGTTATGTCGGACTAAAAGCTCAAAATAAGGTGAAAGCGGACATTAGAAGTCTTCTCAAGAGCTAGGCATTTTTCACATATGTGCGACGTAAGATAGAGTTTTCTGCTTCAATCGAGATTTCACCCACTCATGCAGCGTTTGTCACCGGGCTTGGCAAGTGAGTTCCTGTCCGAGGCTAAACGCGGACTTGGTAGGCGAGAATGGAAAGAGACCGAGAGGTTATGCCAGAAGGCGCTAATATCTGCTGACAAGCTAAGCCTCGAAGATGTCGCAAAAACCACATTCTATCTAGGCGAGTGCCTCTTTCGAAAAGCGTTCGAATCAGAGTCAAGGGAAATATTCGAACATGAGATGACACTTGCTGCCGAGGCGTGGGAGTCCGCAACAGGATTCTCCGAGAGACTTGGGTCGCCCTCTTCGAAGAAGCGAGCTATGGCTCGAGCATTGTACGCGCGATTCTGGCTGCGCAAGGACTTTGAATCTAGAAGAGAGCTTGTAAAGAAATGCGTCGACCTAGGCCACGAAGCAATGCTGGGCTTCTCAGAAGACGACAAGATGTCTAGTGCCGAGACGAGAGCGGAATTGCTGTCGTACTTGAGAAGCTCAAACGAACTCGCAAATGATTTCCAAGACCTACGGGAATCGTTTGAGCAAGCTATCAAGCTAGGAAGGGAAACGGTCAGGGATCTCACTTCAATCATCATGGACAGTACCTTACTGGAAGGCCTCTGCACAGCATTCTGGTTCCTGGCTGTGCGCGCCCATATCATAGTTGAACCAGGCGAGTTGGCGGAGCTCCAAAAAGATGCAAAGATGGTTGCTGCCAAAATCCGCGAGGTTTCTGCGAGAATAGGATCAGATCATGCGGACCTCTTAGAAAATCATGTTGCCGGAGATGTCGCCTGGGATATCGAGGGCGACCCGGCCCGAGGGATGAAGTTGTACGAGCAAGGCGCGATATTATCCGAAAAAGTGAAAGATTCCCTGACATTAGGGCGATTCTACTGGGTGCTCATGGCCGCAGCCATTTGGCAAGGAGGAACCGAGGAGTATGCCGAAATCAGAAAGAAGATTGTGGAGAGAGGCATAGCGTACGGGGAGAAGGCACTTGACAAGCTTCGCATCCCACACGATACAGCATTAATTTCCGCGACATATGCCTACCTCGCAGACTGCTACATCGACCTTGCAAGGACAGCAGTTGCATCAATCGAGATGAAACGAACTTGGCTTCACAATGCAATCGACACTGCATCGAAGGCGCTTCCCCTTGAATCAGGAACGTGGGGCGCAAACAAAGCCACTCACTCTATGAACAGAGCAACATACTATCTCGCGACCTTCACTGACGACCCTGCAGCGAAGATCCAGCTCCTGAATGAAGGCCTCCGGACCCTTGACGAGGAGATTATGACTGTTGACAAATTACAGCCTCACGGATGGGATCGAGGACTCGCAAGGATCGGCATAGGCAAGTCCATGATCGAACTGGCAGAGCAGGAGTCTGATTCAGAGAGCAAGGCTGGAATCCTCAATGAAGCCGTCGAGAAGATAAGAGAAGGCTTGGAAATCTGCAAACAGCGTAACGACGAAGGACATTATCGAGTTATAGCAGGATTTTGCGAAGATTATGGAGATACCCTCTTTCGATTGTACAACATTACGAGCGACCCATCAGCAGCGAAGTCAGCAATTGCCGCATTCGAAGAATCTGCCGAGTTGCGAACAAAAGCAGAGCAATACTCGATTCTGGGGTCACTAGCATGGAAGTCGGCCAGAGCCCAAGACAAGATCGGAGATTTTCAGGACGCCTCAACCTCATTCGTCAAAGCTGCTGACAACTATAGACATGCCGCACGCAGGAGCCTGGGAGCCGCCGAAACGCTTAGAGACCTAGCGGGATACATGGATTCTTGGAACTGCGTCGAAAAAGCGAGGCAGCAACACGACGCTAAGCGATACTCAAAGGCCGCGGTAGAATACGAAAAAGCCAACAACATACTCCAGTCTACCGGGAGCTGGAACCATCTCGCCAAACACTACGCAGCCTGTTCCTTCATCGAGAAAGCCGAGGAACTTAGCAGACTGGCAAGGCTTGACGAATCAGCCAAGTCGTTCAGGCACGCTTCTGGGATATTTCACGAAGCTGAATCAAAGCTGGAAGTGAAACTTCAGAGATGCCAAGGGTCGAAAGAAAGGCTCGAGCTCAATGAGTGGTTGCGGATCTGTAGCCTGAGATCACGATATTGTAGCGCTAGGGCACTACTCGAGGAAGCAAGGTTACTCGACATGCAAGGAGATAATGAGAGATGTACAGTGCTCTACAAAGAAGCGTCTGAAGCCTTTAGACAGTTGATGACAGAAGAATCTGAAGCCAAGAACCGTGCAGCGATGCTGACAATGATGCTCTTCTGCAAAGGATGGTCCGAGATGAAAAAGGCCGAAGCGAGTTCCTCCCCGCAACTATACGACGCTGCCGTCCGCACGTTTGCCAAAGCGGGGAACTCAACGTCAGATAAATCGCTTCACACTCTCGCGAGCGCGAACTCATCCGCCTCCAGGGCTCTTCAAACAGGGACCCGTCTGATGCTGACGAGAGACATCCGTCTCTACCCCAAGGTAAGAGAGTATCTTCTAACGTCCGTCAGCCTGTACAAGCAGGCAGGCTTTTCCAAGTCAATCCATTGGGCCAGGGCAACAGAGATATTCTTCAATGCCCTCTCAAATCTCATTTTAGCTCGAACTGAGAAAGATCCTTCCAGCAAGAGACATCTCTACGATCTGGCCAGACGCAAGTTCGACTCGGCGACTAGGCTCTACGCCAAGGCAGGATTCAGGAGAAGAGAAGCGGAAGCGAGAAGGCTTCTAGAGGAGGCGAAAGAGGAAGTTGGAATCGAAGCACCATTGCTTGCCCTCGCAGGCAGCCCGGCCGCGTTCCAAGGACCTTTACCTGCCACGCTCCTGCGAGACCAACCACTAGGCATAGAGAGATTTGAAGCTACGAACATCATCGGAAAGGCCACGGTAGCCGAGAAGATCTTGAAACTTGGCGCTGCAACTGCAGTCGAGCTTGAGGTGACAAACGCCGGCAGATCTCCAGCCACACTGGTACGACTCGAAGGTATCCCGTCAGAAGGCCTCCAGATTCAACGGGAAAACCTTACTCTGCCGACTGGTGAGGGGTTTGTAGATTTACAAGGGAAAAGACTAGACCATTCGAAGACCTACAGTTTCGTTATTGTTCTCAAGGGGCACAAGAAAGGAGTCTTCGAATTCCGGCCACGAATCGTTACTCTGGAACAGGCAGGGACCGCTAGTATTTCCGAGCTTGATCCTGTAACGATCATCGTTGAAGCACCTCGTCTCCCCGAGAACTTTCAAACGAATACTCTAAGAAAATTGGGTTCCAGAAAACTTGAGGCCCCGCTTGATTGGTTCGAAACTCGCAACGCTAAGGAAGTGTTTCAACACTTGTCCAAGGAGTTCCTGACAGATTACATGGCCAAGGGCCTGAACTTGGATTTGGCGGGCTGGCGCACCATGATGAGCCTCGTCATGGAACTCAGGATACCCAGATCAGGTTTCTATGGACCGGAAGGGCGAGACGGAGCTGTCCTATCCGAACTGGACCGAAGAGGACTCGTCGAAAGACGCATCTTCTCAGAGCAGAGAGGCAGAGGTGGAGCGATTACCAAGGTTAGAGTTGCATTCGATACTCCAGCGGTAAGAGACTTCCTCAAGCAGAGCATCGTTGAAAGTTTCTGAACCGCATCCAACCTGCAGGAGAAAGTCCTGATCTTGGACAGCTACTACTTCAGACTCGGAAGCAGTCGCTCCTCACGAGACAAGATTGTTCGACATCATTGCAACCAGATCATCTCTGCCTAACACAGACCATGGAAGCAGGTTTCCGCAATCTCCTACCGAGAACAATAACCCGTTGCGGCCTCTAGCCGTGCTGAGGGAACCATTGTGCGGTCTGCTTTGACGTGTCCGCATTCAAGCTATTACTTTCTCAAACTCTCTATGATCTGCCCGCACAGCTGATTTCTCTTCTTGTCCGAGTAACTGTCATAGTACAACTCCAGGACCCTGTATCCTCTCTTCCGCAATAACGATCGTAGTTCTTCGTCCTTGGCTGCTTGGGTCTTTCCAAGATGTACTCGGCCGTCGACAAACACTATCAGTGGTTTTGGCTCTGTTGCGAAATAAAAGTCTGCTGTTGTAACAGGAATCTCGATCTGCGTCTGATAGTATATCCCATCATTTTGGAGTCTGAAGGCTATTTCTTGTTCCATCCGTGAAGGGTTGGCGTGTAGTCGTTCGCGCCAGTCGCTCCGCTGACTCGACATCTGTAGGGTTGAGCTACCTTTCTGCTATTGCTCAGAGACGAGAACGAAACTGAGGTCCAGAGCTGCGACTTCATGCCACGTCGGTTGTCGTTGTTACCACCTTTACCCCGGTCTGTCCTGAAGGTTGTCTGGTTTACGTGGCAATCTTCCCTCACATGTTGTATTTGTACAACGATGATCTATCGAAGCTCCTTCAAACCGGCAATATAACCAGCCATCGCATCGATAGTTAGATCAAGGGTACCGTCCTCCTTGACGTGTCGGCAGGGGCTACGTCTTCCCGGCTGCGGAGCATACTTGAGCCCACAGACTGAGCACATGCGCCTCGGAGGTCCCGGCGGTTGATTGTCACAGGCCTTGGCCGGGCGTGGATAGTCCGGGTCGAACAAGAAGCTTCCAGGTCTTGGTTGTGACATTGGTTGGATCATGCACCTCCTAGCTTGGTGGTTTCTCGCATGTGTGTGGGCGTGTGAGGACTGGTCTGCGGCAGAACCAGCACCATAGTTGGCCGTGGACGACGACTCCTCCCGGGTCGCCAGGTCTCGGACTGTACGTGCTGGTTCCTGGTCTGAGGCGTCGCAGGTCGAAGCTTGGTCCGATGTAGTTCGGGTTTCTGCCTGTGGCGGCGAATGGATGATACCCTGTTAGGGATGCGGCGAATCTTACGCCATGGCATGCGAGTGCCAACGCCCATAGTCTGTCGTCGTGCGTGCCGGGCGGATGTGAGAAGATCAGCTGGCCTGTTTTGCTGAGTTCGAATTTTTCACAGTTCATTTCGCTGATCAGCTCGTCATCGTAGACCAGCCTGAGCTGGTTCTTGGCCAGCATCCGGTGAAGATTTTCTAGAATGTCCGTCTTGGTCTGGACGTTGAATGTTATCGGCCAAATGTTCTCGAGGCCTGCCTTCTTCATGTCCGAGGTTACTACGTCTCCAACTCCTGTGGCGTCTGTCATGATCCTGGTGACTTTGCTCCAGCGTTCGGTGAGACCCTTGATGTAGCCGATGACTGTTCCATAGTCCGTCTCGAGTGGGAACTGGTGCAGATGGATTAAGGATGCGATCTTGCTGGTCATGTCAAGGTCGGCGACGGCGACTACTGAATGGTCATGGTGTTTTCCAAAGTCTACGCCGACATTGAAGCTCCGGCCTTGTACCCGCTCGGCGAGAGAGAGGTATGATAGGCTCTGGTCGATGGCGCTGGTTATGAGTTTGAGAGGGAAGAAGCTCTCCTCGTCTTCTGCAAACTCTGCCATCATTTCTCTCTGCCACCTCCAAGGGTCTCCCTCCAGCTGTTTCCGGATAGCGTCCAGAACGTCCACTTTGAGGTGCCCGTTCGGCTCCAGCGCGTCCTTCCAGGTTACATGGTATCTTGAGAAGGTGGTGTCGTTGCAGATCTTGTAGAACAGATTCTCCTTACTACCAGGCGTGCTGGAGACTATGAACCGGCCTCCGGTAGTCGAGATCGTGAACAGGACCGAATCGTACAACTCCTCGTCGTCGCGGATGAAACCCATCTCGTCACAGTAGACAAGGTTGAGGCTGGGTCCCCGGATAGTGCTCGGATTATTCGGGAAGGCTTCGATGGTGCTGCCGTTTGTGAAGTCTATCCTTGTCTTCTGGATCTGTCGGACTCTTCCTCTAGGCAGCTTCTCGGCGAACAGAGCGATTCTTCTGAGAACGTACTTGCTCTGTCTCAGGCTCGGCGCGACTACAGCAATGTGAGATGCCGGCTTGGTCAGTGCGGTCCAGAGGATCAATACGCTCACGACGAGTGTCTTTCCGCTCTGCCTGGACCAGCGGAGACAGAGGAACCTGTTAGGGTCCGACAGGACCCGTTGCTGGTATTCTGTGGCTGTGATTCCTAGAATCTTCCGGGAGAACTCGACCGGGTCTGCTACTCCGAGCGTCTGCTGTAGACTCTCTACTTCCCAGCCTGTCTCCTCAAGATCCCGTCTAAGGCTGTTGATTTCTCGACTCGTTAATCCTCTTCACCGTATTCTGCAAGAGACTCATCTGCTCCCGCAGCTCATCCAACTCCGTGTCCTTCAGCAAACTATTGTATGTCTGAGACAGATACGCGACAGTGTTGACCCATTTCAACCGGACCTCGCTGGGATTCGCTCGCCGTCGAGCCTCCCGTCGGGCCGCTGTCAACATCCAACTCAGGGTCCGAGCCATCTTCGCCCTCTCGCCCTTCCGAAACACACCCACATCCAAGCTTGACCCTCCAGTCCCATCAACTGTCCGCTCCGCTACACTCTCCGATTCGACCAAAATCCTAACTCTCTAAAACACGCTATGCTTTGCTCAGAATCCGAGCCGTTTCTGCTCTATAATGGTCAAAGGACCCATATTAAGCTGCCGGACCCTGTTCCAACCCAGAATCAGCCTATTCCATACATCATGACCAGGAACAAAGCCGACCTTGCAATCCTCTAGGACCCGGTCCGACCAAAAAACCCGGCTCAAACACGCACAAAACAGAGAGTTTCCCCAAGGAAAGTGGATCTTCCTTCGTGAAATTTGTTCGTGAAGGAGGGTAGGGGTATACGCTCCGGACGAGAAAAAAAGAAGAAGTCTGTTGAAACAGGCCGACAGGGGGTTGTTGCGCTCTATCGCCTAGTTCTATGGACCCAGCGGTCTCTACTTCTTCCCCATCCTGGGCCCGAGAGGTCTCTGGGACTCATGGGTCTACGTATCCACAGGTCTAGCAGTCTGTCTCTTCCTCTCACTCTTCTCAATCCTAAAGCTCCAGCGACAAGGGCCGATCTAGCTCGGACGATCTCGGTAAGAGCCACTGGCTCATCGGCTCAACTGAGTCAAGAATCGGACCAGGACCCGAATCCGGAACACCACCCAGGTTCCAGCCGAAAACATTTCATGGAGAGCCTGTTTGGATTCCTCACGGATGCATAACGAAGCCGTACGGTCTGAAGTGTCCGTAGTACGCAAAAGCGTTCTTTGTCGGTGGAGGTCCATGAGCGCAAAGCTTGTACAATCCGTGAAACTGTAGCCCTTGTCGCGGTGAGTCTTGAAGATCCTTGCTGCCGCTTAAATCTTCAGGCTCGATATGGCTTGGGACTCTACTTCAGTAATTTCCTTGAAGTGTCGCTCCCGGTCGAGGATCACCACAGGGACCTTCTCCCTGTCCGATAATCGCATGGAGAGAGCCGCGGAAGAGAGGTCGCCCCAAGGGACACCTTTGTACTTCGACTTGAGAATGCCTAGGTTCAACGTGGTCGTCTCGTCCTGAACCACCCTCAGAGTTGCGTATGCGGAACGAATGACCACTGCTGGGTCAACGTCCCTAGCCAAGAGGTGCGGCTTCTCCCTCTTCACCCTCACCATGACATTGTAGGCTTCTGAGAGACAGTTGGGGTGAATGAAAATCTCCGATCGACCCCCCTCATGCTGGAGGACAGCCTTCCTCGCCAGCTCACTACCCTGCTCCCTTGTAAAGAGAAGAATGAAAGGGCCAGCGTCGAAAACGAACCTCTTCAAGAATGGTCTCTACGAAGGGAAGAGTTCCGAGAGTCTCTCATCGTCTCTCTGAGTCTCTGACCCTCTATCGTCCAGGAGCAGAGAGGCTCCGCGGGCTCTTCCCATGAACTTGAAAAGCTGGGACAGTCTCGGAACCTTCTCCAAGAGTAGTCTGTTCTCGTCAAGAGGAATCAGAGTAAGCTCTAGACCCTTCTCGATACCCAGCCTCTGCCTTACAGCCTTCGGAATGACAACCTGCCCCTTCGCCGAAACCCTCGTCCTACTAGGCTCATATTCCAACATTCTTCAAGAATAGGCCGCTGGAACGGGCATTTAATCTTACCGTCTTACCACGGCATATATGTAAGACCGCGCCAGGATCCCTCCGGATTCCCAAGTCTCGTTGAGCCCCAAAGAGTTCGCCGTAGACATCACAAACCTCGCAACGGCCTTAGAGGTGCCGGCGTCTATGAAGAGGCGTCTTTCTATACAAATAATCGTCATGCTTCCTAGACAAGTCTCCGAGCCCGCTCTTCCCACGAGTCCGATGGACCAAGAACGGATCCTTCGAATCCACCCTCACAATCTCAAGAAATTCGACTAGTCTTCTTCTGCAAAGATCAAACCGTTCGTTGGGTATTCTTCCAAAGGGTCCGTGAAGGCTGTCGCGGAGGGTCTTGGACTGTACGTCCCGCATGATAGCACGACTCCTCTCCCCCATCAACCTACGGTCGCATTTCGCCGAGAGCAATTCGGTAACGAGGTCCCAGTCAAGGTTCGATCCTGCAAGCATGAACATGTCGCGGACATCTTGCCTCCTCGCCGAGACGAATTTCATCGCGAACAGCAGCTCCGGGTCCGCTATTCTCATCTTGATTCTTGTCGGCACCGAACTTCCGACGGTTGTCCTCTCAGCCGAGTGTTTCTTGAAGAGCTCACCCTCGAAGACTATCCTCGTGTCTCTGTCAACCACTGAATTCTCGAGAAGATCGAATGAGACCTTGACATTTTTCATCTCGTAGCGCACGTATCCACCGTAGGAGACATCGCCTTCGGCAGTCTTCCTGAACCCATCCTCCTTCAGCAGCGACTCAAGCTTGGACGAGCTACCTAGGACGACGAGGTCGCAGTCTATAGAGAATCTCGGCGGCACGTACGCGTTTACCGCGTATCCGCCTATCAGTACAACGTCTTCCCTGGATAGTTTCTGCAGCGTCTTGATAATGATACTTTCACGCGCATCAAGCATCAGACAACAGCCTTCGCCGCCTCGCTCAATACACGCCGGTCGATCTCGACCCTGGGCTTGACCTTGAATTTCGCCTTCAAGTATGCCAACGGATACTCGAAGGTGTGAACATTCTTCTCCGAGTATGACACCACCAACTTCAACGGATCGACAGGCAGACCATTATGCGTCACGATCGCTAAC
>Ga0209802_1000542_pt1 | contig 28906 bp, 23 predicted proteins | sample GraSoiAngelo_129_FD_185886 | JGI IMG/M metagenome (GOLD analysis project Ga0209802, IMG submission 185886) | Grasslands soil microbial communities from the Angelo Coastal Reserve, California, USA - 14_0927_12_40cm (SPAdes) (version 2) | ecosystem: Environmental > Terrestrial > Soil > Grasslands ... | reverse complement strand
GTCGTGAGGTCATAGCCGAGGTCCGGATTCGGTGGAGGCGACGGCTTCATCGCTCGCAGAAGGTCCTCGCGACGGCGTTTCCCCATGGACTCCTCGAGCCGTCGTTCGGCTTCGGTCATCGTCGCGTGCAATGGCGCCGGCGTGATGGTCGGCCGATCCGGCGGCGGCATCTCCTCCCCCCGGGCCGGAGCGGACACCAACAGGGGCCCCAGCACCACGGCCGCGACGATGTAGCGCATCGCTCGACCCTGCCGCGGCGGCCTGTCCCGACGCCGGTCGCGCCACGTGCCGCGCGACGGCAGCTGGGGTCGACGGAACTCCGCCGCGGGCACGACGCGTATGACGCGCCCCTCTCCGTCGAGAATCGTGCCTGGCGCGACGGATTCGTCGCGTGAAGGAAGCCTGCGGCCGGAGCCTTCATTGCATCGCGACGGTCGCCCCCGGCGTCCTAAGGAGTGAAGAGCGGAGGTGAGGAGATGAAGCGTTTCGGTATCGCGATGCTGCTGGTCGTGATCGCGCTCAGCGGTGTCCGCGCCGCATTGGCGTACGACAGTCCTCCGACGACCGATCCCGACCCCATTGAGACCCCATAGCGTGAATGGGCCAGCAACCCTCCATGCTCCGGTGGCGTCAAAAGGAGTGAGAGAGGAGGTGAGTGTATGAAGCGCTTTGGTATCGCCCTGCTGTTGGCGCTCGTCGCGCTCAGTGGCGTCGGCACGGCATCGGCCTACAACGATGATTCGCCAGTGTCGGGGCCCGACGCCATCCAGGCGCCGTAGCGTCGGCGTGGGCGGGGATCACTTCCCCGCCCACCCGTCGGCGGCCGGGTTCGCCGCCTTAGCCTCTTCGCCGTGCGGTCCGCGCCTCGCGGAGGACCTCGCCGAGCCCGTACTTTTCGACCTTCAGGTAGAGCGTACTTTTCGAAATGCGGAGCTCCCTGGCGACCAGGGTGAGGTTGCCGTGACACGTCGCGATCGCCGAGCTGATGGCGTCGCGCTCGACCGCTTCCAGATTGGTGACCGTCCCGGAATGCGTCAGGACGTCGGGTTGAGGATTTGCTTCGGTGATCGAGACCGCAATCTCCGGAGGAAGGTCGGCCACAGCGACGGCGTCACCCGTCGAGAGCATCACCATGCCTTCCACCACGTTCCGGAGCTCTCTGACGTTTCCCGGCCAAGCGTAACGGTCGAACGCGTCCAGGACTCCCGGCTCGAGGCGTTTCATCGGCACGCCGTAGCGGCGCGACACCTCGCTATTGAAGTGCTCGACGAGCACCGGAATGTCTTCCTTGCGGTCACGCAGCGATGGAACGCGCAGTGCGGTCACTGACACGCGGTAAAACAGGTCCTGGCGGAAGCGACCGGCGGACACCTCCGCCCGTAGATCCTTGTTGGTCGCCGCCACCAGCCTGAACTCGACCTTTCGCGGCTTGCTATCCCCGAGCGGATACACTTCCCCGCCTTCCAGAACACGCAGGAAAACGGGTTGAACTTCGAGCGGCATGTCCCCAATCTCGTCGAGGAACAGGGTCCCGCCGTCGGCCGCTTCGATCTTGCCAACCATTCCGGAGCGCCTGGCGCCTGTGAACGCGCCGTCGACATAGCCGAAGAGCTCGCTGACCAGAATGTCGCGCGGCAGACCGCCGCAATTCAGAGCGATGAACGGGCCACCCCTGCGGCGCCCGCTCTCATGGATTGTTCGCGCAATCATGTCCTTTCCGACCCCGGTCTCACCCTGTAACAGCACGGGGACGTCCAGGTTCGCCAGCAGCCGAGCCTTCTCGGCGGCGTTCCGCAAGGCCTCGCTGCCGCCGATGATCGGGCCGACGCTGCCACTCGACTCGCCACCAGTTCCCAACGCTGCGGCTGGGGAATGGAGCACGCGCCGGCCGGTTCTTCCCTGGGACGGTTCGGGGAGCACGACGATCGTCCCCAGCCGCTCTCCACTGCGGACGACCGGCTCAACCCACTCGGGGCGCAGCCATTCTGGGAGCGTCGCGCTGCCAGCTCGCATCTGGAGATCTGCGCTGAAGGCACTGACGGTGTCGTTGTCCCTGGAGTCCAGCCTGATGCCCATGGCCGCGAGCGAGCGACCGGCGGCGGTGTCGATACTCAGAAGACGTCCGCTGCGATCGAAGAACAGCAATCCGCCCGACGAGAGCCTCGAGAGGCGTCGCACACCCGTCTCGAGCAAGTACTGTCGCAGCTCCATCTGTCGCGCTGAGAGCTGGGCTTCGATTCGTCCCGCGGTCATCACCGCCAACGCGAGGAAATCCCGGTGGAACGTGCGGCTCAACCCCGAGACGTCCACCACTCCTATCACTTCGCCACGGGCTGGATCGCGCACGACGGTCGCGGAGCATGTCCACGGCTTGATTCCAGCGCAGAAATGCTCTGCCGCGTGGACCTGGACCGGCTCTCCGATGGACAGCGCGGTGCCAATGGCATTCGTGCCGCAGGCGAGCTCATCCCAGCTCGCCCCGGGCACGAGCCGGACGTCCTGAGCCGCTTCGAGCGTCCCCTGATCGCCCGCGGTTTCGAGAATGACTCCGGCCGGATCGGTCAGGATCATCATGGTCCCCGAGTCGGACAACAAGCCATGGGCTTGCTTCATGATCGGGACGCTCGCATCGATCAAATCGTGATGTCGCCGTTGCACTGTCCTGAGATTGTTTTCCGTGGCCGGCTCTCGAGCGCGCGAGCACCCCGGGTCGATACCGGCCGAATGACAGCGAGACCAGGACTGCTCGATCACGCCGCGGACGACGTTGGGCGGCAGTTCGGCCTGGCGCAGGAACCGATCCCACGCCGCCATGATCTGTTGTTCTTGACCGGGGTGAGGCGAACCCGAGAAAAGCCTCACGTGACTTCATCGCGTTATAAGGTACACCCCCCGAGCGTCAGGATCTCCTTGGCGTTGGGATGCCGAGGCATGCTCGTCGGATGCAGCCGCCTCGCGCAGGATGCCGCCCCAACGTTCATCTCACTTCTTTAACGTGTCGGTTAGCCGCTTCCGCAGGAACAACCGGGCGCGATGCACGCGCGTCTTCACGTTGGGAACACTGAGGCCCAGGGCTTCGGCGATCTCGACGTTGGACAACCCCTCGATGTCGCGCAGCACGACCACGGATCGATAGTCCGCTGGTAATTCGTCGAGTGCGGAGGTCAGCGCGATCCGCAAGTCAGGAGGAAGGGACTCGTCAATCACGCGTGTGGACCAGTCGGCGCCTGGCGCGACGTGGCGGCCCTCTTCATCGAAAAACGGCAGCACCTCGTCCAATGAGAGGTCGGACGGTCGACCGCGCCGGCTGCGAATCTTTTGATAGGCGGCGTTCGCGATGATCCGATAGAGCCAGGAGCCGAACGCGGCCTCACCTCTGAAGGTCTCGATCTTCCGGACCACCGTCCAGAACGCGTCCTGCACGACCTCCTCGGCATCCTGCCTGTTTCCGGTAATACGAATCGCCAGGCGATACGCGCGGTCACCGTACGTCGTGATGAGATGGTCCGCTGCGTTCGGGTCACCGCGACGGAGGGCCTCGACCAGTCTGCGATCGCGATCGACTTTCGGGACGGTCCCCTGAGCGTGCTGCCTCATGACGGCATTGGCAGCACTCGCTCCCCGCCCCCCTTGAACGACGCCGCTGTGCCGCGGATCGAGAATCGCTTCTAGCTGCGCCATGGTCATGACCTCCCTGTCCCGACCGACTCGCCAGCACTTCCATCGATACGACGTCTAGCGCATCGCAACAGTCGTGCCGTACGGGACCTCGCGAGACGCCGGCTCCAAGCGGTTGGTTTTTCAGCGAAGGCACTTCGAGACGCATGACGCGGACGTCGGTCGTGCGTGCGAGAGTCGGACGACGGCCGAAATTCGGACGCCGCGCAGCCGAGATTTCTTGCGGCCTGGGGTGAATCGGCCGCGACCCCGTAGCCGTCCCACAGTGTGGAGGGAGAAAGCGAGGCGTCGGCATGGACAAGCGTTCACGTCCAAAAAAGGCGGCCTTCGTGGCGCTCGCCGCACTGGCGATCGTGCTTGCGGTCAGCGTGCCCATCCAGGCGGCAGGCGTTGGCCACGGTTTCGGGGGCGGTCACCCCGGTGGCGCCGCCATGCACCATGGCTTCGAGGGACACCACTTTGAGGGCCACCGGTTCGACGGGCACCACTTCGACGGGCGCGTACATGGTCGCTTCGGGTTGGGGCTCGGCTTCCCTGACTACGGTGACTATCCGCCAGCGTACACGTACGAGGCTCCGGCCTACTGGTACTACTGCCCGAGCTACGGGGCGTACTACCCGAGCGTGGGGAGTTGCCCTGAGGCGTGGGTGCCGGTACCGGCTTCATGACGCCAGCCCGGAGCGTGGCCGCGCTCGTGACTGACGGCGGCCCGCTCCGGCTGCTGCAACCGTCCCGCGCTCTCTGCCGTCTGAAGACGGTGGAGCGGGACGACTTGATCAGAGGCCATCGCTGACATATGTGGATCGTCAGGGTCGCTCTCCACCGTCCCTACACCTTCATCGTGCTCGCCCTGCTGATCCTCATCGCGAGCCCGGTGGTCCTCCTCCGCACGGCCACCGACATATTCCCGAGCATCGACATCCCGGTGATCGCGGTGGCCTGGCAATTCACCGGCCTCAACCCGGAGGAGATGGAAGGACGGATCACGACACAGTACGAGCGAATCCTGACGACGACCGTCGACAACATCGAGCACATCGAATCGACGACGGTGAACGGCCAGGCGATGGTCAAGATCTTCCTGCAGCCGAATGCGCACCTCGACACCGCCAACGCGCAGGTGACGGCGGTGTCGCAGACCATCCTGCGCCAGCTCCCGCCCGGCATCCAGCCGCCCCTGATCATCAACTACAGCGCGTCGACGGTGCCCATTCTCCAGCTCGCCCTGTCGGGACTCTCCGAGTCGGAGCTCAACGACGTCGGCCTCAACTTCCTGCGGACCCAGCTCGTGACCGTCCCTGGCGCCTCGATCCCGTACCCGTACGGCGGCAAGCAGCGCCAGGTCATGGTCGACCTGGATCAGCGCCTGCTCCAGTCGAAAGGGCTCTCCCCCACCGACGTCGTGACGGCCCTCGGCCAGCAGAACATCGTGCTGCCGTCCGGCACAGCGAAGATCGGCGAGTTCGAATACGACGTCGCCATGAACGGCAGCCCCCGGACCGTCGCCGAGCTGAACGACCTGCCGATCAAGGTGGTCGGAAATTCGACGATCTACCTCCGGGACGTCGCCCAGGTGCGCGATGGGTTCGCGCCCCAGACAAACGTCGTCCGCCGGGATGGCCGCCGGGGCACCCTCGTCACCATTCTGAAGACCGGCACGGCGTCCACGCTCGACGTCGCGGCCGGGATCCGCGCGCGCCTGGCCCGCGTGATGGCGACCCTTCCGCCGCAGGTCCAGGTCCAGCCGCTCGCCGACCAGTCCATCTTCGTGCGGGCGGCCGTTAGCGGGGTGATCCGGGAGGCGGTGATCGCCGCCTGTCTCACCGCCATGATGATCCTGCTCTTCCTCGGAAGCTGGCGGAGCACCCTCATCATCGCGGTGTCCATCCCGCTCTCGATCCTGGCGTCCGTCATCACCCTCAGCCTGCTCGGAGAGACCATCAACATCATGACGCTGGGCGGGCTCGCGCTCGCCGTCGGCATCCTCGTCGACGACGCCACCGTCGAGGTCGAGAACATCAACCGCAACCTCGACATGGGGAAGCCCGTCATCCAGGCGATCCTGGACGGCGCCCAGCAGATCGCGGTGCCGGCGCTCGTGTCCACCCTGTGCATCTGCATCGTGTTCCTGCCGATGTTCTTTCTGGGCGGGGTCGCCCGCTACCTCTTCGTCCCGCTGGCGGAGGCGGTGGTTTTCGCGATGCTCGCGTCGTATCTCCTGTCGCGGACGCTGGTGCCCACGATCGCCCGTTACCTGCTCCACCCGCCAGTCGAGGGGGCGGCGCCGTCACGCAACCCGCTGGCCCGCGCGCAGCAGTCGTTCGAGCATGGGTTCGAGCGTGGCCGCCTCGCCTACCGGCGACTGCTCATGCTGCTGGTCGGCCGACGCATCGTGTTCATCCCGGTGTTCCTGGCCGTCTGTCTCTCGGCCTTCCTGCTCGCGCCGCGACTCGGCGAGAACTTCTTCCCGGACACCGACAGTGGGCAATTCACCCTGCACCTGCGGGCCCAGACCGGAACTCGCATCGAAGAGACCGCCCGTCTGACCGACGTCGTTGAACAGGCGATTCGGCGCGAGATCCCCGCCGGCGAGATGGGCGTGATCATCGACAACATCGGGATGCCGTACAGCAGCATCAACTGGATGCACAGTGCGTCCGGCGTCATCGGCGCCGCCGACGCGGACGTCCTCGTCTCCCTGAAGGCCGACCATCGACCGACCGCGGATTACGTCCGGGCCCTTCGGCAGAAGTTGCCGGAGGAGTTCCCCGGCATAACCTTTTACTTTCTGCCCGCGGACATCGTGACGCAGATCATCAACTTCGGTCTGCCGGCGCCGATCGACATCCAGATCGAGGGCGCGGACATCCAGGGCAATCGCCGGGCCGCCGACAAGATGCTGAACGAGCTCCGTCAGGTGCGCGGTCTGGTCGACCTCCGGGTCCATCAACGCTTCGACTACCCGAAGTTCGACGTCGCCATCGACCGCACGAAAGCGGGACAGGCCGGATTCACTGCCCGGGACCTCGCCAGCAGCCTGCTCGTCTCCCTGAGCGGCAGCTTCCAGACCACGCCGACCTTCTTCCTGAACTGGCAAAACGGCGTCAACTACAACCTCGCGACCCAGACCCCGCAATACCGGATCCAGTCGCTGCACGACATCCAGAACATCCCGATCACCAGCCCCAGCACGACGCGGCCCGGTATCCTCGCCGACGTCGCGTCGATCACGCGCGCCAGCGAGACGGCCGTGCTATCGCACTACGACATCCGCCGCGTCGTGGACATCTACGGCGCCGTGCAGGACCGCGACCTCGGTGCCGTCGGCCGCGACGTCGCGCGGATCGTCGACGCGAACCGGCCACTCCTGCCCCGGGGCAGCTTCCTCACCGTGCGCGGGCAGCTTCAGACGATGTGGACGTCGTACGTCGGGCTGTTCGTGGGGCTCGGATTCGCGATCGTCCTCGCCTACCTGCTGATCGTCGTGAACTTCCAGTCCTGGCTCGATCCGTTCATCATCATCACGGCGCTGCCGGCGGCCCTCGCCGGGATCGTGGTCTTCCTGTTCCTGACCGGGACCACGCTCAGCGTCCCTGCGCTCATGGGGGCCATCATGAGCATCGGTGTCGCGACGGCCAACAGCATCCTCCTCGTGTCCTTCGCCAAAGAGCGGCTCGGCGAGCACGGGGATGCCACGACGGCCGCCATCGAGGCCGGCTTTACCCGATTCCGCCCCGTGCTGATGACCGCCCTCGCCATGATCATCGGCATGGTGCCGATGGCGCTCGGGCTCGGTGAAGGTGGCGAGCAGAACGCGCCGTTGGGACGGGCGGTCATCGGCGGTCTGTTGTGTGCCACGGTCGCCACCCTCGTCTTCGTGCCGGCGGTGTTCGCTCTGCTGCATGGGCGACGCTCGTTCGGAGCCTCGTGATGACGACCGATCCCTCGAGCGAAGTCGTGACCACCGTCGCGGATGAGCATCTGCGCTCGCCGCGCGTTCTTCCCGCTTTCCTCGTCGGTCTTGCGGTGGTGGCGGCCGCCCTCGGTCTCGGCGTCTATTCGGGCGTCCGCGCCCGGACCGCGGCCGACGCCGCGCTGGGGCAGGCCACCGCGGACGCCGCCGTGTCGGTCGTGAGCGTGGTGTCTCCGCAGGCGACCGCAGCGACGCAGGAGATCCGCCTGCCGGGCACGACCCAGGCCTTCACCGACGCGCCGATCTTTGCTCGCACCAGCGGCTACGTGAAGGCCTGGTACTTCGACATCGGCGCACACGTCAAGCACGGGCAGCTCCTCGCGGAGATCGAGGCCCCCGAGGTGGATCAGCAGCTCCAGCAGGCCCGGGCCGACCTCCAGACGGCGCAGGCCAATCTGCGGCAAGCCCAGATCACTGCCGACCGCTGGCAGGCGCTCCTGGAAACCGATTCGGTCTCCAAGCAGGAGACGGACCAGGCGGTGAGCACCCTCAGTGCATCCAAGGCCACCGTGGATTCGAATGCCGCGAATGTCCGCCGACTCGAGGAGCTCCAGGGGTTCCAAAAGATCTATGCGCCGTTCGAGGGAGTCATCACCGCTCGCAACGTGGACATCGGGGTCCTGATCAATGCAGGATCGAATACCTCGGGCCGGGAGCTGTTCCACATGACCGCCATCGACACGCTCCGCGTGTTCGTGGCCGTCCCCGAGGTCTACTCGCGAGCGGCCCGCCCCGGAAGCAGCGCGACCCTCACCCTCGACGAGTTCCCCGGGCGGTCGTTCAAGGGCACGCTCGTGAGGAACGCCAACTCGATCGACCCCGCCTCCCGCACGCTGCTGGTCGAGGTGGACGTCGACAATCCACGCGGAGAGCTGCTGCCCGGGGCCTACGTCTTCGTTCACCTCGAGCTTCCCAAGCAGGTTGCGTCGGCCACGATTCCCGCCAACGCGCTGCTCTTCCGCGCCGAGGGATTACAGGTAGGGGTCGTCCGGGATGGTCGGGCGCAGCTCGTTCCGGTCACGATCGGGCGTGACTATGGCACCACCGTGGAGATCGTCGCCGGTCTGCAGCCGACCGACCGGGTCATCGTCTCGCCATCGGACTCGCTCACCAGCGGCACCCGCGTGCGGATCGCGGGCGCGCCCGCCGGCACCCGGCCATGAGAGCACGAGCGGCCGGCCTGGCCGGGCTCGCCGCCCTCTTGCTCGGCGGCTGCATGGTCGGCCCGGACTACACGAAACCGTCGGTGCCCATGACGCCTATATATAAGGAAGCGGACGGGTGGAAGGTTGCGCAGCCAGGCGACCACCTGCCGCGGGGGCAGTGGTGGGTGATCCTCGGGGATCCCGAGCTCCACGCGCTGGAGGAGCAAGTCGCGGCCGCCAACCAGAATCTCAAGATCGCCGAGGCGAGGTTGCGTGAGGCCCGGGCCTTGGTGCGTTTCAATCGGGCCGCGCTCTTTCCCACGATCTCGGCCGGTGTCGGTATCAGCTCCATCCGTGACTCCGCCAATCGCCCCTTCCTGACGCCGAACGTGAACACGGGCAGCTCCGGCGACCTCCTCTTCTCGCTCGACATGTCGTACGAGATCGACCTGTGGGGGCGCGTGCGCCGGACGGTGGCGGCGGCCCGCAACGAGGCCCAGGCCACCGCCGCCGATCTCGAGACCGCCCGGCTCAGTCTCCAGGCCGAGCTGGCGATGGACTACTTCGAGCTGCGGGCCGCCGACGCCCAGAAGCAACTCCTGGACGCGACGGTGAAGGCCTTCGAGGCGGCGCTTCGGCTCACGACGAACCGCTTCCAGGGCGGCGCGGCCCCGAAATCCGACGTCGCTCAGGCCCAGACCCAACTCGACACCACGCTGGCGCAGGCCACCGACGTCACGGTGCAACGCGCGCAGCTCGAGCACGCCATCGCGACCCTCATCGGCAAACCGCCCGCGGCCTTCAGCCTGTCGCCCCGTCCGCTCGACACCCCGCCGCCAGATATCCCGGTGGGTCTTCCGTCCCAGCTGCTGGAGCGCCGCCCGGACATCGCGGCCGCCGAGCGCCGGGTCGCCGAGGCCAACGAGCAGATCGGTATCGCCAAAGCCGCGTACTACCCGACCCTCATGCTGAACGCCTCGGTCGGATTCGAGGGAAGCTCGTTCGGCAACGCCCTGAACGCGTCGAGTCTCCTGTGGGCGGTGGGGGCATCGATCACGCAGACGATTTTCGACGGCGGGCGCCGGCGGGCCACGTCCGACGCGGCGCGCGCCGCCTACGATGCGACGGTCGCAGGCTACCGCCAGACCACCCTGACCGCTTTTCAGCAGGTCGAAGACAACCTCGCCGCGCTGCGCATCCTCGAGCAGGAGGCCCAGCAGCAGCGACGCGCCGTCGAGTCTGCGCAGCTGTCGCTGCAGCTCTTCACCAACCGTTACCGGGGCGGGGTCGACAACTACTTGCAGGTGATCACGGCGCAGACCGTGACCCTCTCCAACCAGCGCAACGAGATCGACATCCTCCGCCGTCGCATGGACGCCAGCGTGCTGCTGGTGAAGGCGCTCGGTGGCGGCTGGGACGTGGCCGAGCTACCGAAACCATAGCGGCGCTGGGTGCCTCTGGGAATTGGCGCGCCCCGCAATCCACCGCGGATGAGGATGTAACATGGCCGACTGGGTACGCGAGCTTCCGATCCACATCGAGGCGTTGAAAGGAGAGTTCATGAAGACTCGCTCGTACGTCCTGCTGTTCGTGCTGCTCGGTGTGACCCTCTCGGTTCTGTGGATGGGACAGGCCGCTTCGGCGGACAAGGTCATCGTCGCGCGAGCTGCGGACGTCGACGGAGCGAGCGTGCACTATCTCATGGCCGGTCGTGGCGCACCGGTCATCCTCCTTCACGGCTACACGCAGACGTCGCGGATGTGGCGACCGATCATCCCCATACTCGCGGAAAAATTCAGGGTGATCGCACCCGACCTGCCCGGGATTGGAGACTCCGACATCCCGCGCGGCGACGTTGACATGACGACGGCAGCCACCCGCATCCGCGCGCTGGCGAAGTTACTGGGCGCGGATAAGGCTAGCGTGGTCGGCCACGACATCGGCCTGATGGTCGCGTATGCCTATGCGGCCCAGTTCCCCGCGGGCGTGGAAAAGCTCGTGGTGATGGACGCGTTTCTACCAGGCGTGGGCGGGTGGGAGAGCGTGTACAACAACCCGGGCATCTGGCATTTCCGCTTCAACGGGCCGACGCCCGAAGCGCTGGTCCGTGGACGCGAGCGCGCGTACTTCGAGCACTTCTGGAATGATTTTGCCGCCGACAAGACACGGTCCATCCCCAACGCCGATCGAGCCGCCTACACGGCGGCGTACGCCAGGCCAGGACGGATGCGTGCGGGCTGGGCGTACTTCGTGTCGTTCCCGAGGACGGCGAAGGACTTCGCGCAGCTTTCCGAGCGGACGCTGCCGATGCCAGTGCTCGCAATCGGTGGCGCCAAGGCGAATGGCGAGCTGCTCGCTCAGCAGATGAAGCTCGTCGCCTCGGACGTGACGGTCGTCGTGCTCAGCGACACCGGCCACTGGGTGCTCGAGGAGCGGCCGAAAGAGACCACCGAAGCGCTGATGAAGTTCCTGTGAGCTAGGGTCCTCCGCTCGAGATCACGTCAAAGGACGCGACGCTGATCTGGTAGGCCGTCGCGCCCGGGATCGCCGGTGCGGTGAAATAGCCGCGATCGCCCGGAGCGATGTCGCCGAACGTCCAGCCAAAAGCCTGGGCGACTGAACGTCCACCGCCATCCAGGCCATCGATCTGCAGCCGCACGTTCGTGACCCGGAACGGCGATGCGTTCTGGACGTAGCCTTCGATCGTCGGCACCGAGCCGTACCCGCGGTTGTTCCAGGTGACGTGAAACCACGGTGCCGGTGATCCGCCGAAGTTCTGGGCCCACGCCGTCGTCGACACGGCGAGGATCAGCATGATCCAGGCTCGACTCACGGGCCTCCTCCCCGGCCCTGGTCGTAGGCGAAGATGGTCACGCGATAATTCGCCGCCGGCTCCACCCGCACGTCGAAATGCACGGTCTCGAACGGTCCGATGGTGCCGCCGAGCCAGACGACGCGCTGGCTGAGGATTCCGCCCTGATCGTCGAGTCCTTCCACGAGGAGTTGAACGCGGCTGGCGGTGGCACCGTACCGGTTCTGCACGCTGCCGCTCACGACCCTGCGACCGCTCTGCGTGTCGGGCTGCCAGTTGATGGTGAAGTACCGCTCCCATCCGGGCAGGATGGAATGAAGCTCGCGGGTGGGCGCCGCTGGCGTCGTTCCCGTCGACGCACAGCCGGCGACCCCGCCGATCAGCACCATCGCGGCCAGCACGTTGGTGGCTTTCATCGCAAGCGTCCCACGGACGTCGCGAACGCGACGTAGGGCGGCACACGCTGAACCGATGTGGCGATGACGCGGTCCCTCGCTTCCGAAACCGTTCCAATCACGAGGACCCGGTCGCCCGTCACCAGCCCGTGGTACTCATCCTGATCGACGTGCGACAGATCGACGTTGATGGCTGCCGGACCACCGGCTGCGATGACCGCACCTTCCAGGCCAATCACCATGACCTGCCCGGCAATCCACTCCACCCGTCCCACAAGCACGATCGGAATGTCTTCCGCTGCGCCAACGCCGACCCACAGCACCGACATCAAGCCGACGCCGACGAGCGCGATCGCAAGTGCTTTGCTGAATCCACGTCGGTTCGTCATGCTCGGAAGCCTCGATGCGCCAACCCGCGCAGGCGCTTACCCTTCGTGCGCAACCAACGGCGTGTTGCCCAGATGCTCGGAAGCGAACCAGACCTGCAGCTCGTTCGTCCGAATGACCTCGCTCACGAGGAGGTCGTTGGTGCCGTCATCACTCGCCTCTGCCGCTTGCCGCGCCATCGCCCTCGCCTCCTTCAGGACGATTTCGTGGGCATGGAGCAGTCGGGCGATTTGCGTGGGAGCCTCCTCCCGGCCTCGCGGCGGCCGCGGGATCAGCGTCATCTCGGCCACGTCGTGGGCCATGGCAATGCTCACGCCGCCAAGCGACTGGATCCGCTCCGCGATGGCGTCGACCATCCCGCTCTGTTCATTGAAGTGCTTGTCGAAGAGCAGGTGGAGCTGGTAGAAGGTTGGCCCGCTGACCTGCCAGTGGTGCTTCTTGTACAGATCCCGCAAGGTCATGGTGTCGACCAGCAGCTGGTTGAGATTCTCGGCGCTGATGCCGCGAACCGACGCGTCGAGCGCGATGGAAACGTGAGCCACCGTCCCGTAGTGCTGGAGCTCCTTGGGGTGCGGGGTGTACCGCTCGGTCAGCGTGAGGTTGTCCTGTCGCTTGCTCATGATCCGTCATCCCTCCGGTATTGAGACGCCGAGCCGCTTGCCGTCGTTGCACTGCGACCCTTATCCATCGGGTCGCATCTCAAGGATGTGAGCCTTTGTGCCTGTTGCGGGCAGCGCGTCGGCGACAGCGGCGATCTCTGCGGCTACCACGTTCTCGGTGACGGCAGTGACTGGGCGACCGGTAACCGGATCATGTGCGACTTCATTCACCGCGGCATCGTTCCACTCACGCCACGTGAGGTCACCTGCACCTCGATCGACGTTCTCGGGATGGAGCTGGTCCTGGCGGCGGCATAGGCGGGGCCTCGCCAGGCCCCGCCCGTGTCTACTCACGGTTTCGATGCAGACATTCTTCGCTCCTACACCTTCAGCTGATCGCGGATCGGGAGGCGGCGGATTCTCTTGCCTGTCGCCGCGAAGATCGCGTTGCACAACGCGGGCGGGATCGGTGGCACGCCGGGTTCGCCGACACCGCCCATCGGCTTGTCGTAGTCACCGGGGACGATGTGCACGCGGATCACCCGCGGCGCCGCGTCCATGCGGGTGACTTCGTAGGAGTTGAAGTTGTCCTGCTCCACGCGGCCGCCCTTGAAGCTGATCTCGCCGAGCGTCGCGACGCCGACGCCCATCACGCAGGCACCCTCCATCTGCGAGCGCACCCGGTCAGGGTTGACGGTAGCGCCACAGTCGATTGCCATGTCGACCCGCGGAATCGTCACCACACCCTTGTCGTCGACGGCCACCTCCACGACCGCAGCGATGTAGCTCACGAAGCTGTAGTGCGCGGCGATACCGAGGCCATGGCCCTTGGGCAGCTTCTTGCCCCAGCCGGACTCGCGGGCAACCGTCTCCACCACGCGCCGCAGCCGGCCGGTGTCGACCGGATACCGCTCGGGCGACTCGCCGTGGTTCCACGTATCGCTCAGCGTTTCCGGGCTCACCTGACGGGCCGGGCCGATCACCTCCAGCAGGAAGTCCTTCGGGTCACGGCCGGCGGCTGCGGCCAGCTCGGCAACGAACGACTGGACGGCGAACGCGTGGGGAATGTTCGAGACCGAGCGGAACCAGCCGATCCGCGTGTGGGCGATCGCCTCGGGATTCTCGATCCGGACGTTGGGAATCGCGAACGGCACGTTGATGACGCCCATGCCCAGCTCGAAGGGCGCCTCGTTCTTCGCCGCCGCATTGAAGGTGGAGATGATCGTCGGTGCTACGCTACGATGCAGCCAGGCAACGGGCTTGCCCTGCCCGTCGACGCCGGCCTCGAGATGCTCGACCGACACCGTGTGGTAGTAGGAATTGTGCAGGTCGTCCTCACGCGTCCACGTTACCTTGACCGGCTTGCCGTCCACTGCCTTGGAAAGCACGGCGGCCTCGATGGCGTAGTCCGGCTTGGACTTGCGTCCGAAGCCGCCACCGAGCAGCGTGACGTGCACGGTGACGTCGTCCGCTGACATGCCCAATCGCTTCGCGACCAGGTCACGCGCCGCCTGAGGCGATTGGAAGCAGCCCCAGACCTCGCACTTTCCGTTCGCGATGCGCACGGTCGCAGCGGGCGGTTCCATCGTCGCGTGCGCGAGATGGGGAATGTAGTACTCGGCCTCGTAGCGCCGCGCGGCGCTGGCCGCGGCTACCGCGAAGTCTCCGTCGTTGCGGACCACCTTCCCGGGCTTGCGCGCCGATTCCTCCAGCGATGCCTTGAACGCTGTCGAGTCGTACCCGGCATTCGGGCCATCGTCCCAGGTGATCTTGAGCGCCCGGCGTCCCTGCATGGCCGCCCAGGTGTTGCGCGCGAGGACCGCAACGCCACCCACCGGATTGAAGTGAGCGGGAGGCGGACTGTCCTCGATCGGCACGACACGCTCGACACCCGGCACCTTGAGCGCTTCGGCGGAGTCGAAGCTCGCCACCTTGCCGCCGTACACGGGCGGACGCGCCACCACGGCGTAGAGCATCCCATCGAGCCGGGTATCGATGCCGTACTGCGCCTTGCCGGTAACGATGTCGCGGCCATCGACCAGCTTCAGCTGGCCCTTGCCGATGTAGCGGAACTGTTTCGGATCCTTGAGCCGCAGCATCTCCCGCGCCGGGACGGGCTGACTGGCGGCGGCCTTGGCGAGCGATCCGTACCCGAGGCGCCGGCCGGTTGGACGATGCACGACCTCGTGGTTCCTGGCTTCCACCTCGGTCACGGGTACCTTCCAGCGTTCGGCCGCGGCTGCCTCCAGCATGGCGCGCGCCGCAGCGCCGCAGCGGCGCATGGGCTCGAAAAAGTGCCGGGTGCTCCGCGAGCCGTCGGTGTCCTGGTTGCCGAACCGCTTCTCGTCTCCGGGCGCTTGCGCGACGCGGACCCGCTTCCAGTCGGCCTCGAGCTCGTCGGCCACGATCATGGGCATGCCGGTCCTGACCCCCTGCCCCATCTCGGACCGATGGCAGACGATCGTGACCGTGCCGTCCTCGGCGATCGACACGAACGCCAGCGGGTTGTCGACCCAGCCGTTGGGCATCCCATCCGCACCGTACTTCTTGGCCTCCTGAGCCGATGCCGCCGACGGATATCCCACCGCGAGCACGAGCCCGCCGAGCGAGATGCCTTGAAGGAACCGGCGCCGGCTCACGTTGGCCACGATCAGCGGCGCGTTCATCGCGTCCCTCCCTGCCTCGCCGCCGCCTGCTTGACCGCGGCGCGGATCCGCGTGTAGGTCCCGCAGCGACAGATGTTGCCGCTCATGGCCTCGTCGATCTGGGCGTCGGTCGGCTTCGGCGTGCGCTTGAGGAGCGCGGCCGCGGACATGATCTGGCCGGCCTGGCAATAGCCGCACTGAGGTACGCCCACGTCGACCCACGCCGCCTGCAGCGCCTTGCCGACCGCGTCCGTGCCGACCGCCTCGATGGTGACGACCTTCTTGTTCGCCACCGCCGAGATCGGGGTGAGGCAGGAGCGCACGGCTTGACCGTCGACGTGGACGGTGCAGGCGCCACAGAGCGCCATCCCGCAGCCGAACTTGGTCCCGGTCAGGCCCATCTCATCTCGCAGCGTCCACAGCAGGGGCGTCTCTCCGGGCACGTCGACGCTCTGCCGCTTGCCGTTGATGTCGAGCTGGATCATCGCTGCTCTCCTCTTGTCATCGAGCCGTCACGGCGAACTGCGCCGCGAGTCGCGCAACTGGCGATGCCTACTTCTTGACGCAACGAGCGTCCGCCCTCTGAAGCTCGCCGATCTTCTGGTCATCGAACGGGATAGGAGCGCACCCGTGCCCCTTTTCGCACACGAAGTCGAACCTGGCCGCCGGCTGATGGCAACTGAGGCACGTCCGGCCTTGCGCGAGGTTGACGACGTTGTCTCCCCGATCCCTGATCCTGGTGCCGGCCTCGGAGACGTCCAGAGCGAAGAACTCCCAGCCGTTCGTCCTGGGAAATTTCTCACGCGGATGCTTCACCATCGCTTCGAAAGGGACAAGCTGCAGGATCGTGCCAACGGGGTACTCCCTGTCCGGTTTGCTGTCGCGGAAGATACGCATGGCCTCGTTCAACTTTTTCGGATCAGCGTGCTTGATGCGGGTATTTCTGACCTTTGGCCAGTCGAGGATGCAGCCAAAGGTTTGCTCGGAAACGGCAATGTCGTCCGCGGACGCGCTGTACACCATGCAGAAGCCAAGTCCCGCCGCCAGGAGGCCCCGCTTGACCACACGAGCCGAGAGTCTACCCACGAGCGCGTGTCGCATCACCGCTGCCACAGGATCTCGTGGGCCTCGAGGGGCACCACGGCCGCGGGATGGGAGGGCACGAGCCGCGGCGTATAGTCGCCGGGGGCTCGCACGGCGGGAATGCTGACGCTGTACTCGTAGCCGTTGACCGGGCCGTCGAGCTTACGGCCACGGACCATCACGTGCCGCTCCGGCCCCTTGCCATTTGCCGCTTCGGCGTAGAGCTCGACGCGGACGGCATCGGCGTCGAGACGACCAAGGAAAACCTCGACGCCGATGTCGTGTCGGGTGTCCTGCGTCGCCGCCCGAAGTGTGCCGAAGCGCGCGTCGGGCCAGTACTGGGCGAGGTCGCGCGCCCAGCGTACGAGCTGCCTCCCTAGCTCCCCCTTGTCGGCGCACCGCGCGCGATAGCGCGTCGCCGCTGGAACGTAATAGCTGTCCGCGTATTCCCGCACCACACGATTCGTCGAGAATCGGGGGGTCAGTCGAGCCATGCTCGCACGCATCTTCGCGATCCACGCGGGCGGAATCCCGCGCTCGTTTCGCGTGTAAAAGGCGGGCACGACCTCACGCTCGAGCAGCGTATACAGTGCGTCGGCCTCGGCGGCGTCCCAGCCAGGATCGTCGCCATGCTCCTGGCCGTCGCCCAGCGCCCAGCCGACCTCCGGCTCGTACGCCTCGGCCCACCAACCGTCGAGCTCCGAGAGATTCAGGCCGCCGTTGACGAGCACTTTCATCCCGCTCGTTCCACTGGCTTCCCACGGCCGCCGCGGCGTATTCACCCAGACATCGACGCCGCGCACGAGGTGCTCGGCCAGGAGCATGTCGTAGTCTGCGATGAAAATCACCCGGTGGCGAACGTCCGGACGGCGAATGAACTGGATCCACGCCCGGATCAGCTCCTGCCCACCATGATCGGCGGGATGCGCCTTGCCGGCGATGACGAGCTGGACCGGCTGCTCCACGTTCGTCAGGATCCGGAGCAGCCGGCCCGGATCGTGGAGCAAGAGATTGGGACGCTTGTAGGCGGCGAACCGTCGCGCGAATCCGAGCGTGAGTACCGTGGGGTCCAAACCTACGCACATCGCCGACGCCTCGTCCGCTCGTAAGCCCATGACGGCAACCTGCTGCACGGTTCGCTCGCGGGCGTAGTCGACGAGGACCTTGCGCGCGGCGGTACGGAGACCCCACAGCTCGGTGTCGGACGCGCTCGCCGCGTCGCGCTCGATCGACTCCAGCGTTTGGCGCCACCGCTCCGTTCCGCACGTCTTCGTCCACAACGCGTCAGCCTCCGGGGACTCCCATGACGGCGTGTGGATGCCGTTGGTGACGTGGGCCACCGGAACCTCGACGTTCGGCCAGCGAGGGAAGAGCGACTGGAAGATGCGCCGGCTCACCTGGCCATGGAGGCGGCTCACGCCGTTGACCGCGCCGCTGCCCCTGACCGCGAGATACGCCATGTTGAATGGTTCGTTGGGGTCGTCGGGATTCTCCCGGCCGAGCGCCAGGAGATCGCGCAGCGAGACGCCGAGGCGTTCCTCGGCGTAGTGCCGGAGGAAGCGCTCGATGAGGGCCGGCGGGAAGCGGTCGAAGCCCGCCGAGACCGGGGTGTGCGTGGTGAAGACGTTGCCTGCGCGGGTGGCCGCCAGCGCGGCGTCGAAGGGACACCGGCTGTCCTCCATGAAACTGCGGGCGCGCTCCAGCACGGCGAAGGCCGCGTGCCCTTCGTTGAGATGGCAGACCTCGGGCTCGAGCCCGAGCGTTCGCAGCAACCGCCAGCCCCCGATTCCCAGCAGAAGCTCTTGCTGCAGCCGGAGATCTGTGCCGCCTCCGTACAGCTCGCTGGTGATGCCCCGGACGGCCGGCGGATTCGCGGGGTCGTTGCTGTCGAGCAGATAGAGGACCACACGACCGACCTGAACCTGCCAGGCGCGGAGCCAGACCCTGTAGCCCGGCAGCTCGACCGGGAGGCGCAGCAGATCGCCGCTCTGGCTTCGCACCGGAGTGATGGGCAGCTGGTCGGGATCGTTGTAGGGGTACAGCGCCTCCTGGCTGCCATCGGCGGTGATCACCTGGCGAAAATATCCCTCTTGATACAACACGCCGACGCCGGTCACCGGCACCCCGAGATCGCTGGCGGCCTTGAGCTGATCACCCGCGACGTTCCCCAGACCGCCCGAGTAAATCGGCAGAGCCTCGCTGAGCGCGAATTCCATGCTGAAGTAAGCGACCCGGCTGAGCGGCGACTGCCCGTGGGCCTGCTGAAACCAGGCCGGTGCGGTCAGATACTGATGTCGCCGATCCAGCAGGTCTTTCACGCGCTGTCGGTACTCGGGTCGCGCCAGCAGGTCTTGAACCCGGCGGGGTGAAGCCGTCTGGAGCACGGCCCACGGGTTATGCGTCAACGCCCAGAGCTCGGGATCGAGCTGGGCCCACAGCTCGTCAGTGGCGCGGCCCCACGACCAGCGCAGGTTCAGCGCGAGCTGTCTGAGCGCGTCGATCCCGATGTCCTGCGTCTCGCTCATGACCGCCGCTCCTTGAGCTGTAACAGGAAGCCTTCGATCCGGCTCGCGATCTCTTCGCCATGCGTCTCGAGCGCAAAATGGCCCGTGTCCAGAAGATGCGTCTCGGCGTTCGGCAGATCGCGACGGTACGGGCTGGCACCTTCAGGTGGGAAGATGAAGTCGTTCTTGCCCCACACGATCAGCGTCGGAGGCTGATACGTCCGGAAGAAGGCCTGAAATTGCGGGTACAGTGGCACATTCGTCCGGTAGTCGTAGAAGAGATCCATCTGGATTTCCCTGTTCCCCGCGCGATCCAGGCCTACCTGGTCCAGGATCCAGGTCGTCGGATCGAGCAGCGTGCGATCGGCCACGCCGTTCTCGTACTGCCAGCGCGTCGACTTCGCCTCGACCAGGAAGTGAAGGGCTGCTCGGTTCTCGGGCCGTGGGTCGGCCCAGTATTTCTTGATGGGATCCCAGAACTCGCGCAAGCCCTCGTCGTAGGCGTTACCGTTCTGGACGATGAGCGCCTGCACCTGCTCGGGGCGGCGCAGCGCGAGCCGGTAGCCGACGGGCGCGCCGTAGTCCATCACGTAGAGCGAAAATTTGCGGAGCCCGAGATGCTCGACGAGCGCGTCGACCACGTTGGTCAGGTTCTCGAACGTGTACTCAAAATTCGCGCGGTCCGGCATGCTGCTCTGGCCGAAGCCCGGATAGTCGGGCGCGACGACGTGGAAGGAGCCGGCGAGGCGCGGGATCAGGTTCCGAAACATGTTCGATGATGTCGGGAACCCGTGCAGGAGCAGGAGCGCCGGCGCATCGTGTGGACCAGCCTCCCGATAGAAGATATCGAGAGCATCGAGGCGGGCGGCCTTGTAGTGCATCACGCCTTGAAGAACGCGAGCAGGTCCTCGTTCACCTGGTCCTTGTGCGTGGTGCACATTCCGTGCGGCGCGCCCGGGTAGACCTTCAAGCTGGCGCGCTTGACGATCTTGGCCGATAGCTCGGCCGAGTCGGCGATGGGCACGATCTGATCGTCGTCACCGTGGAGGATGAGCGTCGGAACGTCGATCTTTTCGAGATCCGGGGTCAGGTCCGTCTCGGAAAACGCCTTGATGCAGAAGTACGACGCCGGAAGGCCGGCCATCATGCCCTGCCGCCAGAACGACTCGCGCACGCCTTCGGAGACCTTGGCGCCCGGCCGGTTGTAGCTGTAGAAGGGCAGGCTGAGGTCCTTCCAGAACTGCGACCGGTCGGCCAGAACGGCGGCGCGGAGCTTATCGAACGCTGCCATGGGCGTCCCCCCGGGATTGGCGGGCGTCTTCAGCATCAGGGGTGGAATCCCGCCGATCAGCACGGCCTTGGCGACACGCCTCGTCCCGTGCCGGCCGATGTACCGGGCGACTTCGCCCCCGCCCGTCGAGTGCCCGACGTGAATCGCGTTCTGCAGATCCAGCTTCTCGACGAGCGCCGCGAGGTCGTCGGCGTACGTGTCCATGTCGTTGCCGTTCCACGGCTGGCTGGAGCGGCCATGGCCTCGCCGGTCATGGGCAATGCAGCGGTAGCCCCGCGAAGCCAGGAAGAACATCTGGTCTTCGAACGCATCTGCGCTGAGCGGCCAGCCGTGGCTGAACACGACGGGCTGTCCCGTTCCCCAGTCGTTGAAATAGATCTGCGTGCCATCCTTGGTGGTGATCGTGCTCATCGTATGGGCTCCTCCCTGTCGGCAGTGGCTGGACGCGCTCTGTTTTTGATGCGGCGACGACCCGCGCGGTTACGGTCGACTTGAAAACGCTCCGACGGTGTTCAGGGAACCATCCCGTCCGTCCACTGAGCGTCGGTCAGGCTCCAGCCGCCGCCGAGCGCCTTGTAGAGACGGACGTGGGAGAGAAGACGGTCACGGCGAATCTGAGCGAGCGTGTTCTGCGCCGGGTAGAGCTGCTGCTGGGCTTCGAGCACTTCGAAGTAATTCGCCAGCCCCTGGCGATAGCGAGCCGTCGCGTGCTCCACGGCCTCCTCGAGCGCTCTCACCGCCGTATCCTGTCCCATCTCGGCCTCGTTCAGCTTGCCGAGCGCGGTGAGCGCGTCAGAGACTTCGCGCAGCGCGGTGAGCACGGCCTGCTGGTACTGGAGCCGCGCCTGCTCCCATTGCGCGATGGACGCGCGATAGAACCCGAGCGTGCGGCCCATGTTGAAGAGCGGTCCGCTGAAGATGCCGGAACCCGTCCAGATCATCGACGCTCCCGTGACCGTCGACAGGTCGGAACTGGCCGTGCCGAGCAGCGCCGTCAGGCTGACCTTGGGGAAGAACTCTGCCTTGGCGACGCCGATCTGCGCGTTGGCGCTCACGAGTTGTTGCTCGGCCTGTCGCAGGTCGGGGCGCCGCTCGAGAAGCGTGGACGGCAACCCCGTAGGCACCGTCGGCACAACGGGCTGTTCGTACATTGGCTTGCCGCGGGGAATCGGCGTGGGCGCTTTGCCGAGCAGAATGCTGATCTGATTCTCCTTCGCGAGGATATCACTCTCGAGTTGCGGGATGGTCGCCTGCGCATCCCCGAGAGCGCCGAGAGCCCGGGACGTCTCGAGCTTCGACGCGACACCCAGGTTGAAGCGATCCAGGAACAGGTCGTAGGTGCGCTGGTAGGCATTCGTGCTGTTCCGAGCGATCTGGAGGCGCACGTCGAGCTCCAGCAGCTCGAAGTAGGCTTGGCCCAGATCGCTGACCAGCGTGAGCCAGACGCCACGCCGCGCTTCCTCTGTGGCCAGGAGCGTCGCCCGCGCCGCCTCGGTCAAGCGGCGGATCCGACCCCAGATGTCGACCTCCCACGACGCGGACATCGCAGCGAAGTAAGAGCTCGTCGCATTCCGCACGGGTCCACCTGTTTGCCCCGACACACCGGGGCCGATTTTGCTCCTCGACGCCCCTCCGCTGTAATCGAGCGACGGGTAAAGGTCCGATCGGGCGATGGAGAGATTCGCGCGAGCCTCCTGCACGCGCGCGACGGCGATGTTCACGTCGTAGTTGTTGCGGAGCGCCTCCTGGATGAGCGCCTTCAGGCTGGGATCCTGGAACACCTCCCACCAGGGCGCATCGGCGAACGACACAGCCTCCGCCGTCGCCTGGCCCCGGAACGTCGGCGGCTGGGCCACCGAAGGGCGCTTGTAGTCGGGGCCGATCGCGCAGCCGCCAAGGAGCGCGGCGGCGACGACACCGGAGACGATCTGTTGGCTCGTTTGGCTCGTGGAGCGTGTCATGGCTGTTTCCCATCGGCCGACGCCGTGCCGTTCGTCCCCCCGCTGATGGGGGCGGGCACCGCGTCAGGAAGCCGGCCCTTCTCCGGCTCCCGGCGGAAGCGCTCACTGACATAGAAGCTCACCGAGATGAAGAGACTGGCGATGAGCGTGTCGGTCAGCATCCCGCCGATCACGACGGTGCCGAGGACCCGGCGTCCGACCGCGCCGGCGCCGGCGGCGGTCCACAGCGGCACGCAGCCCAGGATGAACGCGAACGACGTCATGAAGAGGGCGCGCCGGCGCACCCGGACGCCCTCGAGCGCGGCGTCGACGAGCGGCATCCCCCTTTCATACGCGACCTTGGCGAACTCGACGATGAGGATCGCGTTCTTGGCCGCCAGCCCGATCACCATGAGCAAGCCGATCTGCGAGAAGACGTCGAGCTCGAAGCGGCGGAGCCAGAGCGCTGCGAGGGCGCCGAACATGGCGATGGGCGTGGCGAGCAGGACGGCGAACGGAAGCGTCCAGCTCTCGTACAGGGCGGCCATGATCAAGAACACCACCAGCACCGAGAAGCCCAACACCGCGGTCGCCGGCACCCCCTGGGAAGCCACCTGCTCCTGGAACGACATCCCGGAGTAGTCGAAGCCCATGTCGCGCGGCATGGTTTGCGCGAAGACCTCTTCGAGTGCCCGCATCCCCTGCCGGGTGCTGAACCCGGGCGCGAGAAGCCCATTGATCTGCGCCGCGCGATACTCGTTGAACCGGGTCGTGAACTCGGGGCCGTTGACCTCTCTCATCCGGACCAGCGTCGACAGCGGCACCGGCTGGCCCGTGCCGTTGCGGACGTAGAAGCGACCGACGTTGTCGGCCTGGGTTCGGAACTCGCCTTCAGCCTGGACGTACACCTGCCAGACCCGTCCGTACTGGTTGAAGTAGTTCACGAAGGCGCCGCCGAGGAACGCCTGGAGGGCCTGGTACACCGAGGTCAGGGCGATGCCCTGCTTCAGCACCTTGTCGCGATCCACCTCGGCGAAGAACTGCGGCACACTCGGCAGCAAGGTCGTGAACAGCCGCGCGAACTCGGGGCGCTTCCTCGCGGCGGCCAGGAATTTGTCCGTCTGCTCGGCGAGGAACGCGGAATCCTTCCCCGCGCGATCCTCGAGGATGAACGTCACACCGCCGGACGTCCCGATGCCCGGGATGGCGGGCGGCGAGAAGGCGAAGGCCTGGGCCTCGGCCACGCCGGCCAGCTTCTGGTTCAGTTGCCGGATGATCACGTCGGCCGTGAGGCCGTGCTTGTGGCGGGCGTCCCAGTCCTCCAGCGTGATGAAGTAGAACGAGTTGTAGGTCGTCGTGACCAGGCTCAGCAGGCTGAAGCCCGCCACGCCCGTGTAATACTTGATGCCCGGTTGCGTCTTGAAGATCGCGTCGAGCTTATCGTTGACCGCCGCGGTGCGGTCGAGGGAGGCGGCCAGAGGAAGCTGGACGTTGGCATAGATGTAGCCCTGGTCCTCCTCCGGGACGAAACCACCTGGAAGCCGGATGCCGATGAGGCCCGACACGGCCGCCGCGCCGAGCAGCAGGAGCAGCGCGAAGGCGGCCTTGCGGATCAGGTAGCGACTCCCGTCGAGATACCCGCCCATCACCCGCTCGAAGACGCGGTTGAAGCCACGGAAGAACAACCCGAGCGGGCCGCGCGTCTCGCGCTTCGGCCGCAGGAGCAGCGCCGAGAGCGCCGGGCTCAGCGTGAGCGCGTTGAAGGCCGAGATCAGGACCGACACGGCGATGGTGACCGCGAACTGCTGGTACATCCGCCCGGTGATGCCGGGGATGAACGCCGTCGGGATGAACACCGCGGCCATGATGATGGCGATTGCCACGACCGGTCCCGACACCTCGTCCATCGCCTTCAACGCGGCGTCGCGCGGGGAGAGCCCCTGCTCGATGTGTTGCTCGACGGCCTCGACGACCACGATGGCGTCGTCCACCACGAGGCCGATGGCCAGCACGAGGCCGAAGAGCGACAGCGTGTTGATCGAGAATCCCAGCAGAGGAAAGACCATGAACGCGCCGACGAGCGCGACCGGCACCGCCAGCAGCGGGATCAGCGTTGCGCGGAAGCCCTGGAGGAAGACGAAGACGACGATCACGACGAGGAGCAGCGCCTCGACGAGCGTCTTCGTGATCTCGCGGATTCCCGCGCTCACCGCCAGCGTCGTGTCGAGCGCCGTCACGTAGTCGAGGTCGGCCGGGAACCGCGCCTTCATCTCCTCCATGAGCTTCGTCGCGGCCCGCATCGCCTCGATGGCATTCGAGCCGGGCAGCTGGTAGACCGCCACGATCGCGGCCGGCTGGCCGTTCCGGCGTCCGCGCCGGATGTAGTTCTGCGCCCCGAGCTCCACGCGGGCCACGTCCTTGACGCGGACCAGCGCGCCGTCCGGCCGTGCGCGCACCACGACGTTCTCGAAGTCGGCGAGGCTGGTCAGGCGTCCCTGCGCCAGGACCGTGTACGTGAACTCCTGGCCGCGCGGCACCGGATCGCCGCCCAGCTGGCCGGCCGGGTTGACGGTGTTCTGCGCCTGCAGGGCGGCGGCGATCTCGTTCACGGTGATGTCCAACTTGGCCAGCGTGTCGGGATTGACCCAGAGGCGGATGGCGTACTGCGACGCGCCGAAGATCAGGACCTGACCGATGCCGGGCACGCGCGTCATCGGGTCGTTGATGTTGACGTACGCGTAGTTGGCGAGGAACAGCGGGTCGTAGGTGCCCTTGGGCGAGTACAGCGTGAAGAGCCCCAGCGGGCTCGTGACCGACTTGATGACGGTGACGCCCTGGTTCACCACGTCGGGGGGAAGCTGCGAGGCCGCCTGCGAGTAGCGGAGGTTGACGAGCACCTGATCGACGCTCGGATCGGTGGTGACGTCGAAGTCCACCCGCAATTGCATCTGATTGCCAGCGCTCTGGTTGAGCGAATACATATAGAGCATCTTGTCCACGCCGCTCATCTGCTGCTCGATCGGCGTGGCCACCGACTGCTCGAGCGTGACGGCGTCGGCGCCCGGGTAGCGCGCCTGCAGCAGGATCTCCGGCGGCGCGATGTTCGGATACAGCGCGACCGGCAGCTGCACCATCGCCACGACGCCGAGGATCACCATGAGGATGGAGATCACCATGGCGACGATCGGCCGGTTGATGAAGAACCTGGCCATGGTGACTGAGGCCTACTTCGGCGCGCTGGTCTCGGAGGGTGCGGGCGCGCTCGACGCCAGTCGGACCTTCTGGCCGGCCCGGACCCGGTCTCCTCCCTCCACGACGACCCGCTCGCCGGGCTTGAGCCCGGCCGTGATCATCCACAGCGAGCCCACGCGCACGTCGCACTTCACGGTGCGGACCTCGATGGTGTCGTCGGGCGTGACGATCGCCACCTGCTGGATGCCCTGCACGTCCTGGACGGCCCGCTGGGGAATCAGGATCGCGTTCTTCTTCACATCGACGACGGCCCGGACCTTGGCGTACTGGCCGGGGCGCAGCACGTTGCCGGGATTCGGAAAGACACCACGCGCCAGCACCGTGCCGGTCGTCACGTCGACCTGTCGATCCAGGGCGGCTGCCCGTCCCGGGTTGGGATACATGGTGCCGTCGGCGAGCACCAGTTCGAGGTCGATGTCTCGACGCGCACGCGGATCGGCGTCCCATCGGCGGAACACCGCGAGGGCGCGCTGCTCGCTGACCGGGAACTCCGCGTAGATCGGATCGACCTGGGAGACTGTCGTCAGTGGCGCCGGGTCATTCGGGCCAACGAAGTCACCAATGTTCGCGACGCGGAACCCGGCGACTCCGGAGATCGGCGACTGCACTCTCGTGTAACCGAGGTTGAGCTTCGCATCAGCGAGTGTGGCCCGCGCGGCCGCGATGTTGGCCTCCTGCGTCTTCACGTCGGCTTGCGCACGTTCGAGGGCAGCCCGCGCCTGTGACACGCTGGCCTGCGAATTCTGCACGGAGGCGCGCGCGGCGGCGACCGCCGCGATGTTAGCGAGGTTGTTCTGGACGGCGTTGTCGAGCTCTTGCTGGCTGACCGAACCCCGCTGGGCCAACGGCGTGTAGCGGCCGACGTCGAGCTCCGTCCGACGCTGGTCGGCCTCGGCGCGCCTGGTTTGCGCCTCGTCCTGCACGACCTTCGCCAGCGCTTGCTCGACCTGTGCCTGACTGGCGCTGACCTGGGCCTTGGCCTGGCTCAGCTGCGATTCCGCCTGCAGGAGCTTGGCCTCCGCCTGGTCGAGGGCTGCCTGAAACGGCCGCGGATCGACCTGGAACAGGAGGTCGCCGGCCTTCACCAACGAGCCCTCCCTGTAATTCTGGCTCATGAGGTGCCCGCTGACCCGGGCGCGGATCTGCGCATTGATGTAGCCGACCAGCGTCCCCACATACTCGACGGAGATCGGCACGTCCTGTTCGGTCACGGAAGCGACCTTGACCAGGGGGAGTTGGGGTGCCGATGCCGCGCCAGATTTCTGGTTGCAACCGGCGAGCGCGGCGGCGAGGACGACGGCCAGCACGGCTACCGAAAATTCTTTGGTCTTCATCGTTTGCACCGCTCCGAGGCCGCGAGGATATGCCGGCGCGTCTGCCGCGTCAATCGCGCCTCGGCATCCGAGGTGACCGCCGCGTTGGCCTTTAGATGACGCGACGACGGCCGTCGTTACGGCCGAATCGAAAATCCGACGCTCCACCTGCGCCCTTCACGCACCGTACGGTCACCGTCGAGCATCCTACGACCTGGGACGTATCCGTGGGACACCAATCGAAACACCTGGAGACAAGATGAACGCGAAACGCTCACCGCTGGCGAGCGGTCGCGGAGGTCTCCGCGTCGAAAGCGGGCGACGTACGCGTGCACCGCGTGGTCGCGGCCGTGGACTGTGGCGTGATCGCCAACCCGGACACGGTGAAGGCGCAGATGGAGGGCGGGATCATCTTCGGAGTCAGCGCCGCCCGCTCTACCTCCAAGACGGCCGCCTCCTGACCCTCGACGACCCGGTGGAGTTCTTCAACCTCGTCCTGGCCATCCAGCTGACACCGCAGGAGAAGAAGGACCTCGTGGCCTTCGCGCGCACGCTCTGATCGGAGGTTCCACCTTCATCGTCGTCGCGCTGCTGATCCTCATCGCGAGCCCTTCGGCGACGGGCTCGGCGTCTCCTCTCTCTGGCCGCCGCCGCGTGTCCATGTCATGCTGACCTCCGAGAACGACGCTGGCGGTCCCTTCGATCCCGATGGGCCCGCCGCGCGCGGAGGCACTTCATGCACTGCCCTCGCTGCCACGCTGAAAGCAGGGACGGCGCGAAATTCTGTGAGGACTGCGGCTCTCGCCTGGCCGTTCGGTGCTCGTCCTGCGGTTCCGAGGTCACCGTCGGCAAGCGATTTTGCGGAACCTGTGGGCACCCGATCGAGCACGGTCCAACCGAGCCACGCCTGGCAGCCAGGATCGCGCTCGATGGCGAGCACAAGCTCGTGACCGTCCTCTTCTGTGACATCGTCAACTCGACGGGACTGGCCGAACGCCTCGGGCCCGAGCAGATGCATGCACTGCTCAACCGGTTCTTCGAGCGCGCGCTCTCTGAGGTTCACCGCTACGAGGGCACCATCAACCAGTTTCTCGGTGACGGCTTCATGGCGCTGTTCGGCGCGCCCGTCGCTCACGAGGATCACGCCCTGCGCGCCGTGCTCGCGGCGTTCGGCATCCAGCAGGCCATCGGCGAGCGAGCCGAGGTCAAGGCCGCGAACGGGGAAGCGCTGACCCTGCGCGTGGGTTTGAACACCGGCCCGGTGGTGGCCGGGACGATCGGCGACCAGCTACGAACGGACTACACCGCGGTCGGAGACACGACGAACCTGGCGGCGCGACTTCAGCAGCTGGCCGAGCCCGGAACGATTCTGGTCAGCGACACCACCGCGCGGCTCGTCACCGGGGACGTCGAGATGGACGCGCTCGGCGCCCTCCAGATCAAGGGAAAGACGGATTCGATCCAGGGGTATCGTGTGACGGCGATCCGGCCCCGGCGCTCGTCACGGCACGGATATGAACATCGGAATCTCAGTGCCTTCGTGGGACGTGACCGGGAGCTGCGCACGCTCCACGAGCTCCTCGGGCTGGCCGAGGGCGGGCAAGGGCAACTCGTGGGCATCGTGGGAGAAGCCGGTGTCGGAAAGTCGCGCCTCGTCCACGAGTTCCGCCGCTCACTCACCGAGCGACGGGCGACCTTCCAGGAAGTCCACTGCTTTTCGTACGACCGCGCCGTTCCCTATCTGCCGCTCATCGATCTCCTCCGCGACGGCGCCCAGATCACGCCACGGGACAGTACCGACGTCGCCGTCACCAGGGTTCGGCGCACGCTCGAGGAGCTTGGACTCGAGGCCGACGTTCACGCACCGTTTCTCCTCCGACTGCTCGGCA
>Ga0209802_1000540_pt1 | contig 28914 bp, 32 predicted proteins | sample GraSoiAngelo_129_FD_185886 | JGI IMG/M metagenome (GOLD analysis project Ga0209802, IMG submission 185886) | Grasslands soil microbial communities from the Angelo Coastal Reserve, California, USA - 14_0927_12_40cm (SPAdes) (version 2) | ecosystem: Environmental > Terrestrial > Soil > Grasslands ... | reverse complement strand
TTTTTCTTAAAAGCCCTGTCAGAAATCACAAAAGACCGGGATAGACTAAAGAAGGCGGACCAGTGAGGACTAGGTCAGGTTGAGCCGGCCAAAGGGCGCGCCACTGCTAGGGCCAGTAGGATTCCTCTTTGCTGCTGTAGGGTTCACCATGGCCGTTATTGTAGCGAGATTGTTCGTCGCCGTCGAGGCGAGGTGTACTCAATCTTGTCCTGTTATCAGGGTTCAGGGATTTCATATCCATCATCTCTACTATGGAGTCCTCTTGTTGCTGGCCTCGTCAACTATCATGGTTTTTGCGACAGATGTCCGCACGAGATGGGACACCGCCTTGGTGTTCGGGGCCGGGCTTGGTCTGATTGCTGATGAAGTAGGTCTCCTAATTCTCAGGGTCCCGTACTGGGCGCTAATTTCCCTAGTGACGCTGGCTGCAATCGGGCTCGCGCTCTATCTCGCGACCCTTTACAAGGTCTGGACAGTTGGACGGGGAGACTTTGGATTGTTAAATCGATATCAGACTTTGAGCATCTTCGCAGTAGTTCTAGCCATGCTGGGCTTTCTCTACTTCGGCAGACCATTACGGGCGATGTTCGCGGACGCCGCACTCGTCGCTTGGGTCTCAGCATCCCTACTACTGCTGACGTTTGGCAGGAAACACATCCAAGAAATCAGGCGCACACCCTTAAACCCCCTCCCGCCTTCTCCCTAGAAGAACAGGCGCAAGGGCAAACTGCAGGTCTCCAAGCCACTAGGCATTCAGGCAAGAGAGTATCAAAGCAGTATTGCAGAGTCCGCCGCCAAAGCCAACACTCTCGTCGTCCTACCCACTGGCTTGGGCAAGACCATAGTGGCCTTATTGGTAGCTGCAAAGCGTCTTTCGGAACACTCTGACGATAAGGTAGTCATGCTTGCCCCAACGAAACCGTTGGTTCTACAACACGCCGAGTTCTTTAGAGAACATTTTCCGGACAAGAAAGTCAGACTATCGGTGCTTACCGGGGAAACTCCTCCAGCTACTAGAGTCTTGGATTTCGAGGGATCTCAACTGGTTTTTGCGACTCCTGAAGTGATTAGAAATGATGTCCTGAGTGAGCGGTATACGCTTAGCCGTGTCTGTTTGGTCGTTTTTGACGAGGCACATCGGTGTGTCCGGGACTATGCTTACTCTGAGGTCGCTGAGAGCTACAAGCGCCAGGCATCGAATACGTTGATACTCGGGTTAACGGCATCGCCAAGCGCTCGAAAAGAGAGGGTCCAAGAGATATGCGACAAACTAGCCATAATCAACGTAGAGATGAGAACGGAAGAGGATGAGGATGTAGTCCAGTATGTCAACGACGTGACGATAAACTGGGAACGCGTCCCTCTTCCTCCGGCCTTCAAGGATATCAGCAAGATTCTTCGATCCGGGCTTGAAGAAAGAACTGAGAAGCTCAGGGCGATGCACCAGCTACCGACCGGTGTCCGGGCGAACAAGCGGATGCTCCTGGAGCTCGGGGAGAAACTGCGAAAGAGTCTGAGAAGAGGAGGGTCCGGAGCCTTGTATGGAGCAATCATTCTGCAGGCCCAAGCGATGTCGTTGAGTCATGCAATCGACGTGCTGGAGACGCAGGGTTTGCACAATCTCACAAGATACCTTGCAAAGCTCGAAACCGCCAGCAGCAAGTCGGGCAAGAGTCTCTCAAGAGACCCGAAAATTCTCGAAGCTAGACAGCTCGCATTCTCAATGGAGGAAAGAGAGCATCCGAAACAAAAGAGACTTCGAGAGCTAGTCGAAGGGGAGATGAAGCTGAACAAAGATGCGAAAATCATAGTCTTCACTCAGTACAGAGATACCGTCGAAACACTCGTCGAAAGACTGAACCAGCTCGATGGTGTCTCCGCTGTCCGCTTTGTCGGTCAGGCAACCCGGGACACTGATGACGTGGGTCTAACCCAGAGCGAGCAGATGAGTATCCTAGACGATTTTCGACAAGGACGTCATAACTTACTCGTGACAACTAGCATTGGCGAGGAGGGACTGCACATTCCCGATGTTGACCACGTCATATTCTACGAGGCCGTTCCGTCCGAAATCCGTCTGATACAGCGTCGAGGTCGTACCGGGAGAACACGGCAGGGGAAAATGACGGTACTCATGTCAGAAGGAACGATCGACGAGGCTTACTATTGGACAAGCAAAAAGAGAGAGCAGCAGATGCACCGTTTCTTGCAGACGGTAAAGAAGAAAGGACCGAAACCTCCATCTAGGACAAAACGGACTTTAGACGACTGGTCCAGCTCCCAAGATAACTAGGACGACGCTACGCAGATTGATTTCTACCTCGAGTGATTCATCCAAGCTATGGTTTGAAGGTCTCTACGCTCATATCGGTGGTGGGACTTCGCCATAGTCGGGTCATGAGCGAGGTTGAGGCTCCGGGAGATGGACCTCTCAGCGAAGGAATTGTGAGCGAACTTCCAGTCATTGATGCTATCAAACGGGAGATTCACCAGACGCACGATTGGCCGCTTGACATCGGAACAGTTTTGCGCCTGACAGGGATATTGGGAGCTCCCCTCGTTGCTACAGTGCTGGCAGCTTACCTGATACGCCTGTTCGAGGTGTAATTCCCTCCGGTGCAGTTACAACTCCAAGGTAAGCTACTAAATACCTAGTTAACCACGCCTGGAAGGACCTTAAGTTGATAGAGAAAAGAAGCCCTGATTGGCTGCGCGTTCTAGAGATACTTGCGGGCGTATTAGTTCTGGCGGTCGCATTTTTCGTGTTGGCTGACTCCTCATTTGCCCTGACTGTCCTTGCCTATACTCTAGGTATAGGGCTCTTCATTCTGGGGTTATCGCGGATCTTCGCCAGCATTTACGGGAGATATTTTGCGCCCTGGTTTCGAGAGATAAACGCCGGAGGAGGATTAATCGCCGTGGTCCTCGGCATCGTTGCAATAATTGACCCACAATTCGCACTCGGCTTCCTAGCCCTTCTCGTCGCCTTCGCATTACTTGTTGTCGGAATTGTGGAAATTGTAGCAGCAGGCTTCGCAAAGCACCCACCGGTTTGGGTACGAGGGCTGTTCGGACTAGTGGGGGTTTTGACCGTTATTCTCTCCATTTTCGTAATCCTCGACTCGTCCTTAGGTCAGCTAAGCCTGGCCGTCATAATCGCTATCGTATTGGTCGCCGTTGGAGTACGAGACATTGCTCACGGAATATCAGGACACCGGCCGGTCAAAATTGAACCCGGTGTCATAACAAAAATCTGAGCCTAATCTGAAAAAGTGCAAAGACTGCGCTAGGTCCTATTTCCAAGAAGTCGAATTCGTAATCCGCGATTAGACGTGCGGAATCCGGATCTTGGGGATTCTTGTTCCAGACAGAGTCAGGACTAGTCCAAGGACGATTAGGAAAAGACCCGAGATCATGTACGTGTTAGCAGAGATTGTTGCTCCGGCGTAGGCGACCTTAGCGCTGGTAATGTACAGGCTCTCAGCGACAATTCCGAGCAGGACGAATACTGCTCCGATGAGGACCATTAGTTTCCTCATTCTTCGACGACCACAATTCAGGATTGGGCAAAATGCCTCTTAAGTCCTGTTTAACCGGAGATTATCCTCCTTGGGATATCCTTCGACTACTCGCTAACATTGTTCGACCCTAGAGGTTCTCCGTTCCCGGCGTGAAATTGTAAGGTGTCTGAAGAGGTCGGCCTCCGAAGGGGATGTCTGGTCTCTTTTGAACCGTGGTCCCGATTCGCTTATTAATCGAATTAACGATATTCGTTCTGAAAGCGGCGAGGCATTTGGCCCTTCTCGCTCTCCCTGGGCTTTGCTTGCCCAGGTCATCGTTTTGTGGATTCTGGGGCCGCTGCGGTTTTTTTCTTTTGCCTTTTCCAATTTTCGGTTTTGGACCAAGCCATCGGAGTAGATGATCAAGCCCGCGAGAAATGGTGACAATCTTACAAGCAAGATCACGAACTTCTAGTGGGTGAGATTCCTCTTGCCGAATGATAGTCAGGATGCCTACGGGCACCAATTGTACGACTGTTTCAAGGGAAGGGAAGTTGTTGAGGTAGTGGAGAGAGACGACGGCTTCATCGATACCAGTGCTTCACTTCCCGGATACTACCTTGCCGAATACAAGAACTGGCGGCCACATGAAAAAGAGGCGATGCGATACGCACGGGGGAAAGTACTCGATATCGGATGCGGAGGCGGAAGAATCTCCCTCTATTTCCAGAAGAGAGGCTTCGATGTCCTTGGAATTGACGTGTCACCCCTAGCCATCAGGGTTTGCAAGCTCCGGGGCCTGCGGAACGCCCGAGTCATGTCGATCACAGACGTGAGATCAAGACTCGGAATGTTTGACACGATTCTAATGATCGGCAACAACTTCGGGCTCTTCGGCAGCCCCAACCGGGCGAAGCGATTACTCAGGCAGTTCTACCGCTCAACGAGTTCAGAGGCTTTGATAATTGCCGAAAGCAACGACCCATATCGGACCAATGAGCCGTTTCATCTAGCATACCACAGACGCAACCGAAGAAAGGGCAAAATGCCCGGCGAATTGACCATCCGAGTCCGATACAAGAAGTACATGACGCCATGGTTTGACTATCTCATTGTCTCGAAGAAGGAGATGAAGCGAATACTCGAAGGTACTGGATGGAGGGTGAAGCGTTTCGTAAACTCTCAAGGCTCTGTGTATATTGGAGTCATAGAAAAAATATCGAAGTTAAGAAGCCCAGCATAGTCGGTGAGAAATCCCTGACTGGAGTTCAAGAGCGGGAAGCTACCCTGGCCAGGGAACGCCTATCTCGGTCCCCACCTGCTTCATAGCTTCCACAACCTTGGGAGCCAATGGAATGCCCTCTTTCCGGAACTTTTCCATCCTTGCATAACTCTTCTCACCATGAACGTAGATCCGTGATTGGCCTTCCGCCTTCGGCGAATCTTTCAACTCTCGGGCCAACCGGTCCATCTCTCTCTTGAAATCCTCCAACGGTCGAAACGCCGCTGGATCCAAGGCCATGAAGAAGTGCCCGACGTTCGGTTTTTCCTTGTTAACATCGACACCGAGAGCCGTGGCAGCACCGCTCAAGACCCCGCTTAGAACGTCTACCATCAAAGCGAGACCATACCCTTTGTGTCCCGAGTGCTCCTCACCCTCCCCACCCAAAGGTAGAATCCCGCCGCCCAATCTCTTAGACAGAGCATCGAGGACTGCATGCGGGTCTTCCGTCCCTCTTCCGCTCTTGTCCACTGCCCATCCCAGAGGCATCTTCTTCCCCTGGCGATTATAGACCTCAAGCTTCCCTCGCGGAACCACCGATGTTGCCATGTCCAAGACGAATGCCTTCTCCTTCCCCGCAGGCGCGGTCAGGCTGATCGGGTTCGTACCGAGAAGCGCATTCCTACCGAATGTAGGAACCACGAGCGGTGCGGCATTGGTCATGCTCATCCCGATCAAATCGTATTCCAGGGCCATCAGACTGTAGTACCCCGCGATCCCATAGTGGTGGGAATTCCGAACAGAAACGATTCCGACCGCAGTTTCTTTGGCCTTTTTAATGGCCAACTCCATTCCTTTGTGCCCGACTACCTGGCCCAGGCTCTGTCCACCGTCAATCATCGCCGTCGCCTTGGTCTCTTTCACAATCTTGCTTTGGTCTGTGGGCTTTGTCCAGCCGTTCTTCAGATCCGTATAATATCGAGGAAGACGAGCGACCCCGTGGGACTCGATGCCCCGGAGATCAGCTAGAACCAGTACATCCGTCGTTATCCTGGCGTCCTGTGCCGGGACACCCAGCTTCATCCACACTTTGTTACAGAAGTCTTTCAGCTTCGGTTCTTGTACAACCACCTGCTTCTGAACTGTAACCTGATCAACCATGACTTTTTCCCGGGACCCTGTCGTTTTGAGCGTCCAAGGGGACATTTTTTAACTTAGGCCTATTCTCGGATACACTCTGAGAGAAATGGATACTCATCAAGCGATTCTGACTAAACTGGATGTTAGGCAGTTCAGCCCGAAGAAGGTCCCGGCCGACGTTAAGATGAAAGTACTCGAAGCTGCGCGAGCCACTCAAACGGGAAATAACAAGCAACACTTGAGATTCATACTCCTCCAAAACAAGGAATCGATTAAGAAGCTAGCGGAGGATAGTACAAGTGGTCCTTGGGTCGCCGGGGCAGACTTTGCAGTTATCGTTCTGACAGACCCCAAAATAGGGTTCCACCTCATCGACACCGGTCGCGCAGTACAACAAATGCAACTCTCTGCCTGGAACAACGGAGTAATCTCCGGAGTCTATACGGGAATCAAGGAAGACGTAATGCGGAAGGATTTTGGTTTCCCAGCTGATATCAAGCCCACTATGGTGGTCGGTTTCGGCTATCCCGTCACGAAGATAGTTGGGAAGAAGAACCGGATGCCGCTTTCAGAACTAGCTTCCATCGACAAATTCGGCAACAAGTTCGAACCAAAGAAACTCGCCTAGAACAATCGCCAATTGGCAGATCCTATGAGGAGTCTGTGACTACTCCCCTCATCAAATGCTCATTTTAGAGGGGGTTAGAGACCGGTTGGACTTCACGGAGATCCTGGCCAACGAATTGTGGGTAGGCGCAGCCCCAACGCTAGCAGACTTGGAAGAGATCAAGAAACATGGCGAGGGCAAGGCGGTGATTGTCGACCTAACGAGAAATCCGCGGGAGGAGGAGTGGTCCAAGAAACTAGGCTTGCAATACGAAGATCGGACCCCAAAGGTCGAAGAAACTTTTTCCGCGATTCCAGTAAGCCAGCTCAGACTCGTCTCACGACTCATTGAGCAACACATCCGTGGAGGGCGGAGAGTCTACCTTCATTGCAAGATGGGGCTCGGTAGGAGCCCGACATGTGCCGCCGCCTACCTCGTATATTGTGGGATTCCCCTTCGGGACGCGAAAGAGCTCATATTGAGCAAACGCTCGGTTTGGAATGGTGAAGACGGAAATTATGCGAGTGGCTTGGAAGACTTTGCCAAGATGCTGGAAATAGCGAGACTCTCGGAATAGCCTTCGAGTCTGACCCCCGTATGTTCGGGGAGACGCGTTTCTGACTATTTCTTGAGAACTGAGCTCTTGAGGACGGTCTTTACCAAGTCCGGCTCCTTTAGAAGATAGTAGGTAGCCCGCCTAGTTCTCATGCTTATCTTGGCGATTCCTTCTATTACAAGCTTCAGGACCCGGGTGGGGTGCATCTCGACGTCGCTCCACTGCCATCCCTGATAAGACGGGTTTCCTAGCCCTTCTTCCTCGCTTCGGGCAGCCAACCACAGGGCTTTCCTATAGTCTGGAAACCTCGCGAGGAACTGCTCCACGTAATTCTCCTGTGGACTTATTGAATGGCTTGACGCTTCGGTAATGGCCTGCGAGAGTATTGTGGCTCGGGGGGAGCGTGGTAAGGGGGATGTTCTTGACATGAGGCTCGCCTTCTTCGAAGGACCCTCGAAACAGGTAATGGTGATTCCGGCGATTTATTTGGCTCGTTTTCCTCGAAACAACGACTAGGTTACAGAACGCTCCGTGATTACGAAGTCCGAGAATATCGAGATTCGATACTTGTGTCCGCGAGGTCCTTCGTTCCAAGGTGTGTCTCGAAACTAGTGAAGCTGGCTTTGCCAATACTTCGGGACTTTGCGTGAATAGACTACTTCTTTCGCCCCGAGAAATTCTGAAAGCTGCTTCACGCTATCTCGAATTTCTCTCGATGTATCCTTGTCCTTGGGCGCGTGTGATTCAGCGTGTGCTGCCTTGATGATCAGTTTCCCGTTTTTCCGGTCCATGAACGGATCCAAACGCCCGATGAACTTGTCGCCGTACAGTATCGGGAGGACGTAGTAACCGAACTTGCGTTTGCTTGCGGGAGTGTAGATCTCGATTGTGTAATCGAAATTGAACAGAAGCTTGGTTCTGGCCCTATCGCAGAACAGATTGTCGAAAGGAGAGAGCAACGAGACCCGTGGCTCCCAATTGTTTGAATCCAACTTGTTTAGTAAGGCGATGTCTTTCGAGTGAATGTACCGTTCGCCCTTCCCGACTGGTCCATCCTTGAGATCGATTGGAATGATCTTTTCGTCCGCCACTAATTGTTTCATGGTTGCTTTCAGGTTTGGATAGCGGTTACGGAAGAAGTGCCAGCTTATCTCGGACGAATTTGCGACTCCGAGGGCGCGGAGTGATCTCTGGGCCGAGAGGTATTCGACCTCTTCTGCCGACAATTCCTTCTTTGAAACCCAGGATGGCAGGAAGTTTTCTGAGAGATCGTAGAGTTTCTGTTTGCCCTGACGGCCAACTACCATTACTTCTCCCTTCAAAAAAAGATGGAACATCATCCGAGAGACATCTCCCCAGCTACTCCAGCCAAAACTACGCTTTACCTTGGTCTTGTCCTCAAACTGGCGAGAGAGGAGAGGGCCTTTCTTTCTAAGCTCGCTCAAAATATGATCTCTCAAGCTTGTGTTCGCGTTCAGAAATTTGTCGATTCTTTGTCGCCAAACCGATCCTGGACGTACCAGCACGTCAGGATATCTTCGCATGAGAGAATAGTAGAGAGGATAGTCTTCCATCAAAACTATTGATGCTTGGTGGGCCCAGTATTCGAAGAGCTTCTTGTCACGCCACAACAAATTGTCCAAGTCAGTTCTGTCGAAGTTTCCGAGTCTGCTCCAGAGAACGATGAGATGACTAGGAGCAACCGTACTGATCGGATCAAGCTGGAGGCAACCTAGATCTCGTGCCACTCTCAGAATGTCATCGGAGTCCGGTTTGTTGGGCCTCTTCCCAGCGAGATGTTGTTTGGTAACTGCGAGACGTCTGGCATTCTCGAGAGTGGTTGTAATTTTCTCGGGCACGGACGAAAACTTGTCGGAGCTGTTTCATAAGGGATTCGAAGTTTGCTGTTGGGGCAGCGATTGAACCCAAAGGGCTACCCGGACCTTGGGCGGAGACTAAGGTGCTCCCAACCGCGCAGCTTTGTTAATAGAAAGAGCTAAGGTGCTATCCTTCAAATGGCCATTGGTTACCCATGAATGAAAGAGGAATCGCTAGAATCGTCCGGCATCCTCTGTCGCCGTTCAAGAGGAGAGCTTTCTTCTCAGTTGTGATTCTGGGCTATCGTGATGGCTATTGGAACCATTGGCATGATGGTCCTGGAAGGCTGGGACTCTGTGACCTCATTCTATTTCATGTCCCTTTTAGCAACTGCCGAGGGCCCAGCACAAGCGCCCGTGACTGTAGGAGGGAAAATCTTCGCCTCCGTCATGGCCTTCCTCTCGATCGGCGCGGCAATATCAGCAATAACCTTCACGTTCGGACCCTTGTTCGGCTCCATACTGAAGGAGGGATTCGCCTACGTCGAGAAAGGAGAGAACAAACTCAAGAAAGAGCTTGAGCACAAAGACCAAACGCGTTCCTCTACCCGCCCGGAGGACTAAGACTTGGCCAAACTCGTGAGCGACATCGGTCACATCATCCTTCAAGTTGGAGACATGGACAAGGCAGTCAAACTATACTGCGAGACGCTAGGATTCGAACTCAAAGAGCACTCACCTGAGTGGAGCGTCATCGCGACAAAGCTGGGTGAACTGACGCTCTACAAGACTCCGAGGATCACACCCCTAGTTCTCCGGGGCGCGGACGTTAGTCCGATCAACCTTCACGTCGTCAGCTTCGAAGAGGCCGCTGACCAGTTGGAAAAGCAAGGATATTCCATCAAACGAAAGGGCAAGAACTCAGGCACATTAACGGACCCTTGGGGAAACATGATCGAACTCCACGATCACCGCAAACCCTGAAGTTTTTTCGACTTCTCTCATACGCTCTAGTTAGGAGAACTCCTCTAGAATTACTTCTTCATGAAAGGCATGCCTTTCATCATCGGCCCACGTCGTTTCATCTGCTTCATCATCTTCCGCATCGTAAAATACTGGTTAACCAATTCGCGCACCTCGCGCTCGGGCCGACCTGCACCTCGCGCAATCCTTCTCGACCTGGAGCTGTCCACGAGCCGAGGCTCTTCCAACTCTTTCTTCGTCATAGACTGAATAATGACCCTCCATGCTTTCATCTTCTCCTCCGCCACGCCCAGTTGCTCCTCAGGAAGACTCACACCACCCGGAATCATCTGGAGAACCTTCCTCAACGGTCCCATCTTCCGAAGGTTCTCCATCTGATCATACATGTCCTTCAAGGTAAAACGACCTTCCATGAACTGTTTGACTTTCGCCTCGGGAACTTGCACTTCTGCCTCCTTCACTTTCTCCAGAAGCGCGTTGAGATCGCCCATTCCCAATAGCCGTCCCACAAAATCTGTGGGGACGAACTGCTCCAAATCCTCGACTCGTTCTCCTGTTCCGATGAATTTGACCTTCGAACCCGTTCCTGCGACGGCTGAAAGCGCTCCTCCTCCCTTGGCGGACCCGTCCATCTTTGTCAATAGCACCGACCCGACAGGTGTTGCTTCGTGAAACGCGCGGGCTTGAGTAATCGCCTGCTGTCCAATCGTCGCATCGATTGCGAGCACGATCTCGTCGGGCTTCACGGCAGAGGCAATTCTCTTCATCTCGTCCATTAGGTCCCGCTCGTTCCTGTGCCTTCCTGCTGTATCGATGATCACCAAGTCAGTCTTCTCTTTCCGATAGTGTTCGAGACCATGCTTGGCAATTTCCTCTGGCTTCTTGTTGCCGGGCTCGCCGTAAACTGGAATCGCCACTGTGGCCGCTAACTGCTTGAGTTGTTCCAGTGCGCCAGGACGGTAAGTATCGGCGCCAACGACGCCCACTGTCAATCCTCTCTTCTGGAAAAATCGTGCTAGTTTCACGGAGCTAGTTGTCTTTCCCGTTCCCTGAATTCCGACCAGCATGAGCTTGCGAAACACGCCTGGTTGGACCTCGACTTTAGCGGGGTCTTGGCCGACAAACTTTGTCATTTCTTCGTATAGCACTTTGACAACATGTTCGCGTCTGGTTATTCCCGGGGGAAGCTTTTCCTTCAGCGAACGATCTTCGACGGCCTTGGATAGTTGGAGGACAAGTTCGACGTTCACGTCCGCCTGCAATAGTGTCCTCTGCAGGTCTTTCACAAGCTCCTTGATCGCCTTCTCGTCGACGTTCGGCATCCGCAAGAGTTTGCGGACCGCGTCTGTGAGAGAACGGCCAACTGTTTCCAAGACTACTCACCTAACGTTCTCGCGCGCTTCTTAACCTTCCCGAGAACAGCGGCGATTATCAGCGGGAAGCAGACAGTTGCATCACCGTATACGTCAACGAACCTTCCTCCTTTCCGGATTTTCCTCCAGCTGATCGACTCGGCTAACGGAGCTCCACTCAATCCTCCAGGCTCGGGTCTATCTGCGGTTATCTGAACCGCTGCATCAACCCCCTCTCGCAGAACACTGGCCAAGAGAGTGTGGTGCTTGGGCAATCCTCCGCCCAGAATCAAGACCCCGAGCTTTTTCGAGGTCATCGCCATTTCTACCATGTTAGTCACATCTGCCATCGGGTTCAATTGTAGCAATTCTGTCTGAGAGAAACTCCAGAGGCTAAGACCAAGGATCGAGTCCAAGAGCCCTGGCGAGAAGACCTTAACCTTGTTACGGGCCGCTTTGTAGAGAATCGAATCCTTGTCCCGCAAGAGGAACCCGATTTTTCCTAGGATGTCTGAGAATGCCACTCCCCGCCTCTGATCGGCTGGAATTTTTCCAAGAAGTCTTCGGACAGTCTTGTCTAGAATCTGGAATGACTCTTCTTTGACAAAGATGTCCGCGATTCGACTGTACCCTTTCTTGATCAAGAGACGATCGTCGACCTGGAACGATCCCTGATAATGGTGCAGGCCAAGTGCCTCGATCACATCATGGGTCAAGTTCGCCCCTGATGTCACGATCGCATCGAGAAACCCTCGATCGATCAAATCTCCAATGAGCAGTCGAAATCCCGATGGGACCATTGGCCCTGCGAGTGTCAGGAAATTTGTGAAGTCTGGTCCTCGGAACATTTCTTCGACAACATCGGTGGCCGCCCCGATTCGGCCTCCGCCTAGGACTCCGGTTGCGCTCATCTCTCGGACGAGAGCCTCGGCCGTCATTCCCGGCCAAAGCCGTAGGTGTTTTACTCTTGAAGGGCTTTTATTCGTGATGGATTGCTCAGCCCTTTCGGCGGACGACCATGTTCCGTCCCATGACGCTCCAGTACTCGACTTCGATTCCGGAAGTCATTTGTTTCTTTAAGTCCTCATCGTCCGGCATGGGTGTCTCAAATGTCTGATAATTCTCCATGTCCATCACCTGGAGAAGATTTCCGGAGATGGAAAGAACCTGTCCCGTTCGCTTGTCTATGAGCGGGACCTCGGCCTTGCCGTCAACAGGACTGATGAGATTCTTCTTCTGGCCCGTAAACGCGCTTATCGCAACGATCCTTGCCTTTGCGGAGCCGTGCTTGCCGGGTTTGGATTTCTCGAACTCTACGATTCGGCACGGTTCACCATCAATGAGGACGTACTGGCCAATCTTCAAACTGCCAACTTCGACCGGCTTGCTCATGAAACTGCGTCCTGACGGTTCGTCGGCTTGGACTTCATCTAAAAGACTTCGTGTGATTCGAAAGGTATTCCTAGAGAATTCTTTTCAACTGGTCTATTCCAGCTCTCCACGATCTGAAAAGCCATGCCCAAGGTAGTTGGCATCCTAGCCAAGAAAGGCTCGAAAGAAATACTCACCGAAGCTAGGAAAATTCACAAAATTATCGAACAGCACGGCTTCAGATTTGTTCCCGACGAAGATCTAGGAAGATCGGCGAAGATCCCAGGGGGTAAGCCTCTCAGGCGAATGGAGATTGAGCTTCTAGTAACGCTGGGAGGAGATGGCACCGTACTGAAAGCGGCTAAGGAGATGTCGAGACCAAAAACCCCGATCCTAGCGGTAAACATGGGCCGCAGAGGCTATCTCACTGAGGTCGAGCCTTCAGAGTTCGAGGCCGCTTTCGAAAAGTGGGAGAAGGGCGACTACGAGCTGGAGGAGCAATGGAAGCTCTCAGTGCTTCACCAGAATCGATTCTTAGGTGAAGCTCTCAACGAGGCACTTCTTCTTCCGACTATTCCAGCGAAGATGCTTAACCTGAACCTGACACTCCGGGGCAAACGAGTTTTCCAGGCCAGGGCAGACGGAATTATCGTCTCCACCCCAACGGGATCAACAGCCCACTCCTTCTCGGCAGGAGGACCAGTTCTCGAAACCTCGATGGATAGCCTATCGCTCACACTTATTGCTCCTCTCCAACCGGTCAAGTCTATCGTTGTACCGGTGAAGGCAGGCGTACAGCTGAGCGTGGTGGAACCGGGTCCAAGCGCTAACTTGGTGATAGACGGCCGTCTTGAGCGGGAAATCAGGATCGGGCAATCGTTATCGTTCAGAAAATCCGGCAACAGCACGTTTTTCGTGAGGTTCGGTGACTCATTTCTCCAGAGGAGTCTCAGAAGACTGTCCTCCGAAAGGGAAAACGGTTGAAGGTGCTCGTCCTAGACACCTCAGCCTTCATCATGGGCTTCAACCCAACTCGGCCAGGAGAGGCGTACACGGTTCCCGCTGTAGAGGACGAGCTATTGAGGGGGACTATGACACAGCTACGCTTTCATGTGAACAAGGAGAAGGGCAAGGTGATCCTCAGGTCGCCATCTCCTCGCGCCTTGGAATCCGTAGAGGCGGTCAGCACTAAGGCAGGCGAGAAAGGCCATGTCTCACAAGCCGATCGAGAAGTTGTCGCTCTTGCTCTTGACCTGAAACAAGACGGACAAGACCCTGTGATAGTCAGCGATGACTATGCAGTGCAGAACATGGCTGAGCATCTTCATCTCAACTATGGATCACTGGCCAATTTTGGGATCGCTCACAAGTTTGACTGGATAATGTACTGCCCCGCTTGCCATCGAAGATCCATGGGATCAGAAAAGACGTGTAGAGTGTGCGGAACAGAGTTGAAGAGAAAGGTGTTATCTCGATCGAAAGTCTCTCGGGACAGCTCTGTTAAGTGAAAGCAACCAGATTGACTCTGGGAAACCACCAGAGCGAACCTCTTTCCTGAAATGATTTCTCTAATACTCGCCTGTGAAGCATTTTCAGAAGAATTAAATCCAGTACTCAACCCGCAGTGGGAATGAGACAGCCTTGTTGAAGACGGAGACAAATCTTTACGATGATATGTCGATGGGGCGTGTTGACCCTTCGAAATGGAAGGTTCTCAGCTTCCCTATGGGGAACGGCGAGAACTGGGTTTGGGAAGAACCGAAGGCCAAGATAGCATCCCGGAATGGCGGTCTAGCTCTGACAGTGGATCCCTTCACGCGGAAGCATGACAAGATCCATATGTTTGACGATCCGAAGCAACTGTACGCGTCTACGAGGACGTTTCCCGTATCACGTGATCAGGTGACGGTTTTCGAGGCTGAGATGGGAGCCGAGACCTATCGAAGCAACGCGGAGGATCTGCAAGACGCGTTCGCGGGCCTCATACTCATGGACTTTGCAACCGGCATGATCTTCGACTTCATCACAACGGGAAAAAAGATAGGAGCAATCTACGAACGACTCCTGATCCCCGGTGTGACTGATGAGAAGAAGGCGTTCACCTATCTCATTGAATCGCCGTTCTCGGGGGTCCGAACGAAACCCGAAATGATGCACCACTACACGGTTAGGATAGACGCGCAGAAGAAACGGGCGGAATGGATTCTCGATGGAAAGACGTTCTTCAAGACGGAGAGTATTCCCGTCGCCCCCAAGGACATTACCGTGGGCTGGGGACTCTTCACACTCAAGCCTGTTGACCCCGAGAAGGGAAGCGTGTCAGTCCACGGACAAGGCGCGACCGGGGTCTGGAAGAACTTCAGATACTCTATTCCCTGAGTACAGACAATCTAGGCACCCTTAGATCAGCTTTCTAGATCAGGATGCTTGGTGACCCTGAACCAAGTCTCCCTATCCTTGGCTTTGCGATCGCTTTTGGGCCGCTTGCGAGAGGTTCGGGTGGAGGGTTTTCTTGGCGGCGGTTCTTTTTCCCTTGTGCGGGATTTCGAGCTGGCCGGTTCGGGCCCGGGCTCCCTTTCGGCCTTTTCCTCCGCTTTTGGAGCAGGTTTCGAGAATGAGTCGCTCACCATGTTGGTGACCGATTCAAAGTCCCATGATCCCTTAGACCCTGAAGATTTTCTCGTTCTGAGATTCAAGTAGCCAAGGGAACCTAGCTTCTGGACCAGCCAGGCTGCGTATGCAGGTGACCCAGTTGCTCCTGGAGAGTTATAGTTGGTAATATGGTACGACAACGGGCCCTTGATCTCTATGGCTTCTTTGATGAAGTTGCCGTTTCGGTCTATTACTTGTGCGCGGACCCCTGCGATGCCTGGCTTTACCAGATAGTCTAGTTTGAGTTCTGGAATGAACTCTTGCGCCCTTCTCGCCATTTCCGACTTGAAGATGGACGATTTCCATTCCTCCCCGGCCAGAGTCAGAAAATCCTTGTTGAAGAGAAGAGCGACCTTGTTCGCCATAGGAGGTTCTAGAATCTTTTCCAACGCTTGTATCGGGTTTCTGAAAAAGCCCTTGTAAGTATAGGGCCCCGCCACGGGGACGGCGTTCGGGCCAATCTCCCGACGACCATCGGCACGGCATATCCAGTGGGGATCTAGAAAGGGTAGCTCGGGATGTTGCGCTACAGTGTATATGTTCCTGGAGGCGAGGTATGTCCATTCTTTTCCTATTTCCCAGTATTCCCCTCGGAAGTTGAGGTCGGCGTATTCTCTCCCTACCCCAAGCATGTGGGCTATGCGCATGGAATTTCCTCCCGCGCAATTTAGGAGGAACCGGGTCCGTATCCTCTCGCCGCCATTCTTCGGCTGAATCTCCAGGAAATCTTTGGTTACCTCAATCGACTTGACCTCGAAACCGAGAATGAACTTCACACCTTCTCGTTCCGCGTCTCCTCGCAGCGATCGTGTGAACGAGGGATAGTCAACAGAGGTGTCCGTCTTCGACCATATAGCTCCGTGAGACTTTACGTGAGGCTCAAGCTTCCGCACATCTTCCGCTGTTAGAACTTCCAGCTCGTCCTCTCCCATCCCGTTATCCAAGCCCCAATGGTGGTACTTCTCTACCCGCTTCACATCCTCGTCCCGCGTCGCCACCTCCAAAGTCGTCACCTGGGACCACGGCAGACCCCGCTCCTTTGCATATGATTTCCACATCCCATAGGCTGCCTGGGACGACCTTGCGAAGACTCGTCTCTTGACCGGGTCCAAGTAGAAGGGACGGTGGACGACTCCGGTATTCCTCTTGGAGGTGTGAACCGCTACCTGCTGTTCTTTCTCGATAACTGCGATTCGGCCCTCATACTGGTTCGCTAGCCAGTAGGAAACGGAGGTCCCGAGAATTCCTCCGCCAATGATAGTCACGTCCCAGGGTTCCAGCGATGTCATGGGCCTCACCGAGTGGAAAGATGTTCAGTATGCTATATTCGGGTTATGCATTACTTCCCAGAAACAGACGAAGCCTACATTCTAGCGAGCTGCAGGTACTCCGCCTCTATCTTTCCCCCAGACTTTAGATAGAGCAGAGCTCCCGGAGCTAGACTGTCCAAATAGGAGAACGTGTAAACAATCATCTTTCTCTCTGGCCTATGTCCCATCTTCTACAACATCAATCCCAACAACTTTAGCGGTGCCGGATGTCGGCTTCAGAATCGTGCAGAGAATCATCAGAAGAGTGGTCTTGCCTGAGCCGTTCGGGCCTAGAATTACCATTATCTCACCCGCGTTGACCGTGAAGTTCAAGCCGCGAAGGGCGGCAGTCTTACCGTACCTCTTCGAGAGGTTTAGCGTTTCCACTGCAAACAAGCTTGGGAAACGACAGTTCGTGGGGATGAGCGATAAAAATGTTGAACCAACGCCACGGGGTACCAGCGCAGGGTCCACGTTCGCGAATCCAGAAGAATGTTATCAACAAGCCGCACAAGGCCACGATATGGACTTCGGCGTATGTGTCCCAAACTATGGCGAATCATCCTCGGCTGAGGCACTACGAACCGTAGCCTTGGCGGCCGAACGTGCCGGCTGTGACTCCCTTTGGGCCACCGACCATTTACTTATGCCCAGAAACAGTGGAACTCCCTATGAGAGAATATTCGACACCCTCACGACCCTCGCCTACCTTGCCGCAATTACTAGCCGAGTGAAGCTAGGAATCTCATCGCTCATCACAGCGATGCGGAATCCTGTAGTCGTCGCTAAACAACTCGTAACGATTGACAACCTCAGCGGCGGAAGACTCATGCTGGCCACGAGCGTAGGCTGGAACGAGAAAGAGTTCGCCCACCTAGGCTCAAACTTCCACAACAGAGGCAAGAGACTTGACGCGTCCATTCGACTGATAAGAGCACTCTGGAATGGCCAGACAAGTTTCAAGAGCGGTATTCTCGGGATCGAATTCAACGATGCCAGTTTCGAACCACGCCCGATTCAGAAAGATCTAACGATCTGGATTGGTGGAACGAGCAAAGCTGCCATGAAACGCGCCGCAACTCTCGGTGACGCATGGCATCCCAACGTCCAACCTCTCGACCAATTCGCAAAACTTGTGGCAGAGTTCAGAGGAACCTCACCAGAAGCAAGAACCAAGGAGATCCGCGTCCGGATCGGCATAAACACAAGGGTTGAGCAGTCAGAGTATAAGTCGCCGCAAGGAGAAAAGCGAATAATGTTCTCCGGAAACCATGCTCAGAACAAACAGATACTGTCCCGTCTTGAAGAGCTCGGAGTTTCCTACATCGTTGCAGTGCCGAGCCCGGACGGAAAAGCAAGCATATCGAACCAGGTGGACGCGGTCAAGACATTGGCTAGACTTCTTCGCTAATCGGCAAATGATCTTCTAGGATATCCAAAGTTCTTTAACCATACTCAAATCCAAGCGAGTCCTGTAGCCAGAATGCTCCCTACCGCCGGCGTAAACCGCGTCTTCGGTCTACTAGACCTTTTGAAAGCGTATAATGGAAAGACGGACATTGCCAACCTTACGATCGATCTTCGCATCGATCTTGACGAGCTACTCCCGATTATTGATACCGCGGAGTATCTCGGTCTTGTCGGTGTCCAGCAGGGCGAGATCTCCCTGACAGAGCTCGGCACCAAGGCCCTCAACAGCAAGATAGCGGAACGGAAAAAGCTCGTTCATCAGCGTTTGGAAACCCTCGAGCCCTTCTCCGACATCGCAAAACTACTCAAAGAGCAGGGACAGGTCACGCGTTTCAGCCTCGCCCGTTTCGTAAGCTCCAAGTACGGTCCTACGCTCGACATCCCCTCACTGATCAGCATACTCATCAGCTGGGGCGTCTTCACAGGCCTATTCGGCTACGATGGCCAGTCAGAACGGTTGCTGCCGAAAACCCACATTCACTAGCTGATCTTCGAGATTATCCGATCCGCGAGATCATACAATACCGGATCTCGAGGGCTCCTAGGCCGCTCGAGATCGATCCTGACATCATCAACTATCTTCGCCGGCCTAGCGCTCAACACGATCACCCGGTCAGCCATCTCGACAGCCTCCTGAACATTGTGCGTAACCATGATCACCGAACCAGTAGGGTAGGCCGGGTCCCTCCAAATATCCACGACCTCGCGCCGTAAGTTCTCGGCTGTCAACGCGTCGAGGCTGGAGAACGGCTCGTCCATCAACAACACCTCCGGCTGGAGCGCGAGAGCACGGGCAATCCCGACCCGCTGCTTCATCCCACCTGACAACTCCTTCGGATAGGAAGACTCGAACCCCTCCAAGCCAACATCCTGAATATACTTCTGTGCGATCTTCAGCTGCTCCTCTTTCTGAATCGACGCCGATGAGATCGCCATCAAAACGTTTCCAAGCACCGTTTTCCAAGGTATCAGGGCGAAGGTCTGGAAGATCACACCGACCTTCGGGCTTGGACTCGTAATTGGTTGGCCGTGAAACAGCACCTGACCGCTTGTCGGTTTGTCGAGTCCATCAATAATTCGGAGCAGCGTGCTCTTGCCGCAGCCTGAAGGCCCGACAATGCAGAGGAACTCTTTGTAGACGTCAAATGAAATATGGTCGAGTACTGTCGTGCTCTTGCCTTCACCCGGATAGATCTTTGCAATGTCCTTGATTTGGAGAATAGGCTCAGATGCCTGGCTCAACCTGCTATGCCTCGAACTTGTACCTGTCGGCCTTACGTAGCAAACGTCTCCAGACCAACCGGTTAATGATAAGAACAGTTCCAGTCATGACCAATAGAGACGCATAGATCTCAACAGCTCCCAGTGCAGGCTCTCTTGATGAGGCCTGAACCAGAAACGAACCCAATCCCGGGACACTAACATTGGGCCCGATGGACTCAGAGACTATCAGGGCGTTCCAGCCGCCGCCCCAGGCCTGTATGCTTCCGATGAGGATTGCGGGAAAAGATGCCGGGATTAGGATTTCTTTGACAAAACGTCGTCCTCGAATTCGATAAGCTGCAGTCGCCTCCAAGATGTCATTCGGGACACCGTTCACTGCGCCGACGATGTTGAACAGCAAATACCACTGCATACCAGTGAGAATCAAGAGCACAGAAGCTAGGTTCAATGTGAATCCGAGATAGGGGGAGTTCTTGAATGGGTCGACTAGTAATATTACAACAAGCGGGAACAGGGCCGTCGCAGGGATAGACTGTCCGATGTCAAAGATAGGCACGAGAAGCCTAGAAAGCTTCTGACTTCTAGCTATCAATATTCCCGCACCAAGCGTCCACGAGAGGGCAATGGCGTACGCAATGACCAGCCTCGATAGTGAAAGAAGCGTAATCGCGATCAATTCGAGAGCTGTTACATCAGTAGCCAGAAGGGAAATGCCCCTCTCGATGGATTGGGATCGCGACATAATCGTCACGATGAGACCCAAGATAACGAGTCCAACGAAGATCGCGTAGCTGAGGACCCTTCCCCATAACGGGATTCTTCCGATTCGCTCCGGAAACCTCAACCTCTCTGTTATGTGGCGTATTCGTTTCAGGCGCGTGATTTCCAGTACTCGTGCCGCGTAAGACCGTTCAGATTTGAAGAAGGTGAGTACCGGTGAAACCAAACGATCCTCGTATCTTCTCACTCCAGCAACAACGCTACTCTGTCGTGTTGCAGTCGTCCTTGGAGCCGCGACTGTTTCGTACTTGTACTTCTCCGCCCTCACGCCTAGGGGCTTCCATATCAAACGGTCAATGGCAAGTATGATTCCCACAAGCACCACCAGTCCAAAGAGCGCCAGCCCTAGGTCCGCCTTCAACGCAGCCAGCGCGATAAATCTGCCTAATCCAGGAAGGTCCACCTGGGTCTGATTTGGGGGTTGACCGAAGGAAAGGTGCTCTTCGACAGGTATGAGATACCATCCTCCGCCCCAGGCCAGTATGCTACTCCAGACTAGCTCAGGAAATACGGCTGGAAGAACGATCTGGCGCAGGTACCTAGTGCCGTGCATTCCGTAAGCATGAGCCGCCTCCTTGATGTCCGTCGGGATCGCATTTATTCCGGCTATGACTCCGAAAGTAGGGGCCCACGCCATCGCAGTGAAGATCAGTATGATAGACGCAACTTCTTGGTTGAACTCAGGCGGAGGAGTGGTCCCAGTCCCAGTCCCCAAGATGATCAGGAACACGACAGGTACTACTCCAAGAACAGGGACCGACTGGAATATGTCCAGCAAAGGCAAGAGCACGTGGGAGGCTCGGTGGCTCATCGCCGTCGTGATTCCATATGCTAGGGCAAAGGTGAGTGCGAAAATGTACGCGATTGTCATTCGTGTAAGAGTTCGAACCGCATACCCTGGAACACACAGTGGGTCCAGAGGATTATTTTGACAGTTCGGAGTCGGTCTGCCGGTCAGTATCTCGGTTACCAGAGCACCTATCGCCAAAACGGCGATTCCGACTAGTAATATTCCGGTGAAAGGTGAGGCTTTCTTTCCGGCCGAGGATAAGCTCGCTCGTCTTCTAAGGCTCGGCCTTGGAACATGCAAAATGAATTCAATCCGGTATAATTAGAAAAATGGACTCGTCAGTCTCGTTATAAAAGGGCAACCAGAACGATCATTCGACAATCGTCTCCGACTTTGGTGCTGATGTGATCTTCTAGGATATTGGTTGATGGTGGGGCCGGTGGGATTTGAACCCACGACCTCTGGCCCCGATTTCTCGGAGTCACCAGCGCCCCAGGTTTACCGTCCAAGATTGGACTCTGGTATCCTCTGGGCGGGGTCAAAATCCCCTGGACCAAGCTAGACGACGGCCCCTAAGTTCGGAATCGAATCGGGCTGCTTTTCTGTGTTACGCTAGGACATTGCTATCGTACGAATTGCGAAGCCAGTTCCGAGACGAGGAGCTTTTGAGAGGGATAACTTGACGAAAACATTCGCTGAGAGGCGGAATGATCATCTGTGCAACTATTTGTTCTATCGGATAGCCCTCCTACTTCCATCCGTTCCTTTATTGGCTGTCTGGACCGAGACTTGTTGTTGTGTCGGCAGAGCGATCGAGTGCGGCCTGTGCATGCGATAGGTCGCGAGCGCTCCCAGTCCACTGATAACCAAGAGAGTTGCTACTGGAAAGACCGGCACAACGAGGAGCGTTGCCACTAGACGGTCAACCGGTATTACTAGAGGCGCGGTATAGAATTGAGAGAAATGGAGGGAGAGCCCTTGGAGACTGGCTGCTCTTGCTGCTTGTTCCAAGCTTCTAGCATAGAGCACCCCGATGCCAAAGGTTGTCAATCCACCTAGAATGTTAATCACCCCGCCCAACCGAGTATACCTTGCTAGCATTAGACCGCTTCCGATCAACACAACGAATGCCACGCCGAACTGGGCGAGCATCAAGTTGTCCGGCTGGCTCGACGCGAGATTGAAGGTTGTCGGGAGGTTGTAGCCGAATAGGGCCCAGCCGATGACGAGAAGGCTGGAGAATACGCCCAGACCTCCCGCTAACAAGGACCTTGGATGTCCAATTCGCGCGGGGTTTACTTTCGCCATTATTCTAATCCGCGCTTACGAAGCTGGTCTATTGGATAAGTCTTCCACACTATCTCGTGAAGGATTCTATCATCTTTCCGAGGCTCACTCCCTTCCGTTTTGCTTCTTTCAACAAAACCTTCTGGACGCCACTGGAATATTGGACAGCTTTCTTCGGCCGATCCACCACGCTCTCAGGCAGGTTCAATCGGGCGGCAAGTTTTCTCAGAACATATTTTCGTATCACCTTTCCCTTGGCGAGGTTGACTCGGAGAGATACTGGTAGCTTCAGGGCATACTCGACAAGTGGGAGATAGGCGAAGGGTGAACAAAGCTCGAGGCCAGCTGCGACCGCGAGCTTGTCCCCAGGGTCAAAATCCTTGACGGAAGCCGCCACAACGCTGTTGAACATCTCCGACCCAAGAGTGTCAATTCCGTCTCGGAGAGCGATGTCCTCGAACTTTCCGTAACCGCCGAACAGTTCGTCGGTGAGCTGGCCAGCTGCGAGATAGGTCAGGTCCATCTCGTGAGCTTTCTGACAGGCAAAGTAGATTGGAACCGAGATCCCGACGATCACTGGATCAGTGGTTTCGATGATCTCGATAACATCTGGCAATGAGTTGAGAATCTCTGAACTTGACAATTCCCTTATCTCGACGCGGAGTCCAAAAGTTTTCGCAGTTCTCTCAGCGTGGCCTAGTTCTTGTTGGCCTTTCAGCCCCACCGACACTAATTTTGGCTCTAGACCAGCATTCTTCGCTACTTGGGCAACGAGCGCGCTGTCTAGTCCCCCAGAGAACGCGACTCCGGAACCTCGTGGTACAATTCTGCGGACAGCTTCAGTGAAGAGATCGTCCAAAGTCCGAGTCGCGTCTGACTCGACTATCGGTTCTTCCTTTGGCTGCTTGAGCGAGTAGTCACTGATCGTCTCGCACTCTCGGGTGGAGGCTCGAATTACCTTTCCCGGAGGAATAGGCTTGGGTTCGCGAATGCCGATTGAGACGAGAGGCTGGCGCAGGCTAGCAAGGGCGACTGGTCCGTCTCGCGTCTGTCCAAAATAGAGCGGTTTCTGTCCTATGATGTCCCTTCCCGCGAACAGTTGATCCTGAAGCGAGGTCAAGAAGGCAAAAGCTCCAGGTGTCTGTATGAGACGGCTGGGACCCGCTGGTTTTGTCTTATGAGGTCCCTGATTGTCGCCGAAGAAGACACCGTCAAGAGCTAACGGTATCGCCTGACGAGCGAATGACTGCGCACCAGTGGGGTCGCAGACTCCAATGATGATCTTTTCTCTGCCAGGGACGCTTTGCGAGATAGTTCGAGATTCTGATCCACGGTTCCGCATTAGAGAGAGGATGGTCTTCGCTTTCGATTCGAGATCATCCGCTTCTCGTCCTATGAGGCCGCAGATACCAGTCATTATTCCCCTATTTTTCTTCGGAGTTGTTTAATATGATGAGCTGACTGTGTCTCGGTTCGTGTCGGTAAGATTGCCCATTCTTCCAATTGACACAGGCCGCTATGGCAGTCCGGAGATGAGGAGAATCTTCGAGGAAGAAAACAAGCTCCAGCGTTGGCTGGATGTCGAAGCGGCGGTTGCAGAAGCACAGGCCTTCGTTGGAGATATTCCGAAAGAGGCGGCGGAGGAAATCCGGCGAAACGCCAACACAAAGATCGTGACTCTGGATCATGTCAAGGGGATTGAGAAAGAAATCCATCATGATCTAATGTCGATGGTAGTAGCGCTCTCAGAAGCATGCACAGGCGAGGGACGCAAATACGTCCACTATGGCTTAACAAGCTACGATATTGAAGACACCGCAACAGCACTCCAGTTCAAGGAAGCCTTCTCGGTCCTCGAGAAAAGACTCGACGGGCTCGAGAAGATCCTTACTTCAAGAGTACGTAAACACAGAGCACTGTTGATCGTTGGCCGGACTCACGGACGCCACGCCGGAGTCATCACCCTCGGCCTCAAGCTCGCAGTCTGGCTAGAGGAGGTCCGAAGATACCAGCAGAGGCTGAAGCAGATCAAAGAACGAGTCCTGGTCGGCAAGATTCTCGGAATTGTCGGAAATGGCGCCGGTCTTGGGAAGAACGCGCTGAAGATTCAGGAAAGAGCACTGGGCAAGTTGGGGCTCAAACCAGCAGGGCTAGTCACGCAGGTTATTCAACGGGATCTACACGCCGAAACCGTCTGTTATCTCTCGCTACTAGGGTCGAGTCTTGACAAGTTCGCTACTGAGATCCGAAATCTGCAGAGAAGTGAGATTTCGGAGGTTATGGAGCCGTTTGAGCGAGAAAAACAGGTCGGAAGCTCCGCTCTACCGTCGAAGAGGAATCCGGAGCTGAGCGAAAGGGTCTCAAGCATGGCCAAGCTCATGAGAGGCTTAGTCATTCCTGCTCTGGAGAATATTCCTCTCTGGCACGAGCGAGACATATCCAACTCCGCTAGCGAACGCTTCATCTTTCCAATGTCCTTCATTCTTGCTGACGAAATGATCCGGCTTGTAACACGTATCCTGGATGGCTTGGAAGTCCTACCGGAGAACATGGAACGAAACTTGGAGCTGTCACAGGGCTCTCTGCTAGCGGAAAGAATTGTGAACTCGCTCGTGGAGACGGGAGTGCCAAGACAAGATGCTCACGAAAGAATAAGAAAAATATCGATAAGAGCCCTCGACAACAAGATTCCATTTGGGCAACTGCTGCTCGAAGACAAGTTCATCTCGAAGAGATTAAAACCGAAGGAAATCAAGGAAGCACTTGACTACCGGACATACCTGGGCGTAACGCGTGAGCTCATCAACTCGGCTTTGAAGGAATAATATGGTCGTATTCGATCATATAGTAAACTTTTATTTCGCTTCCAATCGCGAGACAAGTGAGGGCGGCAAGGCTTGAAGGAAGCTTTTCTCACCGTCGGAATGCTGCTTCTCTTCACAGGATGCATGGGAGCAATCGCAGCCACCACGGCCATGGGCGCTGGAGCGGCCATCACCAACCAGGCACTTCAACAACTTCTGGTTGCCGAGGTCATCTCGACCATCATCGCCTTCGTCGGCGGCGCGCTGGTAATGCGCAACCGCTAAACGGCTGGCTCGGTTTCCAGCGAGAGAATCTCGTCAAGTGGTTCTTTCGCATCAAGCCATTCTGCAATCTGGCTATACTTCTCCGGATCGTGCTCATGGATGAACTTGATCAAGGGAAGGTAGAGTTTAGTTCCTCTTCGACTGGATATGTGGGACTTGGACCCGATTAGTGCGCCAACTCCCTTTCGAAGCTCTCGAGTTCCTCGGCTACGGGACATCGAGCTGATTCGCTGAGGAAACTTCAACGACACCCAACCTCCCGGACTCGTCTCCTTTGCGACAGCAACACCGGCAGTCATAAGATCGAGAGCGTATGACAATAGATGCCACGACTGTGTCTTCCTGATCCGCGCGAAATAGAGATCGGCCTCTGCAAGCGCAGACATGGCAGCTTCGAGTTCGCGAGGCTTCGGGATCTGGCTTGGCGTGTTTTCCAGTATCCATTGAAAGAGCATTTCTTGGTCCAGGTCTGACTTGTCCAGAGCTCGTCGAGCTTGAGCAACGGTTCTGCTGTTGAAGATGATTCTTAGAACTTCGAAAATGGATTCCGTACGATCTCGGCTTGACAGCAACGCCGTATCGTCAAAAGTCAGACTCTTCTTGGGTCCGGTTAGAATCTGGAGGTCGGTTATCGCTGATCGCATGTCGCCACGGTCCCGCTCCATGATCGCCCTGAGCGCCTCCTCGTCAGCATTCACGCCCTCTTTAGCAAGGATTCCCTTCATCAGCGGAATCCCTTCCCTCAGTCCGAGTCTCTTCAACTCGATGAGCAGACATGCGTCTCGGAGAGGTCTGATCTTTGGATCCCAAGGATCGTTGGCGGTCAGAACGATTGGAAACTGAGATTCTTTGATTACTCGGAGAATCGCGATGATCGCGCCTGAGTCCGCTCTAAGGTTGATACCATCTACCTCGTCCAACAGAATGAGTCTTCCCTTGCTGAACAGTGACGATTGCGTTGACGCAAGTCCCGCGGTTCTTGAGAGAATCTCCCCGCTCCGCCTGTCGGAGGCATTAATCTCCACAAGGTCCCAGCCTCTCTCCCGAGCAATCGCCTCGGCAACTGTCGTCTTTCCCACTCCAGCTGGGCCATAAAGAAGGACTGCGGCCTTGGAGGGTTTGCTTTTGGACCAGGAATCAAGCCAAAGGCGAATCTTCTCAAGGGCAGGCTTGTTGCCAGCGATCTCGCGAGTGGTCTGCGGTCTGTATCTAACGGTCCAGGGCTGTGACATGTTCTTCTCGAACACTTCTATGAACCGACGATTGAGCGGCAAAATGGGCGAGCAGAGCACTTAGCTGGACTTCTTCATCTCCGCCTTGCACTAACCGGAAGTCTGTATCCCCGATGGCCTCGATCAAGCTGATCCTTGTCTTCTCTGGAACGGCGAGGCGGAAGACCTCCGAGTGAATTTGGCGGATAATGTCGGACCCCGACAACCCATATTTGACGAGGAGGTTTCGAAGCTCGTCCCGCGCTTTGAGGAAGTCGCCTTTCAAAGCATGATTCAACATCTCGTGGACATCGGACGGTCTGGCTTTTCCCACTACTTGGTAGACGGTCTCCTCAGAGATTCCCTTAGACATGGACGAGGCTGCTTGGAGGATGTTGACTGCCTTTCGGAGGTCCCCCTCGGCTACCTCTACAATGGTTTTCAAACCCCCTTCGGTAGTCTTCACATTCTCATTTTTCGCGATTCGGTGAAGGTATTCAACGACTTTTTCCTCGGGGAGCGGCGTGAACCGGAATAGAGCGCATCTTGACTGGATTGGCTCGATTATTCTGCCCGAATAGTTGCAGCAGAGAATGAAACGGCAGGTGTTGGTGTAATTCTCCATCGTTCGCCGAAGCGCGCTCTGAGCATCCCCTGTCATGTTGTCAGCTTCGTCCAAAACAAGGATCTTGAAAGGAACGCTGGTTAGCGAGGCCATTCGTGCAAACTCTTTCACGGTAGTCCGGACCACGTCTATTCCTCGTTCATCACTCGCATTGAGCTCCTTGAACGCATCTTGGAATCGTTCCCCGAACAGATCGCGAGCGAGGCATAACCCGGCAGTTGTCTTGCCGGTCCCTGGTGGACCTGCAAACAGGCAGTGGGGCATCGTTCCCCTCTTGACGAAATCCTTGAGCCGCGAAACTATCTCCTCCTGATCCATGATATCGTCGAGACTCTTGGGCCTGTACTTCTCAGTCCAGAGAGCGGCTTCCAATCAGATCCAACCGGATCTAGTTGGTGGGTCAGTCTTATAGAACTGTTTCATCCACCTCTCTGAGCAATTATCGTGTGATCGATTTGATTTTCTGTTTAGAATGGTTTTATGGAGCTCACTTTCGTCTTGGTGATTCCCGGGGGCGAGTGAACTGGAGAAAGAACCGTCTATCGTAGAGATTGTAGACACAGAATTTGAAAACTCGCCTTCACGCATAACACTTCTCCGAGAATTTCCCGAAACCCGGATCGGGGACAGGACCCTCGGCCCCTACCGAATGGGGCAGGAAGTTGAGCTTTCGCTCTGGACCGCTCAGCACTTGGTTCAGATGGGATATGCACGCTTCAAAGATGAGGAACAACTCACCCTCAACACATTATCAACTACCCACTACAAAGAAACCCTGCCCGGCTCAAGGCAAATCCCTAAACTTCCCCGGTCATTCTACTTTCAGCTCCGACGGCTTATCAAAGAGCTGAAGGGCCTTGAAGCGAAAGACCGCACCAAGGCCCGGGACCTAGACAAAGCTCTCGCCCTATCACGGGACATAGTCAACATTCGAGTAAAGAAAATCGCCTCCCTTGGAGCATCTGGAGAACAGACGAGTGAGGTTACAGCCAACCTGACGATAGAAGAGCAGGCACTCTACGAGAAGGTGCGCGAGAACGTAGAGTCCTGGAAGAAAGACATTCTCGGCCGTGAGAGCACCAGTTGACACTCGTCAGCCCTCAAACGTCCCGTCCAGAGGACGTTTTCCAAGATTTCTTCCGATCATACCAAGCCGACCAGGTCGGATCTAAATACCGAAAACGCCTCGCCCAAGTCGCCGTAAACAACGGCATCTCTCTCGTAATCGACTTCGACGATCTAATCGCCTTTGATCCCGCCCTAGCCCGGAGCGTAACAGAGCGGCCGGACGATTACATTGGTTATGCAAGCTCAGCTGCCACAGCCCAAATGCGCGTGGAGGATCCTGAGTACGCAGAGCACTCTGGTCACATCTTCACTCGTTTTCGCCGCCTCCCCGAGAAGAGAGCACTGCGAAAGATCGGGGCCGAAGACATGAAAAAACTCGCCTTGGTAGAGGGGATTGTGGTCAGGACTACGCAAGTTCGGCCCATGATCCTCAAGGCTGTCTTCCGGTGCAGAAAGTGTCTCGAAATTGTCCAGGAAGAACAGAGCGGGGACCTGATGAGAGGACCGGGTCCAACATGTCCAAGCTGCAAGCAGAAAACCGCTTGGGAACTGCTGGAGGAACAGTGCAAGTTCAAGAACACTCAAGAAGCTCGAGTTCAGGAACGACCAGAGGACCTTCCGCCCGGACAATTACCGCGCTATCTCGATGTCAGATTAGAAGACGACATTGTAGACTCGGCACGTCCCGGAGACCGGGTCGCTGTAACATCCATCGTCAGAGCTGAAAAACAGTACGTTGGAGAAAAAGGCCGCCTCAGAACCTTCAACCTCTACCTCGAAGCGAACTTCGTCGATGTGGTAGGCAAAGAGACAGAAGTTGTCGAGATCACTCGCGAAGATGAAAAGAAGATTCTAGAAG